>Ga0156328_1172_pt1 | contig 30937 bp, 27 predicted proteins | sample RifCSPlowO2_12_FD_107976 | JGI IMG/M metagenome (GOLD analysis project Ga0156328, IMG submission 107976) | Candidatus Tectomicrobia bacterium RIFCSPLOWO2_12_FULL_69_37 | reverse complement strand
GGTGCGGGACGAGGCCGAGATCCGCGGCCACCGGCGCACCTACATCGGGAGTCTCCCGGGGCGCGTCATCCAGTCCATGAAGCGGGCGGGGACGGCGAACCCCGTATTCATGCTCGACGAGGTGGACAAGATGAGCGCCGACTTCCGGGGGGACCCCTCCTCGGCCCTGCTGGAGGCGCTCGACCCCGAGCAGAACAAGAATTTCAGCGACCACTACCTCGAAGTGGACTACGACCTGAGCCGGGTCTTCTTCATCACCACGGCCAACACCACCGACGCCATCCCCACCCCCCTCCTCGACCGAATGGAGGTCATCCACATCCCGGGCTACACCTACGAGGAGAAGATGGAGATCGCCCGGCGGTTCCTCCTCCCCCGGCAGGTGGCCGAGAACGGCCTGAAACCCGAGCAGCTCGTGGTCGCCCCGGAGGCGGTCGCCCGCCTCATCCACGAGTACACGCGCGAAGCGGGGGTGCGCAGCTTAGAGCGCGAGATCGGCACCCTGTGCCGCAAGGTGGCGCGCGGGCTCGTGGAGGAGGGGAAGAACGGGGGGCGCCAGGCCAAGGGCGGGGCCAAGCGCCCGCGCGGCGCCGCGCGCCTCCAGCCGGGCGACCTGGAAAAGCACCTGGGGGCCCCGCGCTACTTCCCCGAGCGGCCCGAGACCCGGGCCGGGGTGGGGGTGGCGACCGGGCTCGCCTGGACCCCCTCGGGGGGAGCGCTTCTCCCCGTCGAGGTGAGCGTGCTGGAGGGCAAGGGCCAGCTCATCCTGACCGGCAAGCTGGGCGACGTGATGAAGGAGAGCGCCCAGGCGGCGCTCTCGTGGCTGCGGGCCCGCACCCGCGAGCTGGGCATCCCGGCCGACTTCCACGAGAAGCGCGACATCCACATCCACCTCCCCGAGGGCGCGGTGCCCAAGGACGGCCCCTCGGCGGGCATCACCATGGCCCTCGCCATGGCGAGCGCCCTCACGGGCCGCAAGGTGCGCCACGATGCCGCCATGAGCGGGGAGGTGACCCTCCGGGGCCGGGTTCTGGCCGTCGGAGCGGTGAAGGAGAAGCTCCTCGCCGCCCGGCGCGGGGGCCTCCCCCGGGTGGTGCTCCCCCGGGAGAACGAGAAGGACGTGCGCGAGATCGAGGTGGACTCTCCCCTGGGGCTGGAGGTCGCCTTCGTCGAGAGCATGGACGAGGTGGTCCGCGCCTGCCTGCTTCCGGTCGCGCGCCAGAAGAAGGCGCCGGAGGCCCCCAAGGCGGGGGCTCCCGCCGGGGCGCGGCGGCTTGCCCCGGGAGCCTCCCGTCCCGCCAAGGCCGCCGTCCCGGCCCGGCGCAAGGGCGGCGGGCGCCGCCCGGCCCAGCCCCCCCGGTGAGGGCCGCGCGGCCCGTGGCCGGAAACCCAGGTTTGACAAGCCCCGCGGCGCTTTCTATGATCGCAACGTGAAGGCGCGTAGCTCAGGGGGAGAGCGCTTGCTTGACACGCAAGAGGTCGGCGGTTCGAAACCGCCCGCGCCTACCATTCCGATGATCCCGGGCCCGCCGTCCCCGAAACCCTTCGCGGTGCGCGCAGGGGCCCGCTGTCCCGTTGCAGAGGAGCGATAGGCAACTCGCCCCCGTTATGGCTGTCCGATCCCCACAAAAGCAGCCCCCCATGGACGCCTTGGCCGTTCGCGTGAACGGCCGGGTGGTGGACCTCAACCGCTCCGTTCCCGACGACGCCGGCATCGAGTACGTTACCGCGGACTCCGAGGAAGGCCTGGAGATCCTCCGCCACAGCACCGCCCACCTCATGGCCCAGGCCGTCCTCCAGCTCTTCCCGGGCGCCAAGCTCACCATCGGCCCCCCGATCGAGAGCGGCTTCTACTACGACATCGACTGCGAGCGCCCCTTCACCCTGGAGGACCTCGCCAGGATCGAGGAGCGCATGGCCGAGCTGGCCAAGGAGGACCTTCCCATCGCGCGCGCCGAGGTGAGCCGCGAGGAGGCCCTCGCGCTCTTCGAGAAGCGCGGCGAGAGCTACAAGGTCGAAATGATCAACGAGCTGCCCGCCGGGGAAGCCCTCTCGACCTACACCCAGGGCGAGTTCGTGGACCTCTGCCGGGGCCCCCACGTCCCCTCGACGGGGCGGCTGCGCCACTTCAAGCTCCTGAGCGTGGCCGGCGCTTACTGGCGGGGCGACGAGAAGAACAAGATGCTCCAGCGCATCTACGGCACCGCCTTCCCCAGGCGGGAGGCGCTCGAGGGCCACCTCAAGAGGCTCGAGGAGGCCAAGGCGCGCGACCACCGGGTGCTCGGGAAGCAGCTGGGCATCTTCCTGGTGGACGACCAGGCGGGCAGCGGGCTCATCTACTGGCAGCCCAAGGGCACGGTGGTCAAGAAGGTCATCGAGCGCTTCTGGGAGGACGAGCACGTCCGCCGGGGCTACCAGCTCGTCTCTATTCCCCATATCGCGCGGGACACCCTCTTCCGGATCTCGGGGCACTACGACTACTACCGCGAGAACATGTACGTCCTGAACATCGACCAGGACGAGTACGTCCTGAAGCCCATGAACTGCCCCGGCCACATCCTTCTCTACCAGCAGCAGATCCACAGCTACCGCGACCTCCCCGTGCGCTTCGCCGAGCTGGGCACCGTCTACCGCTACGAGCGGAGCGGGGCGCTGCACGGCATGCTCAGGGTGCGGGGCTTCACCCAGGACGACGCCCACATCTTCTGCACCCCCGGGCAGGCGGGGGAGGAGGTCCTGGGCGTCATCGACCTGGCCCACTTCGTGCTCAAGACCTTCGGCTACGAGGAATTCCAGGTGGAGCTCTCGGTGCACGACCCCGCCAACTTCTCGAAGTACGCGGGCGTCCTCGAGGACTGGGAGAAGGCCGAGGCCGCGCTGCGCGAGGCCCTACAGGCGCGCGGCATCCCCTTCAAGCGCTACGAGGGCGAGGCCGCCTTCTACGGCCCCAAGATCGACATCAAGATGCTCGACGCCCTCGGGCGCGGCTGGCAGGGCCCCACCATCCAGTTCGACTTCAACCTGCCCAAGCGCTTCAACCTGAGCTACGTCGGGCCGGACAGCCAGCGCCACCCGGTCGTGATGATCCACCGCACCGTCATGGGCTCGATGGAGCGCTTCGTCGGGGGGCTGGTGGAACACTACGCGGGGGCGTTCCCCACCTGGCTCGCCCCGGTGCAGGCCCGGGTGATGACTATCACCGACGCGCAGATCCCCGCGGCGCGCGAGGTGGAGCGGCGGCTCCTCGCCGAGGGCATCCGCGCCCACGGCGATTTCCGCAACGAGAAGATCGGCTACAAGATCCGGGAGGCCCAGATGGAAAAGATCCCCTACATGCTCGTGGTCGGCGCGCGGGAAGCGGAGGCGGGCCAGGTTTCTCTCCGGGTCCGGGGAGCGGGGGACGCGGGTGTCCTCCCGGCGGAGGATGCCGTCCGCCGCATCCGGGCCGACATCGAGGGGCGCGCGCTCGCCCCCGGAAAGGCCTGAGATGGGCCTCCGCTTCCGCGGCCGGGACATCCGCCCCACCCAGACCGGGCCCCGCGTGAACCAGGACATCCGCGCGCGGGAGGTCCGCGTCATCGACGACGAGGGCGAGCAGCTAGGGGTCTTGTCCGTCCCGGACGCCATCCAGGCCGCCCAGGACCGCGACCTCGACCTCGTCGAGGTGGCGCCCAACTCCGAGCCCCCCGTCTGCAAGATCATGGACTTCGGGCGCTACAAGTACTCCCTCCAGAAGAAGGCCCAGGAGGCCAAGAAGCGCCAGAAGGTGGTCGAGCTCAAGGAAGTGAAGATGCGCATCAAGATCGAGGACCACGACTACCTCATCAAGAAGAAGAACGCCGAGCGCTTCCTGCTCGACGGCAACAAGGCGAAGGTCACCATCATGTTCCGGGGGCGGGAGGTCACCCACCCCGACTTCGGGCGGCGGCTCCTCGACCGGCTGGCGAACGACCTCATCGAGATCGCCTCCGTCGAGCAGACCCCCCTCCTCGACGGGAGGAACATGATCATGGTGCTCGCGCCCAAGCCGGGGGCGAGGCCGGCCAAGCCGGCGCCGGCCAAGGAAGCGGCTCCGAAGGCCGAAGAGGGGGCGAAGACCCCCCTGGCCGAGGCGATCGAGAAGGCGGGCGGCGCCCGCGCGAAGACGGAGGAGGAAGGAACCCAAGATGCCTAAAATGAAGACCAACCGGGGCGCGGCCAAGCGCTTCAAGTTCACGGGCAGCGGCAAGGTGAAGCGCAGCAAGGCCGCTCACCGCCACATCCTCACCAAGAAGACCACCAAGCGGAAGCGCGGCCTCCGCCGCGCGGGGGCCATCGAGGGAGCCGACCTGAAGGAGGTCCGCAGGCTCCTCCCCTACGGCTAGCCGGGCCCCCCGGGGGCGCACGGCCCACGCCCCGGCGGGGTTGCACAAGCCCCCGGGGGCGGGTATAGTCCTCCCCCGCCGCTGACGGGCGGTCCGTGATGGGTTCCTGGGCGCCCCTGCCTTCCGGGGCGGGAAGCGCCCGTTTTTTGTGGAGTTTTCCGCCATGCCCCGTTCCACCGCCAAGCCCGCCTCCCGGGAGCGCCACCGCCGGGTCCTCAAGCAGGCCAAGGGCTACCGCGGCGCCCGCTCCAAGCGCCTCAAGTCGGCCCGGGAGACCGTCCTGCGGGCCATGGCCTTCGCCTACCGCGACCGCCGCACCCGCAAGCGAGAGTTCCGCCGCCTGTGGACCGTCCGCATCAACGCGGCCGTCCGCGGGGCGGGGATGAACTACAGCCGCTTCATGGGCGCCCTCAAGAGGGCGGGGGTCGAGATCAACCGCAAGCTGCTGGCCGACCTGGCGGTCGCGGACCCGGCCGCGTTTACCCAGCTCGTGGAGATCGCCCGGGCGCAGGGCTGAGGAAGGCCCCGGAGACAACAGGCCCCGCCCGGCAGGGCGGGGCTTTTTTTTTGCGGATGATAGCGGACCGCTTCGAGTAGAGTGCTATGGATGAAAATGAACTGAAACAACATATTTTAAGGGCTGCTAAGACCCTACGTGATGCGATGGTCACAGATCCTACTTTGCGCGAAAGAAAAGTGGAAGAAGTGCGCCTACATTACCTGGGCCGCAAGGGTGGGGTAGTCACTGAGGTGATGAGAAATTTAAAAAACCTTTCCCCCGAAGAAAAGCGCACTGTTGGGCCTTTGGCGAATTCTTTGCGTGAATTCGTTGAGGTTGGGGCATCCGCGGCAAAGAAAGACAACATTGTTGGTCTCATTGATGCGTATAGAGCGGTCAACAACCAAATATTTAATGACGAGATTAAGAGAATTGAAGAAGAGTTTGCTGAAAGGAGCAAGGTAAGCACTTCCGGCCCCCGCCTCGACCTTACCATCCCCGGCCGCCGCGCGCCGGTCGGCCACAAGCACCCGCTGATCCAGACGATGGAGGACATCGTCGAGGTCCTCGCGCGGCTCGGCTACACCGTGGCCGAGGGCCCGGAGGTGGAGCTCGACCGCTACAACTTCGAGGCCCTCAACATCCCGCGCGACCACCCCGCGCGGGACATGCAGGACACGTTCTACATCGGAGACGACGTGCTCCTCCGCACCCACACCTCGCCCGTCCAGATCCGGGTGATGGAGAAGCAGCGGCCCCCCGTCAAGGTCATCGCCCCGGGCAAGGTCTTCCGCTGCGACGCCGACGTGACCCACTCCCCCATGTTCCACCAGGTCGAGGGCCTCTACGTGGACCGCGGGGTGACCTTCGCCCACCTGAAGGGCACCTTGGAGACCTTCGTGCGCGAGCTCTTCGGGCCCGAGTTCAAGGTGCGGATCCGCCCGAGCTTCTTCCCCTTCACCGAGCCGAGCGCCGAGGTGGACATATCGAGCCCCTTCCTCGCTGGGGGGCGGTGGCTGGAGGTGCTGGGGGCGGGGATGGTGGACCCGGCGGTCTTCGAGGCGGTGAACCAGGCGAGGGGGAACAATGACTACGACCCCGAGGAGTGGACGGGCTTCGCCTGGGGCCTGGGGGTGGAGCGGGTGGCCATGCTCCGCTGCGGCATCGGGGACATCCGCCTCTTCTACGAGAACGACCTGCGCTTCCTGAGGCAGTTCTAGGGAGGATCACGGAACGATGCGCGTCAGCCTGGAGTGGCTCTCGGACTACGTCGAGCTCGACCCGGCGGACGCCGCCCTCGCCGGGCGGATCGCGGAGGGCCTCCTCCTCGCCGGGCTGGAGGTCGAGGCGGTCGAGCGCCCGGGCGAGGCACTGGAGGGGATGGTGGTGGGGGAGGTGCTGGAGGCCGGCCCCCACCCCAACGCCGACCGGCTCAAGCTCTGCCGGGTGAGCGACGGGAAGAGGGCGCGCCCGGTGGTCTGCGGCGCCCCCAACGTGGCGGCGGGCCAGAGGGTGGTGCTGGCGCTGCCCGGCTCAAGGCTCCCGGGCGGCCAGGCCATCGAGGCCGTCGTCATCCGGGGGGAGCGCAGCGAGGGGATGATCTGCTCGGCGCGCGAGCTGGGGCTGGGGGAGGACCACAGCGGGATCATCGTGCTCGAGGGCAGCCCGGCGGCGGGCTCCCCGGCGGCGGCGGCCCTGGGCCTGGACGATGTCATCCTCGACATCTCCATCACCCCCAACCGGGCGGACTGCCTCTCCGTCCTCGGGGTGGCGCGCGAGGCGGCCGCCTTGCTGGGCCGCTCCCTGCGGGCGCCCGAGGTGAGGATGGAGGAGGACGCCTCCGCCCTGGCCGCCTCCCTCTGCCAGGTGGAGATCCTCGACCCGGCCAAGTGCCCCCGCTACGTCGCCCGGATCATCCGGGGGGTGGCGATCGGCCCCTCGCCCGCCTGGATGCAGCGCCGCCTGCGCGCGGCGGGCATGCGCCCCATCAGCAACGTCGTGGACGTGACGAACTACGCCATGCTCTCCCTGGGCCAGCCTCTCCACGCCTTCGACCTGGCGCGCCTGGCCGGGCGGCGCATCGTGGTGCGCCGCTGGCGCCCGGAGGACGGCCCCTTCCGGACCCTGGACGGCCAGGAGCGGCGGATGGAGGGGGAGGACCTCATGATCTGCGACGCCCGCCGCCCGGTGGCCATCGGCGGCGTCATGGGCGGGCTGGAGTCCGAGGTCTCGGGCGACACCCGGGACATCCTCCTGGAGAGCGCCTACTTCGCCCCCTCCACCATCCGGCGCACCCGGCGCCGCCTGGGGCTCTCGACCGAGGCCTCCTACCGCTTCGAGCGGGGGGTGGACCCGGGCGCCACGGCCCGGGTGGCGGCCTGGGCGGCGGACCTCATCCGCCAGGCGGCGGGGGGGAAGGTGGCCCAAGGAGAAGTGGACTGCCATCCCATGCCCGTGGCCCCCGCCAAGGTGAGGCTCCGCCACAAGCGGGTCTCTGACATCCTGGGGCTGGAGGTCCCGCCCGCCCAGGTGCGGCGGGAGCTCGAGGCGCTGGGCATGAAGGTGGGGGCGGACCGCGGAGGCGCCTGCGAGGTCGAGGTGCCCACCTTCCGCCCCGACGTCGAGCGCGAGATCGACCTCATCGAGGAGATCGCCCGGCGGCAGGGCTACGGCCGGATCCCCTCGGAGCTCCCCCCCTCGCGCCAGCCCGCCGTCCGGCCGGGCGGGGTGCGGCGGATGGAGGGCGAGGCCCGGGAGGCCATGCTCTCGGCGGGCTACAGCGAGGCCATCAACTACAGCTTCGTCAGCTCGGCGGGGCTGGCCCGGCTGGGGATGGGGGAGGGGGCGGTGCCCCTGCGGAACCCCCTCAGCGCCGAGATGGACGTCCTGCGCACCACCCTCCTCGCGGGGCTGCTCGGGAACGCCGCCCTGAACCTCAACCGGGGGGTGGAGGAGGTGCGCCTGTTCGAGATCGGCCGCACCTTCCACCCGAACCCTGGCCAGCCCCTGCCCCGGGAAGCCTCCCGCCTGGCCGCCCTCCGGACCGAGGGGGGTGCGCCCGCGCTGTGGCCCGACGGCTCCGCCCCCGGGGGGGAGCAGCCCCTCCCCCGGGCGGTGTACGAGCTCAAGGGGGCGGTGGAGCGCCTGGGGGCACTCCTGCGCCTGCCGGGGCTCTCGTTCGGGTCGGGCGCGGGGGGAGGGGCCTTTGCGCCGGGGGCTTCCGCCGCCATCCGGGTGGGCGGGGCCGAGGCGGGAGCCATCGGCGTCCTCGGGCGCGGGGTCCTGGAGGCCTGGGGGCTCCGCCAGGGGGCGGCCGCCTTCGAGCTGGACCTGGGGGTCCTCTTGGCCCAGGAGCGCCCGCCCCGGCGCTTCGAGGCCCTGCCGCGCTTCCCGGCCAACCTCCGGGACCTGGCCGTGGTGGTGCCCGAGAAGGTCGCGCACGGGGAGGTGGAGGCTCTCATCCGCGAGGCCGCGGGGGAGCTGCTCGAATCGGCGGCGCTTTTCGACGTCTACCGGAGCCAGGCCCTCGCCCAGGCGGGGGAGAAGAGCCTGGCCTACTCCCTCGTTTTCCGCCATCCGGAGCGGACTTTGACCGACGCCGAGGCGAACCGGGCCTTCGAGGCCATCGTCGAGCGGCTCGCCCGGGGGCTGGGGGCCCGGCTCCGCGCCTGATCGCTTTTCTTGACACCCTCGCCACCCCCCTCTAGAATGGCCGCCGTCCCTTGAGAAGCGGCTATTCCCGCCCGATGGGAAGCCAATCCGGATGGTGATCGACAAGCTGGACGCCCTGGAGGCGGCTCTCCAAAAGGTGCTGGAGGAGCTCACCGAGCTGCGGCGGTCCCGGCAGGAGCTGGAGACCGAGCTGAACCGGGTTCAGTCCGCCAGCCGCGAGGCCGCCGGGGCGGCCCAGGCGCGGGAGGAAGAGGCGGGGAAGCTGCGGGAGGAGAACGCCCGGCTGCTCCGGGAGCACGCCGAGGTCAAGTCGCGCGTCGAGCGCATCCTCCACCACCTGCCCGTCGGCTAATGGCGGACTCCCTCGTGCCCGCCGGGGAGGGCGGAGGCATGGAGCCGAACAAGGTGATCTCGGTGGAGATCTTCGGCCAGCAGCTCCATCTCAAGAGCGCCGCCGACCCCTCCTACACCGCGCAGCTGGCCGAGTACGTGGACGGCCAGATCCGCAAGGTCTCGCGCCAGAGCAACGACCCCCTCAAGGTGGTGCTCCTGGCCTCGATGAACATCGCCAACGAGCTGCACGAAGAGCGGAAAAAGCAAGAGGAAACCGACGAAATCCTCTCCCGGCGGGCCGAATCCCTCCTCCAGAGGATCGAGCGCTCTTTCTAGGCCCCCCTTCCGGTATATCCATCCTCCCCCGTTTGGTGCGATAATGCCCCCTGGCCAAGGGGCCCGTTTTGGCCCTGCGGTGCGCGTGATGAAGGAAGGCTATTTGACCCAGTAACGATACCTCGGGGGCCCTACCCTGCGGTGGTGAGCCTGTCTCTCTGGAGATAACGGCCTGAAGCCGCACCTCTTGGGCACCCACCTGGCGAAAGCTGGGTTCAAAGCCACCTTCACACGGCATCTGCGGGGCCTTTTGAATACGTTCCGCTCACGCGGAGGCGGAGGTTGGAAGGCGCTCGCGCGAAGGGGGAGTGGCGCGGCCGGATGCGGCAGCTCCGGGAGGCGCTCCCCCGCGAGCGCCACGCCGGCCTGAGCCGTCTGCTCTGCCTCAGGCTGGAGGCGCTGCTCTCCCTCCTGGGCCTGGGGCGGGTGGCGGCCTATGCCGCCGTCCGGGGGGAGGCGGACCTCTCGGGCCTCTGGGAGCTGGGGGCCCGGAGGCGCTACTTCTTCCCCCGGGTGGCGGGGAAGGGGCTGGTCTTTCACGAGGTGGAGAAGCCCGCGCGGGATCTCCGCCCTGGAGAGTTCGGCATCCCCTCCCCCGATCCCCGTTCGCCCGCGGCGCCCCCTGCCGCGCTGGACGCCGTCCTGATGCCCGGGCTCGCGTTCGACCTCGCGGGCGGCCGGGTCGGCTCGGGGCGGGGCTTCTACGATCGTTGGGCGGCCTCCCTGGGAAAGGGGGGGCCGCTTCTGGTGGGCGTGGGTTTCTCTTTCCAGCTCGTCCGGGACGGGCGCCTGCCCCGGTCCCCGGGGGATCGGCGGGTGGACTGGGTGGTCACTGATCGGGAGGCGGTGCGCTGCCTCTCGTGTAGATACGCCCCAGGAGGCGGAGATGAGCACGACACTATGGCTTGAGATCCTCGCCGCGGCCGTCGGGGCCGGGGTGGGGGCGCTGGTTGTGATGACCATGCTCCGGAGGCGGGCCGACGAGGTCCTGGCCCGCGAGCGCGAGGAGTTCGAGGAGCGCATCCGGAGCCTGGAGGCCACCTCCGAGAAGGAGGTGACCCGGCGGGTCAAGGAGGCCGAGGTGGCCCACCGGGCGGAGATGATCCGCCTCCGGGAGGGTCTCGACCGCGACCTCAAGGACCGGCTCGAGGAGATCCAGAAGCTGGAGCGGCGGATCATCCAGCGGGAGGAGACGCTGGACAAGCGCCGCGAGTCGCTCGACTCGAAGGAGATGGCCCTCGAGCGGCGGGAGCGCCAGCTGGGCGAGCGCGAGGATCAGCTGCGTCGCGAGGAGGCGCGCGTCAAGGCGCTCGAGGAGCAGGAGGTCCGCAAGCTCGAGCAGATCGCCGGCCTCTCCGCCGAGGCGGCCAAGAAGGAGCTGATGGACCGCTTTTTCGAGGAGGCCCGCCACGACATCGCCGCCGAGGTCCAGCGCATGGAGCGCGAGGCCAAGGAGAAGGTCGAGGGCGAGGCCAAGAAGGCCCTCGCCCTGGCGGTGGAGCGCTACTCGGGCGACCACGTGGCCGAGTCCACCGTCAGCGTGGTGGACCTCCCCTCGGACGAGATGAAGGGCCGCATCATCGGGCGCGAGGGCCGGAACATCCGCGCCCTGGAGATGGCCACGGGGGTGGACATCATCATCGACGACACGCCCGAGGCCGTCGTCGTCTCGGGCTTCGACAAGGTGCGCCGCGAGACGGCCCGGCTGGCGCTCGAAACCCTGGTGCAGGACGGGCGCATCCACCCCGGACGCATCGAGGACGTGGTGAACAAGACCAAGCGCGAGATCGACCGCCGCATCCAGGAGGCGGGCGAGGAGGTGCTCCTCGAACTGGGCATCCAGGGCGTCCACCCCGAGCTGGTCAAGCTCCTCGGCCGCCTGCGCTACCGCACGAGCTACAGCCAGAACGCCCTCATGCACTCGAAAGAGGTGGCCCACCTCTCGGGGATGCTCGCCTCCGAGCTCCGCCTCGACCCTGCCATGGCCAAGCGGGCGGGCCTCTTCCACGACATCGGCAAGGCGGTCACCCACGAGCAGGAGGGCTCCCACGTCCAGCTCGGCTTCGAGATCGCCAAGCGCTACAACGAGCCGCCCCAGGTGCTGAACGCCATCGTCTCCCACCACGAGGACGAGGAGCCCAACTGCATCGAGAGCCTCCTCGTGAAGGCGGCCGACACCCTCTCGGCCGCCCGGCCGGGCGCCCGGCGGGAGATGGTGCAGAGCTACATCAAGCGCCTCGAGGCCCTCGAGAAGATCGCCGAGTCGTTCAAGGGGGTCGAGAAGTGCTACGCCATCCAGGCGGGGCGCGAGATCCGGGTAGCCGTGCTGCCGGATCAGATCTCCGACTCCCAGGCCTCCTTCCTGGCGCGCGACATCGCCAAGCGCATCGAGAGCGAGCGGAACTATCCGGGCGAGATCCTCGTCACCGTCATCCGGGAGACGCGCTACACGGCCACGGCGCGCTGAGCCTGCATTGCGGATTCTTTTCGTCGGCGACGTGAACGGAAGGGTGGGGCGCCGCATGGCGGCGGCCCACGTGCCCGCGCTCCGGCGGGAGCGGGGGGTGGACCTCTGCGTCGTGAACGGGGAGAACGCCGCGGGCGGCTTCGGCATCACGGGCGAGATGGCCGAGGAGATCTTCCGCGCCGGGGCGGACGTCATCACCTCGGGCAACCACATCTGGAACCGCAAGGAGACGGGCGACTTCCTGATGCACGAGCCGCGCCTGCTGCGCCCCTCCAACTACCCCCCCGGCGCCCCCGGCAAGGGGATGTTCGTGGCGCCCACGCCGAACGGGCCCGCCGCCGTCATCAACCTGATGGGCCGGGTGTTCATGCCCCCGGTGGAGTGCCCCTTCCGGGAGGCCGACCGCCTCCTCGGGGAGCTCCCGCCGGAGGTGAAGGTCGTCGTGGTGGACATCCACGCCGAGGCCACGAGCGAGAAGGTGGCCCTTGGCTGGTACCTCGACGGGCGGGTGAGCGCCGTCCTCGGGACCCACACCCACATCCAGACGGCGGACGAGCGTGTCCTCCCGAAGGGGACGGCCTACCTCTCCGACACCGGGATGACCGGGCCGGCCGACTCGGTCATCGGGATCAAGACCTCGATCGCGGTGGGGAAGTTCCTGACCGGCGTCCCCGTGCGGCTGGAGGCGGCCGACGGGCCGGGCCAGCTGAACGGCGTCCTCGTCGAGGTGGAGCCCTCGACGGGCCGGGCGGCCGCCATCGAGCGGATCGTCATCCGGGAGGGCTAGGCGGGCTTTCCGTTCTGGCCGGAGGCCCTCCGGAGGCGGGTGGCCAGCCGGTCCCTCTCCCGGCGGCCCTCGATGAAGCTCCCGAGCCGCTCCAGCCGCTCCCCGGGGGAGAGGCTCTCGAGCAGGGACTGCTTTTCGGGCAGGGGAAGCCGGAGGGCGGCCGCGGCGAGGAAGGAGAGCCGGGAAGGGTCGGCCAGAAGCTCCTCCTCGGGGGGCAGGGACTTGCGGTCCTCCTCCTCCAGCCCCTCCCATACCCGGCGGGCGAGCTCGGGGGGAGGGGACTCCTGGGCGCGGTCCGCGAGCGGCTGGGTCTCCCCCTGGAGGTAGGGGCGGTTCTCGAAGAGCCGCAGGATCTCGAAGCGGTCCTCCCCCAGGGTGAGGATGTTCATCCGGCCGTCGGGGAACTTCTCAAGCAGGCGCGTGATGCGCGCCGTGCAGCCGACCTTGCGGATGCCGTGCGCCTCGACCAGCACCACCCCGAATGGGCGCTCCTCCTCCAGGCACTCCCCGATCATCAGCTTGTAGCGCTCCTCGAAGATGTGGAGCGGCAGGAGCTCCCCGGGGAGGAGGACGGCCTGGAGCGGGAAGAGGGGCAGGCGGGCATCCATCATCCCAAAAGTCTAACCCGAACCCGCGGGCTTGGGGAGGGGCCCGGAGGCCCCCCCCGCCCGGCCCTGGCGGGGGGATGGGGCGTGTGCTATCTTGCGGAATTTCAAGGCCCAAGGGCTTCCTAGTCCGCCCGTTCGGGCAACTCGAAGGGTCCAAGCCATGAATGGCGCTTCCACCCAGACCTCCCGGCCCGTCCGCCCGGCCTCGCGGGAGGCGGAGCCCGCCGCCCCGGAGGGTTTCTCCACCCTCTCGGGCATCCCCCTCAAGGCCTCCTACGGGCCCGGGGACGTGGCGGGGAGGGGCCCTGAACGGCCCGGGGAGCACCCCTTCACGCGGGGCATCCACCCCGACATGTACCGCGGCCGGCTCTGGACCATGCGCCAGTACGCCGGCTTCGGGACGGCGCGGGAGAGCAACGCGCGCTACCGCTACCTCCTCGGCCAGGGGCAGATGGGCATCTCGGTCGCCTTCGACCTGCCCACCCAGATCGGCTACGACGCCGACCACCCCCTGGCCCGCGGCGAGGTAGGGAAGGTGGGGGTCTCCATCTCCTCCGTCGAGGACATGGAGATGCTCCTCGAGGGCATCCCCCTCGACCGCATCTCCACCTCGATGACCATCAACGCCACGGCGGCCGTTCTCCTCTGCCTCTACATCGCGGTGGCCGAGGGCCGGGGCATCCCCTCCCAAGCGCTCCGGGGGACCGTCCAGAACGACATCTTGAAGGAGTACATCGCCCGCGGGACCTACATCTACCCGCCGGGTCCGAGCCTCCGCCTCATCACCGACACCATCGCCTTCTGCCGGGACCGCGCCCCCAAGTGGAACGCCATCTCCATCAGCGGCTACCACATCCGCGAGGCGGGGGCGACGGCGGTCCAGGAGGTGGCCTTCACCCTGGCCGACGCCATCGCCTACGTCGAGGCCTGCCGCGCGGCGGGGCTGGACGTGGACGGCATCGGGCGCCAGCTCTCCTTCTTCTTCAACGTCCACAACCACTTCCTCGAGGAGGTGGCCAAGTTCCGGGCCGCCCGGAGGCTCTGGGCGGGCTTCATGCGGGAGCGCTTCGGGGCCCGGTCGGAGGAGGCCTGCAAGCTCCGCTTCCACGCCCAGACGGCGGGCAGCGCCTTGACGGCCCAGCAGCCCTGGAACAACGTGGTGCGGGTGGCCCTCCAGGCGCTCGCGGCGGTGCTGGGCGGGGCCCAGTCCCTCCACACGAACTCGATGGACGAGGCCCTCGCCCTCCCCACGGAGGAGGCGGCCCGCCTCGCCCTGCGCACCCAGCAGATTCTGGCCGAGGAGACCGGGGTGGCCGGGACGGCGGACCCCTGCGGAGGCGCCTACGCCATCGAGGCCCTGACGGACGAGATCGAGCGCCGCGCCCGGGAGATCATCGAGCGGATTAGCCGCATGGGCGGGATGCTCCGCGCCATCGAGACCGGCTGGGTCCAGCGCGAGATCCAGGAGAGCGCCTACGCCGCCCAGCGGGCGGTGGACCGGGGCGGGACCGTCGTGGTGGGGGTGAACCGCTACGCCTCGGAGGAGGAGGTCCCCATCTCCACCCTCCAGCTTCGGCCCGAGGTGGAGGCCGAGCAGTGCGGGCGCCTGGCCCGCCTGCGGGAGGGGCGGGACGCCGCCGCCACGGCCGTCTGCCTGGACGCCCTGCGGCGCGCCGCCCGGGGCAGGGACAACCTCCTCCCCTTCATCCTGGAGGCCGTGAAGGCCCGCGCCACCGTCGGGGAGATCTCCGACGCCCTGCGCGAGGTCTACGGCCTGTACCGGGAGGATGTATCGGTCTAGCCGCGGGACCCGCGATGGGAAAAGGCATGGCCGCGAGGCCCAGGATGGAGAAGGCGACGAGATGACCGGAAGCGAGATCCGGCGGATGTTCCTGGACTATTTCCTGGAGAAGGGCCACCGCGCCGTCCGCAGCTCCCTCTTGGTGCCCGCGAACGACCCCACCCTCCTCTTCGCGAACGCGGGGATGGTGCAGTTCAAGGACGTCTTCACCGGGCTCGAGCGGCGTGATTACGTCCGGGCCACGAGCTCCCAGAAGTGCCTCCGGGTGAGCGGCAAGCACAACGACCTGGAGAACGTGGGCCGCACCGCCCGCCACCACACCTTCTTCGAGATGCTGGGCAACTTCTCCTTCGGCGACTACTTCAAGGAGAAGGCCATCGAGTTCGCCTGGGAGCTCCTGGTCGGCCGCCTGGGGCTGGACGGGAGCCGGATGTGGATCACCGTCTTCCGGGAGGACGACCAGGCGGCCGGGCTCTGGCAGCGCCTGGTGGGGGTGCCCGAGGCGCGCATCGTCCGCCGGGACGAGAAGGACAACTTCTGGGCCATGGGGGACACCGGCCCCTGCGGCCCCTGCTCGGAGCTCATCTACGACCAGGGCCCCCACATCGCGGGCGGCCCGCCGGGGAGCGGGGCGGACGAGGAGGGGGACCGCTACCTCGAGCTCTGGAACCTCGTCTTCATGCAGTTCGACCGGGACGCCTCCGGCAGGCTCAACCCCCTCCCCAAGCCCTCGGTGGACACCGGGATGGGCCTGGAGCGGCTCACCGCCGTCCTCCAGAAGCAGACGAGCAACTTCCACACCGACCTCCTCATGCCCGTCATCCGCTTCACCGAGGAACGGTGCGGGAAGGCCTACCGCGAGCGGGCCGAGGGGCCGGACGTCTCCTACCGCGTCATCGCCGACCACGCCCGGGCGGTGAGCTTCCTCGTGGCGGACGGCGTCCTCCCCAGCAACGAGGGGAGGGGCTACGTCCTGCGCCGCGTGGCGCGCCGCGCCCTGCGCCACGGGCGGATGCTCGGAATCGCCGATCCCTTCCTCCACCAGGCCGCGGGCGTGGTGGCCGAGATGATGGGGGAGGCCTTCCCCGAGCTGCGGGAGGGCCTGAACTACATCTCCCGGGTGGTTCTCGCGGAGGAGGAGCGCTTCTCCCACACCCTCGCCCAGGCCCAGCCCCGCATGGATGAGCTGTGCATAGCGACGCAGGACGCTGGGGGAACGGTAGTGCCCGGCGAGGAGGTGTTCGTCCTCCTCGACACCTACGGCTACCCCGTGGACCTCGCGGTCGAGACCGCTACCGTGACGTTTGGTTTGGGCATCGACCAAAAGGGCTTCGAGGCGGCCATGGAGCGCCAGCGCGAGCGGGCCCGGGCCCACTGGAAGGGCTCGGGCGAGGAGGCGGTGGCCCGGGTGTGGCACGAGCTGCGCGAGGCGGCCGGGTCCACCCTCTTCCTGGGCTACGACCACCTCGAGGCCCGCGCCAAGGTCCAGGGGGTGGTCCGGGGGGGCGCTCGCGCCAAGAAGGCGGGGGTGGGGGAGGAGGCCGAGGTGGTGCTCTCCCAGACCCCCTTCTACGGGGAGTCCGGCGGCCAGGAGGGGGACCGGGGGCGCCTGGCCTGGCCCGAGGGCTCGGCCGAGGTGCTCGACACCCAGAAGCCCCTGCCCGACGTCTACGTCCACCGCGTGAAGGTGGAGCGGGGGGTCCTGGCCGAGGGCCAGGAGGTGGAGGCCCGGGTGGACGCCGGGCGGCGGGGGGCGCTCCGCCTCAACCACACGGCGACCCATCTTCTTCAGTACGCCCTGCGGCAGGTGCTGGGGGACCACGTGAAGCAGGCGGGCTCCCACCTCTCGCCCGAGCGGCTGCGCTTCGACTACACCCACTTCGCCCCGCTCACCCCCCGGGAGAAGGAGGCCATCGAGGACATCGTGAACCGCCGCATCCGGGAGAACGCCCCCGTTTCGACCGCCGTCATGCCCATCGAGGAGGCCCTTTCGACGGGCGCGACGGCCCTCTTCGGAGAGCGCTACGGGGAGCAGGTGCGGGTGGTCTCGGTGGGGGACTTCAGCAAGGAACTCTGCGGGGGCACCCACGCCTCGGCCTCGGGGGACATCGGGGTTTTCCGCATCCTCCACGAGGGGAGCGTGGCCTCGGGGGTCCGCCGCATCGAGGGGGCCACGGGGGAGGGGGCGCTGCTCCAGACCCGGCGGGAGCTGGGGGTGCTCTCCGAGATCGGGGAGGTCATGAAGTCCCCGCCCCTGGAGGAGGCCGCCCGGGTGCGCCGCCTCATGGAGCGGGTCAAGGCCCTCGAGCGCGAGGTGCGCCAGTTGCGCGAGAAGCGATCGAGCGACGAGGCGGGCGGGCTCGCCGCCGAGGCCCAGGAGGTGAAGGGGGTGAAAGTGCTGGCCGCCCGCCAGGACGGCCTCTCCCCCGAGGAGCTGCGCCAGGCCATCGACGCCGCCCGGGGCAAGCTCAAGAGCGGCGTCGCCGTGCTCATCTCGGTCACGGACGGGAAGGTGGCCATCGCGGCCGGGGTGACGAAGGACCTCACCTCGCGCATCCACGCGGGCCACCTGGTCCGCGACGTGGCCGCCCGGGTCGGGGGGAAGGGGGGCGGGAGGCCCGACTTCGCCCAGGCGGGCGGCAAGGACCCCGGGAAGGTGGACGAGGCGCTGGCCGCCGTGCCCGATCTGGTCGCGAAGATGGCCTGAGGCGGCGGCGCCCCGCCGCTCGGCTTGACGGAGGTTTCGTTGGCAACGGTCCTGGAAGCTCAAGCGTCCGCGCCCGCGCGGGCGAACCGGCGGCACATCTCGCTCCTCGTCGTCGCCCACATGGCGAACGATGCCTACCACGGCTTCCTCTCCCCGATGATGCCCCTGCTGGCCCAGCGGCTGGAGCTTTCGCTGAGCATGGTGGGCCTCCTCTCCTCGGCCCACGGCATCACGGCCGACATGGGCCAGCTCCTCTTCGGCTACTTCTCCGATCGCCTCCGCAAGGGCTGGCTCATGGCCCTGGGGCCCCTGTGCGGTGCGCTGATGGCCTTCATGTTTTTCATGCCGGGCTTCTGGCCGCTGTTCGGCCTCCTCCTGCTGGCTGGGGTGGGGTCGGCCTGCTTCCACCCGGTGGCTTCGGTGCTGGCGAACCAGTCGGCGGGGAGCCGCAAGGGGCTGGGCGTCTCCCTCTACATCTCGGGCGGGCGGCTGGGGATGGCGGTCGGGGCCAGCCTGGCGACTTTCCTGGCGACCCGGTTCGGGCCGGACGGAGTGGCGTTCGGGGCGATCCCCGGCCTCGCCTTCGGCAGCCTGCTCCTGTTCCTATCGCCGCCCTACCGGGGGGATGCCGCCCGCGCCCACCCGAACCTGATCGAGACGCTCAGGTCCCTCAGAGGGGTGTTCCGCCCCCTGTTCCGCCTGTGGGTGGTCAACTTCTGCCGGACCTCGGTGACCATGACGGTGAACGCCTTCGTCCCCCTCTTCATCGTCTCGACGGGCGGCACCATCGCCCAAGGGGGCCGGACGGTGGCGCTCCACCTCGTCGCGGCCACCGCGGGGGGGATCTACGGCGGCCACCTCTCGGACCGGCTGGGGCGGCGCTCCGTGACCATCGTGTCGCTCGTTCTGGGGACGCCCCTGCTCGTCCTCGCCTTCCTGGTGCCCGATCCCTACCGGACCCTGATCCTGATGGCCGCGGGAGCCTCCTTTTACGCCCAGATGGGGGTTTCGGTGACCTACGCCCAGGAGATCGCCCCGGCCCACGCCGCTCTCGTGAGCAGCTTCATGCTGGGCGTCATGTGGTTCGCCGCGGGGGGGAGCATGGTGGTGGTGGGGGCGCTCGCGGACGCCTTCGGCCTGGCGGGGACGCTGCCGGTCTACTGCGCCGTAGTCGGGGGGACGGGGCTGGCGCTCTCCTTCGGGCTTCCGAAGTTCAAGTAGGCGCGGGGGGAGATTCCATGCAGGATGGCGGGCCGGCCGAGGGCTTCCCGCAGCTCCAGGCCGAGCGGGACATCGCCGAGGAGATGGCCAACACCCTGGGCCGGATCGGGCGGGAGTTCGCGAGGCACCGGGAGGCCGCCTGGGCGGCCCTGGAGGCGTGGCAGGGCTGCCCGCCCGAGGCGGCGGAGCGCCGGGCCGCCCTGGAGCGGAGCCTGAAGGCCGCCCTCGACGCGGCCGAGCACTACCGCTATTTCCTCATCGTCCAGCGCGAGGCCATGGGCATGCGGGACCACGCCGAGGTGGCGCGAAGGTTCCCCCTGCCGGAGGTGCCCGGCCGGGCGCCGGCGCCCGGGGACCCGGCTAGCCCTCGTCTTGCTTGGCCCGGAGCGTTTTCACGAGGTCTTCGTAGGAAGAGCGCCGGATGATGGACTGGAACTGGTCGCGGAAGTTCTTGACCATCCGGTTCCCCTCGACCGTCACGTCGTAGACCTTCCAACCGCCGTTCACCTTGTGCATGCTGTAGCGGATCAGAACCTCCTGGCCCTTCTTCGCGACCACGATGGTGTCCACCGTGGCGTAGCCGTTCTCGATGCGCTCCTTGCCGTAGCGGATGGTCTCGTCCGTGTAGAGCTCGATCTTCCCGATGTAGGTCCGCTCGATCATCCGGCTGAAGAGGTCGACGAACTCCTTCTTCTCGGAGAGGGTCCGCTGATCCCAGTGGGTGGCGAGGGCGCTGCGGGCCATCTCGGCGAAGTCGAACTCGTTCTCGACGGCCTTGCGGATCTTCGCCCGGCGCTCGGCGCGCCTGGCCTCGGGCCGGAGGGCGGGATCGCGAAGGATGGAGATCACCTTGTCCACCGTGTCCTTGACGTGGTTGGTGGGCTCTCCCGCCCAGGCCGCGGGGGCGAGAGCGAGGAGCGAAGCCGCCAGGAGCGGCGCGATGCGAAGGCAGGCCTTGGGGCCAATCATGGTCCTCGATACCCTCCCGTTCAGCGGCGCGGGCCCGGGGAGCCCGGTCACTTGACCTTCCCGTAGATGAATTGCCCTATGAGCTTCTCGATGTCGACGGGCGGCTCGGTCTCGCGGATCCGGCCGCCCGCGGGGATGGGCCTCGGCGATCCTCCCAGGCTGATGCTGATGTACTTGTCACCCAGGATCCCCTTGGTGCGGATGGAGGCGATGGTGTCCTGGGAGAGCTTGACGGAGGACTTCAGGCGCAGCGTGACGAGGGCCTCGTTCTGCTCCAGGCCGATGGTCTTCACCCGGCCCACTCGCACCCCAGCGACCTCCACAGTGGCGCCCTCCCGCAGGCCGGCGGCGCTGCTGAAGCGGGCGGTCACCTCGTAGGTGCCCGTCTCGAACAGGTCCAGCCCGCCCAGGCGGATCGAGAGGTACGCCAGGGCCGCCAGCCCCGCCAGGACGAACACGCCCACCGTCAGTTCCATTCCGCGCTGAGACAAGGCCGCCTCCCCCTCAGAAGAGCACCGAGGTCAGGAAATAGTCGCCCACCAGTATCAACACCGAGGAGAGGACGACGGCCGACGTCGTGGCCCGCCCCACCCCCTCGGCCCCATGCCCGCAGGTGTAGCCCTTGTAGCAGCAGATCCAGGTCACCAGAAGCCCGAAGACCAGGGATTTCTCCATCCCGCCGACGATGTCGGCCATCTCCACCTTGGCCTGCATCTCGCCGAAGTAGGTCCCGCTGCTCAGGCCGAGGAGCTGCACCCCGACGAGGTAGCCCCCGAAGATGCCCACCACGTTGAAGAGCGCGCCCAGCAGCGGGAAGGTCAGCACCCCGGCCAGGAGCCGCGGGGAGGCGAGCCGCTGGATGGGGTTGACGGCCATGCTCTGGAGGGCGTCCACCTGCTCGGTGATCACCATGATCCCGATCTCGGCGGCCATCGCCGAGCCCGCCCGGCCCGCCACCACGAGGGCGGTCAGGACGGGCCCCAGTTCGCGGATGAGGCTGAGCGCCACGGCCGGGCCCAGGAGTCCCTCGGAGCCGAACTTCTGGAGGGTGTAGAAGCCCTGGAGGCCGAGCACCATCCCCGTGAAAAGCCCGGTCAGCAGGACGATGGAGAGGGAGCCCGCCCCGACGAAAAGCATCTGCCGGAGCAGGAGCGGAAAACGGTAGGGAGGGAGGAGGAGCCACCCCAGGGAGGCGCCCAGGAAGATCCCCATCCGCCCGGCTTCGGCGGTGAGGTCGAGGGCCCGCTGCCCGAGGAACCTCACTCCTTTCAACGCGATGGGATCCGGCCTCATCTTCCGGATTCCCCCTCGAGCGGCTCCATGGGCCCCGTGCGGCCTGCCATGCCGAGCATCTTGAGGGCGGCTGAGCCTGCGGCGGCTGAAAAAATACCGCCGGTAGTGTATCTTCCTTCGACGCCCGAAGGCAACGGGTCCTGAAAGCGGCCCCTCGGCCCGGAGGGGCCGCGTGCCCCCGGGCGGCCCGGCGTTCCGTGCGTGAATCCCCGCGCTCTTCTTGGGATGACTCCATGCAAGCCGACCGCGCCCCGGGGCCTCTCTCCCGCTACCTGGAGCTGGGGGTCCGGATTCATCTGGACGACTTCCCCCAAATCTCCGTGGTGGTGCTGCTGTTCTACCTGCCGCTCGCCTACCTGGCGCTCCTCCTGCATCCGCCCCTGCAGGCCCTTCTCCGCCCCGGGGGCGGGGACTTGCTGATCCTTGTGCCCCGCATGCTGATCGCCCAAGCCATGCTGCGGATGGCGCAGCTCTTCGTCTTCATCCTCCTGGTCCTCCGCCTGGACGCCCAGCGCCGGAGCCGGGGGGATGCCTGGGACCTGGCCGAGACGCTGGGCCGGCTCTGGCGGGTGGCCCGGGTGGACTTGGCCTACGCCTTCGGCCTTCAGGCCTTGGCCATCCTGGTGCTGTGGTTAAGCATGGGGGTATTGGGCTTCTTCCTGGGGAGCGGGCCCTTGATTTTCCCCGCCGCGCTCGCGGTCACCGCCTTCGCCGTCATCACGCCCGCCATCCGCTTCTACTTCTGCGCCTTCGCCTCCCTCCTGCATGGGGACGGCTTCCGGGCCGCGTTCCAGCGGTCGAGCCGGGCCGCCCCGGGCGCCGAGCGGCTGATCTCGCTCCTCGTGCTCACCTACCTGCTGGTGTGGTTCGTCATCTGGCAGGTCGCTCATGGAATCTTCGGGGGAGGCGTCCTGGGGCAGCTCTTCCTGCACGCGGGGGTGATGCTGACCTCGGTTTCCTACTTTTTCGCGGCCTACGGCCTCTACCTCGACCTGACGCCGCCGCTGCCCGGCGAAGCGCAGCCGGAGGGCGGAGCCCTGCCCCTCCCCCCCGGCGGCTAGCCCTCTCCCTGCCCCTCCCCCCCGGCGGCTAGCCCTCTCCCTGCTCCTCCGGCCTGATCTCGAAGGTGAGTCCGTCGTAGGCCATCTCGACGCCGGGGGGAAGCTTCCGGTTCGTCTCGTAGTACTCCAGGTCGTAGTGGGTGTGGGTGAAGTAGGTGCGCTCGGGCTTGAGCTCGCGGACCACTTCGAGGGCCTGCTCCACCGTGAAGTGGGAAGGGTGCTCGCGGTGGCGCAGGGCGTCGAGGATGAGCACGCGCACCCCTCTCAGCGCTTCCATCGAGGCGGGGGGGATGGCGTTGCAGTCGGTGGCGTATGCGAAATCCCCGATGCGCAGGCCCATCACCCGCATCCCCGCGTGCTCCAGGTCGAGGGGCCGCACCCGGAAGCCCCCGGCCTCGAAGGGGGTCCCCTCCACTTCGTAGAGAGTGAGCTGGGGCCGGAAGCCGGTGGTGTCGGGGCTGTTGCCGAAGATGTAGCTGAAATTGCGGCGCAGGACATTGACCGTGTTCGGGAAGGCGTAGCAGGGGATGGGGCGCTTCATCAGGAAGTTGAACACCCGCAGGTCGTCGATGCCGTGGGTGTGGTCGGCGTGGAAATGGGTGTAGACGACGGCGTCCACCCGGCGGATGCCGTGGACCAGCGCCTGCTGGCGCAGGTCGGGACCCGTGTCCACGAGGAGGCTGGAGGCCTCGTTCTGGACGAGGATGCTCGGGCGCAGCCGCTTGTTGCGCGGGTCGTCGGAGAGGCAGACGGGGTCGGTGCAGCCGATGGCGGGCACCCCGGTGGAGGTGCCGCACCCGAGGACGATGACGCGCGCCTCGCCGCTCATGCCAGCGCCTCGGCCAGCGCCCGGGCGGCTTCCTCTACCTCCTTCCGGCTCACGTCCAGATGGGTCACGGCCCGCATGGTGGTGCGGCCGAACACCGAGAGGGCGGCCCCGCGCTCCATCAGGCGGGCGTTCACATCCTCGGCCGTCCGGCCCGACTCGGCCACGTCCAGGAAAACGATGTTGGTGGGGGTGGTGGGGAAGACATGCCGCACCCCCGGGATGCCGGAGGTCAGCTCGGCGAAGCGCTCGGCGTTCGCGTGGTCCTCGGCCAGGCGCCCGACGTTGTGCTCCAAGGCGTAGAGGCCTGCGGCCGCCAGGATGCCCGCCTGCCGCCAGCCCCCGCCCAGGATCTTGCGGATGCGCTGGGCCTTCCCGATGAAGACCCGGCTCCCGGCGAGCACCGAGCCCACGGGGCAGCCGAGGCCCTTCGAGAGGCAGAAGGAGAGGGAGTCGCACCGCGCGCCCCACTCCCGGGGCGGGACGCCCGAGGCCGCCGCGGCGTTGAAGATGCGCGCCCCGTCCATGTGGAGCGGGATCCCCCGCTCGAGGGAGAGGGCGCGCAGCTCCTCCATCCGCTCCAGCGGGAAGACCTGGCCCCCGCCCGCGTTGTGGGTGTTCTCCATCCAGAGGAGGGCGGTGCGGGGGCCGAGGCCGCCCGCCGGGCGCAGGGCCGCCTCGGCCTCGCGGCGGGAGAAGACGCCGCGGTCGGCCGGGACGAAGGCGAACTGGATCCCCGAGATGACCGAGGGCGCCCCCGCCTCGCTGCGGAAGGGGTGGCACTTGGCGTCGGCCACCACCTCGTCGCCCGGCTGGGTGTAGGCCTTGATGGCGATCTGGTTCGCCTGGGTGCCGGAGGGGACGAAGAGGGCGGCCTCCTTGCCGAAGATATCCGCCGCGCGCTCGAGGAGCGCGTTGACCGTGGGGTCCTCGCCCAGGAGGTCGTCCCCCACCTCGGCGCGGAGCATGGCCTCGCGCATGGCGGGGGTAGGACAGGTGGCGGTGTCGCTTCGGAGGTCGATGAAGCGGGCGGACACGGCGGGCGGCGCCTCTCAGGAAGCGGGTTCGGCGTATTCGGCTTCCTTGAACTGCGTCACCGCCCGGTACACCTTCTTCTTGACGAAGATGTCCACCAGCTCGGGATCCAGATGGTTGTCCTTCACCTCGAACTTGAGGATCTGGATGGCCTTATCGAGGGGAGCGGCCTTCTTGTAGGGGCGGTCGGTGGCGGTCAAGGCGTCGAAGATGTCGCACACGCACATAATCTTGGCCTGGAGGATGATCTCCTCCTCCTTCAGGCCCCTCGGGTAGCCCTTCCCGTTCAGCTTCTCGTGGTGGCCGTGGGCGATCTCGGGCACGCCGCGCAGCGCCTTGGTCCAGGGGATCTGAACGAGGAAATCGTAGCTGTGGGAGACGTGGGACTCGATCTCCTTGCGCTCCTCCTCGGTCAGGTTGCCCCGGCGGAGGGCGAGGGCCTTGAGCTCTTGGGCCGTGAGGTAGGGCTTCTCGGTCCCGTCGAAGTCCTTGTAGGTGACCTCGCCCAGCTTCATGAGGCCGTCGAAGTCCCCGTCCGGTATCATGGAAGGGACGTCGGAGCGGACGATCAATTCCAGGTAGCGATCCGCCTCGGCCACTTTGGCGTTCATCTCTCCGCGGAGCTTCTCCACCTCGTTCCGCTTCCCGGCGAGGGCGAACTCCACCATCCACTCCTGGTACTCGGCCTGGAGGGTCCGCTTGATGACGGCGAAGCGGTTCTTCACCACCTCCATCTCCATGGGGTAGAGCTTGTTGGCCTTCTGGAGCACGTGCTCGCGGACGCCAATCTTCCCGAAGTCGTGGAGGAAGCCCGCGTAGCGGAGCTCCTTCATCTGCTCCTCGGTGAAGGCGGTGTCGGCGTAGCGGCCCTCCTTGATTTCGCTCACCGCCTGGGCCAGGGCGCAGGTGAGCTCGGTCACGCGCTCCGAGTGGCCGGACGTGATGGGATCCCGTTGCTCGATCGCGTGCACGGAAGCCTTGACGAGCCCCTCGAAGGTGCGCTCGAGGCTCTCGATGAGCATGCTGTTCTCCAGGGAGACGGCGGCCTGGCTGGCCAGCGAGGAGACCAGGTGCTCGACCGCATGGTCGAAGGGGATGACGTGCTTCTCGGCCTCCTCGGGGTTGGGGATGAGGATATCCGACGAGGGCTTGGCGTTGATGAGCTGGAGGACGCCCGTGATCTCGTTGAGGTGGTCCCGCATCGGGACCACGAGCATGGACTTGCTCCGGTAGCCCACGCTCTGGTCGAAGGACTTGTTGACGGAGTACTCCACGCCCGGCGGCAGGTCGTAGACGTCCGGGATGTTGAGGGTCTCCCCCGTCACGGCGACGAAGCCGGAGATGCTCGTCTTGGCGGCGGGCATGACGAACTGCTTGAAGGGGATGCGCTTCGAGTCGTTCTGGGTGTGCACGAAGCGGAGGTTCTTCTTCCCCTCGCTGGTCTCCTCGACGAGGTAGAGGCTCCCGGCGTCGGCGTTGGTGAGCTCCCGGCTCTGGGTGAGGATCGTGTCCAGCAGGCGGTGGTGGTTCTTCTCCGCCGAGAGGGCGATCCCGATCTGGGTCAGCTTGTCCAGGTTCCGGGTGAGGATGCTGCGGTGGCGGTTCTCGATGCGGGCCGAGCGCTGGAGCGCCGCGTGCCAGAAGGCCCCCCGCAGGGAGAGCATCAAGGTGGTTTCCTCGATGGGCTGCTGGAGCACCCCCGAGACGTGGGAGGGGATCTCCCCGGCGGCCAGTCCGGTCTTCCCGGTGGAGACCACCTGGACGACCGTGGCCGGGCTCTCATCTGCGGCGAAGCGCCCGAGGCCCTGGAGCCCTCCGTTCGCCGCCAGCTGATTGTCGAAAAGGATGACGCTCAGCGCGTCGGTGGAGGGCTCGATGGACTCCAGGGATGGGACTTCCCGCAGGGTGAAGCCGTAGTTTTCCATCTGGTCCTGCCACTCCCGGAGCGAAAGCGAGGGAGAGTGGTAGACGATTTTCATCATCTGGGGAAGATCAGCGGAGGAGTTCATCCGCCCCCTCCCTTCTGGGCCCCGATGGGACCGCCCTCGCCCGGGCGGCGAACCCCGTTCGGGGACCGGAGGGGCCAGCCGGTTCCCCAAACGCATCCATTGGAAATTATAATATTTATACCGCCCGGCTTCCCGATTGCCAAATGCCTCTCGGGAAGGCCGGAAGGGGCTGAGGCATTTCCCCGCGTCCGCCTTGGGAGAACGGGAATGGCAGAGGGGCCGATCACCCCGGAGCACTGCGCCCGGGCGCGGGGCTACCAGATGAAGCGGCTCGGGCTCGGCCTCGCGGGCACGGCCCTCGAAACCGGGGCGGCCCTCGCCCTCCTGGCCTTGGCGCCGCGGGGCGGCTGGCCCCTCCCGGCCGCGCCCGTCTTCCTGGCCGGGGCCGCCTATTTCGCCCTCCTGGCCCTCCTGCGGCAGGCGGTCTCCCTCCCCCTGGACTACTGGGAGGGCTACCGGCTGGCGCATCAGGTGGGCCTCTCGAACGAAACCCGGGCCGGCTGGCTCCTGGACCAGGCCAAGGGCGCGCTCCTCCTCCTGCTCATCGGCTGCCCGGCGGCCGGAGCGCTGGCGGCCGTCATGGCCCGCTGGCCCGGGGACTGGTGGTGGATCGCCTCGGCCCTGGGGATCCTGCTCGGCGGGGGGCTCGCCCTCATCGGCCCCGTCCTCCTGGCCCCCCTCTTCTTCCGCTTCAAGCCCCTCGCCGACCCTGGCTTGCGGGAGCGGCTGGAGGGCCTCCTCGCGCGAACGGGGGCCCGGGTGCGGGGCGGGGTGTGGGAGATGGACCTCAGCCGCAAGAGCCGCGCCGCCAACGCCGCCCTGGTGGGCTGGGGGCCCTCCCGCCGGGTGGTGCTCTCGGACACCCTGCTCGCGTGCGCGCCGGAGGAGGTCGAGGCCGTCCTCGCCCACGAGATCGCCCACGAGGTGGGCCGCCACATCCCGCAGCTCCTGCTCGCGCGGGCGGCGGCCTTCGCCGCGGGGATGTATCTCATCCAGGAGGCGCTGGATCATCCGGCTTGGTGGGCCTGGACGGGGCTCGCCCCCCTCCCGCCGGGGGAGCCGGCGGCGATCGCGGCCGTCTGGCTCCTGCTCGGCATGTGGGGCGCGGCGCTCGCGCCCGGCGTGCTCGCTTACGCGCGCAGGCTGGAGCACTGGTGCGACGCCTTCGCCGTCCGGCACACGGGGAGCGGGCGGGGGATGGCCTCCGCCCTGGAGAAGCTCTGCGTGAAGAACCTGGCGGACCCCTACCCGCCCCGCTGGGTGGTGGCCTTGTTCCACGCGCACCCGCCCCTCGGGGAGCGCATCCGCCGCGCCCGGGAGGGGGCCGCCTAGGTCGCGTCCTGCTGGAGGGTCACCACGGTGAAGATGAAGCCCGCCCCGCTGTCCGGCGGGGGGAATTTTCCGTTCAAGAGGTTCAGGGAGTTGTAGGCGGTGACGGAGGGAGAGGGGCTCCTCGCGTCCTCCCCCCCGGCGCGGGCCGCATCGAGCAGCTCCGCGAAGCCGAAGTCGCCCCCGCTCCGGGCGGGAGGCGGGGCCGGGAGGGAGGCCGCTTTCTCGAAGCCGACAATCCCGATGGGCTCGCTCATGGCCTCATCCTGAGGGGAGAAATCCTTCTCTCTCTTCGTATCGGAGAACCGGGGCCGGACTTGAGCCCTGAAAATCGGACGAAACCGGGCCTCAGGGCGCCCGCTGGAGGGGCCGCTCGGGGGGCAGGTTCTCCTTCATGAAGGGCAGCACCCAACGCTGGAGGGAGGGCCGGCGGGGATCCAGCTCCTGGGACTGCTTCTGGACGGTGCGAAGCTGGCCCTTCCCGCCGTTCCGCTGGACGGCCTGGATCAGGGCCTGGGCCTGGGCCAGGGGGGTCAGGCGGTTGCGCGGGCTGTGGATGACGAGCAGGGGGATCTGGAGCTGAGACGCCCATTCCCGGGCCGAGCGCTGCTTGTAGGCTCCCGGGCGGCCAGGAGGGGGGCCGCCGGCGGTTCGGAGGAGCCTCCCGCGCTGGGCCTCGGAGAGCCTCCGGAACGACTCGGCCAGATCGGCGATGGGCTCCTCCACCGCCGCCACCCGGATGCGCGTGTCCTGCGCCGCGGCCGCCAAGGCGGGGGCGGCGCCCGTCCCTTCGCCGTAGATGGCAAGCCCCCCCGGGCGCGTCCCGGACTGCCGGGCCAGGTAGTCCACCGCCAGGAGGATGGCCTTCACGCTGCGGGGGCCCCCGAAGTCTTCCGGCCCGGTGGATTCCCCGAAGCCGGGCAGGGAGACGCTCATGGTGGAGTAGCCCGCCCGGGCGAGGGAGAACATGCTCCGTCGGAAGGTCTGGGCGCTGTCCCGGTCGCCGTGCACGAGCAGGAGGGCCGGCACCGGGCCCTCGGCGTTGGCGGGCCAGACGGCCAGGGCCTCCACCCGTCCCCCGTCCATCGGGAGGAACCACTCCCTCACCCCCTCCCCGCGCAGGGTCTCGGTCTCGTAGCCTCCTCGGCAGCCCGCGAGCCAGAGGGCGGCCAGGGCCAGGAGGAGGGCGGCAGAGGCGCGGCGCTTCATGAGTGTCCTTTCGGGGGGCGGTGCGCCCCCCGGGTGTAGCATGGAGCCCCCCGGCCGAGGAAGCGGGCAGCGCGATTTTTTTCGGTGGAAATCGGTGTAAATCTGTGGAAACCGGGTAAAAACCCCTGGACGCCTTTCCCCTCCACTCGATTCCCCGGGAATCCCCCTCTGCCCGGGAGGGAAGATAGCCCCGGCCCTCTCCCTCCCTCCCCCCGCATATTCCCTCACCTTCCGGATCGACCCAAAAGCGCCCTGCCGGCGGCCCTTTTTCCGATGGAAGAAATTTTCCGGCAAAAAGGTTGCGCGGAGAGAATTTTCGCTATATATTCGTGCTTACGAATTGGCGGCGAAATTGTCTAAATATTGTTGCGAATATGCCGATAAGATACTACATATAGTGGAGAGGACTCTCTCCCGCCGCCGAGGGAAGGAGACCCCGATGACCAAGATTCGATCCAAGCCCGTGAACGAAGCCTGCTTCCAGAACCTCCAGCTCCTGCTGAAGGGGAAGATCTCCTTCGCGGAGTGGGAGCGGCGCCAGGAGGAGCTCGAGAGCCGCCTCACCCCCGCGCCCGAGCTCCCCTTCGACGGCGAGGATGGCGACGGCCCGAGGACCAAGGCCGCCTAGCCCTGCCGGTCATCCCAAGCCCCTCCAGAAGCCCACCCCACCCGTTCCCGTCTCCGCCCGGGGTGTTTCCACTCCCCGGCCCGAGCGGGTACCCTTGGGCGTCCCGCAGCCCCCGTCCGTCCCTGCGAGGAGGCCCATGAAGCGCCCACCGCTCGCCCGCCGGCGCAACATCGGCATCATCTCCCACATCGACGCCGGCAAGACCACCACCACCGAGCGCATCCTCTTCTACTCGGGGGCCATCCACCGCATCGGCGAGGTGGACGACGGCTCGGCCACCACCGACTGGATGGCCCAGGAGCGCGAGCGCGGCATCTCCATCACCGCCGCCGCCGTCACCTGCCCCTGGAAGGACCACGAGATCACCCTCATCGACACCCCCGGCCACGTGGACTTCACCATCGAGGTCGAGCGCAGCCTCCGGGTGCTGGACGGGGCGGTCGCCATCTTCAGCGCGGTGGAAGGCGTCGAGCCCCAGAGCGAGACGGTGTGGCGCCAGGCCGACCGCTTCCAGGTCCCCCGCATCGCCTACGTCAACAAGCTCGACCGCACCGGGGCCGACTTCGGCCGCGCCGTGGCCATGATGCGCGAGAAGCTGGGCGCCCGGACCGTCCTCCTCCAGTTCCCCGACGGGGAGGGCGACCGCTACCGCGGCCAGGTGGACGTCCTGACCGGGGAATATCTCTCCTGGGAGGAGGCGGACGAGGGCCGCGCCGTCCACCGCCGCCCCGCTGGGGGGGAGCTGGCCGGGCGCGCGAGGGAACTGCGCGAGGCCGCGGCCGAGGCCGCCGCCGACTTCGACGAGGGCCTCATGGAGGCCTTCCTGGAAGGCAAGGGGATCGGGGCGGAGGACATCCGGCGCGGGCTCCGCCGGGGCGTCCTCGCCTGCCAGCTCGTCCCCGTTTTCTGCGGCTCCTCGCTCCGCAACCGGGGGGTGCAGCCCCTCCTCGACGCCGTGCTGGACTACCTGCCCTCCCCCCTCGACGTGCCCCCCGCCCGGGGCCACCGCCCGCCCAAGGAGGGGGAGGGAGACGGGGAGGCCCCCGAAGCGGAGGAGCGCCCCCCCGCCGGGGACGCCCCCTTCTCCGCCCTGGTCTTCAAGGTCCAGATGGACGAGGGCCGCCGCCTCACCTACCTGCGCGTCTACAGCGGCCGGCTGGCGTCCGGCGCCCCGGCCTACAACACCGCCCGCCGGGTCAGCGAGCGCGCCGCCCGCCTCTTCCACATGTACTCCCACAAGCGCGAGCGCATCGAGGAGGTGGGCCCCGGCGACATCGCCGCCGCCGCCGGCTTCAAGTACGCCGCCACCGGGGACACCCTCTGCGACGAGAAGCACCCCATCGCCTTCGAGCCCATCCACGCCCCCCACCCCGTCATCTCCATCGCCGTCGAGGCGCGGGACTCGGCCGGGGCCAAGAAGCTGGAGGAGGCCCTCCAGAAGCTTGAGGCCGAGGACCCCACCTTCCGCGCCCGGCGGGACCCGGACACCGGCCAGGTGGTGATGAGCGGGATGGGGGAGCTCCACCTGGACGTTCTCACCCGGCGCATCGGGGAGGAGTTCGGGGTGGAGGTGCGGGTGGGCAAGCCCCGGGTGGTCTACCGCGAGACCATCCAGCGCCCGGACGAGGCCGAGGCTACCTACGACCGCGAGCTGGCGGGCAAGGCCCAGTTCGCCCGGGTCAAGGTGCGCGCCGCCCCCGCCCCGGGCAAGGGCGTCTCGGTCGGGAGCCGGGTGAGGGCGCTGGAGGAGGGGGGCACCCTCCCCCGCAAGCTCCTCCAGGCG
>Ga0156328_1145_pt1 | contig 31247 bp, 32 predicted proteins | sample RifCSPlowO2_12_FD_107976 | JGI IMG/M metagenome (GOLD analysis project Ga0156328, IMG submission 107976) | Candidatus Tectomicrobia bacterium RIFCSPLOWO2_12_FULL_69_37 | reverse complement strand
AGTGCCCTCAAGAAATTGAGCAGTCAAATTAATGAGCCAACCTTAATATTTTGTAGTTCCCCTGCCAGTGCCAAGCGAGTCGCGGATATTTTAATGGGGATAGAGCCCAGGTCGGACTCCAAATATCTAAATGATGCTGCAAATTGGATTGATGCTAATTTTCATCCTGATTGGCAATTTGGAAGGGCACTAAGACATGGTATTGGCATCCATCATGGAAGGATCCCGAGAGCATTGGCCCAGTATGTTGTCAGGTCTTTTAACAATGGACGATTAAAGTATTTAGTGTGCACATCTACATTAATTGAGGGCGTCAACACTGCCGCTAAAAATGTGGTTATTTATGACAATCGTATCGCCACGTCGAAATTTGATTACTTTACATTCAACAATATACGTGGAAGATCAGGGCGAATGTTCCGACATTTCGTGGGCCATGTATATTTATTCTACGAACCTCCTCCGGAATCACTTTGGGAACTTGAGATTCCATTCTTTAGCCAAACTGAAGAAACGCCGGAAACTCTCTTAATCCAGATGGATAAAGATGACCTTACAGATCGGTCGGTCACGCGCATAGAAAAGTTTGAAAGGCAAGACATTCTTAGCATTCAAACTTTACGGGGGAACAAGTTTATTGATCCGGACGACCAAATCGCTTTAGCGCAGGAGATACTGGATGATTTGAGACGATATCATTCCTTACTTGAATGGCAGGGTTTCCCGGGAAATTTTGATCAATTGCGTGCAATTTGCAATTTAATATTTTCTCATTTTAGTGCTGGGACTCAGATGGGTGCTAGGACAGGGTCTCAACTTGCATTTAGAATAAGTTATTTGGCGCAGACAAAGAGCATAAAAAGTCTGATTGATCAGGAAATACAAAACCCGAAAAGCCCGGGTTCAAACGACGAAAAAGTCGAGACAATTTTAAACTTCGTGCGCCATTGGGCTACCTTTCACTTTCCCAGATTGTTGATGGCAATTGATTTGATTCAAAAGGACGTTTTTACAAGGAATCAACTTATCCCTGGTGATTATAAGGCCTATGCCGAAAGTGTAGAAAATCTATTTTTGAGCCCTGCATTGGTAGCTTTAGATGAATACGGAATTCCATTACAGCTTGCGATAAAATTATCCTCCAAACTTGATTTAGAGACTAGCCTCGACGAGGCTCTGAGTATCATAAAAAGGATTAATGTGAATGAATATGAATTGCACCCATTTGAACGAGAAATCCTCGAGGACGTGACCCAATTTATTTAGGCATTCTTATTGCTCTTGCTAGACATCAGAAATTCTCTGTTTGAACATGAATCACGAACCTCAGCCCGCCAGGCGCTCCACCAGCCCCGCGATGAGGGCCGCGCGCTGGGGGAGGGTGGAGAGGTCGAGGTACTCCTCCTCGGTGTGGAGGTTCCCCCCGACGGGCCCCAGGCCGTCCAGGACGGGGACGCCCAGGGGGGAGAGGTAGTTCCCGTCCGAGCCCCCGCCCGTGGGGGTGTGGGCGAGGGCGAAGCCCGCCTCGCGGGCGGCCTCGGCGGCGATCCCGGCGAGCCAGTCCGTCTTCGCGTTCCGCTCCATGGCGGGGCGCCCGCCCCTGCGCTCGAAGGCGAGCTTCGTCCCCTCCAGGGCGGGCCGCCCGGCGAGGGCCAGGAGCTCCCGCTCCATCTCGTCGAGGGTGGCCTGGGTCTCGGCGCGCGCCTCGATGAAGCAGGCGGCCCGCCCGGCCACGATGTGGGGCCGCTCCCCGCCCGAGAGGCCTGTCACGTTCACCGTCCCTCCCGGCCGGGCCAGGGCGCACACGCGGAGGATCTGGTGGGCCAGCTCGGCCACCGCGCTCCGGCCCTTCTCCGGGTCCACCCCCGCGTGGGCCTCGACCCCCCGGACGCTCAGCTCGTAGTAGACGCTCCCCTTGCGGGAGGAGACGACCGAGCCGTCCGCCCGCCCAGGCTCGATGACGAGGGCGGCCGCCGCGTCCCGACCCAGGCGCTCGATGTGGGGCCGGGAGGAGGGGTTCCCCCGCTCCTCGTCCGTGTCGTAGAGCACGAGCACCTCCCCCGCCGGCCGGAAGCCCTCCTCCACGAGCGCCTCCAGCGCGAAGAGGCAGGCCACGAGGCTCCCCTTCATGTCGGCGACGCCGGGGCCGTGGGCGCGGCCCCCCCGCACGGCGAAGGGCCTGCGGGCGGCCTCGCCCTCGGGGAAGACGGTGTCGCAGTGGCCGAGGAGGATGACCTTGGGCCCGCCGGGCTTTCCCCCCTGGGCGCCCCGGAAGCGGGCGAGCATGTGGTCCCCCGCGCCGTGGTCCCCGGGCAGGCGCTCGACCTCGGCGCCGAGCGCCCGGTAGCGCCCGGCGAAGAGGGAGGCGACGGCGCTCGTCCCCGCGCAGGGGAAGGTGGGCGAGTCGATCGCGACCGCCCGGGCGAGGGTCTCCACCATCCGCCCGCGCTGGGCCTCAAGCCTCGCGAGCAGGGCGCGCCCCCCGATCATGCCTCCCCTCCGCCCGCGTAGAACCTCCCCTCGACGGTGTCCCCCGCGAGGAGGAGATCGTAGCGCCCCCGGGGGATGGCCCGCCAGACCTCCTCCGCGAGCGCGAGCTTGCCGGGGCCGGTGCAGTGGCTGAGGTAGAGCACCCGCCGGGCGCCCGGGGGCAGGCGCGAGGGGTAGCTCTCCGGGTGGGCGGCCAGGGCGGCCAGGTGGGCGGGGGTGATGCGCTGGCCCAGCTGGAGGCCGGTGAGGGCCGCCACGCGCTCCCCCCGGTGGACGATGAGAGGCCCGGCGTGCCGGCCGAGGGCGCTGAGCCCCAGCACCAGCACGCAGTGGGTGGCCCCCCGGGGGATGACGGGCTCGCCCTCGCCCGGGGCCTTGATGAGGCGCTTGCGCGCGCCGTCGGTCTTGACCACCAGGACGCCCCCGAACCCCTGGGCGTGCAGGGCCTCCACCTGCCCGGCCGGGAGCCCCCGGAACATGTTCTGGGGGAGCTTCTTCTCCACCCACACCACCGGGCCGCGCGCCGCCCAGGCGGCGGCGGCCTCCTGGACCCGCCCGCGCCCCTCCCCGCTCAGGAAGAGGGAGACGCCCTCCTCCTCCCCCAGGCCGTGGAGGTTGGTGGTGCTCGTGACGATGACGGGGGTGCCCGCGTCCAGGAGCTCCCGCACGAGCCGCTTCATCACCGTGGCCTTCCCCCCCGCCCCCATGACGGCCGCCATGTCCCCGGGCTTGAGGCCCAGGAGGGCGGAGAGGGAGGCGAGGGGCTGGGGGGTGCTCGTCATGGCTGGCCGGGTGACCTCACGAAAGAGTAGGGGCGTTCCATGGAACGCCCCTACGGGATCAGATACGGTTTCCGTCCGTAGGGGCGGGTTTCAAACCCGCCCCTACGGATGCTTTGGATTCGCGCCGTCCTCACGCCGCCGCCCGGTAGATGGCCTCGATGTCCTCCTGGGTGAGCTTCCGGGGGTTGAAGCCGAGGAGGCGCTGCTGGGTCTTGAAGGCCGCCTCGGCCAGCTCGGGGATGACGTGGGCGGGCACCCCCACCTCGCTCAGCCGGGTGGGCACCCCGCAGTCGCGGCAGAGGCGCTCGACCGCCCCGACCGAAAGCCCGGCCGCCTCGCGCTCGCCGAGCCCCTCCGTCCTCTCGCCCAGGATGCGGGAGATGCGGGCGAACTTGGCGGGCGCCGCCTCGAAGTTCCACTTCATCACGTGGGAGAACATGAGGGAGTTGCTCACCCCGTGGGGGATGTGGAAGCGCGAGCCGAGCGGGTAGGCCAGGGCGTGGATGGCGCCCGCCCCCGCCCCGGCGAGGCAGACGCCCCCGTAGTGGGAGCCGAGGGCCATGTCGGAGCGCGCCTGGAGGTCGCTCCCGTCCCGGCACACCTTCCGCAGCGCCCCCGCGATGAGCTCCATCCCCCGCACGCTGTAGAGCTCGCTCAGGGGGTGGGAGTTCGGGTTCACGAAGGACTCCAGGCAGTGGGTGAGGGCGTCCACCCCCGAGGCGGCGGTCACCTTCTGGGGCACGGTGAGGGTGAGATCCGGGTCCACGATGGCCGCCCAGGGGATGATGTAGGTGCTCACGATGGCGAGCTTCACCCCCTGCTCGGGCACCGAGAAGATGGCGTTGGGCGTGGCCTCGGCCCCGGTGCCGCTCGTGGTGGGGACGAGGATGGCGGGGATGGAGGGCTTCGGGAGGAGCTCGACGCCCAGGTAGTCCCTCGGCGCCCCCCCGTTCGCCAGGATGCCGGCGATGGACTTGGCGATGTCCATCGAGCTGCCGCCCCCGACCCCCACCACGAGGTCCGGCCGCTCGCCCTTGAACTGGGCGTGGGCCTTCTCCAAGTCAGCGATGGCGGGCTCGGCCGGGCAGTCGTCGTAGATCGCGATGTCCACCCCCGCGGCCTTGAGGGGGGCGAGGGCCTTGCCGGCCACTCCCGCTCCGCGCACCCCCTTGTCGGTGAAGAAGAGGGCGCGCCTGGCCCGGAGGAACTCGGCCTCCTCCTTGAGCCGGGCGACGGTGCCGGGCCCGAACCAGGTCCGGCGCGGATGGCGGATGCTTGACATCGCGGACTCCTTCGTGCCGTGGAGATGAAGTGTGAAACGCCCCGGGAAGCGGAGGCCTTGCTCTCCCAAGGCCAGCTCCCCTATCGAATCCAGCCCGTTCCAGTCCCTACCACCACCTTCTCGCCATGCTGATTCTCGCACCACAAATCCACGCCGAACCTTGTGCCTGCCTCCTCTTGTTCCTTCGAGCCGACGCGCGACTTCGAGACCAGCGTCTCGTTCATCCGGACGATTTGGATGAACTTTAGCTCCATTCGTCCGCCTTGAAGCCATTCCTCGCCAAACAGGGAGATCATCAATTCGGTAAGGTAGCCCTGAAACATCGCCCCTGATGCCGCTCTCCCCGGCAGTCCGCATCGCTTCGCGAACTCCGCGTCGGTGTGCACGTTTCTTGCCGGCCAGCCGTCGAAGGGGGGCCACCCTCCCGAGAAAAGCCAAGTTCTAAAAGACGTCACGGTCTTCATGGTGCCACGGAACTCGAAACCTATCGGGGTGTCTTTCCTGAGAATCGCCATTTCGCCGTTCCTATAGGTTCCGGGTCGCGGATGAAAGCGGGACTACGCGCCGCCGGGTATGGCGACAAAGGCATTCGTGGTCTTCCTGCGCAATACGGGCGCGCCATTTTCGCCGGCGATCAAGGCGTCCACGACCTGGTATGGCTTCCCCCGCTTCTCGTAAACGCCGATCACCTTCCAGGTCACGGTGAGCTTGCCTCCCACGCCAGCGGGGGCGAGGTACTCCACCTCTTCATGCGTGTGGACAGCCGCCATGCCCGGCGGAAGGCGAAAAGAGGGGCTCCGGGTGATGTTGCTGTAGTTGATCAGCAGTGCCGGGTGGACGATGGGGGGCCCGCCGGCTGCACCCTGCATGTACCTCGGATGGAAGTCCTCCACCGCGTGAAGGTAGTTTTCGTTGAATTCCTGGGTAACGTGAAACGCGGCGGGCTCGAACTCCTCGCCCGGCGCGAGCTCATTCGCTGTTTTCCCTGTTTCGGTCATGGGCCCGGTCGCTCCGCCATGTCCATCCGGCGGCGTGTTCTCCGCCGCGCAGCCGCCGCCACGGGTTTCAGCGCTCGTCGATGAAGCGCTTGAATTTATAGTCCCCCGCGATCTCCGAAAACCCATCCGCGGCAAGGAATTCTATGCCCGGAACGATTTCGGCCACCCTGCTGACCAGGGCGACGGCCTCGCGGGCAATCCTTTCCCGATCCTCCGCGGCACAGGCGACGCGCAAGAGAACGGCGTCCGGCGAGAACTTGTCCGCCGGATCTTCTCTCGTGATGACGACTTGGTATTCGGCCACGCCTTGGCTCAGGAGCCTCGTCAGTTCCTCGTTCAATGGCTGAGGGTTTATCAGCGTGCCTTTCACCTTGACCAATCCGTCGACCCGGAAAGGATCGCCCAGGAAACGAGGTTCCCGCCGTCCGCAGTGCGGGCAGGTCTCGTGCGTCATGGCGACCACGTCCCCCATGACGTACCGCAGCAGGACCGTGCCGCGGCGGTTCAGGTGGCTCATGACCAGCATCCCCTTCTCGCCGTCGGGCACCGGCGCGCATGATTCCCTCTCGATCACCTCGAAGTAGAACTGCTCGGGTGCGGGAATGTGCCTTCCGCCCCCCTCCGCGCACTCGTTGGCCGGACCGATCATCTCGGTTGCGCCGTAGCCGTTGTTGATTGCCGGGTTCTTGCTTCCCAGCGATATGAGGCGGGAGCGGATATCCTCCCGCATTCCTGCCGGGCACGGCTCTCCCATGACCATCGCCAATCTCGCCGAACGGAAGTCCTTCCCGAGCTCCTGCGCGCGCATGATCAGGCGCCGGACGTAGGAAGTTATCCCCCAGAGAACGGTGACTTTTTCCCTCTCGATGGCCCCGATGGAGTCATCCATGCGGTTGTGCACGCGAAAATCGGGATAGGGACGCCCGGTCAGCCCGGAGAGCAGCTTGCTGCCCACGGCCATCGCCCCCCAGGTCGCGCTCAGAAACCCCTGGTGGGGCACCGAAGTCAAGGGAAAGAGGTTCATCACGGTATCTCCGGGCCGGATGCCGGCGATCTCGGCGGAGCGCTTCATGAGATGGATGCGGGCGAAGCGGTCGTGGACGGTATCGTAAAAGGGCGCCGGCTTGCCGGTGGAGCCGGCCGTGTAGATGACGTCCGCGAGGGTGGTCTCTTCGAGGGTCAGTTCCTCGGAATCGCCAAGCTCCAGGCGAAACATCCCGGGGTTCCGGATGTAGTCCTGCTTGGGCAGGAGGGGCAGCTTCCGGAGGTCTTCCACGGCCTGGAAGTCCTGAGGGCCGAGGCCGAGTTTCCTGAGGAGCTCCCGGTAGTAAGGATGAGCCGCGGCGCACAGCCTCATCATCCTCGGGACAAAGCGGTTCTGCTGGGCACGGAGCCGCGCCAGATTGGCGGCGGCGGTGGCGGGCGGTCCCGCCGCCTCATGCTTGCGCCTATCGGAGGCCAAGCCCTCGTCAGGCGGAACCACGATGGCTTCCCCCCTGGGGCCGCGCGCAAGCGGCGAGAGAAGTCCTCGGCACCGGCCCCCATCGGCGCATGCCAGGCCAGAAGACCGGACCAGAGAGCATCATTGTCCCTTGAAGACGGGAGGGCGTTTTTCCCTGAAGGCTTGCAGTCCCTCCCTGGCGTCGGCGGTATCCTGGACGCGCCGAAACACCTCGCTCCCGAGGGCGACGCGCTGGGCCAGGGGCAGGGCTTGTCCTTTCACGGCGGCCTCTTTGATGCCGCGGATGGCCAGGGGAGCGTTCTGGAGTATCTTTTGGGCGTACTCATCCACAACCGCCATGAGCCGGTCGTGGGGGACCACCTTGTTTACAAGATTCAGCCGGTAAGCCGCCTGGGCGTCGATCAGGTCCCCGGTGAACAGGAACTCCAGCGCGTGGTTCAGCGGGATCCTGGACGCGAGCATCGCAGGGCCGCTTATCGAGCTGATGCCGCGTCTGGCCTGGGGCCAGCCGAACCGGGCACTCTCGGAGGCGATCCGGATGTCGGATGCGAGCGCGATGCCACCCCCTTGGGCCAGGCAGTACCCGTTGATGGCCGCCAGGACGGGCTTCCAAATTCGCGACTGAAGGACGTACAGGTCCTCGATCGACGCCCCGCTCGAATCCCCCGCCGGCACGCCCATCTCCTGAAGATCGTGGCCCACCGAGAAGGCACCGCCCGCCCCGGTGATGACCGCCAGCCAAGCGTCAGGATTGCCCTCGAAGTCATGGAACGCCCTGAAAAGCTCGTCCCTCATCTGCGCGTTGATGGCGTTCAGCTTGTCGGGACGGTTGAGGACGATGGAGGCAATCCTGTCCTTGACGCTGTATTCGACGACGCTCATATCATCGCCTTCCTACCTGCGCAGTTCCATCCCGGATACTCGTTGGTTGACCCGATTCTATCTGATTCGCCCCTACTCCTTCCACTCCCGCCCCGTCAGCAGGCGCCAGGCGTTCTGGTAGGCGACGCGGGGGCGCGAGGCGGGCGTCAGGGCCTCCAGGACGGCGCGCCGGTAGGCCAGCATCCACTTGGCGTAGGCTGAGGCGTCCCCGGCGCCCGGCGGGCTGGCCGTGAGGAAGTGGTCCACCCGGGAGTCCACCACCGCCCCCCACTCCGGGGAGAGGCGGCCGCCCGGGTCGTAGAGGAGATCCCGCCGGGGGCGGATGACGGGGGAGGGCTCGGGCGCGGGGCGGGTGCTCAGGGCGAAGGAGAGGTTCGCGTGGCGCAGGCTCAGCGCCCGCAGCAGGGCGTGGCCGTAGCCCGGGTTCATCTCCACCCGGGGGATGCGGCCGGCCTCGGTCCAGACGACCGGGGCGCCGGGATGGGCCGCGAGGGCGCGCTCGAGGCGGCCGACGTCGGCGTCCCCGGGCGCCATGTCGAGGATGAGGGGGGCGCGGCGCTCCGCCGCCAGGCCGAGCACCGCTTCGAGGACCAGGGAGCGGCGCTCCCCCGCCTCCCCGGCGGCGAGCCCCGCGGCGCGCAGGGGGCCGATGGCCAGGGCGCCGCGCCCGAGCTGGCGCCGGAGGGCGGGGAGGAGCTCCCCTTCGCCCCTCGCCCAGGCGTCCCCCGCGGCCTCGGTGGTGAGGGGGATGAGCCGCCCCGGGTGCCGCCCCGCCGCCTCCCAGATGGCCTTCTCCCCGGGGGCGGTGACGGCGGCCAGCGCCACCCCCGCGGCGTCCATCTCCCGCACGAGCCGGTCGGCGTCCCGCCACTCCGCCAGGGAGAGGCCCACGTCCAGGATGGGGAGGCGCCCCGCCGCGAGGTAGGCCCGCAGGGTGCGCTCGTAGAGGGCGACCCGCCCCTCGCGCGAGGGGGGGAGCTGCCCCGCCGGGGGGGCCAGGGCCGGCCAGCTCCCGCACCCGAGCGCCATCAATCCCCAGGCGAGGAGGGCGAGGCCCAGGAGCGCCAGGCGCAGCCAGACCCCGATGGAGGTGGGGGCGCGGGGTGGCTGGAAGAGGCGCATCAGCCCTCCAGGATGGCCACGGCCCGGATGTGGGTTCCCGTGGCGCCCACCCACCTGAGGGGGAGGACGCTCACCGTGTAGCCGTGGGCGCGGGGGATGGCTCCCAGGTTCGCGAGGTTCTCGATGTGCCAGTACTCGCGCTTCTTGAAGAGGCGGTGGCAGGGCCAGGGGTCGCGCCGCTCCAGCATCTCCTTGATCGGGAGGTCGAAGCCCGGGGCGTCGATGCCCATGACCTGCACCCCCTGATCGATGAGCCACTCGGCGCTCTCCCCCACCATGCCCGGATGGTCGGTGAGGTACCGGGGCTCGCCGTTGTAGCCGGCCGCGCCCGTCCAGAGGAGGACGATCTCGCCCCCCCTCACCCGGCAATTCTCCTTCTGGATGGCGGCCTTGAGGTCGTCCACCGCGATGGGCTGGCCGGGCCGCTTGTGGCGCAGGTCGAGCCGCAGGCCCGGGCCGTAGCACTTCTCGATGGGGATGCGCTCGGACCAGGAGTCGTCCTGGCCCCCGTGGCTGCGGGCGTCGATGTGGGTGCCGCAGTGCTCGCTGAAGGTGCAGACGCTGTGGGCGAAGAGCTCCGGGAACCCCATCTTGTCCGTCCCGATCCGCCGGGCGGACTCGAAGGTGGTCTCGACGAGCTTGATGGAGGGCTCGACCGTGCCCGGGTAGCGCTGCATCGCGGGGTGGACGGGCATGGAGAGGTCGATCAGGCGGGGCATGGCGGGTCTCCTCAGTCCAGCCAACTGCGCCAAGCAGACCAGGATTCCACCAGGGCCGCAAGCTCCCCGTAGCCCCGGGCGCCGGGGTGGGCGCCGTCCCCCGCGGCGGCCTCCCTGAGCCAGGTGCCGGACTTCAGCAGGGGCGCGTGCACATCGAGGCAGGGGAGGCCCTCCTCCCGGCATATCTTGGCCAGATCCGCCGAGAGAAGGGCGATGCGCTGGTTGTTGGCCTCGTCCCCGATGGGGGGCGGGCCCACCATGAGGAGGGGCCTGAGCGCCTTGGCCCGGCGGAGGATTTTGGCGGCGTTCGTGAGGGACTCCTCGGGCGGGACGCGCAGCTTGCCCTCCACGATGCGGGTGTCGTTCGCCCCGAAGGCGAAGACGAAGCGGCCGTCTATCCCCCCGGGCCCATCGGGCAGGCGGCGCAGGGTCTCCTCCTCCCACCAGGACGAGACGTCCCGGCTCGTGGCCCCCCGCACCCCCAGGTTGTAGCAGGTGAGCTTGTGGCCCTTGGCGCGCTCGGCCCGGCAGAGCCGCCCCGGCCAGCCCAGGTACTCGGGGTCGCCCGTCCCGTTCACGAAGGAGTCACCCACAAAGCAGAGGCGGGCTTCCATCAGGCCCTCTTCCACTTCGCGAAGTCGAGCCACCAGCGCTCCCGGACGGGGCGGCGGAGCCGCTTCACCATGCCGGCGCTGCGGGGGGTGCCGGTCGAGGCCTCGATCCAGGCGGGGCCCCCCACGGGCTCGAGGGTGACCATCTCGTAGAGGGCGAGGAGGCGCCGGGCGCCCGGGCTCATGTCCTGGATGCGGGTCTCCTCGGTGGTCTCGTTCGAGAGCCGCTCGTCCCGGACGAACACCCGGGCGCGCAGGAGCCCCCCGACCTGGAACAGGCGGCCGAAGTGCTCCTCCCGGTACCAGGCGAGGGCCTCCGCCTCGCCCTCCGGCCCCTCGGGCGGGTCCACGTGGACGGTGTAGAGGAAGGGGGCGTCGTAGCGGGGCCGCTCCCCCATCGAGGCCGCGAGCCGGCCGACGCTGCGCTCGGTGTCCTTGAGGAAGGCCATGCACTTGCGGGTCCAGGGGGTGGGGTTGTTGCGCGACTTCAGATAGTAGGGGCTGTCGAAGGCGGCGGGGCTCTCCCCCTCGAAGAGGTTCAGGCAGTTGTGCCGCCCGTCCCCGCCCGCCCGCATGTAGCGGTGGAGGGCGACGTAGCCCGGGCCCTCCAGGCGGTCGGTCGAGTGCTCGCAGTTGTGCCACTGGCGGAACTCCTCGAGGTGTTCCTCGGGCACGTTGACCCAGACGGCGGTGACGGCTTGGGGCTCGGGCAAGGGGGGTCTCCTATGCTGTTGCCAAAAGAATCACAGAAGGAAACCAAGTTGCCTTAGAAATCTTTGAAGTTCCAGTTCTACTGCGCAAGCACGCTGGAGGTCTGGAAAGCCGAGTCGCAGAGACAGGTCTTGTCTTGTCATTGGTTTCCTGTATTCGGGCCATACTACCCTTAGGGCATTTTCGCCGTGACGCTGTGGAGGCCGGTCACGCTGGTGACCTGGAAAGTGACGTAGCAAGAATGACTCATGGTCGTACTCTTGAAAGATGAGGGACAAAGTGTGTCTTGCTGCCAGGGCGGTTGCTTGACGGTCTCGGTCGGGGCTTCCACCAAGGCGGTCACTATCAAGGAGGATCGCGCGCACAGAATATTTTCCGCGCTGCCTTTCTCTTTGAAGCATCTGTCTGATGCAACCGGTGACGATATCAAGAGGGTCGCCACCACCTGTGCTAGCTATGCAGGAGTCTACGTGAAGATGAAGATGCAATTGCTCCGAGATGGTTTGGAGCCAAGCCGCGTACGCTCGTTCGCTTGACCCCTCGCAGCCGATGAAAATTCTCTCTCGCTGGGGAATAGGCGGCCTGGAGCGTTTTGCCATTAAGGTTATCCTATATGAGGGACCGCTCCAAACACTCCCCCAAGGTATTTTGAATAAATATTGGTGTCTCGTCTTACTCCTTGTATGTTCTTGAGTCCGTAGATTTCTGTTTCCCCACGAACATTTTTCTCGGTGAAAAAAACCTCTTCCTTGACGAGATGTTCCAGCAAGGTTGCGTTGTGACAACTAATGATCAGTTGGGCATTGTGGAGATTTCGCCTCTCATCGCAAAACCAAGAAACGATCTCGGGCAAGAGGAGAGGATGAATATCGCTGTCGAATTCATCAAGAACCGCTATGCCGCCAGTGTTTAGCACAAAATTCAAGTATGGAAATGCCCGGTAGAAATTTCGTGTACCCCGAGACTCGTGAAGGAGAGAGAGGGGGGCACCTAAGCCCGAATGGGTGAAGTGGGGTGTCGGTTTTCCCTGTACATTTTCAATTTTGACTCCTTCAATGCCCAAATCGATAATTCGAATTTGCTCATTGAGCTTGGATAGTGCTTCTGAGCTTCCGGAATAATATTGCGTTGCGGACTCCTCTGAAATTTCAAACTTCTCCGAAAACATCACATTTGTTTGTAATGCGTTGACTGCTCCCAAAATCCAGGCGGCCATTGGATGGCCAAATTTGGCAAAGGTTGAAATTAGGCTAGCGTTCGGCCGGATCGTTTCACGCCGAGGGTCAGTCTGCTTTATGTCGAAAAAATCACCGAATTTAAGTTTTGAATCATTTCGCTCGAAAATTTTCCGGAACCTGCCTTTTGGGGCATAGGCCAACATTTCAGAAGCTATTTCCGATGGCCCTTTGAGGCGATTGTAAAATTCAACCTCGTACCTGTAGACACAACGGTTTTGAGATTCGAATATTTGGCCATCAACTTCCGCTATTAATTGCGTGTTCTTTTCATATCCCTCTTTTGTGAGAAAAGGTGCGTAGGGCAAGGGCGCTCCAACTTCCAGGTCAAAAGAGGATGTCACGAACCATTTCAGAAAAGAGATAGCTCGTAGAACATTTGTCTTCCCGGAAGCATTGGGACCGAAGATCGCGATAACTCTCGGAATCCGTTCGTCAGAATTTGGAATAGGTCTCCCGAATCTTTCGGGTATGTCCGGGGTGTTTTTTGCCAGCGCCAGGTCCAATTCCTGTGGTTCTTTGATCGAATAGAAGTTTGAAATGCTCAGGTATTTAATCATCCAAGGCCTCTTATAACGAAAAAACGTCAAACTAGGCACAAATATAGGCCTAAAATCTCATTCTGTCAATATATTTGCATTTTGTTCGTTCTTATTCCCCCAGGCGGGCGATGAGCCCCGGGGCGTACTTCACGAAGTCGAGCCACCAGCTCTCGCGGACGGGGTTGAGGAGCTTCTGGATCGTGGCCGCGCTCCTCGGGGTGCCGACGGCGGCCTCGCGCCAGGCGTCCGTGCCGATGGGGTCCACGGTGGTCATGTCGTAGAGGGCGAGGAAGGCCCGGGGGCCGGCCAGCATCCCCTCCTTCCCCGGGTGGAGCGTGGTCTCGGCCGTCTTGACGTTCGAGAGCTCGTCCGAGCGCCGGTAGAGCCGCCCGCGCAGCACCCCTTCGACCGCGCACATGCGGGGCAGGTGCTCCTCCCGGTACCAGGCGGCGACCTCCTCCTCGGCGCCCTCCACGGGGTCGAAGCGCACGGTGTAGAGGTAGGGCGGCTCGATGCGGGGCCGCGCCCCGCAGGCGGCCACGAGGCGGCAGACGCTGCGCTCCCCGTCCCGGACGAGGTTCATGCTCTTGCGCGTCCAGGGGGTGGGGTCGTTGCGGGAGCGGAGGTAGTAGGGGCTGTCGAAGGCGCCAAGGTCTTCCGCTTCGAAAATGTTCAGGCGCCCGTGGCGGCCCTCCCCGCTCTCGCGGTTGTAGCGGCGGCAGGCGATGTAGCCCGGCCCCTCCAGGCGCTCGGTCGTGTGCTCCAGGTTGTGCCACTTGCGGATCGCTTCCTCGTGCTCCTTGGGCACGTTCGACCAGATGATGGTGATGGCCTGGGGCTCGGGCATGGGGCGGCTCCTCGCTCGGCGGATCAGGGGCCCAGGAGCTCGATCAGGTTCCCGTCGGGGTCCTTGAGGAACACCATCTGGAGCTCGGGGGTGCGCCGGATGGGCTCGCTCAGGAACTCCACCCCCTTTGCCTTCCACTCGGCGCAGGTCTTGGCCAGGTCCTTCACCCACAGCGTCACGTAGCGGTAGCCGGCGGCGCCGCCCGGCCCGGCGGGGCCGGCGGGAGGGGCGCTCTCGAAACGGACGAGCTTCAGGTTCGCGTCGCCGACCTGCATGTACTGGATCTCGAAGCTGGCCCCGCCGAGTCCCGCCCGCTGGGACGTCTCGGCGTCCATCCCGAGGCGGCGGGTGGGGGTGAACCCAAGCTTGTCGCGGTAGAAAGCGAGGGCGCGGTCGAAGTCCCGCACCACGAGGCCGACGTCAATCACGGGACGCTGGAGATCGGGCATAGGGTTCCTCCTCATTTTCATCGGGAGCCGCCGGGGAGGAGCGGGCCGTCCCGGCCGGCCAGGCTTCTTCTACTTCTACTCCTCCGGGACGACCAAGTGGAAGACCTTGAGGGGGGCGCTCCCCGCATGGCGGATGACGGCGCCCTCGGCGAGGCCGAGGAAGACTCCCATGCCCGCGCCCGCGGGGTGGGCCTTGCCGCCCAGCTCGATGGTCCCCTCCCCCTCCATGAGGTAGAGGAGCTGGCGGGCGCCGGGCATCGCCTGGGCCTCGACCCGCTCGCCCGGCCCCAGGCGGCGCAGGAGGCCCCGGCCGTTCCGCGCCCCGCACCGCTCCGGCCCCATGACCTCGGCGGCCGTCCCGAGCCCGGGGCCCTGCGGCACGCGCTCGCACGCCTCGGTGTCGATGAACTGGATCACGGCGTCCCTCCTCTCAGGTCTGCACCCAGATCTTGCCGTCCACCTTCCGCCAGCGCAGGTCGTCCTCGGTCCCTTCGAGGATGGTGGTCTTGAAGCGGTTGGGGGCCTGGTACTCGAGGTAGAGGATGTCCCCGCCCGCGCGCAGGCGGTGCTTCTCCAGCGCGGGGATGAAGACGAGGGTGCCAGGCGCGACGGGCCGCACGCCCTCCTCGGTCTCCACGGTGGCGTTGCCCGAGATGAAGAAGTAGAAGTGCTCGCAGTTCTCGTGGAAGTGGTAGGGCGAGGTGGCGCCCTTCTTGTAGCGGAGGATGCCGGCGAGGAAGGCGTCCGTGCCGGCGAGCTCGGGGCTGACGAAGAAGATGCGCTCCCGCCCCGGCGTGACCGAGACCAGCTTGGGCAGCTCATCCTCCCGGAAGAGATAGGCCATGTCGCTCCTCCCATCCTGCGAACGGACGATGAAAGCCGGTTCCCAAAAAGGCGAAAAACGTAAGGCGAAGGAGGGGGTTTCCCCCCTCCCGGGCGTTCAGCCCCCGATCCCCGCGAGCTTCTTGGCGTACTCGACCGAGGCCCGGGCGTCGTGGCTGGCGAAGATGGTGAGCTTCTCGGCCTCGATGGAGCCCTCGGCGTGGATGGCGAGGACGGCCTGGTAGCCCGCGAAGTCGGTCGTGGTGATCTCGGCGATGAGGTTGATGAGCTTGAGGCGGTCCTCGGCGGGGACCCCGCCCGCGCCCCCCAGGTACTTCGACACCAGCTCGCCCAGGCGGGGGTGGTCCAGGTCCTCTTTGGAGGGCCCCGTGACGAGGAGGCCGCCGGCGATGTCGATCACCCAGGCCAGGGCCTGGTGGTAGTTCTCGGCGAAGTGGAGCTTGGCGATGTTGATGAGCTCGGCATTGGGGACGGCGATGCCGTCCACCACCTTGCACTCCCGGGCGGCCTCCCGGGCCATGCCCCGGCAGATCTGGGCGTAGCTGATGAGGCGGGCGAGCTTGTCCCGCACGTGGTTGGCCCGGAGGATGCCGTTGTACTCGGCCATGAGGCGGGAGGCGCCCACGAAGAGGTCCACCAGGGGGAGTTTGTAGCTCACGGCGGTGAAGCGGTGGAACTCGACGAAGGTCTTGGCGAGGGGGCCGGCCATGTCCACTTCCCCCTTCAGGAACACGCGCTCCCAGGGCACCTTCACGTCCTCGAAGACGGTGAGGGTCTCGATCATCTTGTGCCGGGCGCTGATGGGGGTCTCGAACTCGTTCCCCTTCCGGCTGCCGTAGGGGCTGGCGATCATCGTCAGGCCCGGGGCGTTGGCGGGGACGGCGCAGGCCACGGCGTAGGCCTCGTCCCCGGCCCCCATGTTGCGGGTGGGGAGGACGATGATCTCGTGGGCGTTCACCGAGACCGAGGTGTGCACCTTGGCCCCGCGCAGGGTGATGCCCTCCCTGTCCTCCGAGACGACGCGCACGTAGTAGTCGGGGTGGGCCTGCTCGGCGGGGCCCTTGGCCCGGTCCCCCTTCACGTCGGTCTGGGCGACGGCCACGGCCAGGTCGCCCCGCCGGCAGTGCTCGTAGAACTTCTGGACGCGGGGGAGGTAGGCGGTGCCCTTCGTGCGGTCCGTGTGGGAGGCGAGGAGGTGGAGGGCGCAGAGGGCGTCGGTGCCGATCTCCTTGATGAGCACCACCAGGGTGCCCCCCAGGGCGGTGGCGCGCTCGATGAGGGCGCTGCGCTTGAGGAGGTCGTCGGCGCTCCGGGGGATGTGGTAGTAGCGGGAGCAGGGCCCCTCGGGGCCCTCCGCCACGGCGAGGGGGCGGTCGGCGGGGTCCTCGGCCATGCGGTAGTCGATGGCGGCGTGCTCGACCGCCACCCCGAGGACGGGGTGGGCGGCCACGTCCTCCACCCGCTCCCCGCGGTAGTAGACCGTCCGGCCGTCGCGCAGGCTCGCCTTGTACTGCTCGGGGCTCATCAGGGGCATGGCGGCTCCTCCGGCCCTCTCTGGCAGGGAGCCCCAAGCCTAGCCGTTTTGGGCCGGAGGGGAAAGGGGCGGAGGGGCCGTCCTTTCAGCGGCGGGGCTAGATGTTCAGCTTCTGGAGCTTCCCCTCCTTGTCGAAGGCGGCCAGCTCGGGGAAGCCCCCGATGAGCTGGCCGTTGACGAAGACCTGGGGGACGGTCTTCGCGCTGGTTCGCTTCATCATGGCGGCCCACTCGGGGGTGCCGCCGAAGACCAGGTGCTCCTTCCACTGGAGCCCCCGCTTCTGGAGCAGGTTCTTCGCCGCCAGGCAGTAGGGGCAGGGGTTCGTGGTGTACACCTCGATCTCGTAGGGCATGGAATCCTCCCAAGGCTCTCACCCTGTGCTAAAGCGCGGCGGCCCGGAATCCGGACCGCCGCAGCTTGCAAGAGGATAGCAAGACGGGCGCGCCGTGTCATCCGGGCCGGGCGCGCGCCGGGGATTGACGGCGGGGGAAATGCGCCCTAGCATGGCCGCATCATCGTTGTGCCGTTTGTTCCCGGCTCAGGGGGGGTCGCCCCCCGGGCGGGAGGCCTGGGGCCTCTCCGGAAAGTCGACAGAGCCCGTCGGGCCCGGCTGGGTGGCCGGGGCCCTTGCTGTGGGCTTGGTTCCCCACCGAAGGAGGATTGAGGGATGAAAGGCGCGTTGCTGAAAGTCCTCGGCCTCGCCGTCGTCTTGGCGCTGGCGGCCGGGCCCGCCCGGGCGGCGTCTGACCCGGTGGCGGAGCGGGCCGTCCAGGGTGCGAAGGACTACGTCAAGAAGAAGAACCTCCAGAATCCTCAGCTCACCATCCTCCTGAGCTCGCTCTACAACAACTCCTTCCCCGACTACGCCAAGAAGTGGACGGAGCTCACGGGCGTGAAGTTCAACATCGTGCCCCTGGGCTACACCGACATCCCGGCCAAGATCATGGCCGAGGCGGTGGCGAAGACGGGCCAGTTCGACATCTTCAACGACTTCCCCTACGCGGCGCCGGACGGCATGGGCGCGAAGGTCGTCCGAGCGATGGATGACTTCGCCAAGGTCGGAAAGCCGGACTTCGGCGGGGTGGCGCCGGGCCTGGCCTACCAGCAGTACTACCAGGGCAAGCTCGCCATCATGGTGCTGGACGGCGACCACCTGATGCTCGTGCTCCGCAAGGACATCGTGGAGAACCCCCAGGCGAAGGCCGAGTACCGGGCCAAGTTCGGCAAGGACCCCGGCTGCCCCGCCACCCTCAAGGAGTGGGAGCAGATGGCCGCCTTCTTCCAGACGAAGAAGGGCCAGACCCGCTGGGGCATGAAGTTCGAGCAGGACCTCTACGGCTCCCTCGCCTACCGCAGCATCAACTTCTCGTACCGCCATTTCCCCATGTACATGGCCGGCTCGCTGTACTTCGACAAGGACATGAAGCCCCTCATCACCACCCCCGCCGGCGTCCAGGCGATCAAGGACTTCGCCTCCAGCGTGAAGTACATGCCCCCCGACGTGCAGGGCTGGGGCACGCCCCAGATCTATCCCTTCTGGGGGAGCGGCCAGGCCTTCTCGGTCATGTCCTTCCCCTCCATCGTGGGCTTCGGCAACGCGAACCCCAAGAGCACGGTGAAGGGCAAGCAGCTCCCCTGCCTCGTCCCGGGCGTCGAGCGGGACGGCAAGCTCGTGCGGCGGGCCCCGCAGGCGGCGGGCACCGGCTACATGGTGAGCAACTACAGCAAGAACCCCGAGCTGGCCTACTGGTTCATCCAGTGGTTCACCAGCCCGAGCGTGGGCGACGATGCCATCGCGCACCCCAAGGGCTTCTGGGACCCCTTCCGGCAGTCGAACTTCAACCACGCCGGGATCGAGAAGAAGTTCGGCAAGGATTTCCTCTCCGTCACGATGGAGAACTCCAAGAGCGCCGTCTCCCTCCTCATGATCGAGGGCAACTACGAGTACTTCAACATCCTCGACAAGAACCTGGCCGACGTGATGAACGGCAACGCGACGGCCGAGGAAGCCGCCAAGAAGATCGAGGCGGGCTGGAACAAGGTCACGGCCGACATCGGCCGCCCCTACCAGATCAAGGCCTGGCGGCAGAGCGTGGAGAGCGGCATCTACCTCGATAAGCTCAAGTAGGGTTCGTCCGGTTCCTTTCCCCCGCCGCCCGGCCCGCCGGGCGGCGGGGTCTTGAGGTCGCGGTCATGGCGGAAGCCGGGGCTCGCCCGTCGGGCGGGGCGGCGGGGGGCGCGCGGATTCGGGCCGGGCGCGGCGGGGGGCTGGCCGCGTGGCTGGCCCAGGAGCGCGTCTTCCGGCTCATCCCCTTCGTCGTCGTGGAGGCGTTCTTCCTCCTGCTCCTGGCCGTCCCGTTCCTGCTCACGCTCTACATCAGCCTGCTCAAGTGGCGGGCCAACCGCCCCTTCGAGCAGGCGTTCTTCCAGGGGTTCGACAACTACTTCGACGTCCTCTCGGACGTGGAGTTCTGGTGGGCGCTGGCCCGGACCTTCTACTTCGCGGGCGTGGCCGTGCTGCTGGAGCTCCTCATCGGCTTCCTCCTCGCCATGCTCTGCGCCCAGGAGTTCAAGGGCCGGCGCCTGTACATCACCATTTTCCTCGTCCCCATGATGGTCGTGCCGGTGGTGGTGGGCTACAACTTCTCGATGATCTACATCGACTCGGGGCCCCTGAACGAGGTCCTCGCCCCGGTGGTCCAGCTTTTCGGCGGGGACCCGCGCATCCGCTGGCTCTCCCACCCCATCGCGGCCCAGTGGGCCATCATCTGGGCCGACGTGTGGCAGTGGACCTCGCTCACCTTCCTGATCTTCCTCTCGGGGTTCTCGGCGCTGCCCCCCCAGCTCATCCGGGCGGCGCGCATCCTGGGAGCGGGCCGGTGGCAGATCTTCTGGCGGGTCCAGCTCCCGCTGCTCAAGCCGGTCATCGTGATCGCGATCGTGATCCGGTCGATGGAGGCGCTGAAGATCTTCGACCAGTCCGTCCTCCTCACCTTCGGCGGGCCCGGCAACTCGACCCAGACGGTGGCCTTCTACCTCTGGCGCCAGGTCTGGCAGTTCAACAAGTTCGGCTTCGGGGCCGCCGCCTCGATCATCCTGCTCGTGATGTTCTCCGCCCTCATCTACTACGGCATCTACCTGCTCGTGCGCGAGCGGGCGACGCTCCAGCGGGAGGGAGGGTGATGCGGGGCGCCCCCGGGGCGCGGGCCCAGGCCTCCTTCGCCAGGCGCCACCACCTGTTCTGGTGGTTCCGCCACGCGGCCCTGGTGGCGTGGTCCATGTTCATCATGTTCCCGATCTACTGGATGCTCGCCACTTCCTTCAAGGACGCGGGCGAGTGGGTGACCTGGCCGCCCCACTGGTACCCGTACCAGCCCACCCTCTACAACTACCACCAGATATTCGCCTTCGCGACGATGGAGAAGGAGCTGAGCCGCCAGGCGACCGAGCAGGTGTTCAGCATCTGGGGGGCCATGGGGGACTCCATGCTCATCTGCACGGTGAGCTCCCTCATCTCGCTCCTGATGGGCACGTTCCTGGCGTACTCCGTCTCGCGCTTCGGGGTGGGGGGGAAGAACTTCCGCTACCTCATCCTGACCATCCGCATGGTGCCCCCGATCGTCATCGCCATCCCCATCCTCATGTACTACGCCATCATGATCCCCTACACGACGGACGCCCTGTTCGGCACCCGGATCAGCCTCTTCGACTCCTACACCGGCCTCGGCCTCCTCTACACGGCGACCACGCTGCCCTTCGTCATCTGGATGATGCTGAGCTTCATCGACGAGATCCCCTACACCCTGGAGCACGCCGCGCGGATGATGGGGGCCGGGCGCGTCTACACCATCCGGCGGGTGGTGGTCCCCCTGGTGGCCTCGGGGATGGTGGTGACGTTCCTCTTCATCTTCATCCTGAACTGGAGCGAGTTCCTCCTCGCCCTCACCCTGACCCACCCCAACGTGACCACGCTCCCGGTCCTCCTCAACAAGTTCCAGAGCGCCGTCGAGGGGAGGCTCTACGGGCCCCAGGCCGCCATCGGGACGGTGATCACCATCCCCGTGGTGGTGCTCGGCGTCGTGATCCAGAAGCACCTCATCAAGGGCTTCAGCTTCGGCATGATACGGAAGTAAATTTTCCGGAAGGAGGCGCCACGTGGCGCGCATTTTGCTGAAAGACCTGGTGAAGCAGTTCGGGCGGGTGACCGCGGTGAGCGGCGTCAACCTGGAGATCCACGACGGCGAGTTCCTCATCATGGTGGGCCCCTCCGGCTGCGGCAAGACCACCACCCTCAACATGATCTCGGGCCTCGAGACCCCCACGAGCGGGGAGGTCGTCATCGGGGACCAGGTGGTGAACGAGATCGAGCCCGGCGAGCGGGGCCTCGGCATGGTGTTCCAGGACCTGGCCCTCTTCCCCCACATGACGGTTTTCGAGAACATCGCCTTCGGCCTCCGGGTCAAGAGCGTGGCCGATGAGGAGGTCCGCCGCCGCGTGCTCCAGGCCGCCAACGCCATGCACATCGCCCCCCTCCTCGACAAGCGCCCGGCCCAGTGCTCGGGCGGCGAGGCCCAGCGGGTGGCGCTGGCCCGCACCATCATCACTAACCCCGCCGTCTTCCTCATGGACGAGCCCCTCTCCAGCCTCGACGCCAAGCTCCGCCTCGACATGCGGACCGAGCTCAAGCACCTCCACGAGCGGCTCAAGGCCACCTTCGTCTACGTCACCCACGACCAGGCCGAGGCCATGACCATGGCCGACCGCATCGTGGTCATGCGGGGGGGCTTCATCCAGCAGGTGGGCGGGCCGCTCGACATCTACCGCCGGCCGGCCAACCAGTTCGTGGCGGGCTTCTTCGGGACGCCGACCATGAACTTCCTCCAGGGGAAGGTCGAGACCGACGGCGGGCGGCTGCGCTTCCGGGCGAAAAGCATCGATTTCCTGCTCCCGGCCGGGGCGGGCCCGGGAAGCGGGCGGGAGATCACCCTGGGGGTGCGGGCCGAGCACGTCCTCGTCGGCAAGGGCGCCCAGCCGGGCCGGGTCACCCTGACCGAGCCCCTGGGGGACGAGACCCTCGTCTTCTTCGACTACGGCGGGGACGCCCCCCTGGTGGCCAAGGTCAGCCCCGAGCTCCACCTCTCCTCCGGGGAGGCCGTCACCTTTGGCCTGGACGAGGCCGGCTACCACCTCTTCGACGGGGCGACAGGGGAGCGGCTGAACTAGCCCCCGGAGGCCCCGGGCGGCCCCCCAGCCCGCGGAAGGCCCTTCCCCGGGCGCCACCGCCCTCCCGGCGGCCGTCCGGGGACGAGCGGACCCCCCCAGAGCGCCCGGGCGGCCCCATCTCCCCTCCCGCGCGGGGGTCGGCGCGTTCCCGGAAAGTCCTGGAAATCAAGGCGAATCGCCCTCCCGGCGCTCCCCCGCCCGCTCTCTTCGCCGTCTCTATGTGAAATTTTCCCCTGCCGGTGATTTTTCGTTGACATCCCTGCCAAATGGCTATATATAGGCTTCGCTTTGGGTTTAGGGAAACGAGCTTTCTTTGTTTGGTATATTAAACTTGGCCGAGGCGGGGCGGGCTTCCCGCACTGGCGGCATGGGCGCCCGGCGGTCCCGCCGGCCCGGAGGGCGCGAGAGAGGGGTGAGGCGGTTGGCCTCCACATCCACCGGGAGGCGGGCCAGGGAGATGGCCCCGCGGGGCGGTGAGGAGAGGCTCCCGGTCGGGGAGCGGATCCGTGACCTGCGGATGGCCTACGGGCTCACCCAGGAGGAGCTGGCCCACCGCTCGAGCCTCACCAAGGGCTTTATCAGCCAGCTGGAGCGGGACCTCACATCACCTTCCCTGGAGAGCCTCTTGGGGATTCTCCGGGCGCTGGACACCGACATCGTCGAGTTCTTCCGGGGGCAGTCGGAGGAGCGCATCGTCTTCGGCCCCCCGGATTGCACGAACGCGGACACCTACCCGGACGTGGCCGCCTTCGAGCTGATGGTCCCCGGGGCGGCCAACTGCAACATGGAGCCCGCCCTGGTGGCCCTGGCGCCCGGCCAGGGCATCGAGGAGCGGGCCCACGCGGGCGAGGAGTTCGGCTACGTGCTGCAGGGGCAGGTGATGGTGCAGTACGGCCGCCGCCAGAACTCCGTGAAGCGGGGGGAGTGGTTCTACCTGGTCGCGGACCGGAGCCACAAGGTGTGGAACCCCTTCGGCCAGAAGGCCAGGCTGCTGTGGATATCGGCTCCCCCCAGCTTCTAGGGGGGAATCGGGTCGTAGGAATGGAGGGGCCCGCCGCCCCGCTCGCCCAGGATGGGAGGAGGAAGCCTTGAATTCGTTGGGCCGCCACATCCTTGCTGAGTTCTACGATTGCGACCGCGATGTGCTCAATGACCCGGAGATGATCGAGCGGTACATGCGCGAAGCCGCCGAGGTGAGCGGGGCGACCATCGTCCAGAGCGTCTTCCACACCTTCAGCCCCTACGGCGTGAGCGGGGTGGTCGTGGTGGCCGAGAGCCACCTCGCCATCCACACCTGGCCCGAGCACGGCTACGCCGCCGTGGACTACTTCTCCTGCGGGCCGGTGGACTGCGAGCTGGCCATCCGCTACCTCGAGGAGAAGTTCGGGGCGGAGTGCGTGGAGTCGAAGGAGGTCGAGCGCGGCGTGCTGGCCCCCGCGGTGGGGAGCCGCTCCTCGTCCGCCTATGTCCCGGCGAGGGGAGTGTTTCCCTCCCAGTGGCGTGAAGCGGCCCTTTAGGCGGCCCATCTGAGAGGCGGATGCGAGCGATGATCATCGCGACCCCGACCAAGTACTACCTGGTGGCCGGCTGCGCCGAAGGCTTCACCGAGCTGAACGCGTTCGACGGCGCCCTGCTGAACGCGGGCGTCGGCAACACCAACTTGGTCCGCATGAGCAGCATCCTCCCCCCCCGCTGCGAGGAGATCCCCCCGGTGCGCCTCCCCCAGGGGGCGCTCGTGCCCGTGGCCTACTCCGCCATCACCTCCACGGAGCCGGGCCAGGTGCTGACCGCGGCCGTCTCCATCGCCTACCCGGAAGACCCCGGCCACTGCGGCCTCATCATGGAGTACCACGACCTCGCCCCCCGCGCCGTGGTCGAGGAGAAGGTGCGCCGGATGGCCGAGGAGGGCATGAAGTTCCGGGGCCAGGCCGTCCGCGCGGTCAAGAGCATCGCCTGCGAGCACAGGGTCCTCAAGACCGGCGCGGCCTTCGCCGCGGTGGTGCTGTGGAACTGAAGAAGAAAACCTCCGCCTCTCCGGCCGTCCTGCACCAGGGGGAGTTCTGGTTCACGGAGCTCCACGCCCCCGGCACGGGCATCACCTTCCGGGTGAGGCGGGTCCTCCACTGGGCCCGCACGCCCTTCCAGGAGCTCGCCCTGGTCGAGACCGAGGACATGGGCCGGGCGCTCTTCCTGGACGGCACGGTCCAGTTCACCGAGCGGGACGAGTTCTTCTACCACGAGATGCTGGTCCACGTGCCCCTGTGCATCCACCCCCGGCCCCGCCGGGTGCTCATCGTGGGGGGCGGGGACGGCGGCTGCGTCCGCGAGGCCCTGCGCCACCCGGAGGTCGAGGAGGTCACCCTCGTCGAGATCGACGGCGAGGTGGTGGACGCCTGCCGGAAGCACATCCCCTCCGTCTCCTCCAAGCTGGACGACCCCAGGGTCCGCGTCCTCATCGAGGACGGAGTGGCCTTCCTCAAGCGCAACCGGGGCACCTTCGACGTCATCATCGTGGACTCGACCGACCCCGTGGGCATGGCGAGCCCCCTGACCCAGGCCCCCTTCTTCCGCACCGCCCGGGAGGCCCTGACCCCCCAGGGGCTCTACGTGGCCCAATCCCAGGGGCCCATCTTCGACGGCCGGGAGATCGGCCGCATCGCCCGCGCCGCCCGCAAGGTGTTCCGGCACGCCAGGCACTTCATGGCCCCCACCCCGACCTACCCCGGAGGGCTCTGGACCTATCTCCTGGCCGCCCGGGGGCCGAAAGACCCCGCCGGCCTCAGGCCCCGGCCCCTGCCCCGGGGGGAGAGGACCCGCTACTACTCGGCCGAGGTCCACCGGGCCGCCTTCGTGCTGCCCCCCTTTGTGCGGGACTTCCTCCCGTGACGGAGGGGCTCCCCCCCTATCTCCCCCGCACGCCCTTCCTCTGGGCGCGCACCCCCTACGAGCGGGCCCGCGTCGTCCTCTTCGGCTGCCCCTTCGACGGCACCGCCAGCTTCCGGCCCGGGGCCCGCTTCGGCCCCGAGGCCATCCGATCGGTCTCGGACGGGCTCGAGAGCTACAGCCCCCTCCTGGACGCCGACCTGGAGGATCTCCCCTACTGCGACCTGGGGGACCTCCCCCTGGCCGCCGGGGACGTGCCGGGCGCCCTGGCCCGCATCGGGGAGGAGGCCCGGCGCATCCTCGGGGCGGGCAAGATCCCCTTCGCCCTGGGGGGGGAACACCTGGTGAGCCTCCCCCTCATCGAGGCGGCCCTGGAGGCCCACCCGGGCCTCGTGGTGCTCCAATGGGACGCCCACGCCGACCTCCGGGAGGGCTACCTCGGGGCCGCCCTCTCCCACGCCGGCGTCATGCGCGAGGTGGCGGGCAAGGTCGGGCCCGGCCGCATCCTCCAGTTCGGCGTCCGCTCCGGCACCCGGGAGGAGTGGGCCTGGATGCGGGAGCGCGGCACCCTCCGCCCCCTCGCCCCCGAGGCGGTGCGCCAGGCCCTGGCCAGCCACGCGGGGAGCCCCATCTACCTCACCCTGGACCTGGACGTCCTCGACCCGGGCGAGTTCCCGGGCACGGGCACCCCCGAGCCCGGGGGCGCGCGCTTCGCGGAGCTGGCCGAGTGCATCGCCCTCCTGCGCCGCGAGGGCGCCCGGGTGGTGGCCCTGGACGCCGTGGAGCTCTCCCCCATGCTCGATCCCTCGGGCGCCAGCTCGGTGGCCGCCGCCAAGGCCGTCCGGGAGCTGCTTCTGGCCCTCCCCGCCTGAGAGAGGGCGGTCCTTTTTTCCCTTTTTTCTGAAATCCTCCTATATTGGTAGTTGGGAGGAATTTTCCTCCTGAAGGGGGCGGCCCTCTTCCCGTTCTCCCAGCCCCTTTCAGGGGGGCCCGCGGGGAGGCATGGGGCAGATTGTCACTCCCCGAGGTTGGTGATATGGTCGTAGGGTAATCCATCGGCCCAGCTTTGAATCCAAGGTTTTCTTCCTCTTTCCGGAAGGCCTTGTCCGGGAGGCCTCGGGAAGCCGTGTGTGCGGGCGTCATCGCCCGCTGAGACTTCATCGGAGGGAGGCGCCGCCTCCCAATTCGAATAGGTGGGCTGGCCATGCCTGAGCTGAAAGAGAGAAAGTTCGTCGGCAAAGTCGATTTCATAAAGGGGCTGGAGGGGGCCATTACCCACGAGAGCACCTTGAGCTACGTGGACGGCCAGAACGGCAAGCTCATCTACCGGGGCTACAGCATCGACGACCTCTGCCGCGGGGGGGGCGGCTACGAGGAGACGGCCTGCCTCCTCCTGAACGGCAAGCTCCCCAACCGCCGGGAGCTCGACGCCTTCAGCGCGGACCTGGCCAAGAGGCGGGCCATCCCCAAGGAGGTGAAGGACCTCATCACCCTGGTGGCCAAGGGCACCCACCCCATGAACACCCTGCGCTCGGCGGTTTCCCTCCTCGGCTGCCTCGACCCCAAGGAATTCGAGGTGAACGTCGAGAACGACATGCGGATCTCCCTCAACCTCACCGCCCGGTTCGCCACCATGGTGGCGGCCATCGCCCGGGTGCGGAAGGGCGAGCCCATCCTCGACCCCGACCCCTCCCTGGGGCACTCGGCGGACTTCCTGCGCATGATGACGGGCAAGAAGCCCGACGCCCGCACGGCCGAGGTGATGGACATGGCCCTCATCATCCACGCCGAGCACGGGATGAACGCCTCCACCTTCAGCGCCATGACGGTGAACAGCACCCTGACCGACCTCTACAGCTCCATCACCGCCGGCGTCGGCGCCCTCAAGGGCCCCCTGCACGGCGGGGCGAACGAGCAGACGCTCCGCACCTTCCTCGAGATCGGCGACCCGGCCAAGGTGGACTCGTGGTTCAAGGCGTCGAAGGAGAAGAAGATCAAGGTCCCGGGCTTCGGCCACCGCGTCTACAAGGCCTACGACCCCCGGGCCCGCATCTTCGACCCCATCGCCAAGGAGTTCGCCGAGCGGACGGGCCACGGGCACCTCTACCAGATCGCCAAGAAGCTCGAGGCCCTCGTGGTGGCCGACCTGGGCGGGAAGGGCATCTTCCCCAACGTGGACTACTTCTCGGGCATCATCTACAACGCCATGGGCATCGACACCGCCATCTTCACCCCCATCTTCGCCGTGCCCCGCATCGCGGGCTGGTGCGCGAGCATCCTCGAGTACCTGCCCGAGAACCGGCTCTTCCGGCCCACCTCGATCTACGTCGGGGACCTTGAGTCGGAGTACGTGCCCATCGAGAAGCGCTAGCAACCGCCCAGCGCGGACAGCAAAAAGGCGGGAGGCCCTCCGGGGCCTCCCGCCTTTTTTGTGTGGCGAGGATGTGGGAGCGGTCAGGTGGGCCTGCTGAACTTTAAGAGGCTGCCGAAAAAGTCGCCTAAACAGGCTTCAAAGAATCGGAATTTCGTCCAATGGTGGCGAAAGACAATGGAAATCCACTACTATGATACCGAATTCTTCTGCGTTTTCCCTCAGCGAGGATACCCCCAAAAAGTTTTTCAGCAGCCTCTTTAATGCAGGGTCATCAACGAATTTCTCGACTCCTCCCCCGCCCCCCCTACCGCTTCATCCTCGGGTCGAGGACGTCCCGGGGCCAGCCGCCGGGGAGGCCGATCGGGATCACGGAGATCATGCAAACCTGCGCTTCCAATACCGCGTTCATCGCATCGGCCAACCTGTTGCGTCAGCGCGCCCGCCGGGTTTTCTCCCCGACCTGGCGGGCGGCCCAGCGCAGCACCCCCTCCGCCACCCGGACCGATCTGGCGTGCTCCCGTCCCGACACGCGCTCCGAGAGCCCAGGATAGCGCGTTTCGACCGCGAACCGCGTCAGGCGCCCGGCCTCCCGCACGTACTTGGGGATCTTGCGGCCCGTCCGCTCCAGCAGGGTCAGGAGCCGCGTGAGATCGTGGACGTAGGGGAAGTCGAGGCCGTTGTGGATGAAGACGGCCTTGATCGCCTTCTCGGCGGCTTGCTGGGCGTCGAAGCAAAGGTCTTCCAGGTAGACGCCGGGAGGGCAGGTCTTGGCGCGCGTCAGGTGGCTGCGGGCCCGGTTCAACCACTCCCTGGAGTCGCCGGGCGGGAAGCGCCTAGGCGGCATAGAGAACCCTGCCTTCCTTCAGGGCCGGGAAGATGACGTGGTAGGGAGTGTCCCGGTGCCGCTCCACTTCCTCCGGCGTTACGACGACAACGTCCACGGCTTCTTCGCTGCCGAATAGGTTCATGTAGATCTTCTCGGTCAGCCGTCCCCTGTGGAATCGTCCGCTCTTGATCACCAGCAGATCCACGTCGCTGTCGGGGCCCATCCCCCCTCGCGCTCCGGAACCGAACAGGATGATCTTCTCCGGCCGGGCCACCTCTACGATTCGCCGCACGATGGCCTCGATGGCGCGAGGGTCAGCCCGTCGGCGTCGTCCTTGCTTCCTCTGGTGGCCGCTCATGGTTTCCCCTATTTCGTTGGCTCCCCTTACCGCACCATCCTCGGGTCCAGCAGGTCCCGGAGCCAGTCGCCCATGACGTTGATGGCGATGACCACCACCATGAGGGCGAGGCCCGGCAGCACGGTGAGCCACCAGTAGCCGCTCAGGAGGTAGCCGTAGCCGTGGGCGATGGCCCCCCCGAGGGAGGGCACGGTGGGGGGGACGCCGAGGCCCAGGAAGCTCAGGGTGGACTCCAGGAGCATCACCCGGGGGAGCTCCACCGCCGCGATGATGAGGATGGGAGTCATCACGTTGGGGAGGACGTGGCGGCGGATGACGGTCCAGGCGGGGGCCCCCAGCGCCCGGGCCGACTCCACGAACTCCCGCTCCCGGATGGCCAGGACCGAGCCCCGCACCGTGCGCGCGTAGACCGCCCAGTGGGTGAGGCCGATGAGGAGGATGAGCTTCCCCACCCCGGAGCCGAAGAGGGCGATGACGGCCAGCGCCACGAGCACGGTGGGGAGGGTGAGCTGGAAGTCCGCCAGCCGCATGATGAGGGTGTCCGCCCGCCCCCCCCGGTAGCCCGCCCAGACCCCGAGCGCCACCCCCAGCACGGAGGAGATGGCCACCGCCGATAGGCCCACGGCGAGGGAGATGCGGAAGCCGTGGAAGATGTAGCTCAGCACGTCCCGCCCCAGGCCGTCCGTCCCCAGGAGGAAGCCCGGCAGGGTCCCCGGGAGGAAGAAGGGGGGCCTGAGGGCCGAGCGCAGGTTCTGGCCGATGGGGTCGTGGGGGGAGATCCAGGGGGCCAGCAGGGCGACGAAGCAGGCCGCGAGGAGGACGGCCGCCCCCGCCAGGGCGTCCCCCCGGGCGGCCAGGGCCCGGGCGGGCGTGGGCCGGGGGGCGGGCGGAGCCTCCGCCTCGTAGGGCTGGAGAGCCGTTCCCTGGGCCATGTCAGCCGCTCCGCACCCGGGGGTCCACGAAGGAGTAGGAGACGTCCACGGCGAGGTTGATGAGGATGAAGATGGCCGCCGTCACGAGCGCCCAGCACATCACCACCGGGTAGTCGAGCTTCTGGATCGAGTCGAGGATGAGCCGCCCCATCCCGGGCCAGGCGAAGACGCGCTCGGTCACCACGGCGCCCGCGAGCAGGCTCCCCATCTGGAGCCCCGCGATGGTGATGAAGGGGATGAGGGTGTTCTTCAGGGCGTGCTTGAAGACCACGACCCGCTCGGCCAGGCCCTTGGAGCGCGCCGTGCGCACGTAGTCCTGCCCCAGCACGTCGAGCATGCCGGAGCGCACGAGCCGGATGAAGAGGGCGAGCCGGTAGAGGGCGAGGGAGCCCGCCGGCAGGATCAGGTGCTCCCAGCCCCCCCGCCCCGAGGTGGGCAGCCAGCGGAACACCACACCGAAGACCAGGATGCAGACGATGCCCACCCAGAAGGGGGGGGCCGAGATGCCCACCAGCGAGCCCGAGAGGAAGAAGCGGTCCCAGAAGCCGCCCCGGCCGTTCGCGGCGATCACCCCGAGCGGGATGGCCAGCACGACCGCGATGAGCATGGCCGCCCCCGCCAGCTCCAGGGTGGCGGGCACGCGCTCGAGCACGAGCTCCATGGCGGGCACCCCGTGGTGGTAGGAGACCCCCAGGTCCCCGCGCAGGGCGTTCCGCAGGAAGAGCACGTACTGGACGGGGAGGGAGCGGTCCAGGCCCAGCGCCTCCCGGAGGCGGGCGACGTCGTGCTGGGTGCCCTCCTCCCCGAGGAGGATCTGGACGGGGTCACCGGCCGTGCGGAGCATGAGGAAGATCACCAGGCTCACGCCCAGGAAGACGGCCAGGCTCTGGAGGAGGCGCTTGAGGAGGAATGTGGGCACGGGGAAGTCCCGCCCCCGCGGGCGCCTCGGCGCCCGCGGGGGCCGCGAGGGCTCAGTTCCTGCCCGCCAGGGTGATCTCCTGGGCGAGGATCCACTCGTTGAAGCGGGGCGTGAGCTGCACGTTCTTCTGCACCCCGATGATGGCCTCCTGCTGGTAGAGCGGGAGCACCGCCACCTCCCCGATCACGATCTCCCAGGCCTTCTCCCACATGGCCTGGCGCTTGGCGTCGTCCATCTCGGAGGAGGCCTTCGCGATGAGGGCGTCCACCTCCTTGTTGCTGTAGCGGCCGCGGTTGATGCGCCCGACGCCCTTCTTCGCGTCCTGGGTGTGGAAGACGGCGCTGAAGGTGGGGCCCACCGCGTCCGTCCCCCAGCCGGCCTGGTAGACGGTGAAGTCGCCGTTGTCCAGCGCCGGGAAGAAGACGGCCTTGGTGCGCGGGTTCGGGGTGGCCTCGATGCCCACCTTGCGGAGCATGCCGGAGATGGCCTCGCACATCGGGCCGTCGTTGATGTAGCGGTCGTTCGAGCAGTCGAGCCTCATCGGGAAGCCGGCCGGGAAGCCGGCCTCGGCCAGGAGCTTCTTCGCCCGGGCCGGGTCGAAGGGCAGGGGGGCGAGCCGCTTGTTGTAGCCGAAGGAGGGGGGCGGGGCGAGCTGGGTGGCCGGGGCGCCGCTGCCGTGCATGACGGTGCGGATGAGCTCGGGCACGTTGACGGCGTGGGCCACCGCCCGCCGGACCTTCAGGTTCTGGAAGGGGTTGGGCTTCCCGGCGGGCAGGCCGGGGCTGCCGGGGCCGCCCTTCTTGAAGGCGCCGCCCGCTTTGCGCCAGTGGTCGAAGGCCAGGTAGATGTTCCGCTGGGTGATGGTGCGGAGGACCTTGACGCCCGGGTTCTTCTCGAGCGTCCGGGCGTCCACCGGGGAGACGCCCCAGACCACGTCGGTCTCGCCCGAGATGAGGCCCGCCGTCCGGGCCGCGTCCACGGGGACGGGGCGGATGCGCACCTCCTTCAGGGTCGGGGCCTTGCCCCAGTAGCCGGGGAAGGCCGCGAGGTCGATGTGGTCGTCCTTCACCCACTCGACGAACCTGTAGGGGCCGGTGCCCACGGGCTTGCGGGCGAAGTTCGCGTCCCCCGCCTTCTGGATGTAGCCGATGGGCACGATGGCGATGTTGGCCAGGTCCTCGTGCAGGGTGGGCCAGGGCACCCCGGTGTCGACCTCCAGGGTG
>Ga0156328_1016_pt1 | contig 32181 bp, 27 predicted proteins | sample RifCSPlowO2_12_FD_107976 | JGI IMG/M metagenome (GOLD analysis project Ga0156328, IMG submission 107976) | Candidatus Tectomicrobia bacterium RIFCSPLOWO2_12_FULL_69_37 | reverse complement strand
GTGGCCGATGTGCGAGACGAATATCTTCGACCCGTTGACGATGTATTCGTCCCCCTTGCGGACCGCCGTCGTCCGGTAGCCGCCCGACGGCTCGTTGTAGAAAGGCAGCATGTTCTCCGAGCCGGAGTCGGGCTCGGTGGTCGCGGTGGAGATGAGGAAAGTCGGGTCCTCGACATAGGCGCGCAGCCACTTCTCGCGGTTCGCCTCGCAGGCGAACGGGGCCAGCCCGTCGGCCATCAAGAGGTGCGTGATCTTGCTGCACGAGAGAAGCATGCCGACGGTCCCGCGGTCGCCCCAGGAGAGCTCCTCCGCCACGACGCAGTGGGTGAAGAGGTCCTCGACGCCGCCCCCGCCGTACTTCGCGGGAATCGTCATCGTCCGCAGGCCCGTCTTGTCGGCCTTCGCCAGCAGGCGGGGGATGTAGCTGGAGTTGGCGGGAGCGGGATCATGGTCCAGCTCCATCGCGACGGGCCGGATTTCTTTCTCGGCGAACTCATGGGCCATCTGCTTCAGCGCGAGCTGCTCCTCCGTCAATCGAAAGTCGACCATCGCTTCTCTTCCTCCCCGAAATGAGTCCGCACAGCCTCCCAGCGAGAATGCATGATCCCCTGAGCCGATTCCCATCGCCGGCCTCGCGAGGGCAACGCGTCAACGCTTGGGGCGGGCGCACGGGCGCCGCCTAGCCGGCCAGGACCGATGCCTCACCTCCCGAAATATGCAGCCGCGTGTTCAGCTTCCCGGAGAGCCTTTGAACGGCTCCCATGATCTCAAGGCACTTGCCCTCCTCCTGGGTCAGCACCCGCGGCTTTCCGCCGTTTCCGATCAGGACAGGGACGAATGACACCCGCCGGATCCGCTTGCCTTCGACGAGGCATTTGACCAGGACCGATTCCTTGACCGTGGGGGCAAACATGGGGTGGTCATGGTCCAGGACAAAATTGCCCAGGGCGTAGAAGATGACCTTCCCCCTGTAGACCTCGATGCCTTGCAGAATGTGGGGGTGGTGCCCGATGACGAGGTCGGCCCCCGCCTCCACCGCGGCGTGCGCCGCGGCCTTTTGGGAAAGGGTCAGCGTGCGGCTCTGGCTGGCTCCCCAATGGAAAGAAACCACCAGGACATCGGCCGCCGGCCTCGTCTTTTCGACATCGGCCTTCATGGCCTCGAGGTCCTCCTCGTTCAGATAGGGCGGCCCGAAGAGAGGATCCTGCCTTACCGGCGCGGCTCCCGGCTTCCCGGGATGGGCGTTGTAGCCGAGCGGAAGATTCAAAAGGTATGAGAGGAAACCAAAGCGCACGCCCTTCCGCTCCACGAGCGCCGGGGTGCGCGCTTCATCGATGTTCCTTCCGACGCCGGTATGGCGGATGTGATGTTTTTCCAAGACCTCCAAGGTCTCCAAAAACGCCTCAACCCCGTAATCCAGGCAATGGTTGGTCGAAAAGGCGAGGACGTCGAAGCCGCCGGCGACGTATCCCGCAACCATCCCGGGATGGTTCCGGAGGGCGATCTTCCCCTGGACGGGTGCGCCCTTATCGGAGAGCGGGGGGTCGATTCCCCCGAACCTGATGTCGGCCCGCCTCAATTCGGGAAGGACGTTCTCGAAGACTTTCTCGGGCTCAGGCCGGCTTATCTCCATATCGCCGACCACCGCAAGATACACGTGGCCCTCCGCCCCCCTGCTCTCCGGCCCGGGCATTTCCTCTCCCATTGTCCGCCTATCCGCAGACGCTCCCGTTCACCTTGTCATTGCCGCCGGGGAGAACCCCCCGCCCCTCGGGAGGCCCGCCTTGCCAGTTCCCGCTCACCGGTCTTCTCGCGACCGTTTCCCTCGCGCACCGGCCGTGCCCGGCTCACGTCAGATGCTGCGCACGCGCGGGTCGAGAACGTTCCGCAGCCAGTCGCCAAGCAAGTTGGCCCCCAGGACGGTCAGCATGATGACCAGGCCGGGAAAGGTGACGATCCACCACGCGACGTAAAGCAGGGAGCGCCCTTCGCTCAAAATGCCCCCCCAGGTAGGCGTCGGGGGGGGGACCCCCAGGCCCAGAAAACTCAGGCCCGCCTCGATGACGATCATCCTCCCGAGGTACAGGGAGGCGATGACGACGACAGGCGCCAGCACATTGGGAAGCAGGTGGCGGACGATGATGCGGAGGTCGCCGCCCCCGATGGCACGCGCCGCCTGCATGAATTCCCGCTCCCGCATGGAGAGGACTTCGGCGCGCACCACCCGGGCATAGATGGTCCACAGCCGCAAGGAGATGACCGCGACGATCAGGAACAAACTGGGGCCCAGGATGGCGATCAGGGCCAGGGCGAGCAGAATGAAGGGGAAGGCCAGGACGAAGTCCACCAGGCGCATCAGCAGGTAGTCCGTCTTGCCGCCGTAGTAGCCCGCCAGCAGCCCTACGGCCAGCCCGATCCCTCCCGAGAACACCACGGAGAAGAAACCCACGACGAGCGAGATGCGCGAACCGTAGATAATCCGGCTGAGCAGATCGCGCCCCAGATGGTCCGTCCCAAGGAGATAGACGCGGCCCTCCGACGACCAAAGGGGAGGCTTCATCGAATAGGGCAGCGATTGCTCGTTGGGGTCCATCGGCGCGATCAGCGGGGCCGACACCGCCGCCGCCAGCACCGTCAACAGCAGCACCGCTCCCGCCAGGGCGGATTTCTGCCGCCAGAGCGACCAGAAGAGCGCCCTCCCCCGGGCGGGCATTTCGGCCCCCCGGGAATCCCCGCTCAGCGCGGATGCCTCCGCCACTCGGCCCATCATGCGTGTTCAATCCTCGGGTCAAGATAGGCATACAGAATGTCCACCGCGAAATTGATCACCACGAAGATCGCCGCGAGGAGAAAGACCGTCACCTGAACGACCGGGAAATCACGCTTGTGGATCGATTCGATGGCCAGGCGCCCCACCCCCGGCCAGGCAAACACCGTCTCGATGATGACCGTGCCGCCGAGCATGACCCCCAGATCGATGCCCAGCACCGTGACGATGGGGATGGCCGAATTCTTCAAGGCGTGGCGGAACAGGATGATCCCTTCGGCGAGGCCTTTGGAACGCGCGGTCTGGATGTAGTCCTGCCGCAGCACCTCGAGCATCTGGGACCGCATGAGGCGGGCGAGGCGGGCCGTATGATAGGTGGAGGCCACGAAGGCGGGCATGATGAGATGGCGCCAGCCCTCACGGCCGAATGAAGGGAGGAGGCCCGCCCACACCGACAGCAGCATGATGAGCATGAGACCCAGCCAGAAATCGGGCACGGACTGGCCCATCACCGTGCCGACCATGCAGCTCCTGTCATAGAGCGTGTTCTCTTTGTAGGCGGCCACGGCCCCCAGCGGGATGCCCATGAGGATCGAGATGAGGAAGGCGGTCACCGCCAGTTCAAGGCTCGCCGGAAAGCGCTCCAGGACGACTTTCAGCGCCGGCTCCCCGTGCTCCCAGGACTGGCCGAAGTCGCCTTTCACGGCGCGTCCGTAGAACTCCGCGAACTGGGCCGAGAAAGGCTTGTCGAAACCCATCTGACGCCTCAGCCGTTCGATGTCCTCCTGGGTGGCATCCTGGGGCATCATCACGGCGACGGGGTCGCCCGTCAGATGGAGGAGAAGAAAGACGAAGACGAGGACGAGGTTCAGCAGCACCACGGTCTCGAGCAACCGGTGGAAGACGTAGCCGCTCATCCTGCGCTTCATGGCCGCCACTCTTTCTTCTGCAGGACCGATTGGCCGGTGAATCTTCCTTCGATCCCCCCGGGGCCCGCCCGCCTTTTTGTGCGAACCGCCGCGCCAAAGCCGGTCCCGGCCCTCAATCCCCCCAGCTCGCTTCCGAGATCAAGACAAGGGCGTCGCTCCGCATCTGCCAGTTCAGCTTCGCCTTCTTGCCGACGATCTGGTCCTCCATGTAGAGGAAGACCAGCGGCACCTTCTCCGAGTGCAGGAGACGGTCGATATCCTGATATTTCTTCTCCCGCCTTTCTTCATCCGTTTCGGCGCGGGCCTCGTCGATGGCCTTGTCCACCTCCTTGTCCCGGAACCCTCCCCAGGTAGAGGCGCTGTGGATGGTCCCCGCGTACATCCCCTCCGAGTGAAGGGTCATGTCGAACCGGCACGAGTACCACCAATAAGGCGGCACATGAGGCTCCCACCGCGTTCCGAAAATCTTCACAAGGCTGGCCCACTCGACCGTGCGCACACGCGCCTGAACGCCGGTCTTGGCCAGCTGGCCCGCGAGGGCTTCCGCCGCCTCCTTGCCCATCAGATACCGCCCGGTAGGAACGTACATGTCCACGCTGAAGCCCTTCGCGTAGCCCGCCTCCGCCAATAGTTTCTTGGCGCGCTCGGGATCATACGGGTACGGTTTCAGGTCCGGGTTATGGCCGAAACTGTCCGGCCCCACGTTGGTGGCCACTTGACGGGCATAGCCTTGCAGGAGGTGGCGGATGATTCCATCTTTTTCCACCGCGTAATTGAGGGCCTTGCGCACGCGGACGTCTGCCCACGGAGCGCCCGGCTTGATGATCATGACCACGTAGCAAGTCCGGGGCGACTTCCCCGACACGACCCGGAGATTGGGATTGGATTTCACCAAGCCCGTCAGCTGGGGAGGCACGGCCTCGATGATGTCCAAATCTCCCGCCACCAGGGCGGCAACCCGGGTGGTAGGCTCAGGGACGATCTTGACGACGCCGGTCTTGATCGAAGGCCGCGACGGATCCCAATGGGTGGGGCTCGCCTCGAAGAGGAGCTCCTCCCCCTTCTTCCACCTCGCCAGGCGGTAAGGGCCGCTGCCCACCGGATGGATTGCCAGATACTTCATGTCATGGCTCTGGTAGTACTTCGGCGGCACGATCTGCGCATAAAGGACAAGGGGAGAAATGAGGTACATGTCCGGATACTTGGTGTGGATCCGTGCGGTGTACCGATCCACCACCTCAACGCGGTCTACGCTCCGGAAGAAACTGATGATCCGGCTCTTGGTCTTGGGGTCGATGATCCGCTCGATGCTGAATTTGACGGCGTGCGCGTCGACGGGCTCGCCATTCGAGAATTTGGCGCCCTCGCGCAGCTTGAACTCCCAGACCGTGGGACTCACCAAGCGGTAGGAGGCCGCCAATGAGGGCCTGATTTTTCCTGCCCTGTCCCGTACCAGCAGCGTATCGAACACGAGAGGGAGCGTCAGACTTTGCGGGGGACTGGTGATGATGTGCGGGTCAAAGGTGTTCGGCTCCCCCGCTATGCCAACGACGATTTTCCCCTTTGGCGCGGCGTCCGGCGAAGCGGCCGCCCATAAGAACGTCAGCCCCCATGCCACTGCCCAAGCCCATTTTCGCATCAACGTCCCCCCCCTTCCTTCGGCCCTTCAGCCCGCTCCGGGCGCTCTCTTCAAAGGGAAACCAGCTGGTCCGAACACCGGTTCAGCGGTTCGTAACCGCCGCCCGTCACGAGGTAGGACTCGCCCATGAACAACTGCCGGTCCTTCCCCAAGGAGAACATCGGGTGAAGCGTAAGGACCATCCCCGCCTTTAGGGCGCCGGTCGACTTAGGCGTGATCATATAATCGGTAAGGTCCAGCCCCGTGATGTGAACCAGCCCATATGGCCATAAGGAGTAACCGCCTTTCTCGATGACCTTCTGCATGGCGGTGACCATCCCCACCATGGAGCCGCCGGGCTTCATTTCCGCGAGCGCCGCATCGCGGGCGCGCCGCGCCACGTCATAGGCGTCGACAAGCCATTTCGCCGCCGGCCCGAGCGTGAAAATGCGCACGATCTGGTTCCAGTACCCATCCACGCGCGGAGAGATCTCCAGCACGACCGCGTCTCCGCGCTTCACCCGCCTTTCCGTCGGAGGAATGATGTATCCCCACGGCGCCTCTCCACCGTCGGCCATGTTTCCCAAGCCCACCATATTGAAATTGTCCCAGGCCCCGGATGGGATCATGACCCGGTCCAATTCCATGCGGATGTCGAGTTCCGACATGCCTTCCCGAGCGTTCCTGCAAAGGTGCTCCCACATCTTGTCCGCGACCCCCGCGGCGCGGCGGGAGAGCGCGATTTCTTCTTCGCTCTGGACGTAGCGCCTTTCCAGGATGAGGTCGCCCGCCTCAACCCATTCCTTGGCCGGCACCTGCTCTTGCAGCAGCTTGTAAAAGGCCACGGGCATGATCGACAAAGACGAAATCCCGATGCGCTTGCCGGCCCCGATGGCCTTCTTCATGTAGCCGCACACCTGTTCGGGAACCGACTCCAGGGGGCTGCAACGCACATCGGCGGCCCACCCCGTGCGGAGCGCCTCGATGCGCTGGTTGTCCACCCCCACGAGCAGGACGGGCTCTCCCTCGAGGGGGAAGACCATCGCCTGCTGGCCGGAGAACGGGCGGAAATTGCTCACATACGCGAGGTTCCCCGTCCGGGGCCCCAGCCGGCCGCTATTCCCGTAAACGATGAGGACGTCCAGTCCCGCGCGCTTCATGTCGGCGCGCAATTGTCCCTGGCGCCGATCCCGCTCCTTGGTTGAGAGACTCGCCACTTTGCTTCCTCCCGCCGCCCATGCGCTTAGGTCCGGAAAAAATACGCGGGAACGACCAGGGCGTAGCCGCCCTCCCCTCGGATGGCTTCGACGATTGCCCCGGCCCCCTCGCGGTGAGTGAAAGAATGCACCCCTGCGGCAGCGCCTTCTCGCACGAGGGCCCGCACGAGGGCTGTTCCGGTGCCGCCGCTGGCGCCGGCCGCCCGTGCGACACTCCCTCTTTGGCGCGCGTTGCCCCCCGTTCCGTCTCAGTTCCCCTGCCGAAGAAGAAGCGAATCTCCCTCCAGGAAAGGTGCGCTCAACCCCAGAAGATGAAGAGAAATTTTTGATTGCCAGAACGCGCGGAAGCCATTACATTGCATATATATGACAATATACTCTGAATATCTGTTTTATCAATAAAAAATTTGCTCCCGTGCAGAGCGCGGAACATTACTGCTCAAGATTTCAATTGATTAACGATCTTTTGTCTCGGGCGCGCCTGCATACAAAAGGGAGCTCAGGCGCCGGGAGTGACGAGCAATTGCGAAGGGATGGATTCCTTTAAGCGACGGGGAGCGGTGTGAGAAATCCCATTCCAGAGAAGCATTTCGGCAACCCCCATATCCCTTACTACTACCAGATAACCAATCTGCTGCGCCGGAAGATCGAACTTGGCGAACTCCCGCCCGGCTCGAAGCTCCCCAGAGAGATTGACCTTGCGAAAACGTTCGGGGTCAGTTGCGTGCCCATCCGGCAGGCGCTCTCCCTCCTCTCAGCGGATGGCTTGGTGCTCCGCCAGCGCGGGCGCGGCACCTTCGTCACGGAAAACGCCAGGAGGCTGAAAACCATCAGGCTTACCGGAATCGCCGAAGGGTCCGACCTTCCCGGGAAAGCGTATCGGTTGCTTTCCGTGAAGGACGTGCCGGCCTCTCCTCAACTCATCGACTTTTTTGGCCTTTCCGCCGGCGAGACTCTGACGGAAATCCGGCGCCTCCCGCTGATGGAAAAGAAACCGATTTCTTATGCGTTGCACTATCTCTCCGCAGAGAGTTCCCGAAAAATCCATCGAGCCGACCTCCAAAAGCGCAGCATGCTGGACATCATCACCAAACGCCTCGGGCTCCGTCTGGGCAAAGTCCACCAAACGATCGAAGCCAAGATGGCGGACAGCGACGTCGCCGCGCACCTTTCGATCGACGTCATGTCCCCGGTCCTATACGTCGAGACATTCGTGCGGAGCGAGAGCGAGAAACCATTGGAATTCTCCCAGATCTTTTATCGGGGGGACGAGCACAAGTATATCGTCGAGCTGGTCCCGGAGTAACGGAGGGCCACGGCAAAGCCGGTGGGGGGACGGTCTCCTTGTTATCCAGAGGGCGGCTTATCGTCCACGGGATAATAACGCCGGCTCGAATGAGACAACGGCTACCCAGAGGATGCCGGAGGAGGGAATCCCTATGTTGAATCGAGCTGTACTCATCTCCACTTTCCTGATTTTCCTCTGCTGGACTTCCGCGGCAAACGCCTACAAGGGCACCGCCACCGTCGCCTTGCCCGACGATCCGCTCAGCATGGACCCTCACATCACCTCCAGTACCATCGGATGGATGATTTGGCGCTGGCCGTATGACACTTTGCTCAGCTCCGACCCCCGGACGGGAAAGGTTTCGCCTTGGCTGGCCGAGCGGTGGGAAAAGCTCGGGCCCAAGCAGTACAAGTTCTGGCTCCGCCGGGGCGTGAGGTTCGCCGACGGGACACCTTTCACCACCGCGGCCGTCAAGTATTCCATGGAGCGAATCCTGGATCCGAAGCTCAAAGGACGCCAGCTGGCCTACTGGGCGGACTTCGAGCGCTTTGAGATCATCGACGAATATGCGTTCATCGCTCATCTGAAATCCCCCGACAACGGCTTCCTCCGGCGCCTCAGCGAGCGCTTTCTCATCATCTCCCCCAAGGTGAAAGATGCGCCCGCTACGGCCCCCGCCCGGGAGTCCTTCGGCTCGGGCCCCTATGTCCTCAAGTCATGGACCAAGAGCATTCGGATGGTCTTCGAGGCGAATCCCACTTGGTGGGGGAACAGCCTGTATCCTGATCGTCCGAAGACCGTCGTCCTCCGGACCATCAAGGAATCCACCACCCGGGTGAAGGCGCTCCTCGTCGGCGAGGTGGACGCCATCATGCGGGTGGCGGCCCAGGAGGTGCCGGAGATCAAGCGGAATCCCCAAACGACGGTCGGCGTGGTCCCCGGCCTTCGCATCTTCTACCTCAGCTTCGCCAACCGCTTCGGCGGCCCATTCGCGGACGAGAAAATCCGGCTGGCGGCAAATTACGCCATTGACGCCGACAGCATCATCAAAACCATCGTGGGAGGGCTGGGCACTCCGATCGGCCAGCTTTACCATCCCTGGGCATACTCCGGCCACAATCCCGGCAAGAAATGGCACGGATACGATCCCGCAAAGGCCAAGGCCCTGATGAAGGAATCCTCGCATCCCAACGGGTTCAAGGCCTCCCTCATCACGACCACCGGGACCTACCCGTTCGACAGGGCGTCTGGGGAGGCGGTGGCGGGGATGCTCAAGCAAATTGGCATCGAGACCTCGGTCCAGGCGGTTCCCTTCCCCATGTACCGGAAGCTCTTCACCGCCTACCAGACCGACAGGAAGGACCCGGCCATGTTCTTCCGCGGCTGGGGCCAGACCATGGATGCCGCCTACGTCTGGAGGGGCACGAGTTCCTGTGCGGGCATTTGGAGTGTGAGCTGCTTCAAGGATCTCGACGACTGGAACGAGAAGGCGGCCGGGATCGATGCCCCCAAGGAGCAGCAGGCCGCCTTCGAGAAATTGACTGACATGATGAAGGAGAGGGCGGTTCACAAAGTCTTCTTCCAGATGGTGGACGCATGGGGGTACCGGAAAAACCTCGAGCTATCCCCGCGCCCCGACGAGAATCTGTTTCCATGGGAGATCCGCATGAAGTGAAGAAGTCGGATCCCTGGCAGGAGCGCTCTTGCGCATGCCTTTGATAAAGGAGCTTCAGCGGCGTCGAAAGAGGACCCCTTCGCGGAGAGAAAGTCGGAATCCGCATCCTTATTCATGCGGTCGAGCGGGCCGGCCATACCGCCTGCATCTTGCCCGGAATTGGCCCACTCCGTACAAATTTTGATACACTTGCCCCGCTTCCTCCGCATCGGCCCCCGGGGGGATCAGGCTAAAGTGTTTTTCTTTCAATAAGTTAGGGTAGAGCCCGGCCGCGGCGCACAAGGAACGAAAATTGAATGCACCCTCCTCCATGTACTTCCATGTGCTGGTCCGCCAGATCAATCTGCTCAAGGGTCCCATCATCTTGGGGGTGTTCCTCCTGCTCTGGAATACGGAGCACTTCACCGAGATCCGCTTCCCCCACGCTCACCTGACCCTGGTGGGCCTCGCCCTTCTCCAGATGGCCGAGGCCTGGCTCCTCCACCGGAACGACGTGCTCTTCCCCGACCGCCAGCGGCTGACGGCCACGGAGTGGATACTTCTCGGCGCCACCATGCTGTTTTGCTACCTCCTGGTCCGCTTCACGGGCGGCCTCGAGAGCAAGTACAGCCTCATCTTCCTTCTCCCCATCCTGACGGCGGCCACCCGCTGCCACCCGGCGGGCGCCTTCGGTGTCACCTTTCTGGCGATGGCCCTCTACGCCAGCTTCCTCCTCGACAAACCTCCCCTGGAACCCGAGAAGCGAATCGAGGAGACCATCGAGCTCCTGATCAACCTGTTCTTCAGCTTTGTCATCGCGTTCGTCATCGCGGTCGCCAACCACCAGGAGCGGAGGGCGCGCGCCAGCCTCGAGCGCTCGGGCCAGCGGCTCGCCGACGCCAACCGGGAGCTCCGGGAGACCCAGAACGAGCTCCAGCGAAAGATCACGGAACTCGAAAACATGGAGAGGGCCGTCCGCCGCGCCGACCGGCTGGCCGCCCTGGGCGAGATGGCCTCGGGCATCGCCCACGAGCTCCGCACCCCCCTGGGCGTCATCCAGAGCTCGGTCGAGACCCTGGCCCAGCGCGTCCTCACGCAAGAGCCGGACAACCGCCTCGTCAAGGTGATCGTCGAGGAGATCGGCCGCCTCAACCGGCTGATCAACGACTTCCTCGGCTTCGCCAGCCCCCCGGCGCCCCGCCTCCGGCTCCAGCCCCTCGCCCCCATCGCCCAGCGGGCCGTCCAGCTGGTGGAGACCGCGGCTGCAAAGGCCGGCATCCGGCTCGGGTTCCATGTTCCGGACGGCCTCCTCGCCGAGGTGGACGAGAGCCTCATCCATCAGTGCCTCCTCAACCTTCTGGTGAACGCTGTCGACGCCACGCCCGGGGGCGGCCGGGTGGAGCTTTCGATCGAGGCGGAGGACGAGGGCCGCCAGGCCCTCATCACGGTCCGCGACACCGGCCGCGGCGTCCCGCCGGGGGAGGAATCCCGCATCTTCAACCCCTTCTACACCACCAAGGAGGGCGGGAGCGGCCTGGGGCTCGCCATCGTGCAGCAGATCGTCTCCCTGCACGGCGGCCGGGTGGACGCGTCGAGCGCGCCGGAGGGCGGCGCCCTGTTCAGCATCCGCCTGCGGGCGGGAGCCTCCCGGCGGGATCCCTTGGCCGTCGCTCGGGTGAAAGGCGCATGAAGACGATTCTGGTCGTAGACGATCAGAAGAACTACCTCATTGTCCTCGAGGAGCTCCTCCGCGGGGAGGGCTTCGAGGTGGTGACCAAGCGGAGCGCCGCCGAGGCCGCCGAGGTGTGCCGGCGCGCGGACGTGGACCTCCTGCTCACCGACATGCGGATGGCCGGGATGGACGGCATCCAGCTCCTCTCCGAGGTCCTGCGGATCGACCCCGACCTCCCCGTCATCCTGATGACCGCCTTCGCCACCGTGGAGAAGGCCGTCGAGGCGATGAAGAAGGGCGCGTACGACTACATCCTCAAACCGTTCCGGAACGAGGAGCTCTTGGCCGCGATCCGCCAGGCCGTCCAGGTGCGGGAGCTGCGCCACGAGCACCGCCAGCTTCAAAAGGAGCGCGCCTCCCGCGCCGTCTTCGAGAGCCAAAGCCCCCCCATGCGCGAGGCCATCCGCCTGGCCGAGCAGGTGGCCCCGTCGGCCACCACGGTCCTCCTCAGCGGGGAGAGCGGGACGGGCAAGGAGATCCTCGCCCGCGCTCTCCACGCCATGAGCCCGAGGGCGGAGCGGTTCTTCATCCCCGCGAACTGCGCCGCCATCCCCGAGAGCCTGCTGGAGACCGAGCTGTTCGGTCACCAGAAGGGCGCCTTCACGGGCGCCGTCGCCATGCGGAAGGGGCTGTTCGAGCGGGCGGACGGCGGGACGCTCTTCCTCGACGAGGTGAGCGAGATGACGCCCCACCTGCAGGCCAAGGTGCTCCGCGTCCTCCAGGAGCGCGAGTTCGAGCGGGTGGGAGGGGAGCAGGCCATCCGCGTGGACGTCCGCATCATCGCGGCCACCAACAAGGACCTGCGCGAACTGGTGGAGGCGGGCCGCTTCCGCGAGGACCTCTTCTACCGCCTCTTCGTCTTCCACATCCACCTCCCCTCCCTGCGCGAGCGCGCGGAAGACATCCTCCCCCTCGCCGGGCATTTCGTCCGGCAATTTGCGGCGGAGATGGGGAAACCCATCGGCGGACTCACCCCCGAGGCGCAAGCGGCCCTCGCCGCCCATCGCTGGCCGGGGAACATCCGGGAACTGCGGAATGCCATCGAGCGCGCGGTCGTCCTCTGCGCGGGAAGGCTGATCGACGAGCGCGACCTCCCGGGCGACGTCGTGCGCCCCGCGGGGGGGCTCCCGCCGGCCGTGGACGCGGGCAAGCGGAACGGGGGCACCCTCGCCCAGGTCCTGGAGCAGTACGAGCGCCAGATGATCGTCCAGGCCCTGGCCCGGGCCGGCGGGGTGCAGGCCCGGGCGGCGCGGGAGCTCGGCATCAGCCGGAGCAATTTCCAGTACCGGATGACCCGCCTGGGCCTGCGGGAGCCGTCGGGCGAGGGAGGAGACCCCCAGGACCGGGACCCCGCCCCCCGGGACGCATGACCGCGCCCGCCGCCCGATTCTGGGACGCCCCGTCCGAGAAATGGGTAGCCCAGGGGATTTCCCGCCGCCGGAAAGAAATCCGGGACTCCCGTGTTTTCCTAGGTAAGGGAAGCAATCCCCCTCTTGCCGCCCCCTGAAGGATGCGGCGGCATCCGTCTTGCTCTGTCCCCGCCAGCGTCCTTCGCGGACCCGCCACCGCCCTGGCGGGCTGACGTTTTCCGCTCAGGAAAGGAACCTCTCCGGATATGGCGACCGTCCTCTCCACCGCGAAGCGCCTCGGCGACTACCACTACACCCAAGAAGAAGTGGAGCCCTGGCTCCGCCAGTGGCTGGGCGATAAAGGGGAGGCGCGCGAGCGCGTCCTCCAGATGTGCCGGAACTCCCGGGTGGGGGCGCGCACCTCGGCGGTTCCCATCGAGGAGATTTTCCGGGAGCGCTCCTTCGAGGAGAAGAACAACCTCTACAAGGAAAAGGCCATCGAACTCGCCGAGGAGGCCGCCCGGCGCGCGCTGGAGGAGGCCGGGGTTTCCCCGAGGGAGATCGACCTCATCATCTCCGTCTCCTGCACGGGGTACATGATCCCGTCGGTGGACGCCTACCTGATCAACCGCCTGGGCATGCGGCCGGACGCCAAGCGCCTCCCCATGACCGAAATGGGATGCGCCGCCGGGGCCACCTCGCTCGCCCGGGCCTGGGAGTACCTCCGCGCCTTCCCGGAGCACAAGGTGCTGGTGGTTTCGGTCGAGCTGGCCACCCTGACCTTCCAGCCCGGCGATTTTTCCATGGACAACCTGGTCTCGGCCGCCATCTTCGGCGACGGCGCTGCCGCCGCCGTCCTCACCGGAAGCGCGCGCCGGCCGGGGGCGCAGATCGTGGACTGCCGGACCACCACCCTCCCCGACACGATCGGCCTCATGGGGTTCCACCTCTCAAACAGCGGGTTCCGGATCATCCTCTCCCGGGAGATCCCCTCCGCCGTCCGCGCCCGGGTGAGGCCCGTGGTGGAGGATTTCCTGCGGGACAACGGCCTCGCCCTCCACGAGGTCCGCCACCTCATCTTCCATCCGGGGGGAAAGCGCATCCTCGAGGTCTACAACCAGGAGCTCGGCGTGCCGGAGGAATCCCTCCGCTTCTCTCTGAAGATGTTCCGCGAGTACGGAAACGTCTCATCGAGCTCGGTCCTCATCATCCTCGACGAGATCCTCCGCCGCGGCGAGGCCGAAGCGGGGGACGCCGGCCTGATGCTCGCCATGGGCCCCGGCTTCACCATCGAGCAGCTCCTCATGCGGTGGAAAGACTGATGGATTTTCACATCGCCGTCGTCGGGGGCGGTCCCGGGGGCAGCGCCTGCGCGGCGCTCCTGGCCCGGAAGGGGCTGGCCGTCCTGCTCGTCGAAAGGTCGTCCGCCCCGGCGGAGAAAGTCTGCGGCGAGTTCGTGTGCCCCCAGTCGTTCCATATTCTGGATGCGATGGGCGCCACCCCCGCCCTCGCGCGGGAACCCCACCGGAAGGTGACGGGCATGGTGCTCTCCTCTCCCGCCGGCCACCGGGTGGACGCCCCCTTCCCCGCCGCCGGGGGCGGATGCGGTCCCCCCCGGCACGGCGTCTCGCTGCCCCGGCCGCGCTTCGACGGCATCCTCCAGGAGACCGCCGCCCTCCAGGGGGCCGCCCTCTGGCGCGGGACCCGCCTGAGCGCCTTGGAGATCGGCCCCGGGGGGGCCACCCTCACCCTCCGCCGCGAGAAGGAGAGGGCGAGCCTCCGCGTCCGGGCGCAGCTCGTCATCGGGGCCGACGGGCGCTTCTCCGCCGTCGCCCGGCAGAGCCGCCTCTCCCTCCCTCCGGCTGGGAGGGCGCGGGCGGCCGTCCACGGGTATTTCGAGGGCGTCCGGGGGCTCGGGGACAAGGGCGAGATGCACATCCTCCCCGGAGGGGCCTACTGCGCCCTCAACCCCATGCCTGACGGGACGTGCAACGTTTCCTGCGTGGACGACCTGGAGGCTGCACTGCGCTGGCGGCGGCGCGAGGCCGGCCTGCTGCGGGATCGCCTCCGTCAGAGCGCGCTCCTGCGCGAGATGTTCTCCCGAGCCGCGCCGGCCGGCCCGCTCCGCGTCCTCGCCCCGCTCCAGGCGAGGACGCGCCGCCCCTACGCCGAGCGCGTGATGCTCGTAGGGGACGCGGCAGGCTTCTACGACCCCCTCACCGGCGAGGGAATCTACGCGGCCCTCCAGACGGCTTCCATGGCGGCCATCGTCGCGGAGAGGGCCCTGAGCCAGGGGAATTGTTCCGAAGAGAGCCTCTCCGAATACGGCCGCATGCGGGCCCATTGGATCCGGCCCAAGATGCTCGTCTGGCGATTGCTCCAGCAGCTCATCCGGCGGGAGAGGCTGGTCGCCCGCTTCGGCGCCCAGCTGGTCCGCGCCCCGGAGCTGGCGCAGCTCCTTGTGGGCTTGACCGGAGACCTCGTCTCCCCGCTCGCCCTTCTGCGCCCCTCCATTCTGGCAAAGGTCGCCAGGGGACTCCTGCCCGGCTCCTCCCGCCATCTCCTCGCCCCAGGCAGGGGAATGGCGCCGTGAATCGCCGCTTCAGGTTCTTCCGCTTCTGAACCAGAGCCATCATTCAGAGGACAACCATGACGAAACCGCTTTGCTCGCTTCACCTGCTCGGCGCTGTGTGGCTCCTGTGCGCTTCCCTTATCCCCTCGGGTGCCGTGGCCGCCTCCGCCTCGCCGATCCCGGCCGGCGGGTACACCCTCCTCCCGGACGAGAGCGTGGTGACAATCCTCGTGCGCTCCACCCTGCACGACTTCGAGGTGCGGGCGAAGGCCCCTAAGGGGAAGCTGACAGCATCCGCCGCGGAGGCCGGGTCCATCCGGCTGCGCCTGGAGCTCTCTCCGCGGGACATGGAATCGGGAAGCTATATGCGCGATACGGTGATGCGGGAGGACGTCCTCGAAATCCAGAAGTTCCCCGACATCGTCTTCGAGGCTTCGGAGGCGACTTACACGGGGGAGGAGAAGGGTACGCCGGTCTACCGCGTGAAGGGCGCGCTCACCCTCCACGGCGTGAGGAAGGAGCTCTCCTTCCCGGTGCGCGCCCGCCTCGCGGGCGGCCGCTTGACTGCCGAGGCCCGCTTCGATCTCAAGATCTCCGACTACCAGATGACCGTGCCCAGCCCCCTCCCCTTCCTCTACACCCAGGACACCCTGACGCTCACGGCGCGGTTCGTCCTGAAGCGCCGGGGGAACTGACCGCCCGCAGCCGCCCCCTCTCCCCGCCGTGGGCAGCCCCTCGGACAGCCCTTTGCTGGACAGCCTCACGGTGGAGATGGGCCGGCCGGGCGAATACATCCGGGAGGAGCTTCTCCAACTCGGCGCAGGCAGCGGGCGCATGACCGGCGGCGGCCACTTCGACTTCGCCGGCAACAAGGTGATCGGCCCGGCCGTGATATCGAACTACGCCCACCGGCGCCCCAGGCAGATGGTCCTGACGGTCCAGAAGCTGGGAGAGGCCGCGAAGGCGTTCACCGTAGCGCCGACGTGACCTTCAACCCCCAGGCGGGTTCCACCCGGGACACCGCCAGCAACATCCCCGCCGGGGAGTACAGGGCCATCCCGCGCGCCTGCCTGCGGCAAGGCTTGACCAACTCCAGCATCCTGCCGCGCCCGCCCATCCGCCTCTTGGGGCCGAGGGTGGCGCGGGAGTGGGGCCGCCATATGCGGGCGTGACGCCGGCCGGCTGATGCGCGGCGCCCGCTTCCCCTTCCCCCTCGGCTGGCAGGAACGGCAAGCCCGGATCAGGGACTCCGGTCCGTTCATATTCTTGGACAGTACGGGAACCCGGGTCTGGGCCCCTTTCACCGTCATGATGACCTCCGGAAGAGTCCGGGTTGCCGGGCCTCGGAAGTTGCCACATACCCAATATTTTCAAGGCTTTTCATCCTGAGCTGCCGGACCTAGAAAATCGGCGGATCAGCTCGGGGAGTGTTTTTCCAGAACACGGGAGTTTTATATCTGATATTATTTGTTATACTCCTCCCTCCGGAGGGATTTCCCTCGCGGGGCTATGGCACCTTCCTCGAGGAACGCACCGTGGGCCTTCTGCAACGGTTCCTGACGAAAGGGGGCTTGCTGGTCGGCGACGGGGCCATGGGGACCATGCTCCAGGCGTCGGGCCTGGAGCCGGGCGAGGCCCCCGAGGGCCTCAACCTCATTCGCCCCCGCGCCGTGCGGGAAGTGCACCAGGCCTACGCCGACGCGTGGGCCGACGTCCTCACGACGAACACGTTCGGGGCGAATCGCTTCCGCCTCTCGCTGCACGATCTGGAAGAGGGTGTGCCCGAGGTCAACCGCGCCGCGGCCGGGATCGCCCGCGAAGCCGCTTTGGGCGCCGGCCGGGAGATCCTGGTCGCGGGCGGCATGGGACCCACGGGCGCCCTGCTGGAGCCGATCGGCGATCTGCCATTCGAGCAGGCCCGGGAAGCGTTTGCCGAGCAGTGCCGCGCTCTGGCCGAGGGCGGAGTGGACTTCCTCCTGATCGAGACCATGAGCGACCTGGAGGAGGTGCGCGCCGCAGTGGAGGCATGCCACCGGAACTGCGATCTTCCCGTGCTTTGCACCATGACGTTCGATATGCACGGGCGCACGATGATGGGCACGGCGCCTGAGGAGGCGCGGAAGACTGCGGAGCGCCTCGGCGTGGACGCCTTCGGCGCCAACTGCGGGAACGGGCCTTTCGAGATTGAGGCCATCATGCAGGAGATGGCGGATAGCAGCCGGATTCCCCTGATCGTGCAGCCGAACGCGGGCAGGCCACGGCTCGCCGACGGGCAGATCAATTACGGAGTGACGCCTGAAAGGATGGCCGAGCATGCCCTGCGATGCTTCGAGACGGGCGTCCGCTACATCGGCGGCTGCTGCGGGACCACGCCGGAGCACGTCCGGGCGGCGGGGGAGGCGCTGCGCCGCGCATGGGACCGCCGGCCGACCCGCCTGGCTCCGTCGGAGGGGATAAACTGATGCCGCGCGACCAGGAGCTGGCCCAGGGCATCATCCGGGGGGATCGGGAATCCGTTGTCCGGCTGACCCGGGAGGAGCTCGATGCGGGGCGCGAAGCCGTCGGCATCCTGAACGAGGGTCTCATTCCCGGCATGGACGTCCTGGGCGAGCGGTTCGCGCGCGGCGAGGCGTTCATCCCCGAGCTGATGGCGGCGGCCAAGGCCATGAACGCCGCCATGGAAATCCTGCGCCCCCTACTCGAGGCGAGCGGCGTGGAGTCGCTCGGGAAGGTCGTGATGGGCACGGTAAAGGGGGACATGCACGACATCGGGAAAAACCTCGTGTGCATGATGCTCCGTGGGGCGGGCTTCGAGGTGATCGACCTCGGGGTGAACGCGGGCGCCGAGCGCTTCATCCAGGCGATCGAGGAGTCCGGCGCCCGCCTGCTGGGCATGTCCGCCCTCCTCACCACGACAATGAGCCGCATGGGTGGAATCATCGAGGAGATCCGCAAGTCCCGCGCCGGCGCCGGCGTCCGGATCGCGGTCGGCGGCGCCCCCCTCGACCTCGCGTATGCAAACAAGATCGGTGCCGACGGATACGCCAAGGACGCCACGGTCGCCGTCGAGTGCTTCAAGGGGCTCGTCGCGGCCCTTCGCACGCCCTGATCTCCGCGCCGCCAGCGGAAGGAGAGATCCGGTGTCATCCGGCAGAGCGGGCATGACCCCGCGCGAACGCCTGCGGGCGGCCATGGACCACAAGGCGCCTGATCGCGTGCCCATTGACTTCGGCTCGACCTCGACCACCAGCATCGCGGCCCTCGCCTACGAGAAGCTGAAGCGCCACCTGGGCGTCGAGGCCGAGACCCGCATCCTCGCCAAGCAGGGCCAGGTCGCCTACGTGGACGAGCGCATCTTGGAGATGTTCCACGTCGACACCCGCCCGCTCCTCCTCGGGCCGCCCGAGAACTGGAACGACATCTGGGTTGACCCGCTCACCTACGAGGACGAGTGGGGCGTCCAGTGGCAGCGGACCGAGGAGTCGAACTCCTACTTCCTCCTGAAGGGTTGCTTCGAGGGCGACGGCCGCGGAACGATCGAGGCGCTCAGGGATTTCCGCTGGCCCGACCCGGGGGATCCGGCGCGCTACCGGGGGTTGCGCGACAAGGCCCGGGAATTCCGCGAAAAGACAGACTACGCGGTCGTCCTCACCTCGGCCGCCTCCTTCTGGGCGGAGGCGGAGTGGATGCGGGGCTTCGGCGATTTTTACTCGGACCTCGTCACCAACAAGAGATTCATCCACGCCCTGCTCGATCGGATCCTGGAGGTCCGCCTGGAGATGACCGTCCGCGCGCTGAACGAAACCCGGGGCTATTTGGACGTCATGCTCGCGGGGGACGACCTCGGCACGCAGGACAGGCCGATGATCTCACCCGGGATGTATGAAGAATTCGTGAAACCCCGGCAGAAGCTTCTCTTCGAGGCCATGCACAAGGCAGCGCCGGATGCCAAGCTCCTCTACCACTGCGACGGCTGCATCGACATCTTTCTCCCCCACCTGATCGAAATCGGCATCGAGGGACTCAACCCCGTTCAGGTTTCGGCAAAAAATATGGGCGACACGGCACGCCTCAAGCGCGAGTTCGGAAAGGACCTTTTCTTTTGGGGCGGGATCGACACGGGCCGAGTCATCCCCTTCGGAACGCGCGGGGAGATATTCGAGGAGGTCCGGCGCCGAATCGATGACCTCGCTCCCGGCGGCGGCTACGTCCTGAACTTTGTCCACAACGTCCAGGACGAGGTGCCGCCCGGCAACGTCTGCGCCATGTTCGAGGCGGCGATGGAGTATGGCCGCTACCGTTAAGGACACCCCGCCGCGCGGAAACCTTCGCGCCCCTGCTTGCGAGATCCGCTTCTCGCGCCGGCTTGGCCCCTCGGGGGAAGGTTCGGCCGGTCCCGGCCCGGATCATGAAACCTTGGAGAAATCGGAGCTCCGCGTCCGGGTCCCGGCGGGTACCACCCTCCTCGAGGCGGCGCGGGCTGAGGGCTACCCCATCGGGACCGACTGCGGAGGGTTCGGGAAATGCCGGCGGTGCCGGAGCCTCCTCCTCGCTCCGGGCAGGCGAGGCGAGGCGGCGCCAGCCCCTCCTTCGTGGCTCGATCCGCCGACCCCCGCCGAGCAGCGCCAGCTCAGCCAGGAGGAGCGGGACGCGGGTTGGCGTCTGGCTTGCCAGGTGCGGGTCAAGGGCGGGCTTACCGCTTTCGTGCCCTTCCCCGAAGACCGCCCGGCCCGGAAATCGATTGACACTCAACTCCCCGTGCGCATCAAACCGTGGGCGGAGCGATCAACAATCTGGCTCAGGGGAAAGGGGGAGAAGGAAGAAGGGGTGCTCGTCGAGCGCACCCTGAGCGCCCTGCGGCGGCGCAGGCCGGGGCTCCGCATCGACGAGTCTCTCGCGCTGCGTCTCCCATCCCCGAGGCAGGGAGCCGAGGGAAGGGACGTTCCCCTCACCGTCACGATCACGAACGGATGCGTCGTCGACCTCGAATGCGAGAAATCCGAGCGGAAAGCCTACGGCGCGGTCATCGACATCGGGACGACCAACCTGTGCGGCTATCTGATCGACATGGCGACGGGGGCCCTCGCGGCCGAGAGCGCGCGCCCGAACACGCAGCGAGAATGGGGCGCCGACCTGATGACGCGGGTCCTCGCCGCCTCGCCCGCTGAGCGCGGCGGAAAGGACGCCCTGGCCCGCCTCAGCCGGGCCGTGCGCCGGGACGTGGACGAGGTCCTCACTGACCTGCTCCGGCGCGTCCGCGCGAAGCGGCGCCACCTCATCGCCCTGATCTTCGTAGGGAACAGCGTAATGCACCACCTCTTCCTCGGCCTGCCCGTCGAATCGTTCGGGTTTGCGCCGTACGCGCCTTTGCGGAAGGAGGGAGTGGCCTTCCGGCCCGCTGAAAAGGGCATCCGACTTCCACCCTCCTCAAGGGCCCATTTTTTCCCCCTCCTTGCCGGCTTCGTGGGAGCGGATGCGGTGGGAGTCGCATTGGCCTTGAATCTCGACAGGACGAAGGGAGACCGGGCGATTCTCGCGCTTGACCTGGGGACCAACGTGGAGATTCTCCTGGGGATCCCGGGCGAATCCTTGTGGTGCGCCTCGACCCCGGCCGGGCCGGCCTTCGAAGCCGGCGAGATCCGATGCGGCATGACCTCGGGGCCGGGAGCCGTCTGCGAGGTGGACGTGCGTGACGGCGAGATCACCCTCCGCACCATCGAGGACGCGCCGCCGAGGGGGATTTGCGGGACGGGCCTCATCGACGCGGCGGCTGGCCTGCTCGAGTGCGGCGTGATAGACCCCACCGGCCGGATGCGGGGCGCAGAGGAACTCCCCGCCGGAACGCCGGAGGACATCCGGAGGCGGATTTTCGAGACGGGCGGAAGCCGAAAGTTCATGCTCTGGGGAGATGCCTCTCCCCTATCCGCAAACGGCGTCTACCTGGACCAGTGGGACGTCCGGAAGCTCCAGGCCGCCAAAGCGGCGGTGCGCGCGGGGGTCGGCCTCCTTCTCGCGGAGGCGGGCCTCGGGTGGGGCGACGTCGGGGACGTCTGCCTGGCCGGGGCCTTCGGGACGAGTCTGCGCCCGGAAAAGATCCTGCGCATCGGGCTCATTCCCGAGAAGCCGCCGGAGCATATCCGCAGCGTCGGCAACGCGGCGGCGAGCGGGGCGCGCCTGGCGCTGCTCTCCCGGACGGAGCTCAAACGCGCCGGAGAAATTCAGGAGCGCGTGCAATATGTAGAATTGGCCGGCCGGCCGGAATTCGAGAAGGCGTTCATCGAGGCCATCCCATTCCCGGCATGATTCGGAAAGTGGACTTCCCCAAAGATCACTGGACCCGCGCGCTGGGCGAAGTTCAGCGAACGACGCAGATCTCGGCCAGGGGATATTTGTGCAGGTTCTCAATCCCACCCTCGGTGATCGCGGAGGTGTCCCCAATCCAAATGCCCGCCGTCTCCGCCTCGTTCACCGGCCATGCGACAACGTTCACGCAGTGATTTTTCTCGAAGGTGAAATCGCCGTCGGTCACCCCGTCGCTGGTTGAGCGGATGTCGGGGGGAGAATTGTAGTTCGACCACCCGAAGATGCACGTCTTGGATTTGTATCCTCCGTGCTGGATGACGTCGAGACATTGGCGCGTCAGGTCGCGCCCTTTCACGCCCGGCCGGATCGCCGCATGGAGGGCCACATGCGTCTTCTGGCCCAGCCGGAACATCTTCTCGTATTCGGGCGTCGGCTCTCCCACGAAATAGGTCCCCCAGATCTTGCCGAAGTACCCCCCCCACCCGACCGCGATCTCGGTCATGACGACATCCCCCATCTGGATGGGGGTGGTCAAGGCGAGCTGGTGGGCGTAGGACATGTCGGGGTCGCTCATGGGCGTCCGCCCCACATGGCCGAAGGGGATCTTGCCGTCCATGCCGTGGGCGGCGCGCAACACGACATTGTACAGGTCGCAGGGCCGCACGCCCGGACGGGTGGCACGGACCATGAGGTCATACGCGGCGTCCGTCATGGCCGCCGCCCGGCGCATGTAGGCCATCTCCTCTTCGCTCTTGACCAGCCTCAGCCGCTCGAACCATTCGGTGACGATCTCGAATTCCGCCGCCGGGAGCGCGCCTGTGATGGCAAGATGATGGTCATGGGGAAGATTGATATTCGCCCAGTGCATCGCGCCGACGATGCCGACCCGCTTCCGCGCGAGGCCGAGCTCCTTGAGGCGGTCGGCCACCCGCAGGGGAGTTTGTCCCATCCCTCCGATGCGCACGTCCCTTAAGTGGGTGGTCTGCTTCACGTTCTTGAGGTGGTTCCCCCACGTCGTGAAAAGGGTCGGCTCCCCCTCGATCGGGAACACGACGTAAGTCTGGACGAATCCGGCGAAGCTGGCGATATAGACCACGTTCGGCTGGCCGGGGTCCGTTCCCAGGTAGCCTCCGATCCCGTAAACGATAAGGCAGTCGAGGTTCTTCGCCCGCATGGCGGCCCGGATCCGCTCGTACCTCCGGGTGTATTCCTCCTCGGAAAACCACGGCCAGAAGTTGTTTTGGCACTTCATCACGCCCTCTCCATCCTGACGGGATACCCCGGCCGGCGCGGGGCGCCGGTCTCAGTGCAGCCCCCGTCCCGTTACAGCGCCGCGGCCACCTTGATCCGCTTGATGTAGTTCCCCCCGTCGAGGTGCTTGATGGAGAATGCGTCCCGCAGGAGCTTCTCGAAGGGGGCCTCCTTCATGACCCCCATTCCGCCGGCGAGCTCCGCCGCCTTGTGGGCGATCTCGAAGGAATGGTTGGTGCAGAAGCACATCACGGCGGGGACCCGCTTCGGATCCGGCGTGCCGTGATCCGTGGACCACGCCACGTTCCACACGAGCGAGCGCATGGCCTGGAGCGAGGCGTACATATCGGCTAGCTCACAGGCGATCGCCTGGTGCTCGATGATCGGCTTTCCCCCCTGGACGCGGTTCTTGCAAAACTCCACGATCTCCTCGAAAGCCGCCCGCGCCACCCCGAGGGACCGCGCGGCATTCAGGATGCCGTCGTTCGCCAGCGAAGCGCGGATGGCGACGATCCCGGTCCCCTCCGGGCCGAGCAGCCACTCCCTGGGGACGCGGCAGTTCTCGAAGATGATCTCCGCGTTCCGGAGAAGCCGGAAGCCCATCTTGTCGTGCACCCGGCCGAACTTCATCCCCGGATGGCCGTCCGGGATGAGGAAGCAGGAGCAGCCATCCAGAATCCCCTTCGTCGGATCGGTGCGGGCGAACACGTAATAGAGCTTGGCGATCCCCGCGTGGGCGATGAACTGCTTCATCCCGTTGATGATGAAGTGGTTGCCATCCTTCACTGCCGCCGTTCGTATGCCCGCGCCGGGCGCGTTGTAGGGGAGGATATTGTCAGCTCCCGAGTCCGGCTCGGTCATGCCGACCGCCACGAGGAAGGTGGGATCCTTGCAGAAGGCCCGCATCCACTTGTCCCGCACGTCCTCGGTCGCCACCCGGGGGTCGTTCAGCATGTGGAAGAGCTTTCGGCCGTTGATCGGGAGGCTGCCGAGAGACACATCGCCCACGCCGAGCTCCTCGCACACGACGACGACGGTCACGGTGTCCTCCACGCCTCCCCCGCCGTACTTTTCCGGGACCGCCAGTGTGCGGAAGCCCAGCTCGGAGCACCTCTTGATGAGTTCCATGCTCACGCAGTCGTCGGGCTTGTGGCCCTTGTCGAGCTCTTTCACGAGCGGCTTCGCTTCGTTGGTGACGAAGTCCCGGGCGAGCTTCTGCAACGCGGTCTGTTCATCCGAAAGCGCGAAATCGACCATGGACCCTTCTCCTCGGCGAGCTATTCTTTCGGTGACGAGGGAGCGACGGGAGCAAACGCGCTCCCGGAAAGCCGCAACCGCACCTTTCGGCGGAATTGGATCAACAGGCCAACAGCCGCGAGGCCAAGACCAGTCATGTCGGTATAGAAACCCGGAAAGATAAGAAGCATGGACGCAACGAGGAACAACGCCCGGTCAGCAAATTCCGCCTTGACCAGCATGATCCCCTGGATTCCGGCGGCCAAGAGAATGCACCCGACGAACGCCGTGACAGTGGCGACCGCCACTTCCCCGGGCGACCCCGCCATGAGGAGCGGCGGAGCGTAAACGAACATGAACGGAACCACAAAGGCGACGATTCCGATCCGCATCCCGGTGAATGCGACCGCGAGCGGGCTCGTCTTCGCAATGGCCGCGGCCGCATAGGCGGCAAGCGCCACCGGGGGCGTGGTGCCGGACACTATGGAAAAATGGAAGGCGAACATGTGCGCCGCGAGAGGGGACACGCCCATCTTGATGAGCGCCGGAGCCGCGACCGCCACGGTCACGATATAGGATGCGGTTGCAGGAAGGCCCATCCCGAGAATGATGCAAACGATCATGGTCAAGACGAGGGCGGGGAAAAGATGCCCGCCCGAAAGATCGATGAGCAACGCGGCGAACTTGAGGCCCACTCCCGTCAACGAAATCATGCCCACGACAACACCCGCCGTGGCGCATGCCGCCGCAACCTCCATCATGCCCCTCGGCCCCTCCGCAAGGGCTCCGAACATGCCGGGAAGGCTCATCGGCTTTTTCTTGTCGAAGAGGCCCCGAATCATCGCCCTGGCCAAGGCAAAGGGATGGGCGCCCGAAAGGCCTTCCGCGCGGAAATAATCGACCGCTTCTTTCACCCAAACGACGCCAATGGAGGCGACCATGGAAAGGAGGGACGCCCGTATGGGACTCGAGAACTCGACGACAAGAACATAAATTAACACTCCGAGAGGTATGAGGAGGTAACCGCTGCTCGTGAGGACCTGCCGCGCATTCGGCAATTCCTCCCTCCGAAGTCCCACGAGGCCTTCGCGCGCCGCCTCGAAATCGACCATCCAAAACAGAGCGGCATAATAAATGAACGCCGGTATCGCAGCGGCCAGGATGACCTCGTAGTAGGGAATGTTCAGCATCTCGGCCATGATGAAGGCGGCGGAGCCCATGACGGGAGGCGTGATCATTCCGCCGCTCGAGGCGATGGACTCCACTGCGCCCGCGAAGTGAGGCTTGTACCCCGTCTTCTTCATCAGTGGGATGGTCAGCGAGCCGGTCGTGACCACGTTCGCGATCCCGCTCCCCGAGATGGTTCCAAACAGGCAGCTGGAAATGATCGCAACCTTGGCGGGCCCGCCCCGGGTCCGCCCCGCGAACGCGAAGGCCAGATCCATGAAAACGCTGCTCACGCCCGTAGCGCGCAGAAATCCCCCGAATAGAACGAACAGGAACGCGTAAGCTGCTGAAGCGTGGATCGGAACGCCAAAGAGGCCGTTGTCGCTGAGCAGGTATCCGGATATCCTGCCCAGGCTCTTCCCCCTGTGTTCCAGCATGCCCGGGAAATACGGCCCCAGGTAGGCATACAACAAGAATATGACGGCGATGACGACCAGGGGCAGGCCAATGATCCTCCGGGTCGCTTCCAGGGTGAGCAGGGTCAGCAGGGCTCCCGCCGTGATCATCCACGCGTCCGGCACGGAGGCCGCGCTGAACTGGATCTCTTCGGTGTGGGTAACGGTGTAAGCGACTGCGACGAGGCCGGCTCCAATCGCCACCCAATCAAAAACGGACATTCGTCTTCCGGGGCTGCGCTTGCCCCTTTTCAGCAGAGCGAAAACCAGCACAAGGGGGATGAGCAGGTGCACCGACCGCAGGGCGATCGGATCGACAGGATAGAATCCAAGGCCGATGATGTGAAACAGCGACATGGCCACGCCGAACACAAGCAGACCCGCGGCCACCGCCTCTCCGAGCGTCCGCTGCATCGGGCCCGGCTCGTCTTGCACCGTAACGCGAGTCTCGATTTTTTGCGGATCGTTCACGCCGCCTCTCCGGAGCAAGATGTTCCCCGGAACATCTTCGTCTCTCGCGCTTTCTTACTTCTCTTCTGACGACCGGCTACTCGATCATCTTGGGGAGTTGCATGCCCTTTTCCTTGTAATAGCGGGCAGCTCCCGGGTGGAAGGGCATGACATTCCCAAATTTGATGTTCTCGAACCCGAGCTGAGTCCCGTAGACGCCCATGAGCTTGGTCAACTCCTCCTTCTTTTCAAAGGTCGCCTTGACCAGCTTGTAAACCAAGTCCGCATCAAGCCTCGGCTTGCACATGATGGCCGTCACCCACGCCAAGGACTCGCCATCCCTCTCCAAATTCTTATAGGTGCCGCGCGGTGTGGTGGCGATGGAATACTTGGGGTTTTTCTTGACGATGCGCTCCAGCTCTGCACGGCTCAAATAGAAGAAATTGACCTTGTGGGTGAGCTCCAGGTCCTTGAGCGCCCCCCAGGGAGAGATGGTGGATACGGTTGCCACTTCAATGAGGCCGTCCTTTTGCTGGTTGATGGCGTCTCCCCACCCTATGGTGGCAATCCGCCTTGGCTTGAGGCCAAACTCCTGAACGACGGCGCGGAGTATGAAGTTCGCGGGTCCGGCGGCGGGCCCAGGGCTGATCACTTTGCCGTTCAAGTCGGAGAGCTTCGTCAGTTTCTTTCCGCCCACCGTCCACATTTCGGTCTTGCCGAGATACCAAGGAATGCACGTATTCACTTCCAGGTACTTGCGGCCCTTCGCCCACCCGAGGCCCTTTTTCCCATCGTATTGGGTCGGCGTATCAACCCATCCCAGATCCACCTCGCCCGTGTTGATGAGCCGGAAATTGTCGAGGGCTCCCCCCGTGGTCTCAACGTTAACGAGGAACTCGGGGTGGTTCTTCATGATGAAGCCGGCCCAGGCGCTTGACGCCAACTGGAGGGAGCCGCCCGCGGAAGCGCCCCCGAACGTGATGGTCGCTTTCGGAGCCGCGCCTGCCATCCCCGCAAGCAGGGCAGTGGCGGAAAGGAAAGCTGCCGCTATGGCTAGTGTTGATCTTGTCTTCACCTCTCGAACCCTCCCTTTGCCGGACATATGCGGCCGCGTCATTTCGTAAGGATTGGGGACGGACTTCCACCTTTCACCCAACGTTGAGCTTCGCGCCATCCTCCCTCCGGAACTTGATTCTCTCGCCCGGGGGCTCCGGCAGCAGGTGGAGCGCCTCGGCGACCCGGTTCGAGCAGTTGGTGAAACCCGCGATAGCCGTCAGGGTGACGACGTCTTTGATGCTGAAATTCCGCAGCATGGCCCGCCAGGCATTCTCGTCGCGCTTGGCGGTCATCCGCGTCACCGCCTCCGCCCAGCCGATGACCGCTTTCTCCCGTTCGCTGAAAAGGCCGCTTTCCCGCCATCCGTCGCCCGTCACCAGGTCAATCTGTTCCCCGGTGTACCCGAGAGCCCGACCGAGCTCCTCGTTGTGCCCGTATCAGTGGCTGCACGAGTTGATCGCGCTGGCCTTGATGATCGCGAGCTCCTCCAGCTTCACGAACTCGATGTCACCGGTCTTCAGGCGTTCGAGGCGGAGGCCCCGGTCCTTGGCGAGCCATGCCTCCACAAAAGCGGGCGCGTAGCCCATCATGCGGAAGAGATTCGGGACGATTCCCCACTGTTCCCGGCTTTGCTGAAAGAGATGAGCCACGTCCGCAGGGGTTTCCACTTCGTCGCAGTACGGTAGCCGCGGCATCGCGAAATCCTCACCGATGAAAGACCCGGCGGAGCGTTCTCTGAGGAAGCTGAAGAGCAGCCCTGAATCCGTCGGATACCCAAATCCTACTTGCGCACGGACCAAAGATATATATATCTTGATATCTTGTTTTGTGCAAGACGCGAGTCCCTCGGCGGGGTGTTACCCTGTGCTTTCCCATCCGGTGACGGAAGTAATTGAAAAAATAGGCATTATCGGAGGTGGCTATGTGGGCCACGGGGTAGCTCAGCTATTTGCGCAGGCTGGGTACCCTGTCACGATGTTCAACAGGACAGAGGAGAGTTCAGCCCGTGCGATGGCCAACATCGAAAAGGGCCTGAAGCAATTCGTGGATGCGGGGATTCTGAGTCCCGCGGCGGCTGATTCCGCCCTCAAACTTGTTCGGCCGACCTCGGATTTCGCGGCAGCTGTCCGTGCGTCCGACTTCATCGTCGAAGCCGTCACGGACGAGCTTCGCCTCAAGCAAGAGCTTTTTCGGGAGATGGACGCCCTCGCACCCCCCCATGTCATCTTGGCCAGCGAAACCTCGGGGCTTCGCATCTCGGACATCGTACTCGGCGCCAAACATCCAGAGCGCTGCATCACAACGCACAACTACACCCCTCCTCCCCTGATGCCGGTCGTCGAGGTGGTGCCGGGCGAGAAGACCGCTCCTGAGGCCGTCGAGGCGACCTGCGCCCTGCTCCGGCACGTGGGGAAAGAACCGGTGATCTGCAAGGAGATACCCGGCCACATCGGATCGAGACTGACCAATGCCTTGCGCCGGGAAGCCTTCCATCTGGTCGAAGAGGGATACGCCACCCCGGAGGCGATTGACACCGTGATGCGCTCCGTGGGGCGCTTATTTCCGGTGATGGGGATACTCCTCCTCACCGACTTCTCGGGGGTCGACATGGCCCGGAACAGCCAGCGGAACATCCTCCCCCACCTATGCCACCGGGACCGGCCATTTCTCCTGATAGAAAAGATGGCGGAAGAGGGCAAACTGGGGGTCAAGGCGGGAGAGGGCTTCTACCGCTGGACCCAGGCGCGCGTCCAGGAAATCGTGGAGGCGCGAGGACGGGAGCTGATCCGGTGGATGCAGCAGCCCCCGCTCCCCCCTCTGCCGCCGCGCGCCGGGAGCCAGATCCCTCTGCAAAAACGCGAGGAGTGAGCTTATGAAAGTCCGGCGGCCTCGAAGGATACGCCTTCATCGGCATGAGCACCTCATCGAAACCAGCGATCCGGGCATCCGCCTGCATCTGCGGGAAAAATGCCAGGGGCGCACCCGCTCCGGGGCCGCCCGCCCCGTCCTTCTCATGGTCCACGGCCAAAGCCTGCCGTCCCCCGTGTGCTTCGACTTCCCCCTCCCTGGCTACTCGTGGATGGACTACGCCGCCGCCCGCGGCTACGACGTATTCGCGCTCACGCTCCGGGGCTACGGCATGTCCACCCGGCCCCCGGAGATGGAGCGGGACCCCGCATCCGCCCCTCCCGCCGTGCGGGGCCGGACGGCCCTGCGCGACGTCGAGGCCGCCGTCCGCTTCATCCGCAAGAAACGCGGTGCCGAGCAGCTGAGCCTCCTGGGCTGGGCCCAGGGCACCATGCTGGCCGCCGCCTTCGCCGCAGCCCACCCCCGCCGCGTTGAAAAGGTGGTCCTGTTTTCCCCCCTTCATCTCAGCGACGACCCCGCCGCCGCCGTCCTGTTCGAGGACCCGGAACAACCCGGGCGGCTCAATCCCGAGTTCCGGGGGGCGTGGCGGTGGGTGACCGAGAAAGGCCAGCAATGGAACTGGAGCCGCCTGTTCCCGCGCGGAAAGGCGCCCCTGTGGCGGGAGCCGGACGCCGTGCGCGCATACTGGGCCGAGCAACTGCGGTACGACCCCGAGGGAGCGCGGCGCAGGCCCCACGGCGTGCGGATCCCGAACGGGCTCATAGCCGATCACTACGACCGCACGCGCGGCCAGTCGCTCTACAAGCCCGCTGAGGTGAAATGCCCCGCCCTTCTCATCCGCGGGGAGCACGACCTCGTCTCCAGCGATCAAGAGGCCCAGCGGCTCTTCGGAGCCCTCGCGCGGGCCACCGGGAAGCGTTACGTGATCATCGGAGACGCCACTCATTTCGTGCAGTTCGAGAAGCGCAGGGATGATCTCTTCAACGAGGTGCAAAACTTTCTCGAGGAATGAAGGGCGGTCCTGGGAGGGAACGATGAAAGCGATCCGCGTTCACAAATTCGGTCTTGAACATCCGATGCGGCTGGACGAAGTCGAGGATCCGCAGCCGCAGGAGGGCGAAATACTCGTGCGGTCGCACGCCATCGGGGCGCATCCGGTTGACGTCGTCATCCGCGCGGCGCTGCACCCGTTCCACAAGAATTTCACGCCTCCGTACATCCCCGGGCCTGAAGCCGCGGGCGAAGTCATCGCGATCGGCCCGGGGGCGTCGGGCTTCCGCATGGGGCAGCGGGTCTGCGGCCGCTGCGTGGGCGGCTCCTACGCGGAAAAGGTCCGGATGAGCACGAGCTGGGCGATGGGGTTGCCGGACAGCTACACCTACGCCGAGGGGGCGGGCATCGTGGTCCAGTTCATCACTGCCTGGAACGCTCTCGTCATCCAGGCCGAAGCAGGTCCCGGGGAGACGGTCCTCGTCCATGGGGGGGCGGGCGGCGTCGGCATGGCGACCGTCCAGCTCGCCAAAATCATGGGATGCCGGGTCCTCGCAACGGCCGGCTCCAAGGACAAATGCGCTCTGTGCCAAAGACTGGGCGCGGATCAGGCGATCAACTATCGTGAGGAGGATTTCGCGGAGCGCTCTTTGGAGCTGACGGGTGGCCGCGGGGTGGACGTCATTGTCGACCCCGCCGCCGACGTGAACCTCGCCAAGGACGTGGACGCCATCCGCACGGGCGGGCGGATCGTCGTGCTGGGCACGGCCAAGGCCCTGGACGAGAAGGCGTCATTCGCCGTGCAAAGGACGTTGCTCAAGGACGCCCGGATCCTCTGCATGTCGATGCCGAACCTGATCCCCAGGCTGCCGGACCTGATGCGGCGCCTTTACCCGCTGGTCGCGAAAAATCACTTCCAGGTGCCCATCTGCCGCGAGATGGCGCTCGCCGAGGCCAACGCGGCGCATGAACTCCTCTGGAGCGGCGGGCATCATGGAAAGCTCATCCTTAAGCCCTAGGGAGAGGGCACGACCCGCCCCTCCTGTCTTGGTCCACCGAATTTTCGGTATTCCAATCTGGCCATTTCCGTGTGGCATCGGACTTTTTGGCTCTCATGGTGGCCCCCGGAAGATTCCCGATAACTGAACCCCCGAAGATTGCCACATATTTCAAAGCCTTTCATCCTGGACGGCCAGACCCCGAAAATCGGGGGACTGGCACACCCGTCTCCTCGAGAAAGACCTGCCCTGTCCTGGGCCGGGCAACGCCGGAAGATCGGTCTCTTCGCGCAGTAATCGCCCCGCCAAATCCGACTGAAAAGATCGCGCCGGAGAAAACCCGCCGGTCGGGGCCACCATCGGCCCCCGAATCCGCCCTGGAGAATCCGGCGGTGGGGTATGAAATGGGCGCAAACTGCGGGGAATCAGGAGAACTCCGGGAAGGATCGCGTCAGAGAATGACGGAGGAGACTGGTTGGCGGTGGGCGCAGTCCGGAGCGAACCCTTCTCCGCCGAATTCCCTGTTAAACAGGGAAAATACAGGGAATTTTCGAGATTTTAGGCCACTTGGCGAGCCTCAAATCGGCGAAAGCGTCCTGAATTCAAGGACCATTCGCCCGTAGTGCCGAAAAACTTAACAGGGAATTTTTGCGACCTAACAGGGAACTCAAAACCTCGGATCAGTGAATTTGCGAGGCATCCGTGTCCTCAAGTCCATCCTGTCCAAAAACTCGTTCGATTGCTGGTGCGGGCCGGGTCCGAGTCTAACGCTTGCCCTTAAAGTATCCCCGCAGGGAGGCCGCCAGCTCGTCATCTTGTTATTGTCGGGCACAACGCTCACCAGCATACCGTCCCAAGGGTTTCCTCCCCTAGGTGGCGTACCTCAGCACCGCGATGAAGTGGCATGTGGTGCCCGCGATGACGAACAGGTGCCAGATCAGGTGGTTGTAGGGAACCCGTTTGGCGGCGAAAAACCCCACTCCCACCGTGTACGCGACACCGCCGGCCAGTATCCAAAACAATCCCCACGGCGGCATAAGGAGCCACATTGGCTTTATCGCGACGACGGCGAGCCAGCCCATCGCCAGGTACAGGCAGGTTGAGACCCTCACGGACCGCAGCTTGCCCACAGCCTTCAGTGTGATGCCGGCAATGGCCAGGGCCCACACGAGCCCGAGCAGCGTCCAGCCCCACACGCCGTTGAGCCGGCCGAGCGTGAACGGGGTGTATGTCCCCGCGATCAGGAGATAGATCGCCATCTGGTCGAGATCCTCGAACAG
>Ga0156328_1011_pt2 | contig 33861 bp, 30 predicted proteins | sample RifCSPlowO2_12_FD_107976 | JGI IMG/M metagenome (GOLD analysis project Ga0156328, IMG submission 107976) | Candidatus Tectomicrobia bacterium RIFCSPLOWO2_12_FULL_69_37 | reverse complement strand
TCGACGGCCCCTCGGCGGCGGCCACCACCTACGACAACTCCAAGAACTTCGGCACGGCGATCGAGGCCGGCTTCCGCTGGAGCATCTACAGCCAGTTGAGGCTGAACATGGTCGGCTCCTACCTGGCGGCCGGCGACTACGGCGTGGTCCAGGGCTCGGGCAAGGCGAAGGACGACGCCTGGGCCGTCTACTACGAGCTCATCCACACCTGGTAGGCGGAACCCGCACGCAGCACGGCCCGGGGGGCTCCGGCCCCCCGGGCTTTTTTTGCCCGGGAGGGGGCTTCTGGAGTCCCGGGTCCGCGATGTTGACACCCTTCCCGCCGGGTTTTACCCTTCCCGCCGAGGATGGCCCAGGGCCCGAGGGCCCCGGCCGCGCGCCTCGGCGTACCCGCCCCGCCGGGCTCCGCCGGCAGTGTGGAAAGACGGGTGAAATCCCACGCCATCTCCTGAAATTCGCCCCTTGCTCGTCCCGGACAGGACTCGTGGACCGGGTGGAATCCACTGGTCCGGGCGCCTCTCCGGGTTCGCGTTGCGCCTGGGTTCGGGGTAGGGGCCCCGCCGGGGCGTGAAGTGCTCGAAAGGAAAAGGCAATCATGCGCAAATATCATCTGCTCGCACCCGGTCCCACCCCCGTCCCGCCCCAGGTCCTCGAGGCCATGGCGCGCCCCCTCGTGCACCACCGGACGAAGGATTTCGAGGCCCTCTTCGCCGAGGTGCGGGCGGGCCTCTCGTGGCTCCACCAGGACAAGGGGGACGTCATAATCCTCGCCGCTTCAGGCACCGGGGGGATGGAGGCCGCCGTGGCCAACCTCCTCTCGCCGGGGGACGGTGCCTTGGTGGTGGAAGGCGGCAAGTTCGGGGAGAGGTGGACCGAGATCTGCAAGGCCTACGGCATGGCGGCGGACGTCCTGCGGGTCGAGCCCGGCTATTCGCTGCGGCTGGATGAGCTGGAGAGCCGCCTCGACCCCGCGCGCCACAAGGCCGTCTTCGTCCAGGCGAGCGAAACCTCGACCGGCGCCAAGCACGATGTCCGGGCCCTGGGCGGGCTCCTCAAGAGGAAGGCGCCCGGCACCCTCCTCGTCGTGGACGCCATCACCGCCCTCGGAGTCTACGACCTCCGCCCCGCCGAGTGGGGGATAGATGCGGTGGTGGGCGGGAGCCAGAAGGCGCTCATGCTCCCGCCCGGTCTCGCCACCATCTGGCTGAGCGAGAGGGCTTGGGCCGCTGCGGCCAAATCGCGCAGCCCGCGCTACTATTTCGACCTGCGCATCGAGCGTAAGGTCCAGGCCAAGAACACGACGGCATGGACCCCCGCCATCTCCCTCATCGTGGGCCTCAAGGTGGCCCTCGGGATGATGCGGGAAGAGGGGCTCGACGCCATCTTCAAGCGCCACGCCAGGCTCGCCGCGGGCGCCCAGGCGGCGGCCGGGGCCCTGGGGCTCGATATTTTCCCCCAGGATCTGCGGAGCGAGAGCGTCACCGCCGTGCGGGTGCCCGAGGGGGTGAACGGCAAGGCCATCCCCGATCGGATGCAGGACGCCTACGGCGTCACCATCGCGGGGGGGCAGGGCGAGCTTGCGGGCAAGATCTTCCGCATCGGCCACCTCGGCTACGTGGACGAATCGGACGTGCTCACGGCGGTGGGCGCCCTGGAGAACGTCCTGACGGACCTGGGCCGCCGCGTGGAGCGCGGAGCAGGGGTGGCCGCCGCCCAGAAGATGTTGCTGGGATGAACGCGACCTACAGGGTGCTTATCGCCGATCAGCTTTCCCCGCGGGCGGAGGAGATCCTCCGCGCCGAGAAGGATTTCGAGGTCATCAACCGGCCTGGGATTCCCCGCGAAGAGCTCCTCCGCGCCGTCCCCGAGATGGACGCCCTCCTCGTCCGCAGCGCCACCCAGGTGGACGACGCCGTCCTGGGGGCGGGCGAGCGGCTGAAAGTGGTGGCTCGGGCGGGCATCGGAGTGGACAACGTGGACCTCGACGGGGCCAGCCGGCGGGGAATCCTCGTCGTCAACGCGCCGGACGGGAACGTCATCACGACGGCCGAGCACACGATGGCCCTCTTGTTCGCCCTGGCGCGGAAGGTCCCGGCCGCCGTTTCCTCCGTGAAGTCGGGCAAGTGGGAGCGCAACCGCTTCGTGGGGAGCGAGCTCCACGCGAAGACGCTGGGGGTGGTGGGGCTGGGCCGCATCGGCTCGACCGTGGCCCAGCTCGCGCGGGGGATCGGGATGAACCTGATCGCCTACGACCCCTACATCTCGGCCGACGCCGCCGCCAAGCGGGGGGTGAAGCTGGTTTCCTTCGACGAGGTCCTCGCCCAGTCGGACTACATCACCCTCCATGTCCCCAAGACTTCCGAGACCGAGAGCCTCATCGGCGCGGAGGCGATCGCGAAGATGAAAAAGGGCGTGCGGATCATCAACTGCGCGCGGGGCGGGCTCGTGGATGAGGCCGCCCTGGCCGCGGCGCTCGATACCGGCAAAGTGGCCGGAGCGGCCATGGACGTCTATTCCACGGAGCCCCCGCAGGCGGATCATCCCCTGGTCGGGCGCGAGAACGTCGTCTGTACCCCCCACCTGGGCGCCTCGACGGCCGAGGCGCAGGAGAACGTGGCCATCAGCGCCGCGGATCAAGTGGTGGCCTTCCTCACCAAGGGGGTGGTGCGCCACGCCGTCAACCTCCCGGCGCTGGGGCCGGACGTGCTGGAGCAGATCGGGCCCTACCTCCAGCTGGCCGATCGGCTCGGGCATTTCCTCGCCCAGCTGGTGGAAGGGGGCGTCAAGCGGCTCGAGGTCATCTACGGCGGCCGGCAGGATGTGCCCATCGGCCCCCTTTCGGCATCGGCGCTCAAGGGGTTTCTCGGGAAGTTCCTGAGCGGGGCGCGCGTCAATCTCGTAAACGGCCCCCTGCTCGCCAAGGAGCGGGGCATCGAGGTGGTGGCTTCCACCCGGAGCGAGACGGAGAAGTACACCAACCTCATCGAGCTGAAGGCGGCGACCAGCGAAGGGGAGCGCTCGGTGGCGGGCACGATCGTCGGGGAGGAAGAGCCCCGCATCGTGCAGATTGATCATTTCGGCGTAGACGTGACCCCCGAGGGCTACAAGCTAGTCTTCACCAACGAGGACCGGCCCGGAATGATCGGCGCCATCGGCACTCTCCTCGGCAGCCACAAGATCAACATCGCCGGCATGCAGCTCGGCCGCACGAAGCGGAGCGCCCGTGCGGTCGCCGTGCTCGCTCTCGACGACCCCATTCCAGACGAGGTGATGGAGAAGATCCGCTCCATCCCGAATATCTATGACGCGAAGCTCGTCCGCCTCTAGGAAGGCGGGATCCGGAGAGAACCTCCGTGGGGCGAGCCGCAACCTCGCTCTGAGGGCCATGCCGGCCGGGTCGAAGGTGTTCCTCCCCGAGCAGGCCCGGCGCAAGCACCTCCTGGAGGAGCGCCTCCTCGCGGTCTTCCGGCGGTGGGGTTTCCGCGAGATTGTGACCCCCGTCTTCGAGTTCTACGTCCCGAGCCCCGCGGGCGAGGCTCGCGACGCCCAGACCTTCCGCCAGGTGGATCGCGAGTCGGGTGAGATGCTGGCGCTCCGGGCGGACATGACGCCCCAGATCGCCCGGGTGGCGGGCACCCTGCTGGCCGATCAGCCCCGTCCGCTGCGGCTGTGCTACTTGACGAACGTCTTCCGCCACGCGCACGTGGCGGGGCTTCTCCAGCGGGAGTTCTGGCAGGCGGGGGTCGAGCTCATCGGACTGATGTCGCTCGAGGCCGACGCCGAGATGATCGCCATCGCCGTGGAGTGCTTGCGGACGGCCGGGGTGGAGAAGTTCCGGATGTCCCTCAGCCACACCGCTTTCCTCCGCGGCCTGCTGGACGCCCTGGGGCTGGAGGGAGCGCGGCGCGGCGAGGTGCTTGACGGCATCGCTCGGCGGGACGCCTCCGGCCTCGACGCGCTGCTGCGCGGCCTCCCGGGGAAGAAGGAGGACGCCCGCCAGCTCCTCGAGCTTCCCTCCCTCTTCGGGGGGAAAGAGGTGCTCGATCGGGCCGCGAAGCGGGTGCGGAACGCCTCCTCCAGGCGCGCCCTCCGCGAGCTCGCGCGCGTGCTCCGGCTGCTGGACTTCTATGGCCTGGCCGACCGGGTGCTCCTGGACCTGAGCGATTTCCGGGATTTCGATTATTATACCGGGGTCATCTTCGAGGGTTTCGTCGAGGGGTCGGGTTACCCGGTCTGCGGCGGGGGGCGCTACGACCGTCTCCTCGGCCTGTATGGGACCGACGGCCACGGCACCGGCTTCGCCCTCGACCTGGATCAGCTCCTTCGGATCGCGCCGGAGGACGGCGCCGCCGCCGAGGGGGCCGACTTCCTGGTGATCGATTTCACGAAGGAGAAACGCATCGGCGTCACCCTGGCCCGCGACCTCCGGGCCCGGGGATGGCAAGTGGCCCGCGACATCATCCGCCGCGGCCTCGACGCCTCGCTCGACTACGCGCGGCGCGCCGGGGTGTGGCGCTGCCTGGTGGTGGATGCGCAGGAGTCCCGGAGCGGGCGCGTGCGGCTGCTGGATCCCGCGGGACGGGAGCTGGGCCGCTGCAAGGCGGCCGAGCTAGCCGCCCGGGTCGGGGAGCGGAACCGAAAGGGGCGTCCGTGACATGAGCGTGCTGGCGGTGCTTGGCGGCCAGTGGGGCGACGAGGGCAAGGGCAAGGTCATCGACTGGCTTGCCGAGCGGGCGGACGTCGTGGCCCGCTACCAGGGCGGCGCGAACGCGGGCCACACCGTCGTCTTGAACGGCAAGCAGTACGTTCTCCACCTGGTGCCGACCGGCATCCTGCATCCGAACGTCCGCTGCATCATCGGCGCGGGCGTCGTTGTGGACCCGCTCGCCCTCGTCGAGGAGATCCAGTACCTGCGGGCGCACGGCGTCGAGGTGGGCGAGAACCTGATCGTGGGCAAGCGCACCCACCTCATCATGCCCTACCACAAGGTGCTGGATGCCCATATGGAGGACCTCCTCGGAGTCAACCGCATCGGCACGACCGGCCGGGGCATCGGCCCCGCCTACTCCGACAAGGCGGCCCGCCTTGGCGTGCGTGTCTCGGACCTGCTCGACGAGAAGATCCTCACCGAGCGCATCCGGGTGAGCCTGGCTCTCAAGCGGCGCATCCTGGGCGGCATCGGGCTCTCCGAGGAGGAGAGCCGGGCTCTTGACGAGGGGTACAACCTGGAGATGTGCAGGAAGGTGCGGGAGATCCTGGCTCCTCACGTGTGCAACACCGATGCCGAGATCCAGGGCGCGGTCGAGTCCGGCAAGCGCATCCTCCTCGAGGGCGCCCAGGGCGTCCTCCTCGACCTGGACATGGGCACCTACCCCTACGTCACATCGAGCAACACGGGGGTGGGTGGCGCGCTCAGCGGGCTGGGCCTTCCCTACGGCAAGCTGAGCGCCGTCGTCGGGGTGATGAAGGCCTACTGTACGCGGGTGGGGCAAGGGCCCTTTCCCACCGAGATCCACGGAGAGGAAGGGGAACGCCTGCGCTCGGCGGGCGGGGAGTACGGTGCCACCACCGGCCGGCCCCGCCGCTGCGGCTGGTTCGACGCCGTCGCCGCCAGGCATTGCATCCAGGTGACCGGCCTGGACGGGCTGGTGGTCACCAAGCTCGACATCCTGGACGGCCTGAAGGCCATCCGGGTCTGCGTGGGCTACGAGCTGGAGGGCAGGCGCCTCGCCGCCTTCCCGGCCGAGACGAGCACCCTGGAGAGGTGTGAGCCGGTCTACGAGGAGTTCCCGGGATGGTTGACCTCGACCGCCGGCGCCCGGTCGTGGGATGCGCTCCCCCCGCGCGCCCGGGACTATCTCGCCGCTCTCGAGCGCCTCACGGGGAAGAATATCTGGCTCGTCTCCACGGGGCCGGGCCGGGAGGACACCATCCAGGTGAGGGACCCGTTCGTCGCCTTGCCGGGGAGGGAGTCTTAGCTTTTTAGAGGTGCAAGGGGATGTGGGGGAATTTTCGGCCGCTGACGTTGTTCCTTCTGGCAGGGGTGCTGGCTTTCGCGTCAGCGGAGGGCGCCTTTGCCGCCGAGCGATCAGGAGCGCCCGCCCTGCGGCCTCCGGCGGCGCCGAGACGGCCCGCTCTGGAAACGCAGCCCGCCGACGCCAGGCTGCCCGGCTTCGGGAAGTTCCACGTGGTGCGGATCGACCGCGAGGGGATCTCCCCCCGCGAGGTCCGGATCGCGAGAGGGAGCACCGTCGTATGGTTCAACGCGACGCCGGGCTACTCCTCGGTGGTCTTCAACGAAGGGGAGTCCCTCCTGCGCGCCACCCAGTCGCCCACGCTCTTTTTCCTCGCGCCGGACGGCACCTACGTGAGCGCGGCATTCGGCCCGGGCGCCACGGCTAGCACGGCCTTCACCCGGGCGGGGACCTTCAACTACTTCGCCACCGGCTTGTCTCTCGCGGATCGGAACGCCTTCGCGCGGGTGGTGGTCGAGTGAGCGTCCGCCTGAAGGAGACGGGAGCGTGATGTCGGAAAGCGTGTCCCTCTGGATCGCCTTCGGCGCGGGGGTGCTGAGCTTCGCCTCCCCGTGCGTGCTCCCCCTCTTCCCGAGCTATCTCTCCTACTTGACGGGATTGACTTACGAGGAAATACAGGCCCGCGAGATGGCGCCCGGCGTCCGCTCGCTCGTCCTGATGAATTCGCTCTTTTTCATCGCGGGCTTCTCGGCCGTGTTCATCGCCCTGGGCGCGAGCTTCTCCTATGTGGGGAAACTGCTGTTTGAGTACCAGAACGGCATCCGGCTCGGAGGGGGGATTCTCATCACCATGTTCGGCCTCTACGTCGGGGACAGGGCTCTGGGCTTCCGGCTCCAGGCGGGCCTCTCCCGCCGGGCGGATTGGCTTGTGGCTGGAGCGGCGAGCCTGCTTCTTCTGGCTGGCTTGGCGGGCATCCGGGCCGGGGCACCCACCCTGGGTGGGGTGGCGGCGGCGGCGGCTCTCTATGCGGCGGCGGCCGTCTTCTTCCCGGCGCTTTCCCGGGAGAGGCGGGTCCACCTCAAGAGCAAGCCGGCGGGCTGGGCGGGGAGCTTTCTCGTCGGGGTCACCTTCGCCGCGGGCTGGACCCCATGCGTGGGGCCCATCCTGGGCAGCATCCTTCTCTTCGCAGGGACCCAGCAGACGGCGGGGAGGGGCGTCCTCCTCCTCTCCGCCTACTCCCTGGGCCTGGGCGTCCCGTTCCTGCTGAGCGGCCTGGGGGTCGGCTATTTTCTCCGGTACTACCAAAGCTTCCGCGCCTACTTCCGGGCCGTCGAGCTCGGAAGCAGCGCCATGCTTCTCATCGTGGGCGTGCTGCTCATCTCGAACTACCTGAGCGTGCTCTCCTCCTACCTCATCCTCTGGACGGGCTACACGGGCCTCTAGCCGGCTTTCAGGGAAAGGTCCGGATAGGGATTGCCGCGCCGGCGCACGGAAGGAAAGGGGCGCGCCTATTTCACCCCGAACCCCCGGAGCTCCCCCGAGGCTGGGCCTCGCTCGACTTGAACATCGTCCACCCGGGCCAGGGGCGGGCCCTCCCAGCACCAGGCGATGAGCTTTTCGAGGACCTCAGAGGGGCCTTCTGCCACGAGCTCGACCGCGCCGTCCGGGCGGTTGCGCACCCACCCGGCGAGGCCGAGGGCCTCGGCCTCCGCGCGGGCGCTCGCGCGGTACCAGACCCCCTGGACGCGGCCCCGGATCAGGAGGTGGACGCGCTCGCCCGCCACGGGGGCCTCACGCCCGGAGGCCCTGCGCCGCGGCCTCCGCGAAGGCGCGCGCCGCGGCGGCGGGGTCGGCGGCGTCCCGGATGGGGCGGCCCACGACGAGGAGGTCGGCGCCGTCCGCGATGGCGCGCTGGGGCGTCTCGGCGCGGGCGTGGTCGTCCTGGCTCCCGCCGCCGAGCCGTACCCCCGGGGTGACGATGAGCGCTTCCTTGCCTAGGCGCCCACGGAGGGCGGCCACCTCGCGCGGGGAGGCCACCACCCCGTCCAGCCCGGCCCGCCGGGCCAGCTCGGCCGAGGCCAGCACTTGATCCTCGAGGGTTCGGGTGACTCCTACGGCGGCGAGGGCCGCCTGGTCGAGGCTGGTGAGGACGGTGACGGCGAGGACAGCCGGGGGGGCGAGACAGCCGTCCCGGCCCCGGGCGCAAGCCTCGAGCATGGCCGCGCCGCCCAAGGCGTGCACCGTCAGCAGGGAGACGCCCAGGGCACCGGCCGAGGCGACGGCCCGTTCGGCCGTGGCAGGGATGTCGTGGTACTTGAGGTCGAGGAAGACGCCCGCGCCGCGCCGCCGGATTTCCTCCACCGCGCGCGGCCCCTCCCGGGTGAAGAGCTCCATCCCGATCTTGAACCAGCGCACGCTGCTCCCGAGGGCCTCCACGAGCCGCAGGGCTTCGGCGAGCGCCGGGAGGTCCAGGGCGCAGATGATCCGCTCGGCCGGAGCGAGCGGCCCGCGCGGGTCGGGGGGGGTCATCCGGCGGATCCCTCGCCGCTCTTGGCCGCCGCCTCGGCCGAGCGGCGCGCCTTGCGGCGCTCGATGAACCGCCCGATGACGACGCTGATCTCGAAGAGGACGAGCAAGGGTCCCGCGAGGAGAATCTGGTTGAACATGTCGGGCGTCGGGGTCAGAACTGCGCCCATGACGAAGGCGCCGATGACGACGTAGCCCCTGTTCGAGGTGAGGGTTTTAGTGGAAAGCGCGCCGATCTGGACGAGCAGCACCACCAGGATGGGCACCTCGAAGACAAGGCCGAAGGCCAGCATCAACTGGAACACGAAGGAGATGTAGTAGCCGATCGAGATCTGAGGCTCCAGGGTGGCGGAGCCGAAGCTCAGAAGGAAATCCAGCCCGAAGGGGAGGACGATGTAGTAGCAGAACAGGGCCCCGAGGGCGAAGCAGACGGTGGAGCTGACGACGAAGGGCACGACGTAGCGCTTCTCCGTGTCCAGGAGGCCCGGGGAGCAGAACCGCCAGATCTGATGGAAGATCACCGGCAGGCTCAAGAAGAAGGCCACGTAGAAGGACACTTTCAAGTGGGCGAAGAAGGCCTCCGTCGGCGAAAGGAAGATGAGCTTGCGCTTGCCGATGGGCCGCTGGATGATCGCCAGCAATTGCGGAGAGAAGTAGTAGGTGAGCAGGAAAAGGATCCCGATGGCGGACAAGATGACGATGATCCGGCTCCGGAGCTCCGTGAGGTGCCCCGTGAGCGGCATGCTCTGGTCTTGGCTCACGTTGGCCGGCTCCCTCCGTCGGGGGGGGGGTCCGTCACCGCCGGAGCGGCTCCGCCGTCCGCGCCGTCCGCCTTGGGGGCCTGGTCCGTCTCAGCGGCCTGGGTCTCTTTCCCGGGTTCGCTTGGGGTTTCGGGGCCTCCAGCCTCTGCTCCCCCGAGTTTGGTCTCCTCGGCGGATGGGCCAGCCTTGGGCACGGTTTCGAACTCCTCCTCCAGGTCGAAGCTGTTCTGGAGGTCGGAAGTGGCCCGCTTGAGCTCCCGGAGGGTGCGGCCCAGGCTCCGGGCCACCTCGGGCAGGCGCTGGGGGCCGATGACGAGAAGGGCCACCACGAAAATGACGATCATTTCCGGAAATCCGATGTTTCCGAACAAGGGAGGCTCCTTCGCGCAACAGCCCAGGCCAGGAAGTGGTTATACCAGAAGGCCGGATGATGGAAAATGAGCCGGCTGGCCGGCCCAGCGGCGCACCGGGCTTTGAAACTTTCCCTGGATTTTGCTAGGATTTCGCCGCCCTGTCCCCATGACGCCTCGGCCCTGCGGCCGGCGAGGGGAAACGCGCACTTATGGCACACCGCATGCATCGGCTGCAGGACGAGACAGGGAAGCCTCTTTCGTATTCGGCCCTCGCCCACCTCCTTCTCAAGACCGATGGCCTGAGCGAACGGCACTCCCGGACCATCATCGAGCCCCTCCTCGAGGCCAGCCCTCTCGCCAGTTGCGACGAGGAGGGATGCTGGAAAATCCCCGAGGCTCTCCTCTCCGGCCGCTTCCTCCCGCAGGTCACCTTCGCCGTGGTGGACATCGAGACCACCGGCGGCCGCCCCCCCCAGCATCGGATCACCGAGCTGGCAGCGGTCAAAGTGCGGAACGGGAAGCTGGCCGGGGAGTTCAGCGCTCTGGTGAATCCGGGCCGGGAGATCCCCTGGAGCGTGGTGCGCCTCACAGGGATATCGGACGCCATGGTGGCCGATTGTCCGAACCTGATGGAGGTCATGCCGGGTTTCCTGGATTTCGTGTCAGGCTGCGTGTTCGTGGCCCATTGCGCGAACTTCGACCTCCACTTCGTCCGCTACTACGCGGAGGAGTTTCTGGGGAGGGAGTTCGACCCCGCCGTTCTTTGCACCTTCAAGCTCGCACAGCAGCTCCTCCCCCAGGCGGAGCGCTACAACCTGGGCGAGCTGGCGGCCTACCTGGGCTTGCCGGGCGGGGCGGAGGAGCGCCACCGGGCCCTCGGGGACGCCCGGGTGACGGCGGAGATCCTCCTTCGCCAGCTCCGGATGCTTCATCTCCTCGGGGTGGAGACCCTGGAGGATACGCTTGCCCGCCAGGAGGTCCTGCAAAGGGAAGCGCCCGCCCTGGCGGAGGGAGTCTCTATCAATCCGGCCGAATTGGAGGCGCTCCCCGCCGAGCGGGGAGTATTCCGCCTGCTCGATGAAAGGAACCGCACGGTGTACGCCGGCCGGGCGCCGGACATTCAGCGCGCCGTGCGGGATTTGTTCTTCCCCCGCAACCGCTCCGCCGCCCGCTTCGCCCAGCGACTCAGAGGGGTGAGGAAGGTCGAGGCGCAGACCCTAGAAAGTGAACTCGGCATGAGCCTCCGCGCCGCCCGCCTCGCCCGGGACTCCCACCTGATGAACGGCTCCTCCCCTGGAGCCGGGGCGGGGTTCTTGAAGATCGGGCTGGGGAGCCGCTTCCCCCGTGTCTACCCGGTGAACCGCCTCCAGGCCGACGGGGGGGTCTACTACGGTCCCTTCCGCAAGCAGGCGCACTTGCAGGATCTGGTCGGGGCCATCCACTCCGTTTTTCCGCTGAGGCGGCTGGCGCGCGCCAAAGAGGGCGACGAGTCACTCGACGATCTGCCACCGTCCCCGGAGATTTCCCCTCGTCTGTATGGCCAACTGATTCAAGGACTTCAGGCGATGCTGGAGGGGCGTCTCACCGGAGAGGAAGAGCAGAGTCTCCTTGGCGTTCTCGATCAGGCGTGGAATGGCAAGGGGCCCGCAGCCGCTCGGCTGCGGCGCCAGTTCGGGCGCTTGCGCCACCTGATCCAAAGCCATGGCCTCGCGGGTCCCTCGGTTGAGCAGCGGAACCTGATCATCGTGGAGCCGGGCGAGAATCGCCAGCGCCGGGTGAGCTATTTCGTCCACCGCGGGATGCTCGCCGGTGAGATGGAGTTCGAGCGCGCCCGCCCGCCCGTCAGGGAACTCGGGGCGCGGGTGCGGGAGATCTATTGCACCGGAGAGGCCGAGTCTTCTCCTCTGGCCAAGGAGGGGATCGAGGAGGCGGCCATCATCGCCGCTTGGCTGCGGCGCGAGCTAATGGACGGCTTCGTCGTCGAACTCACCGCCGGCTGCACGGAAGAGCAGATCCTGCGCGTCATCCTGAAGAACATGCAGGAGCCCCGCGCCGCGGGTACCGTCATCTCGGTCTGACTTCCTGCGGGCGTAGACGTCCGATTCCTTTTCGCGGCATTCCGCGCGCACGAATTCAGTTCTTGCGCTGGCCCTGCCGCTATGCTAGCGTTTTTTCCGCTTCCTCTTGGTTTCGACAGCGCGATCCGAAACCACCCTGCGCGCGTGAGGCGCGCCATTCCTAGGTTGAGTATGCAGAAGGCGGCCCGGGCGAGCGGCGGGGCGCTCTATTGCGTTTCCGGAGGCGGCTTGCCCCTTTGCCTTGCGCGGGGTTCTGGCCGCTTTCGATTGACGGCAGGCGGATCATGGATCTTCGCCCGAAAGGGGATTTCTGGGATGAACGGGTCGAGCGCATGGGCCGGGACGAGCTCGCGGCCCTCCAGCTCGAGCGCCTGAAGTGGCAGGTGCGCCGCTGTCACGAGGGCTCCGCGTTCTACCGGGAGCGGCTGGACGCCGCCGGGGTGGGGCCGGACGGCATCCGCACCCTCGATGACCTCCGCCGCATCCCCCCCGTCACCAAGCAGGAGTTGCGCGCCGAGCAGGAAGCGCACCCGCCCTTCGGCCGCTACGCCATGGCCCCGCCCGGGGCCTGGGGGGAGCTCCATCCCTCGACCGGGACGACCGGGATGCCCGTCAGCACCATCTGGAGCTGGCGGGACATTGAGCACATCGCGGACTTCACCGCCCGCACCATGTGGAGCTTCGGCGTCCGGCCCGCCGACATCGTCCAGAATGCCTTCAGCTATGGCCTATGGGTGGCCGGGATGAGTGTCCACTACGCCACCCAGAAGATCGGCTGCTTCGTCATCCCCATCGGAGCCGCCATGACGGACCGGCAGATCTTCTACATGAAGACCATCGGCTCGACCGTCCTCCTCAGCACCCCCAGCTACGGCCTCTACATTGGAGAGAAACTCCGCGAGGCGGGGCTGGGACCGGACGACCTGCCGCTCCGGATCGGCTCCTTCGGCGGGGAGGCCGGGGCGCAGAACCCGGCCACCCGGGCCCGGCTCGAGTCGGCGCTGGGAATTGACGCCTACGACTACTTTGGACTGGGGGAGATCGGGCCCACCTTCGCCAGCGAGTCGGCCGCCAAGTCGGGCCTTATCTGGGCCGAGGATCATCACATCATCGAGGTCCTGGATCCCGAGACCCGCCGGCCAGTCCCCGAGGGGAAGATCGGCATCCTGGTCATCACCCACCTGACCCGTGAGGCCACCCCCATGCTCCGGTACTGGACCAACGACTTCGCCTTGGTGGACAGCCGCCCCAGCCCCTGCGGGCGGACCCACCTGCGCTCCCCGGGCGGCATCCTGGGCCGCCACGACGACCTCGTCATCTACAAGGGGGCGAAGTTCTACCCCGTCCAAGTCGAGGAAGTGGTTCGGAGCTTCCCCGACCTCAGCAACGAATTCCGGGTCGAGCTCCATCCCGACCTCGCCACCGGCCGGGACCTTTGCGTGGTGGTGGCTGAGGCGGCGTCGGGCGCGCCCTCAGCGCAACTGCTGGAGCAGCTGCGCGCGCGGCTCCGGGACGCCTTGCTTGTTACCCCCGAAGTGAAGATCCTCCCTCAGGGTTCCTTCGAGCGGACGACGTTCAAGGCCAAGCGCTTCGTGGACCTGCGCGGCGCCCCGAATAACTAGCCGGGGAATTGCGATGGCGATCGGCTCAAACCGCTTGCTCTTCGTGGGCGCTCTCTCGCCGGGGCGGAGGCTCATGCTGGAGGGCCTCGAGGATCGAGGGTTCCAGGTCGAGACGGCCCCGGGTCCCGAGCGGGCGTGGGCGCTCCTGGAGAGCTGCGGTCTAGTGCTGCTGGCTCCGGCGTCGCGGGGGGAGATCTCTCTCATTCCACGCTTCGAGGAGCAGGGCAAGACGGTGGGGATGGTCCTGCGGGCGGACGACAAGGGCCTGGCCCCCCATGGCCTCAAGGCAGGCGCTCGCTCGGTGTTCGTGGACGAGGTGCACCCGGAGGAGGTATTCGGCTTCGCCCGCGCGATGGCCGAGGAGGGCCTGCTGCGCCGCGAGGTGCGCTGGCTGCGCTCTGAAGTGCGCCAGCAGGCGGGGTCGGAGATCCTCATTGGGAGCAGCGCCCCCTCCGAGCGGCTGCGGCGCTCCATCCGCGAGGCCGGCCCCCAGCACCGGGGCGTCCTGCTGCGCGGGGAGAAGGGGGCCGACTTCGGCGCGGTGGCGCGGGCCCTCCACGCGCGCCATCCGGGCCAGCGCCATCCGCTCATCCACAGGCAGGCCCGCCAGCCCGCCTTCGAGAAGGCGCTGGCCCGACTGGAGAAGGGGAAGGGAGAGGAGGGGGAGATCCTCGAGCTGGGAGGTTCCCTCCTCATCGAAGAGGCGCAGGTTCTCCCGCGGGAGTTTCAGGCCCGCTTGGCCGCTGCGGTTCTAGAAGAAACGCCTTGCCCCGACTTCCGCCTCATCCTGTGCGAAACCATCGACCCCGAACGCCTGATCCAGGATTCCCTTCTCCCGGCGTTGTGCGACGAGCGGCGCTGCCTGGCGGTGCGGATCCCCACCCTGCGCGAGCGCCGCAAGGATCTGCCGGAGCTGGCGGGGGCCGTCCTGCGCGACTTCGCCGAGCGCTTCGGCCTCGAACCTCGCACCCTCACCCCGGGGGCGGTGGAAGCCCTGGTGGAGCGGCCCTGGTGGGGGAATGAGTCGGAGCTGGAGATGATCCTCTGCCGTGCCCTCCTTCTTTCCGGGGGAGCGACTATCTCCGTGGACGACTTCGCGCCATCTCCTCCCTCGCGGCGCCGGGGGGAGATGGAGGAGTTCTTCCGCGAGCGCTTGGCGGCGGTCGTCAGCGCCCTGGGCAAGGGGAGCTCCAGCGACTTCTACGCCCACACCATCCGCAGTGTGGAGAAGCCATTGTTCGAGCTCATCCTGCGCGAGAGCGGAGGCAATCAACTCAAGGCAGCCCAGCTGCTCGGCATGAACCGCAACACCCTCCACCGCAAGCTCCAGGAACTGAACCTCGCCTCCCCGGCCGGCCGCCGGGGCCCCCGCCGGAAGTGACGGCATGGGCGCCGGCCGCGCGCTCGCGGCAGTCATCCTGGCCGCCGGCCAGGGCAAACGGATGGGCTCACCCCTGCCCAAAGTGCTTCACCCCATCGGCGGGGTCCCCATGGTGCGCCATGTGGCTGAAACAGCCCGGGCGGTCGGTGCCTCTCCCATCGTGATCGTCGTGGGCCACCAGGCCAACGCCGTCCAGGCCACCTTCGGTCCGGAGGATTCGGATATACGCTTTGCGATCCAGGCCGAGCGGTTGGGGACTGGCCACGCCGTCGGCGTGGGCCTGGCCGCGCTGGGGCAGAAGCGGGGCGAGGTGCTCATCTTGTGCGGGGATGTCCCCTTAATCCGGGCGGATACCCTGCGGGACCTCCTGGAGCGCCGGCGGAAGGCGGGCGCCGCGGCGGCCGTCCTCACGGCTTTGGTGGAGAATCCGGCCGGCTATGGGCGGGTGCTGCGGGCGGGGGGAGGGGAGGGGCCTCTGGTCCGGTTAGTCGAGGACGCCGACGCGACGGAGCCCGAGCGCCGGGTACGGGAGATCAACACCGGCACCTACGCCTTCGACCTTCCTTTCCTCGCCTCGGCCCTGCCCCGCCTGCGGGCCGAGAACAAGCAGGGAGAGTACTACCTGCCCGATGTCCTCACCCTCGCCTTGGCGGAGGGCCTGCCCGTCGCGACCCATCCGGCTCCCGACCCGGGAGAGGCCCTCGGTGTGAATACCCCCCAGGAATTGGCACAGGCCCAGGCTCTCTGGGAGGCCCGCATGGACTAGCCCCCCCGACCCCCGCCTGTCTGCTATAATCCGGCTGGCTGTTCCGTTTTCGGTAATTGTTCGGTTTCTTCTGCCCGACGCAGAGAAGGTTCCGCTTTGAGAGCGTTGATCCTCGCGGCTGGCCGGGGCGCCGGCCTCTACCCCTTCACCGAAACCCGTCCCAAGGCCATGCTGCCTGTGGCGGGGGGGATGCTTCTGGAGTCCGCGCTCCCAAAACTTCGGGCGGCGGGGGTGAGCGACGTGGTTATGGTGGTGGGGCACTGCAGCCAGCGGATCATCCAGCACTTCGGCCAGGGCGCCTCCTACGGCATGACCATCCAGTATGTCCACCAGAAGGAGCCGGCCGGCATCCGGGACGCAATCCGCCTCGCACGGGGGCATTTCCATCCAGGCGAGACCTTCCTCCTGGTTTACGCCGACGTCCTCACTCCGGGCAACATCTACCGGCACGTCTCCCAGACCTTCGGCTCCTTCAACCAGCCCGTGGCGGCTATCTGCCACACTCCGCAGGCGCAGGACTTCGGTACTGTCTATTTGGGCGCGGACATGCGGATCACCCGCTTGGTGGAGAAGCCCACCGAGCGGGCGATGGGGAACTACGTCCTGGCCGGGGTGTTTGTGATGCCTTATCGGCTGTTCGAGCTCCTTGAGACGAGAGAGATGGACGTCTCCCTCAATGAGCTGAGCGCCACTGACGGCCTGCGGTCGGCCATTTGGGAGGAGCCCTGGCTTGACCCCAAGCATCCCTGGGATCTGCTCCGGGGGAACCGCATGGTGATGGAGACCTGGCGCGAGGCGGTGGTGGACGGCAGCGTCCAACTGCGGGGAGCCGTCCAATTCCGCGGCCCTGTGCGCATCGAGGGGGACGTCGTGATCGAGTCCGGGGCTTCCATCTTCGGCCCCTGCTTTATCGGCCAGGGCTCCTTCCTCGGGAACGGGGTTCTCGTCCGCCCCTACACGGCCATCGGGGCGAACGCCATGATCGGCTTCGGTGTCGAGCTCAAGAACTGCGTCCTCCTCGACGGGGTGCATGTGGGGCGTCTTTCCTTCATCGGAGACAGCGTGATCGGGGAGGGCGTGCGGGTGGGTTCGGGGGCGATGACCCTCAACCAGAGCATGGACGGCCCCACCGTCCGGGTCCGGATGAACGGCGGTCATGTTGATTCGGGCATGACGAAGCTCGGCTCCTTCGTGGGGGATGGCGCCCGCATCGGTGCTTCGAACACCCTCGCCTCCGGCACATTGATCGCCCCGCACGAAGTGATTCCGAACCACTATACCTATCCGCGTGGAGAATCCTGAGATGTGCGGCATCGCAGGCGTGGCAGGTTCCACCAACATCGCCCAGCGCCTCTTCCGCGGCATCGCGGCCCTCGAGTACCGGGGCTACGACTCCTGCGGCATGGCCGTCCAGCGCAACGGGACCCTCGACATCCGCAAGAACATCGGCACCGTCGAATCGGTCAACCAGAACGAGAGGCTGACTGACATGAAGGGGCTCGTGGGCATCGCCCACACCCGCTGGGCCACCCACGGCGGAGTGACACGGGAGAACGCCCATCCCCATTCCGACAACAACGGGCGCGTTGCGGTGGTCCACAACGGGATCATCTCCAACTACCGCGACATCCGGGAGCGCCTCGGGAAGGCGGGAGCCGTCTTCCGCTCGGAGACCGACACCGAAGTGATCGCCCACCTCATCGCCCATCACCTGAAGCAGGGCGCCGGGGAATTCGAGAGGGCCTTCGTGGCGGCGCTGCGCGAGTTGGAGGGGACCTTCGCCCTCGCGGTTATCTCGGTGGACGCACCGGGCGTCATCTTCTGCTGCAAGCGCGAAAGCCCCCTCATCATCGGCCTGGGGGACGACGCCAACTACGTGGGTTCGGACTTCAATGCCTTCATCGAGTATACCCGGCAGGCCGTCATCCTGGAGGACGGCGAGTACGCTGTCGTCACCCGCCAGAGCTACGCCGTCAAGAACCTCCGGACGGAGGAGCCCGTCCCGAAGGAGGTGACCGAGATCGAGTGGGATGTCGAAATGGCCCGGCGGGGGGGCTATCCCCACTACATGCTCAAGGAAATCTACGACCAGCCGGCCACCGTCCAGGCCGCCCTTCGGATTCCCCGGTCCGACTTGGCCGGGGTGGCCCGCATGATCCACGGTTCCCGCCTCGCGTTTCTCGGCGGGGTGGGCACCACCTACTACATGGCCGCGATGGGCCAGTACTTCTTCAGCCGCTTCAGCGGGCGCTACCTCCCCGCCGTCAGCACGGACGAGCTGCCACACTTGGCCGACATGGGACCGGAGGACTGCCTCGTGGCCATCAGCCAGTCGGGGGAGACCTACGACACCCTGACCGCCGTGCGCCACGCCAAGCGCCAGGGTGCGAAGACGGCCGCCATCGTCAACGTCATGGGATCGAGCCTCGTCCGGGCGGTGGATCTGCCCATCCTCCAAGGTTCGGGGCCGGAGATCTGCGTTATCAGCACCAAGGCCGCCATGAGCCAGGCCGTCCTGCTCCTCCTCAGCTCGCTTGAGCTGGGGCGGCTGAGCGGGAGCCTGGAGGAAGCCGAGGTACTCCTCCTGCGCGACGAGGTGGCCTCGCTGGGAGACCGGATCGCCGAGACGCTGAACGAGCGCTCCGGCTTCCTCCACACGGCGGCCCGGCAGCACCAGCGGATGAAGAACTGGCTCTACCTCGGCCGGGGCATCTATTACCCCGCCGCTCTGGAATGCGCCCTCAAGATGAAGGAGGTGACCTACCTCCACGCCGAGGGCATGAGCGCGGGCTTCCTCAAGCACGGCACCATCTCCTTGATCGACGAGAACATGTACACCATCGTCCTCATGCCCGCGCCCGAGGAGAAGGAGCTCCACGCCCTCACCCGGAGCAGCGCCGAGGAAGTGCGCGCGCGGGGCGGCTTCGTCCTCGGCTTCCGGTTCGAGGGGGACGAGGCGTCCCAGGGCCTCTTCAGCGAGGAGATCGTGCTCCCCCGCGTCTCCTCCTTGCTCGCGCCTTTCCTCCACCTGGTGGCCGGGCAGCTCTTCGCTTACTTCCTCGCCGTGGCTCTCAAGCGGGACGTGGATCGCCCCCGGGCCCTGGCCAAGTCCGTGACCGTGGCCTAGGCGGCGGGCCGGATGGAGGGTCCGAGGCTTCAGGGGACGGACGGCGTCCGGGGCTTGGCCGCAAGCCCCGATCACCCTCTTCTCCAGGGAATGGCGGACGCTCGGCGGGCCTATGCGGAGCGGGGCCTCTTCACCGAGGCCTTCGCCGAGCACTACGCTTTCGCCGCCTCGGGCTGGCTTCTTGAGCGGGCGGGGGAGGAGCTCCTCTCACCTGGAGCGGTGCTCCTCGCCTGGGACCCCCGCGACGTGGAGGGCCGGTTCGCGGGCGCCCTCCTCCGGGGCGCTCTCCGGGCCGGGGCGAGCGCGCTGGCAGCGGGGGTTCTCCCCACGCCTGCCGCTGCCGTCTACTTGCAGGCCGCGGGGGCCGCGGGGGCGCTCCTGCTCACGGCTTCCCACAACCCGGCCGACCAGAATGGCATCAAGATCCTCTGCTCCCCCGGCGCGCGGAAGCCCCTGCCCGGGGAGGACGGTGAGGTGAGCGCCCGCGTGTGGGGCGTCTCTTGGGAGGAGGTCCGGGACGCCCCGGAGCGGGGCCAGTGCATCGACGCCGGGGCCGAGGCGCGGGCGATCTATGTCCACTACATGCATCAGCTGCCCAACCGCTGGCTGCGGGAGGGGGAGCTGGCGGGCTGGTCGCTGGTGCTCGATCCGGCGCGGGGGGCCTGGAGCGGGCTCGCCGCCGAGGCCGCCGCCCCGGCCGGCCCCGAAGAGCTGCGGGAGGTGAACCGGCTGGGCGAGGGGCCCGTGAACGAAGGAGGCGGCGTCATCGCCATCGAGGGGCGGCGGGAGGTCTCCGGGAAGGACGACGGCCTCATCCGCGCCCACGCGAGCGTGGAGGCCCTCTTCGAGACAGGGCGGGCGCGGAGGGACGCTCTCCGCTCCGGCAAGGGCTTCGCTGCCGCGGGTGTCTTCGACGCGGACGGGGATCGCGCCTACGCCCTCATCTACGACCCCTTCGCGGACGCCGTGCGGGTCCTCGGGGGGGACGAAGCCCTCGTCCTCCAGGCGCGCTTTCTGGCGGCCCAGGGCGAACTGCCGGAGGAGGGGAAGGCGGTGCTCACCATCGAGAGCGATACGGGCGCCGCCGCCGCCCTCGCGGAAACCGGGCTGGAGGTGGTCTTCGCCCCGGTGGGGGACAAGTGGATTCTCCGCGCCGCCGAGCGGTGGGGAGACCAGTTCGCCCTCGGCGGCGAGGAGTCTGGTCACACGGTGGTGCCGGGCCTCCTTGCGGACGCGGAGGGGCGGGTCGTCCGCCTCGCGGTGGGGGACGGTCTCAAGAGCTTCCTCAACACCTGCGCCGCCGTCCGCTGGCTGGGGGAGGAGAAAGGAGCGAAGGGGGCTTACGGCGTCCTGGCCGAGCCCTTCCCGCGCGGCTACAAGAAATCCCTCTACGCCTACCACGTGGACCGCGCCCGTTTCGCCCCGGGCGAAGAAGCCTGGGAGGCCGTCTCCCGCTCCGTCTGGGAGCAGATAGAGAAGGGTTTCCCGCGCGGCGCCGTCCCCCGCTGGAGCCCCTTGCAGGATGATCCCGCCGTCCTGTACGTGATAATGGAGGACGCGCGGGGGCGCCCCCTGGCCACCATCGGAGTGCGGAACTCGGGGACGGAGAGGCGGGTCGGGATCTCCCTCCGGGGCCCCGCCGACTGGGACGAGATCCTGCGGGCGGTGGGCCAGGCCGCCCTGCGGGAGCTCCTGGCTCGGATGAAAGACGCGGACGATCCCCATGCCCGGGCGGAAGGTGCCCTGCTGAGGAGCCTGGGGGAGGCGCCCCGGGACGCTTCCGCGCTCGACGCCGAGCTGGCGCATGGAGCCGAGGGCCGCTTCGGGGCCGCCGTCCGGCCCGAGCGGATCCGGAAGGAAGCGATCCGCGGCGGTCTGATCCAGGAGACGGAAGAAGGCCTCGCCCTCACGAACCTGGGCCGCTGGTGGCTGGAGACGGGAAAATGTCCGTGACCGCAGCGACAGCGTATTTTCTCCGGCTGGCGGAGTTCCCCCACCGGGAGCTCTTCGACGGCCTCGCCCATGTGTGGGAAGCGGTCCGCGACCTGGAGGCCTTCACCCAATGTCTGGTGGAGGAGCCGGGCCTGCCCGAGGGGACGGAGAGTGATCTGAGAGGTCTCCGGGTGGAGGACGGCCTCATCGCTAGCGAGGGGCTCTTCCTTGCGAAGCGCCGCTTCCGGGTCGCCCGCGCCGGAGTGCGGATCGAGGTGGGCGTCCGCATCGAGCCGGGGGTTGTGGTGAAAGGCCCCTCCGTCCTCTGCGCGGGAGCGGAGCTGCGGCACGGGGCGTATCTGAGAGGAAGCTGCCTCATCGGCCCGGACGCCATCGTGGGCCACGCCACCGAGGTGAAGAACAGCCTCTTCCTCAACCACGCCGATGCGGGCCACTTCGCCTACGTGGGGGACAGCCTGCTCGGGGCCGGCGCCAACCTCGGCGCCGGGGCCAAGCTCGCCAACCTCCAGCTCCGCACCGAGGAGGAGAAGCGCGGGAAGGGCAAGCCGCGCAGCATCCGCATCCGCGTGGAAGGCCAGTCCCTTGACACTGGCCTTCGCAAGTTCGGGGCCGTGGTGGGGGACGACGCCGAGGTCGGCTGCAACGCCGTCACCTCGCCCGGCACCCTCCTCGGGCCCGGCTGCTGGGTCACCCCGAACGCCAACGTACCCAAGGGCATCTATCCCCCGGCCCACCTCATCCGCTCCGAGGCCTCGCGGGTGGAGGTGACCCCCCGCCCCCGATGATGGGCAGAGCTGCTTATCTCAAAGGGCTTAATCCGCAGCAGCGCGAGGCGGTGCTGGCCCCGCCCGGGGCGAACCTCGTCCTCGCGGGCGCGGGCTCGGGCAAGACCCGCGTCATCGTCCACCGCATCCTGCGCCTGCTGGAGGAGGGCTTGAGGCCCGAGGAAGTCCTCGCCATTACCTTCACCCAGAAGGCGGCGGGGGAGATGCGGGAGCGCCTGCGCGCGGCCCTGGGGCCCCGGGTCCGGGGGATGTGGGTGGGCACCTTCCACGCCGTCTGCGCCCGTATCCTGCGCGCCGAGGCGGAGGCGGCGGGGCTCCCGCCCGAGTTCGTCGTCTGCTCGCGCGGGGAGTGCTTGACCCTCATCAAGCGCGAGATGGCCGCGGCGGGGGTGAGCCCCGAGCGCCATGCGCCCAGGGCTGTCCTGGAGCGCATCGGCTACATTAAGACCTCAGGCCAGGTTCCGGGCGGGGATGGGCTCCCCTTCAGCCTCGACGCCGTGGCCGCCCGCATTGCCCCCCGCTACGAGCGCTCCCTGCGGGCGGCAGGGGCGGTGGACTTCGACGACCTCCTCTGCATGCCCATCCGTCTGTTCGAGGCCCGCCCGGGCATACGGGAGAGCTACCAGCGCCGCTTCGGCGAGGTGCTTGTGGACGAGTACCAGGACACCAACTCCGTCCAGAGCCGCCTCGTTGCCCTTTTCGCCGGGGGAAGCGGACGGGTATTCGCCGTGGGGGACGACGACCAGAGCATCTACCGCTGGCGGGGGGCGGAGGTGGAGAACATCCGCCGCTTCGAGCGTGACTTCCCCGGGGCGGGCGTCTTCCGCCTGGAGGAGAACTACCGTTCGAGCGGGCGGGTCCTGGCCGCGGCGGGCGGGGTGATGGCGGGGGCGCGGGGGCGGCGGGAGAAGAAGCTCTTCACCCAGAACCCCCCGGGCGCGCCCGTGGTCTTCCTCTCCGCGCCGGACCCCCAGGTCGAGGCCCAGATGCTCCTCCAGCGGCTGACCGCGCTCGGGGCGGGGAGCGCCTTCCCCTGGGAAGAGACGGCGGTCTTCTACCGGACGAACACCCAGTCCCGGCCCCTTGAAGAAGAAGCCCGCCGCCGGGGCATCCCCTGCCAGGTGGTGAAGGGGGTGCGCTTCTTCGACCGGGCCGAGGTGCAGGACCTCGCGGCCTACCTGCGCGTGGTCCTGCGCCCCGGGGACGCCCCGGCCTTCTCACGCATCGTGAACCGTCCCCCCCGGGGGCTCGGGGCCGAGCGCCTGAAGGCCATCGCGGAGGAAGAGGGGACTCTCACCCCGGAGCTGGCCCGGAAGGCGCTGGAGGAGGGGAAAGTGAAGGGCCAGGCCGCCGAGGGGCTGGCCGGGCTGCTCGACGCGTTCGCTTCCCTCTCGGCGCTGCGCCTCGGGCCCGCCACCCTCCTCAAGATGATCCTGGAGAGGACGGGCTACCGGGCCTGGCTGAAGGAGACGGCGGGAAAGAGCGCCTCCGTCGAGCGGCGGCGCTCGGCCGTCCAGGCGATCGAGGGCGCGGCGGAGTTTGTGGCGGCGGCTGAGGCCTTTGAAGAACGCATTCGCGAGGAGGAAGGAATCCTCCCCGAGAGCCGGGAGGCGGCGGCGCTCTTCCTGGAGGAGCTGGCGCTCATGGGGGAGGCGGATGAGCTGGAGTCCGAGGGCGGCAAGCTCTCCCTCATGACTCTTCACGCGGCGAAGGGCCTGGAGTTCCGCGCGGTGGGCATCGCGGGGGTGCAGGAGGGCCTCCTGCCCCACAGCCGATCCGCCGAAGACCCCGAGGCTTTCGAGGAGGAGCGGAGGCTGCTCTACGTCGGGATGACGCGGGCGAAGGAACACCTTGTACTTGCCTGGGCGCGGGAGCGCCGCCCGGAGGGCCCCGACGCCGGAGGCTCCTGGGCCTCGCGGCCCAGCCGCTTCGTAGCGGGCTTGGGGGAGGACATCGTCGAGCGCGAGGGGGACCACTCTCCCGCGGCCCAGCGGGCGAGGGGGGGGGAGCGGGGCGGCTTCCGCCACTCCCCCCGGAAGGAAGCGGCACCTCCACGTTTCCCCGCGGCGGAGCAGGGGAAGGTCAGCCCTCCTCCGGCCGCGCTGGGGCCCTTTCATCCGGGCGCCCGGGTGAGGCACGAAAAGTTCGGTCCGGGGGTCATCGCCGCCCGTGAGGGGACAGGGGAGCGCACGGTGGTGACGGTGAAGTTCGAGAGGGTGGGGGTGAAGAAGCTCGTCCTGAGTTTCGCCCATCTTCAGCCCGCTGGCGGCGCCGTTGACGCCGGGGAGAGCCGGACGGTATAAGGGGCGCTGCAAGGAGGCCCTTTTCATGGCGATTTCACGGCAGGATGTCCTTCATGTCTCGCGCCTCGCACGGCTGGAGCTTTCCGAGGCCGAGGTGGAGAAGTTCACCGCCCAGCTGGGCGGCATCCTGGACTACATCTCCAAGCTGAACGAGCTCGATACGCGGGACGTGCCCCCGACCTCCCACGCCCTGGAGATCACCAATGTCTTCCGTAAGGACGAGGTGACCGACTCTCCCATCGGGAACATGGAGGGGATGGCGCCGAGTTTCTTCAAGGGCCACTTCCGCGTCCCCAAGGTCATCGAATAGCGGTCCGGCCTTTCCTCCCCGATGGCCTACTCCTCCCTCAGCGAATTCGTCCAGGCCCTGGAGCGCGCGGGCGAGCTCCACCGCGTGAAGGTCCCCGTCTCGGTCGAGCTCGAGATCACCGAAATCGCCGACCGCAGCGTGAAGGGCGGCGGTCCGGCCCTCCTTTTCGAGCGCCCAGTGGGGCCGGACGGGAAAGCGTACGATATTCCCGTCCTCATCAACGCCTATGCCTCCGAGAAGCGGATGAACCTGGTCCTCGGGGTCGAGAGCCTGGACGCGGTGGCCGAGGAGATCGCCGAGCTCCTCGAGATCAAACCTCCCGAGGGGCTGATCGAGAAGGTGAAGATGCTGCCCAAGCTGGCGCGCATGGCCTCCTTTTCGCCCAAGACGGTGGGCTCCGCGCCCTGCCAGGAAACCATCGAAACCGCGCGGCCCGACCTCTTCTCCATCCCCGCCCTCAAGTGCTGGCCCGAGGACGGGGGCCGCTACATCACCTTCGGCCACATTTACTCCCGCAACCCGCGCACCGGCCGCCGCAACGTGGGCCTCTACCGCGTCCAGCTCTTCGACGAGAGGACCGCCGGGATGCACATGCACCTCCACCACGACGGGGCCCAGAACTTCCTCGACAGCACCAAGCTGGGACGCCGGATGGAGATGGCGGTCGCCCTGGGGGGCGACCCCGTGCTGGTCTACGCGGCGAGTGCCCCCCTCCCTCCCGGGCTCGACGAGATGAACCTGGCGGGGTTCCTGCGTCGGCGGAGCGTGGAGCTCGTAAAGTGCAAGACGGTGGACGTCGAGGTTCCCGCCGACTCGGACATCGTGGTCGAGGGCTATCTTGAGCCGGGGGAGTTGCGGCGCGAGGGGCCCTTCGGGGACCACACCGGGTGGTACTCCCTCGCGGACGACTACCCCGTCTTCCACGTCACAGCCATTACCCGTCGGCGGAGCCCTATCTACCCCACCACCATCGTGGGCAGGCCCCCGATGGAGGACTACTGGCTGGGAAGCGCCACAGGGCGCATCTTCCTCCCCCTCATGCGGATGCAGATCCCCGAGATCGTGGACGTGCACATGCCCGCGGAGGGGGTGTTCCACAACATGGTGATCGTCTCCATCCGCAAGTCCTTCCCCTATCAGGCGCGCAAGGTGATGTACGCGCTCTGGGGGATGGGGCAGATGGCCCTCGCCAAGGTGATCGTCATCGTGGACGAGGATGTGGACGTCCGCAACGTGAGCGAGGTGGCATGGAAGGTCCTGGGGAGCATCGACCCCCGGCGGGATCTCGTCTTCGTGGACGGCCCGGTGGACGCGCTCGAGCACGCTTCCTTCCTCCCCCACGTGGGCAGCAAGGTGGGGGTGGACGGCACCCGTAAGTGGGCGACAGAGGGCTTTGCGCGCGAGTGGCCGGGCGAGATCGTGATGAGCGAGGAGATGCGCGCGCAGGTCACCCGGCGCTGGAGGGAGTACGGCCTTGGCGGGTGAGCGGGCGCTGCCGGGCGGCCCTGGCCTGTTTTTCCGGATGGTGAAGTTCGAGCACACCATCTTCGGCCTGCCCTTTGTCCTGATGGGCGGAGTGTTGGCGGCGGGGGGGGTGCCGCCCGCGCGCGCCCTCTTCTGGATGGTGATGGCGGCGGTCGGCGCCCGGAACTTCGCCATGACCCTCAACCGCTTCGCCGACCGGGACCTCGACCCCAAGAATCCGAGGACCCAGGACCGCGCCGAGTTCCAGGGCCTCCTGCGCTCGGGGCAGGTGTGGTTCCTGATGGCGGCTTTCCTGGGGCTCCTCCTCCTCTCGGCCTGGATGCTGAACCCGCTGGCTTTCTACCTCTCCTTTGTGGTAGCCGGGGCGACGGTCTTCTACAGCTACTCCAAGCGCTTCACCTCCTGGACCCACCTGTTCCTGGGTGCGATCCTGGGCTGCGCCCCGGCGGGGGCCTGGGTGGCCGTCCGCGGCGACCTGGGATGGGCGCCGGTTCTCCTTTTCGCCGGGGTGACGCTCTGGGTGGGGGGCTTCGACATCATCTACGCCTGCCTGGACGTGGGGTTCGACAAGGAGGAGGGCCTCCACTCCCTGCCCAAGCGCATGGGGGTAGGGCCCGCCCTCGCCCTCTCGGCGCTGGCCCACATCGGCACCGTCGCCTGCTTCATCGCGGCGGGCTGGATGCTCGGCCTCAAGACCCTCTACTGGCTGGGGCTGGCAGGGGCGGCGGGGTTTCTCTTCTGGGAGCACTGGATCGTCCGCCCGGGGGACCTCCGCCGCGTGAACCTCTCCTTCTTCAACCTGAACGCTTGGGTGTCCGTCGTCGTCTCGGCGGGGGCCATCCTGGACGTCTTCATCCCGGTGGGCTGACGTGGCCGTGCGGATCGAGCGCAGGGCGGTTCAGGCGATGTTCGGGGAGATCGCCCCGACCTACGACCTCCTGAACCGCCTTCTGAGCCTGGGGATCGACCGGGGCTGGCGGCGGGCGGGGGCGCGCCTCCTGCTCGATGCGTTGCGGGGCAGGGCGGAAGGCCGCCTCCTCGACCTCGCCACGGGCACCGCGGATGTCGCTCTTGCAATCCGCCGTCAGCTCGGCCCGCGCGCCGGGGTCAAGGTGACGGGGGTGGATTTCGCCTTCCCCATGCTCGCCCGGGCGAAGGAGAAGATTGCCCAGCGGCGGGCGGGCATCGGTCTTGTTCAAGCCGACGCCCTGGCCCTTCCCTTCCCCCCGGGCGTCTTCGACGGCGTCATCATCGTCTTCGGCCTCCGCAACCTGGAGGACCGGGCGGCTGGGCTCGCCGAGATGGCGCGGGTGCTGCGCCCTGGCGGGCGGCTGGTCGTCCTGGAGTTCGGGAACCCGGCGGGGCTCTTCGGGATGGCCTTCCAGCTCTACTTCCGATTCCTGCTCCCGGCGGTCGGGAGGCTCGTCTCGGGCCACCCCACGGCTTACCGTTACCTGCCCGAGACGGTGGGGGAGTTCCCCCCCGCCGAGGCCCTTTCGGAGATGATGCGGGGAGCGGGCTTCGGGAACGTGGCGGTGCTGCCGCTCACCGGCGGGATCGTCCAGCTTCATACGGGTGTGCGCCAGGAGAGCCCAGGATGAGTGCTCCCGGCGTCCTGTCCTTGGCTGTGGCGGGGGCCCATCTGAGCGGCCAGCCCCTGAACGGGGAACTCACCCGCCTGGGAGCCCGCCTGCTGCGCGCCTGCCGGACGGCGCCCTGCTACCATCTCTTCGCCCTGCCGGGCGGGCCGCCCTTCAAGCCGGGGCTGCTGCGGGTGGGGGAGGGCGAGGGCGCCGCGGTCGAGGTCGAGGTGTGGGAAGTGCCCCTCGCCGGTTTCGGAGCGTTCCTGGAGGGGGTGAAGCCCCCTCTCGCCATCGGCACCCTGCGGCTCGAGGATGGTGCGGAGGTGAAGGGCTTCGTCTGCGAACCCTACGGCCTCGAGGGCGCCGAGGACATCACCCGCTTCGGGGGCTGGCGGGCCTACCTCCGCTCGAAGCGATCCTAGGCGGGACGCTTAGCGCGGGGCGGCCAGCCGCTCGTGGGCCAGGAGGGGGAGGTCCTCGGGGTACCGGAGGCGCTCCCCGTCCTCGGGCAGGCCGGCCTCCCCGGCGCGGATGGAGACGCTGAGTCCGCCCTCGAGCTTCAGCGGCTCCCCCGCCAGCCGGTCCAGGATCTTCTTCCGGCACCGCCCGGCGTCTTCCCGGCCCGTGCTCGGCGCGACCAGCAGGAACTCCCGATCCGACCAGCGGCCGAGGATGTCCCCCTCCCGCACCCCGAGCAGGAGGAACCGGCCGAGGGCGCTGACGGCCTCCGCCGGCGGCGCGCCGATCTCTTCGAGCCCCCTCCACCAGGAAACCCGGAAGAGCACGCACGAGAGCGGGCCGCCGTAGCGCCGCGCGCGGGCGAACGCCTCGGTCAGGAAGTGGACGAGGTGGAGGCGGTTGTAGAGGCCGCTCTCCTCATCGATCAGGTTCACCCATGCGGCGGGGACTTCGCAGTCCATGCCATTCTCCCGTTGCCGGCCCCGCCGCGAAAGCGCGAAGCGGCCAGCAGGAAAGGCGGTTGCAATCCGTGTGCCTGGAAGATCCCTGGGGCATGAGCGGTTTTGGCTAGAAGAAAACGGGCAAATTGCCAATATGTCCGGAAAAAATTTCCGGGCGCCGGAAATTTGACTCGGGGGAGGGGGCGTCAACCGGCCGGCGGGATGAGGGTCAAACGGCCCTTCCCGGCCTGAGCGGCGGCTTGGCGCGGTAGGGGTAGTCCATCTGGCGCGCGATCTGGTCCCGCGCCTGGGCGCCCGCGAGACGCTCGCAGAGGTAGAGCCCGAGGTCGATCGAGGTGGAGACCCCGCCTCCCGTGATGACGTCCCCCTCGTCCACCAGCCGCTCGCGGGTGGTCTTGGGCGTGTATTCGGCAAGGAGGTCGTAGGCGCTGGGGTGGGTGGTCGCGGTCTTGCCCTCCAGGAAGCCCGCGGCCCCGAGGAGGAGGGAGCCCGTGCAGACCGAGACCTTGAGGGGGCAGGGCCGGGCCGTGCGGAGCCAGCCGACGAAATCCTGATCCTTGCGGAGGCCGCGGCTGCCCATCCCGCCGGGGAGGAAGATGAGGTCGAACCCCTCAAGGGAGGAGGGTACCGCGTCCGCCTGGAGGCGCAGCCCCGCGCCGTCCCGCACCTGCGGGGTGCGGGCGCAGACGGTCCACTCCAGGCCGGGCAGGAAGCCCATGGCCTTGAGGCGGGTGACGGCGTCGTAGAAGCCGACGAAATCGAGCACGGTCAGGTCGTCGTAGAGGATGAACGCCATCTTCATGAGAGTCTCCTTGCTGCCGTGCGCGCCTAGTGGGAGGTGGTCCGCTCGGCCTTCTCGCCGGGGGCGGGGCTCCACGTGTAGGTGCCCCGGTTGATGATGGCTTCCCGCCCGCCGTGGCGCTCGACCAGCGCCGCCTGATCGCGCTTGGCCCGGCGGTCGGTCTCCTCCGGGTCCACGATGCTCCGGAGCAGGGCCTCGAACTCCCTGAGTGCGTCCTGATGGGCGGGGCCCGGGGCCAGGTCGCGGAGCTCCTCCGGGTCGGCCTCGAGGTCGAAGAGCTCGGGCGGGAAGCCCACGTAGTGGATGTACTTGAAGCGCCCCCGCCGCAGCATGTAGGCGCCCGTCTTGGCACCCCCGGCGTGGTACTCGCCGAAGACCCAGCGCCCCGGCTCGTCGGGGCGGGAGAGGGTTTGGAAGAGGGAGCGCCCGGGCAGGGCGGAGTCCTCCGGTTCGGCGGGAACTCCCAGGCACTCCAGGATGGCTGGGTAGCCGTCCACCAGGGAGACGGGGGTGCGGCACACCTTGCCCGCCGGGACGTCTGGACCCGCCACGATGAGAGGGATGGCCGCCGACTCCTCGTAGAGGTTCGACTTCCCCCACACCCCGCGCGCCCCCAGGCTCTCCCCGTGGTCGCTCGCGTAGATGACCCGGGTGGTCCGGTCGAGGCCCGTCTCCTCCAAGGCCCGCAGCACCCGCCCCACGTTGTCGTCCACGAAGGAGACCAGGGCGTAGTAGGAGGCGACGGCGAGCCGGCGCCGGCCGTCGTCCGCGAAGAAGTCGTCGTAGGCGTAGGAGCCCCGCAGCGCCCGGATCCAGGGGTGGCGCTGGGCGTCCTCCATCCGGTGGAGCTTGGGCAGGGGCATCTCCTGCGTCGGGTACATCCGGCAGAACTCAGGCGGGGCGATGAGGGGGAAGTGGGGGCAGACGAAGGAGACGTAGAGCATCCAGGGCTCGCCCGATCCCTCCCCCGCGCGCCTCTCCAGCCACTCGCGGGCCAGCCGGGCGATGTCGCGGTCGTAGCGGTTGTAGCTGGACTCCCCGGGCCCGACCTGCTCGGCGTACTTCTTGCTCGCGTGGCGGTAGGGGAGCTCGTCCCGGATGGAGCCCAGGAGGTCCCCCACCCCGTCCACCACGTGCATGGGCTGGATCTGCTCGTCGAAGCCGGTCGGGTCGAGGGCGTTGCGGAAGTGGAGCTTCCCCACGGCGGTGACCCTCCGCCCCGCCGCCTGGAGGCGGTGGCCCCAGCCGGGCACCCGGCCGTCGTAGGGGTGGGCGTTGTCCCAGTTGCCGATCTGGTGGATCCAGCGCCCGGTCGAGAAGCTCGATCGCGAGGGGACGCAGATGGGGCAGTTGGTGTAGGCGTTCGGGAAGCGCGCGCCCCCCGCGGCCAGCGCGTCCAGGTTCGGTGTCCTGACGATGGGATGGCCCGCGCAGCCCAGGGTCTTCGGGCTGTGCTCGTCCGTCATGATAAAGACGAGGTTGGTGGGCCGCACCATCCCGCTCCCGCCGGACCGCTGGCTAGTTCTTGGCCAGGACGAAGACGCTCGACACCGCGCCCGGCCCGCCCAGGGTGTGGCCGAGCGCCCGCTTGGCGCCCTTCACTTGGTGCTTGCCGCAGCGGCCGAGGAGCTGGTTCGTGACGTGGGCCACCACCCGGGCCCCGGTCGCCCCGATGGGATGGCCGCAGCTCTTGAGGCCGCCCGAGGTGTTGACCGGCAGCTCCCCGCCCAGGCGGCTCGACCCCCCCCTCACGAAGGCGGGCGCCTCGCCCCGGCCGCAGAAGCCGAGGTCCTCGTAGTTCAGCAGCTCGGTGATGGTGAAGCAGTCGTGGACTTCGGCCAGGTCGAGCTGCTCGCGCGGGTTGGTGACGCCCGCCTGCTCATAGGCTTGGCGGGCGGCCTCGCGGGTGGCCTCGAAGCCCAGGAAGTCGAAGCGCGGGTTGAAGGCGGTGGTGAGGTAGCCGTTCGCGCAGGAGAGGCCCATCCCCTCGATGAGGACGTAGTCCTTCTTCCCGAAGCGCTTCTCGGCCAGGTCCGCCCGGCAGAGGACGACGGCCGCCGCGCCGTCCGTCGTGGGGCAGCAGTCGAAGAGGCCCAGCGGCTCGGTCACCATCGGGGCCTTCAGCACCTGCTCCTTGGTGATCTCCTTGCGGAAGTGAGCCTTGGGGTTCAGGGAGCCGTGGTAGTGGTTCTTGACGGCCACCTCGGCGAGATCGTCCTTCGAGGCTCCGTACTCGTGGAAGTAGCGCGTGGCCAGGACGGCGAAGCTGCCGGGCGCGGTGCGGCCCTTCGCGTAGAGGGGGTGGAGCTTCTCCACGTGCTGGGCCACGAGGCTCCCGCGCGGGGGCACCTCGCGCATCTTCTCGGCCCCGACGGCCAGCACCACGTCGTAGAGGCCGGATGCCACCGCCATGGCAGCCATCCGCACGGCTTCCATCCCCGTGGTGCAGTAGTTCGCCACCCGGGAGACGGGCTTGGGGTAGAGGTTCAGGGCCTCGGCCAGGGAGGGACCCCCCGTGCCGTCGAAGCCCCAGCCCAGGGGGAGGAAGGTCCCCAGCCAGGCCGCCTCGATGTCGTCCCCGGTCACTCCCGCGTCCTGGTAGGCGTCGAAGGCGGCCTCCACCACGAGGTCGTTGTAGCTCTGCTCGAAGAGCTCGCCGAATTTGGTGATGCCGGCCCCGATGATGGCCACCTTGCCCGAGATGTTCTTGGTCATGATGTTCCCCTTTGGCCCCCTGTGGAAGAGCCTGCGTAGGGGCGACCGGCCGGTCGCCCCTACAAAACCAGCGACCCGCTATCAGGCCGGCCGGAGCTTCCAGAAGTAATTGTAGTACCCATCCCCCCGGTGGAGAAGCCGGAAGGTGAGCTCCACCTCCATCCCCACCTTGACCGCCGCCTTGTCCGCGTCGGCCATCTGGGCGTAGAAGCGGCCCCCTCCCTCCAGGTCCGCCGTGGCCATGGTGACGTAGCCCTCGGGGGAGGGGGGGAGATAGTCGTGGGTGAAGGTGTAGACCTTGCCCCGGCGGGCGAGCTTTCTCTCCTCCCAGCGGTCCTTGGTCCCGCAGCCGTTGCACACCCGCTGGCGGGGGAACTGGATTTCGCCGCACTGCTGGCACCGGCCCGCCCGCAGGCGCATGTTCGCCCGGCTCTCCTTCCAGAGGATGCTCGGGGAGCTGAAGGGGCGAATTTCCTCCTCGGGCCCCATCCCCCGGAAGCGCAGCCACTTGCCGTAGTGGGAGATCGCCCGCGCCCGCCCGAGCGACCAGGCCACCCCCCGCGCGGCGCGCAGGTTGTGCACCTTGTCCGTCGCCCGCAGGAGCAGGGCGTCCCCGCCGCTCCCGTGGCCCGCGACCAGGATGTGCTCGCCCGGCTCGGCGGCCTGGAGGGCCTCCGCCAGGGCGAGGAGGGGGGAGGCCGCGCCCGCGTCCCCCAGGCGGGAGACGAGCGGCCGCTCGGGGTAGGCCGCCGGCGGGAAGCCCAGCTTCTGGCAGATGGCGGCGTGGGTGCGCCCCTCGGGGGCGTAGACGAGGACCCGGGCGATGTCCTCCCGGGTGGCTCCGGTCTTCTTGAGGAGGCCCTCTACCGTCGCCGCGGTCTGGCGGACGTAGCCGTAGTCCTGGATGAACTTGGCGTCCCCGGCCAGCACCTCCCCCTCCCCGGGGATGCGCCAGCGGTCGATGAAGTCCTCGGTCCAGGAATGGACGGCCTCGACCTCGGCGGCGACCTCCTCCCCCTGGCCCACGACGAGGGCGGCGGCCCCGTCGCAGAAGCTGAGCTCGTCCGGGCCCCCGGGGCGCGCGGGCCTCACCTCGGCGGCCACCACGGCGGCCCTCCGGGCCGAGCCTGCCTTCACGGCGTCGAGGGCGGCGAGGAGGGCCGAGGTGCCCGCCCGCAGGGAGCCTGTGAGGTCGGCGGCGTAGAGGGTCCCGGGCAAGTCCGCCGCGGCGGCCAGGACGGCCGCATTCGACTTCTCGGCGTAGGGGAAGCTCGTCGAGGCAAAGAAGAGGGCGTCGGCCCGGGCGCCCTCCCAGCCTACCGCGTTCAGGAGGGCCTCCACCCCCAGGGTGATGGCGTCCTCGTCGAAGGCCGCGACGGGGCGGGAGGCCTTGGGGTCCCCCGAGCCCCACACCGCGCGGACCGTGTCCCCTCCCAGACGGTAAAAGGGCACATACGCTCCCACGCTGACGATGCCGGCCATGGTGATGTCTCCGATTTGAGATAGGCAGGCCCGAAATCCGACCCATCTTTCCCCCGGCCATCCGGCCAAGTCAAGGCGATCCGGGGGGGTGTGCGGCTTCGCTGGTGCGGGCTTAGGCGAGGAATTTGTATATCGATTGGCCCACCAAACTGGTCGCGACGCAGAACAAGACAATGCTCACGATTTGGGTGAACGTTTTTTGCTGCAGGCGGTCCCGGATGGAGAGCCCGGCCCAATACCCTGCGAGTACGGGGACGACGGCGGCAGCCGTCTGGGCGAGGACCGGGGGGGGGTAGGTGCCCCCCAGGGCGAAGGTGGATACCTGGCTCGTCGAGCCGAGAGAGTTGAACACGTTGAGGACGAAGATGAAGGTTTCTTTGCCGAACATCGAAGAAAGGTAGGCGAGGTTCACGGGGCCGGGGAGGCTGGATACTCCCGTCAGGAACCCCGCCAAAACTCCCAGGCATGCCCCGGCCCCATGACGCGCGGCGGGCCGGAGCGACTGCATCGGCCGCCCGAAACGGCGCACGAGGAGGAAGAAGTACACCACGAGGCCGATCAGGAGGCGGATCACGTCCGGGTCGCCCCGGTGCAGGAAGTACACCCCGATGGGAACGGCCGCCACCCCGGCCACCATGTAGGCCGTGACCTGGCGCAGGTTCCGCCACTCTCGCCATCCCCACTTCACGTCGGCGAGGTTGGCGAGGAGGATGGGGATGGACATCGTCACCACCGCATCCCGGGGGCCGAGGAAGAGGGAAAGGACGGGGACGGTCAGGAGGGGCAGCGCGAACCCGGTCGCGCCTTTGAACAGGCCGCCCACGACGGTGACCGCCACAAAAAGAGCCAGCACTGAGCCGGTCAACGGATATTCCTCCCTTGGGACAGGTTTTCGGGCATCTTCCTTCTCGGCTGATCTGCATTTATCTGTTGA
>Ga0156328_1004_pt1 | contig 34236 bp, 27 predicted proteins | sample RifCSPlowO2_12_FD_107976 | JGI IMG/M metagenome (GOLD analysis project Ga0156328, IMG submission 107976) | Candidatus Tectomicrobia bacterium RIFCSPLOWO2_12_FULL_69_37 | reverse complement strand
CTCAAGAAGACCGCGGCGAGGGGGGGCAGCGTGAGGGGGAGGGAGAAGGGCCGGCCGTGGCAGGGGATCTCCTCGGCCGCGAGGCCCCCCAGGTTGCCCATGCCGCTCCCGCCGAAGAAGCCGGCGTCGCTGTTGGCGATCTCGCGCCAGAAGCCGCCCGCAGGGGCGCCGACGCGGTAGGGGGCGCGGGGGACGGGGGTGAAGTTGAAGACAGCGAGGACGGGGGGGTCGCCCTCCCCGCCCCTGCGGAGGAAGCTGAGGGCGCTCTGGTCGCTGTCGCCGGCGTCGACCCACTCGAAGCCGGCGGGGTCGAAGTCCAGGGCGTGGAGGGCGGGCTCCTCGCGGTGGAGGCCGTTGAGGGCGGCGACCCAGCGGGCGACGCCCTCGTGGCGGGGCTCGGCGAGCTGGTGCCACTCCAGGCTGCCGTCGTGGTTCCACTCGCCGAGCTGGCCGAACTCGCCCCCCATGAAGAGGAGCTTCTTTCCGGGGTGGGCGTGCATGAGGCCGTAGAGGAGGCGCAGGTTGGCGGCCTTCTGCCAGTCGTCCCCGGGCATGACGCCCCAGAGGGAGCCCTTGCCGTGCACCACCTCGTCGTGGGAGAGGGGGAGGACGAAGTTCTCGTTGAAGGCGTAGAGCAGGCGGAAGGTGAGGTCGTTGTGGTGGAAGCGGCGGTGGACGGGGTCCTTGCGCATGTAGCGCAGGGTGTCGTGCATCCAGCCCATGTCCCACTTCATGCCGAAGCCCAGGCCGCCCAGGTAGGCGGGCCGGGAGACCATGGGCCAGGCGGTGGACTCCTCGGCGAGGGTCTGGACGTCGGGGTGGCGGCGGTAGATCTCGGCGTTGCACCGGCGGAGGAACTCGATGGCCGGGAGGTTCTCGCGGCCGCCGTACTCGTTGGGGATCCACTCGCCCTCCTGGCGGGAGTAGTCGAGGTAGAGCATGGAGGCCACGGCGTCCACCCGCAGGCCGTCGGCGTGGTACTTCTCCAGCCAGAAGAGGGCGCTGCTGATGAGGAAGGCGCGCACCTCGTTGCGGCCGTAGTTGAAGATGAAGCTGTTCCAGTCGGGGTGGAAGCCCTGGCGGGGGTCGCCGTGCTCGTAGAGGTGGGTGCCGTCGAAGTAGGCGAGGCCGTGGCCGTCGGCGGGGAAGTGGGAGGGCACCCAGTCGAGGATGACCCCGATGCCCTGCTGGTGGAGGTGGTCCACGAGGTGCATGAAGTCCTGGGGGGCGCCGTAGCGGGCGCTCGGGGCGAAGTAGGAGGTGGTCTGGTAGCCCCAGGAGCCGAAGAAGGGGTGCTCCATGACGGGGAGGAGCTCGACGTGGGTGAAGCCCAGCCGCTGGACGTGGTCGGCCAGCCGGGGGGCCAGCTCGCGGTAGGAGAGGGAGCGGAGGCCCTCCTCGGGGACCCGCATCCAGGAGCCCAGGTGGACCTCGTAGACGGAGAGGGGGGCGTTCCGGGCGTTGAAGGCGCCGCGCCCCGCCATCCAGGCGCCGTCGCCCCACTCGTAGTCCAGGTCCCAGACGACGGAGGCGGTCTGGGGCGGCACCTCGGTGCGCAGCGCGAAGGGGTCGGCCTTCTCCTCGCGGAAGCCCAGGTAGCGGGAGGCCACGTGGTACTTGTAGGCGGCCCCCTTCCCGATCCCGGGGATGAACCCCTCCCAGACGCCCGAGCTGCTCGGCCGCAGGGGGTGGCGGCCCGGGGTCCAGTGGTTGAAGTCCCCCAGCACGCTCACCGCCTCGGCGTTGGGGGCCCAGACGGCGAAGTGGGTCCCCTCCGCGCCGCCCCGGCGGGCGGGGTGCGCGCCCAGCTTCTCGTAGAGATGGAAGTGGGTGCCCTCGTTGAAGAGGTAGACGTCGTCCGGCGAAAGGACGCTCACGTCGTGCCGGACGGGCCGGCCCTCGCTCATCGCTCCCCTCTTTCCGTCCGCATGGCGGCTCCCCCGGGGGGGGTAGGCCCCAACCCGCCGGGCCCGCAATGCAACCCGCCCCCTCAGGAGCCGATCTTGAGCCGCTGGCGCAACTCGCGCGCGGTGAGCGCCTTCCCGTAGGCGGGGGTGCCGGTGTCGAACTCGACGGCGCGGGCGAGCCCCCCGACCACGACCGGCTCGAACCCGGCGTCCTGCACAAGCTGGACGGCGATCCGGAGCGCCTCCGCGTCGTCCCCGGCGAGCGGGATGGCCACCTTCTCCCCCTTGCGGTGGGCCTCGCTGCGGATGGCCCGGTAGGACACCGTGTTGAAGGCGCGGACGAGCCGCACGCCGGGCAGGTACCCGGGGGAGGCCACGCCCGTCCCCTTGGCCCGCGCCGCCGCGGCCATGTCCCCGTCCCTCCGGGGGATGGGGTTGCAGGTGTCGAGTACCGGCTTGCCCTTCAGCTCGGCGGCGTAGTCCCGGCCCACCTGGGGGAGCGCCGCGTAGGGCACCGAGACGAGCACCACCTCGCCGAACGCCGCCGCCTCCCTGGGCGTCCCGGCGCGCGCCTTGTGGCCGATCTCGGCGGCGAGCTTGCGGACGGGGCCGAGGTTGCGCGCGGAGAGGAGCACCTCGTGGCCCGCCCGCGCCCAGTGCCCGCCGAGCGCGCCCCCGATCTTGCCCGACCCGATGATGCCGATCTTCATGGCGCGGCCGGCCGCGGCAGGAGCGGCTCCCGCCGCGAACGGCCGGCCCGCCATGACAACCCCGGCCGCCGCGGCCCCGGCCAGCTTGAGGAATTCCCGGCGGCTTCTCTTCCTGGCGTCATTCGCACCCATCGGAGACCTCCTCGGCCACGTTGCCCGCGGGGACATCGCTGAATCCCCCCCCTCGATTCCTGCCCTGTGCGGGTCCAGCGATTGTCATTCAGGTCGTGCCCCCGTGTAAAGGCTTGAGCATCCCGCATGGATGACGGCCGCCGATGCCCAAGAAAACGGCCATCCGGCTGCCCCATCTCCCGGGTGGAAGGGCCGGGCGGGCCCGCCCCCTGGCGCCGCCGGGCCCGGGCGCGGGGTCGACTTTTCCTGGAGTGTGGGGATAAGCTGGCGCCGTCGTCCCGCTTTCACACCCAGTGCCAGGGGAGGCTCCGTGCTCAGCATCGGGGTGGACATCGGCGGCACCTTCACCGATGTGGCCGTGGTCGAGGAGGGAGGGGGGCGCGCCGCGCAGGGCAAGGCGCTCACCACGCCGGAGGATTTCCTCGAGGGCGTCCTCGAGGCGCTGGAGGACGCCGCCCGCCAGATGGGCCTGCCCCTCCGGGAGGTCCTCGGCCGCGCCCGGCTCTTCGCCCACGGCACCACCATCACCTCCAACGTCCTCTGGACGCGCAGCGGCCCGCCGGTGGGCCTGCTGGCCACGCGGGGATTCGCGGATCAAATCCTCATCATGCGGGGCATCGGGCGCGTGGCGGGGCTCTCCCTCGCCGAGCGGCGCCACTACCGCGCCACCGGCAAGCCCGAGCCCCTCGTGCCCCGCACGCGCATCCGCGAGCTGGCCGAGCGGATAGACGCCACCGGCGCCGTGCTCGCGCCGATGGACGACGCCGAGGCGGTCGCGCAGGTCCGCGGCCTCATCGAGCGGGAAGGGATCGAGGCTCTGGCCGTGGGGCTCCTGTGGTCGTTCCGGAACCCGGTGCACGAGCGCCGGGTCGCCGCCCTGGCCGGGCGGGAGTTCCCCGGCCTGCGGGTGAGCCTCTCCTCCGAGGTGTCGGGCCGCCTGGGCGAGTACGAGCGGACGGCGACGGCGGTGCTCAACGCCTACGTGGGCGGGGCCATGGAGGGCTACCTCGAGCGCCTCACCCGGCGGATGGCGCGGGAAGGGCTGCGGCGGGCCCCGCTCATCGTGCAGTCCAACGGCGGCCTCGCTCCCGCCGGCGAGGTGGTGCCGATCCGCACCGTCGAAAGCGGCCCGGCCGCGGGCGTGGTGGGCGCGGCGCGGCTGGCCGGGGAACTGGGGCTCCCCAACCTCATCGCCACCGACGTGGGGGGCACCACCTTCAAGGTGGCCCTCATCCAGGAGGGGCGCTGGGAGCTGGCCCCCGAGACCGTGCTGGCCCAATACCACGTGCACGTTCCCATGGTGGACGTGGTCTCCATCGGGGCGGGCGGCGGGTCCATCGCCTGGGAGGACGAGGGCCGCCTGCGCGTGGGGCCGCGGTCGGCGGGGGCGGCGCCGGGCCCCGCCTGCTACGGGACGGGAGGCGCGGAGCCCACCGTGACGGACGCCGACCTGCTGCTCGGGACCCTGAACCCCCGGAACTTCCTGGGAGGGAGGATCCGCCTGGACGCCGAGGCCGCGCGGGCGGCCTTCGCCCGGCGGGTGGCCCCCCGTTTCTTCGGCGGGGACCCCCTGGAGGCCGCCGCCGGGGTGCGGGAGATCATCGACGCCCAGATGGCCGACCTCATCCGCCGCGAGACCCTGGAGCGCGGGCGGGACCCCAGGGACTTCGCCCTCATCGCCTACGGGGGGGCGGGCCCCGTGCACGCCTGCGCCTACGCCGCCGAAGCGGGCGTCTCCGAGATCGTCGTGCCCTACCAGGCCACGGTGCTGAGCGCCTACGGGGCGGCGGCGGGAGGGGTGCGCCACACCCTGGAGCGCTCCCTCTCCGTCCGTGTGCCGGGCGGCGCGGAGGCGGCGGCGGGCGCCTTCGCCGGATTGGAGGCCGAGGGGAACGGGCACCTCGAGCGCGCGGAGGTCCCCGCGGGGGCGCGCCGCGTCGAGCGCTGGGTGGCCATGCGCTGGCGGCGGCAGGTGCACAGCCTGGCCGTCTCCTTCCCGCCGGGCCCCGTGACCGAGGAATCCCTGGCGAGGGCCGCGGCGGACTTCGCCGCAGAGTACGCCACCCGCTACGGGGAGGGCTCGGCCTACACCGAGGCGGGGGTGGAGATCACCCGCTTCTGGATCAACGCCCTGGGCCCCTCCCTGCCCGCCGTCCCGGCCGCCCCGCCCGCCCCGCTGGCGGCCGCGCGGCCGCGCGGGACGAGGCCGGTGCGCTGGGGCGCGGAGTTCATCGAGACCGCCATCCACGACGGCCCCTCCCTCCCCCCGGGGGCCGCCGTCGAGGGGCCCGCCGTCATCGAGCACCCGGGCACCACCGTCGCCCTGCCCCCCGGCGCGCGCGCCGTGGTGGACGCGGCCGGGCACACCCACATCCGCCTCGAGGCCCTCCCTCCCCGCCCGGAGAAGAAGGCATGAACCCCGTCCAGTTCGAGGTCATCTGGCACCGCATCCTCCAGATCGCCGACGAGATGGGCATCCACTACCTGCGCTGCTCGGGCAGCCAGACGGTGGTGACGGGCAACGACGGCGCCACGGCGGTGATGCTCCCCGACACGAGCCTGGTGGCCATCGGCCCCTACATCGCCACCCAGTCGAACGTGCTCCCCCTCATCGTGCAGAGCACCCAGCGGATGTGCGCCGAGGACCCCGGCATCCACGAGGGGGACATCTTCATCTGCAACGATCCCTACTGCGGGGCGATCCACCACGCCGACGTGGCGGTGGTCGCCCCGGTCTTCATCGAGGGCGAGCTGGCGGCGTGGCTCGGGGTGAGCGGCCACCAGCTCGACATCGGCGGCATGGAGGCGGGCGGCTTCGCCATCCACGCCGTGGACACCCACCAGGAGGGCCTGCGCATCCCGCCCGTCAAGATCGTCGAGCGCGGCAAGCTGCGGGGGGACATCTTCCGCTGGGTGATGAACCAGGTGCGCGACCCCCTCGTGGGCCTGGACGTGAAGGCCCAGCTCGCCGCCATCACCGTGGGGGAGCGGGGCCTCAGGGGCCTGGCGCGGCGCTACGGGCGCGGGGCGCTCGCCGAGGTGATGCGCGGCAGCATCGACTACGTGGAGCGGCGCTTCCGCGAGCGGCTGCGGGCCTTGCCGGACGGCCAGTGGAAGGAGGTCCAGTTCATCGACCACGACGGCCACAACCCCGACATCTACCGCATCGAGCTCGCCCTCACGAAGAACGCGGACCGGCTCACCTTCGACTACACGGGCACCAGCCCCAACGCCCGCGGGCTCATCAACAGCGCCTACTCGGGCCTCCTGGCCGGGGTCCTGTGCGGCACCTACATCCAGCTCGCCTACGACCTGCCCTGGAACAAGGGCATCCACAACTGCATCGAGATCGTCACCGAGAGCGGCACGGTGAACAACTGCGCCTACCCGGCCCCGTGCTCCATGGCCACCATCTCGGCGGTCATCGTGACGATCGACACCGTCTTCGGCGCCATCGGGCGGATGCTGCTGGCCAGCGGCGGGCTGCGCGGGGAGGCCATGGCCATGTGGACGGGCTCCTCGATGGGCCCCATCGTGGCGGGCACCTCCCAGCACGGCCACCCCTTCGTCTACACCGAGATGAGCCACTTCGCCGGCGGAGGCGGCGCGCGCACCTACAAGGACGGGGTGGACACGGGCGGGATCGTCTTCAACACCACCCCCAACGTGGCCAACGTGGAGGAGATCGAGAACGACTTCCCCCTCCTCTACCTCTTCCGCCGCCACCTCGCGGACTCCGGCGGGCCGGGCAAGTTCCGGGGAGGGATGTCGGCCGAGCTGGCCTACGTGGCCTGGCGGGCGCCGGAGGGCCGGCTCGAGGGCAGCTTCGCGGGCACGGGCGGGGAGATGCCCAACGCCATCGGCCTCTCGGGCGGATTGCCCGGAGCCTCGATCCGCTTGATCGGAATCTCGGACAGCGGAGTGCACGACGCCCTGGAGCGGGGGGAGATGCCCCCCTCCCGCCTGGAGGACATCCCGGGCCGGCGGGAGGCCCTGCCCGTGAAGCATCCCCGGCGCGCCTTCGGCCGCAACGAGGTCTGGTACCACAACTGGCAGGGGGCGGCGGGCTACGGCGACCCCATCGAGCGCGCCCCCGAGGCCGTCCGCCGGGACGTGGGGGCGGGCGCCGTCTCGCCCGGGTGCGCGAGGGACATCTACGGCGTCGTCCTCGGCGCCGGGGGGGAGCTGGACGGAGCCGCCACCGAGGCCCGGCGGATGGAGCTGCGCCGCGCCCGCCTGGGCGGCCGCGCCCCCGCGGCCATGAGTTTTCAGCCCCCCGCGGGGGCCCGCCGGATCGGCGAGGCGCTTTGGCTCGTGGAAGGCGAGGCGCGCTGCGGCCGGTGCGGGGAGGCGCTCGGGAGGGCGGCGGAGCCCTTGAGGTCGTCCCGGGCGATCGACGGCCCCACCCAGGAGGCCGGGCCGGTGCGCGGGGAGATGTATCAGGAACTCTACGGGCGCCGGCTGTTCTCGCTGCGGCGGCAGGTATGCCCTTCGTGCGGCACCCAACACGAAGCGCGCGTGATCATGGAGGGCGCGCCCCTGCCCGCCTCGCGGCTCAAGGGATAGAGCCCATCCTTAGGCGAACGGACGGGGTCTGCGCGCGGGGCTGTCAAACGTTGGGACAACGAGCAAAGAGGGCGGGGTGTCCCAGCCACCTCTTCCCGGATCCAGGGTGGAAAGAGCCGGGCGCGGGATACGAACCTTAGCTTCGGATTTCCCAATGACCGCGCGGCCATCCCCCCATCATCCAAGGAGCATCGGGTAAATGCCGGCTATGTGAGGATGAATTCCTTCCCGGAAGGGAGTTTAATCCGCCAGCCACCTTGGATGGGCCGGATTCCGTTGAGAAGTTCACCCTTAGGTGTTCGTATTTCGAATCCATAGTTCCTGATGGCGGTTGTGTCCAAGGCGAGGTAGAACCCGCCTTCCAAAATGAGCCCTACGGCGTCAAGCTTTATCCAGCCCGCGCTCCCGTCCGCTCTCACGAACTTGAGCACCTTAGTGGAGATGCTCTTCACAGTGGTACCCTTGATGGGGAAAATCTTCTTATCCGTACGACCCCTTCCCTCCCACTTCACCAAATAGAGAACGTTCCACGAGGGACCGCTTGAATCGAGGCGGCCATCGTTGTTGGCGTCGAAGATCACCAGGTTGAAACCTTTGATACTATACTGCGCCGCCATGAGGAGTGACGCCGCGAAAAAGAGCGCGGTGGCCGAACCGAGCGCCCATCCCAGCTTTTTCATGGAAGCTTTTTCATGGAAGGAACCTCCTTCGCAAGGGGAGCCGCCCAAATCCGCGGGGCGGAGACGCCCCCCGGGCGCCGGCATCCCCTCCGCCCGCATTATCAAAGTCAGCGCGAACGCGACGATCCTACCAAATACCCGGTGGTGCGTCCACGCGGGCGGGGAAAACCAGGGGATTTTCAGGGCCTGGGGCCCAGAGGACAGGAATCCGGCCCTTATTTCATGGAACTCAGCTAGGTGCCGGCCCGCCGCGCCGGAAGACGATCGGGGAGAGGCGGGGAGCCTCCTCTCGAATCCGGGCTCTCAAGGGGCGCCGGGTCAGTCGTAAAACTCCGGAAGGGTGAGATAGCCCTCGCGCGGGAGGGCGAGGACCGGCGCGAGGCCCTGGGCCATCTTCAGGCGCTGGACGGTGCGCAGGTGGGCGAGCACGTTCCAGAAGATGTGGAGCAGGACGGCCTCCATCTGAAGGTGGAAGAGCCCGGACCTTTGCGGATCCTCGCGGAAGCCCGATGGGTGGAGCCGCGCCGCGATCCGGTGGTACTCGACGGGCCGCTTGGGGTCCCCCGGCCGGACCCACTCCGGGTCCGTGTAGTAGGAGAACTCCATCGAGCGGAGCCCCTCCTCTCCTTCCCGGTCCATGATCTGGCAGCAGAGATCGGCCCAGGGCCGGAGGAAGGCGAGCAAGGCCCGGCGGTCGGGTGCCAACTCGGGCGGGATGTGGCGCCCCCCCGCCCGGACGAGATCGGCGACGGCCGGCCCCGACTCCGGGAAGACGTACCCCCGGCGGCGGAGGGTCTCCTCCGCCCGCAGGAAGAGCCAGACGGGCGTCACCAGGGCGATGTGCCGCACCTGGAGGTCGATGGCCCAGCGCGCCCAGGGAGGCTCCTGGGACGCGTAGGCCATCTGCTCGAGGGTGAGGCCGTCGATCTCCGCCCGGACGAGATCGGGGTAGCCTTCGAGCGACCCGCGGAGGCGCAGGAATTCGCTTTCCACGTTTCTCCCTCTCGGAAGGGCGCGGCGCCTTCACGGGCCCGATGTGCCCCGCCGCGCGCCCCATCATAGTTCCCCAGGCTCTCCCTCGGAAGAGCGGGCCCGCGAATCCTCAAAGAGCGGATCGGGAGGCGGCCACGCCCCTTGGCCCGTTTGACTCCCGGGTGTGCAAGTGCCATCATCCCCCATCTCCTACGAGCGTTTCCACCCGCACCCGCGGACCCTCGAGGGCGATTCCCGTGGGCATGACCCTTGCCGAAAAAATCTTGGCGCGGGCCTCGGGCCTTCCCGCGGTCAGGCCCGGTGAGATCGTCTACCCCGAGGCCGACCTCGCCACCATCCACGACCTCTACGTGGTGGAGGCCGACAGGGACCTCCTCTCGCTCGGCGTCGAGAAGCCCTGGGATCCGGCGCGGGTGCTCGTGTGCTTCGACCACGACGTCATCCCCCAGAGCGTGGCCGTGGCCAACCGCGCGCGGGCGATCCGAGAGATCGTCCGGCGCTGGGGGGTGACGCGCTTCTTCGAAGCGGGCCGGGGCCAAGGGCACGTGTTCCCGATGGAAATCGGGCTCGTGCGGCCGGGGATGTGCGTCCTCGCCTACGACCCCCACGTGACGAACTACGGCGCCCTCGGCTGCCTGGGGCTCGCCCTCGCCTTCGAGTTCCCCGCCGTCCTGGCGACCGGGAGCCATTGGTTCCGGGTGCCCCGCACCCTCCGCATCGAGCTCGGGGGGAGGCTCGCGCCGGGCGTGACCATCCGCGACGCGGCGGCCGTCATCATCCGGGAGGTCGGACCCGACGGGGCCGACTACCGGGTTTTCGAGTTCGCCGGCCCCGCCCTGGACCATCTGAGCGTGGACGCGCGGGTGAAGCTCTGCAACCTGCCGGTCGAGGTCGGGGCGAAGAGCGCCATCGTGGAGGCGGACGGGCGCGTGGAGGAGTGGATGCGGGAGCGGGGCATCGGCCCCTTCGAGCCGGCCGCGAGCGACCCCGGCGCCGCCTTCGAGAGGATCCTCCGCTTCGACCTCTCGGCGGTCGAGCCGGTGGTCGCCCTCCCTCCCACGCCCGACAACGTGGTCCCCCTGCGCGAGGCCCTCGGCCTTCCGGTCCAGGCCGCCTACGTGGGCTCATGCGCGGCGGACCAGTACGAGGACATGGCCGAGGCGGCCGCCGTCCTGCGGGGAAGGCGGGTGGCGCCGGGGGTGCGGATGATCATCACCCCCGGCAGCCAGGAAGTGCTGGACCGTTGCATCCGGGACGGCCTGATGGCCGTTTTCGCGGCGGCGGGCGCCCTCGTCGGCCCGCCCGGCTGCGGGCCCTGCGCGATCGGCCGGGGCGGGCCGCTCGCGGACGAGGAGACCTGCATCGCCACCGTCACGCGCAACGACGTGGGGCGCATGGGGAGCCGGAAGGCCCGGATCTACCTGGCGAGCGGGGCCACCGTGGCCGCCTCGGCCGTGACGGGGCGCATCACCGATCCGCGCGAGTTCGTGGGCTAGGGGCGAGAGGATGAACTGGATCCTGCAAGGCCGGTGCTGGAAATTCGGGGACAACCTGTCCCTGGACGACGACATCCTCGAGTTCGCCAAGGTGTTCGTGCAGGGGGTGCGCGTCTCGGACCCCGCGCAGCTCAAGCGGCACGTCTTCACCAATCTCATCCCCGACTTCCCCGAGCGGGCGAAGCCGGGCGACATCGTGGTGGCGGGCAAGCGCTTCGGCCAGGGAAACCCGCACATCTACGGCCTCCTGGGGATGCGGGGGCTGGGGCTGGGCCTGGTGGCGGAGAGCGTGCCCCGCTTCACCTACCGGATGCTGGTCGCGGCGGGCCTGCCGTCCCTCCCCTTCTGTCCGGAGATCACGAAGAGGGTGGAGGACGGGGACCAGCTCCGGGTGGATTTCGCCGCCGGAAGGATCGAAGACCTCAGCCGCGGCCTGTCGGTCGAGGCCGAGCCCCTCCCCGCGGCCCTCCTGGAAATCATCGCGCTCGGGGGGAGCACCCAGGCCCTGCGGAAGCGCCTGACGGAGGAACGCCGCCCGCCCGGGGGGGAGATGGCCCCCGCCCCGCGGGAGCCATCGCGGGCCTGAACCGGCCGGCCCGGCGCCTCACCATGAGGGAGCAGAGCGGATGCAACTATCCATCGGCGGAATGACGGAACGCGCGGCCCCGCGGCGGCGGCTGGGGCCCCTTCTCGTCGTCGCGCCCCTTTTCGCGGTTCTCTTCTTCCTCATCCCCTACCCGATCGGCATTCTGCTCCTGGGCTCCGTCTCGCGGGTCGAGCCCACCCGGATCGGCGAGGCGCTCCGCCACCTGGACTTCTCCTACTACGCCGAAATGTACAGCAGCCCCGCCCTCTATCAGGCCACCCTCAACAGCGTCATCGGCTGCGTCGGGGGGGCGCTCCTGGCCATGCTGACCGGCCTTTTCTTCGCGTGGGTGGTCGCCCGGACCGACATCAAGGGCAAGGGAGCGATCGAGATCATCGCCATCATGCCGCTGTTCATCTCGCCCCTCATCGCCTCGATGGCGTGGAGCATCCTGGCCAGCGACCGGGCCGGCATCCTGAACATCTTCTTCAAGGACCTGGGCTGGGACTTCCGCCTCAACATCTACTCCTTCACCGGCATCTGGTTCGTCCTCGGGGTCTATTACGCCCCCTACGCCTACCTGTTCCTGACCCCCGCCCTGCGGCGGATGGACCCCGTGCTCGAAGAGGCGTCCACCATCAGCGGGGCCAGCACCTGGCAGACGGTCCGGCGCGTGACCTTCCCCCTCATCATCCATCCCATCCTGTCGGCGGCCCTCCTGGTTTTCGTGATCACGCTGGGCCTCTTCGCCGTCCCAGCGACGCTGGCGGTGCCCGTGAACCTGCACTTCCTCACCACCTATCTGTTCAACCTCGTGACGGGGAATCCCCCGGCGTACGAGAAGGCGGCGACCGTGAGCGTCCTCCTCATCGCCCTCACCTTCCTCGGCGTCTTCCTCCAGCGGCAGATCATCGGCAAGCGGAGCTTCGTCACCGTCACGGGCAAGAGCACCCAGCCCCGCCTCCTCAAGCTCCGCCGGTGGCGGCCGGTGGTCCTCGCGCTGGTGCTCCTCTACCTCTGCCTCACGGTGGTGCTCCCCTACCTGGCCCTGGTCCTCGTGAGCGTGCGCAGGTTCATGTTCTTCACGAGCGTCGCCTCGATCTTCGACGCGAACATGCTCACGACGCAGCACTTCCAGTTCGTGTGGTCCCACGCCCAGGCGATCCGGTCCATCGGCAACAGCCTCTACATGGGCGCCGCCGCCGCCCTCGCCGGGTCGCTCCTCTGCTTCCTCACCTCCTACTGCATCCACCGCACGGAGCTGCCGGGGAGGAAGAGCCTGGACTACCTGACCATGATCCCCATCGCCGTGCCCGGCCTGGTGATCGGGGTGGCCTATCTCTGGGCGTGGATCTCCTTCCCGGTCCCGATCTACGGGACCATCTGGGTCCTCGCCCTGGCCTATGTGGCGCGGTTCGTCCCGGACGGCGTGCGGGCGGCGGGCGTCAACCTGCTCCAGGTCCACAAGGAGCTCGAGGAGAGCAGCCGCATCCACGGGGGCTCCTTCTGGCAGACCCTGTGGCGGGTGATGGTGCCCCTGGCCCGGCCGGGCCTCCTCTCGAGCATGCTGCTCCTCTTCATCCTCTCGGTGCGGGAGCTGGGCTCCTCCATCTTCCTTTACACGACCGAGAGCATCGTGCTATCCGTGCAGATCTACAACCAGTGGGAGTCCGGGGAACTGGGCGCCACGGCGGTTCTGAGCCTTGTGCAGACGCTCCTCCTCGTCGGCGTGGTGGTCCTGGCGAGGAAGTACGTGATGCGGGCGGAGGCGGCCTAGCCCGTGGGGGGCCGCGGCCGCACCGGCCTAGTCAGAGGAGGCTTCGACATGAAAGGTGCCGTCAGATGCATCGCGTTCGCTGCGGTTGTCCTCGCATGGGCGGCCGGCGCCGCGTTCGCCGCCTCCCTCACCGAGGAGCTGGGCGGCGAGGCGCTCATCCGGGAGGCGAAGAAAGAGGGGAAGGTCGTGGTCTACACCGCGAACATCCTCTCCCTCGCCAAGACGATGCAGACCGCCTTCAACAAGCGCTTCCCCGAGATCAAGGCCGAGGTCGTGCGCCTGGGGGGCGGCGCCCTGCACCGGAAGATCCTGACCGAGCACTCGGCAGGGAAGCTCCTCGCCGACGTGATCGAGATGTCCGACCGCGGGCTCATCCGCCGGGAGATGGCGGCCGGCGTCATCGGCAAGCACACCATCCCGACCGACGGCAAGTACCCGGCCGACACCAAGATCCCCGGGATGGTGTACCCCGGCTACACCTACCTCTACCTCATCGCCTACAACCCGGCGATCGTGAAGAACCCGCCCAAGAGCTGGATGGACCTGGTCGACCCGCGCTTCAGGGGGCAGCTGGGCCTCGTCCCCGCCGAGCTCGGGGGGACGCCCTGGATGACCGCCCTCTTCCAGTACCAGGTGCTCGGGAACAACTCCGACAGCTACTGGCGCAAGCTCGCGGCCCAGAAGCCGCGCTTCTTCACGAGCGGCGCGGGGATCGGGAAAAACCTCATCAGCGGCGAAACCCCCGCCGCGGTGGCCCTGGACGTGGTCTCCGTAAGCGACATCAAGAAGGGCGCGCCGGTCAAGTTCGTCTATCCCCCGGAGGGGGTGGTCATGATCATCTTCAACTTTTCGGTGACCACCGTGGCCAAGAACCCGAACGCCGCCAAGCTCTGGATGAACTGGACCCACTCGCGCGAGGGGCAGGAGGTGTGGACGAAGCAGGTCGGCGGCCTCTCGCCCCGCACCGACATCGCTCCCCCCGAGGCCGCTCCCAAGACAGTCAAGGTGTGGCAGGCCACGGAGGAGGACTTCGTCAAGCTGCGGGATTCCTACACCAAGCGCTGGAACGCGATCTTCGGCTACAAGCCCTAACCCCCAACCCGGGCGGCGCGGCCGCCCGCACGGCAGGAAGCGATGGAACTCGTTGTCGAAGGGCTCAGGAAGCGCTTCGGGGAGAATATCCTCGCCGTGGACGGGGTGAGCTTTCGGGTCGCCCCGGGGGAGTTCCTGGTCCTCCTGGGCCCGAGCGGCTGCGGGAAGACGACGACGCTGCGCTGCGTGGCGGGCTTCGAGGAACCCGAGGGCGGCCGCATCCTGATCAACGGCGTCCCGGTGACCGACCCCGGCCGGGGCGTCCTCGTCCCGCCCGAGCGCCGCAACCTGGGGATGGTCTTCCAGTCCTACGCCATCTGGCCCCACATGACGGTATTCGAAAACGTGGCCTACGGCCTCGCCGTGAAGAGGAGGCCCAGGGAGGAGATCCGCCAGAAGGTGAGGGAGAAGCTGGCCCTCGTCGGGCTCCAAGGGATGGACGACCGCCCGGCGACCAACCTGAGCGGGGGCCAGATGCAGCGGGTGGCCCTGGCGCGCAGCCTGACGACCGAGCCGGGCATCCTCCTCCTGGACGAGCCCCTCTCCAACCTCGACGCCAAGCTCCGCTCCACCCTCCGCTTCGAGCTCAAGGAGATCCAGCGCAAGACCGGCGTCACGGCCCTCTACGTGACGCACGACCAAGCCGAGGCCGTCGTGCTGGGCGACCGCATCGCGGTCATGAACCACGGCCGCATCATGCAGCTCGCCGATCCCTCCGCCATCTACAACTGCCCCGTCAACCGCTTCGTCGCGGAGTTCACCGGGGCCACGAACTTCCTGCGGGGGAGGCTCGACCGCCTGGAGGGGGGGGAAGCGGTGGTCCGGCTGGCCGGGGGCCTCGAGGTGCGCTGCGCCGCCCCGGCGGCGGCCGCGCCGGGCGGGGAGGTGGAATTGAGCCTGCGGCCCGAGAACCTCTTCGTGGAGCCGGCGGGGGGGCCGGATGGGGGGCGCCCCAACCTCTGGCCGGCCCAGGTGGCGAAGGTGGACTTCCTGGGCACCCACAGCCTCTACCAGGTCAAGGTGGGGGAGGAGACCCTGACGGTGGTCGAGATGGGCTCCTGGTGCAGGCACCGCGCGGGCGCCTCCGTCCGCCTGCACGCCCCTTCCGAGCGGGTGAGCCTGCTCCAGGAAGCCTGAGCCGCCCATGGCGGGGGCGCCCGCCCAGGGGGGCGAAGGCGGCCTCCCCCGGGCCGCCGGGCTCCCCGTCTGCTATGCTTCCCGCCTGGGGAAGCCGCGCACGATAGGGGGACCCCCCGTGGCGATGACGCTCACCGAGAAGATCCTGGCCGCCCACGCCGGCCGGAGCCAGGTGCGCCCGAAGGAGATGATCTCGGTCCGCGTGGACCAGAGCTTCACGGACGACCTGGGCGGCCCCATCACCTTCCACGTCCTCGAGTCCCACAAGGTCGAGAAAGTCTTCGACCCCGAGCGCTTCTTCGTCTCGGCCATGGTGAACACCCCCAGCAAGGACATCTCCGCCGCCAACACCGTCATGAAGATGCGCGGGTTCTGCCGCCGCATGGGGATCGAGCGCTTCTTCGAGGGCGGCAACGCCGGCATCCACAACGCCCTGGCCATCGAGCAGGGCCTGGTCCTCCCGGGGGAGATCCTGGTGGGGGGCAACTCCCACGCCTGCACGGGCGGCGGGGTGGGCGCCTTCGCCACGGGGATGGGGAGCACGGACATCGCCGCCATCCTCATCACGGGCCGCACCTGGCTCCGGGTGCCCGAGACCATCCGCTACGTCTACAACGGCGAGCTGCCCCGGTGGGTGACGGGGAAGGACCTCATCCTCGCCACCATCGGGAAGTTCGGGGTGGACGGGGCCCAGGGGAAGGCCATGGAGTTCGCGGGGGAGGCCATCTCCGCCCTCCCGGTGGAGGAGCGCTTCGCCCTCCCCAACATGGCCGTCGAGGCCGGGGCGACCAACGGGATCATCGAGCCCGACGAGAAGACGCTGGCCTACGTCGGGCCCCGGGCCCGGCGGCCCTTCACCCCCGTCTACGGCGACCCCGGCGCCGGCTACGCCGCGGCGCACGAGGTCGACGTGAGCCGTCTCGAACCGATGGTGGCCTTCCCCCACCTCCCCAGCAACACGAGGCCCCTCTCCGAGGTGAGGGAGGTCCGGGTGGACCAGGTCTACATCGGCTCCTGCACCAACGGCTGGATCGCGGACATGCGCGCGGCCGCCCGCATCCTCAAGGGCCGGAAGGTGGCCGAAGGGGTCCGGCTCATCGTCATCCCGAGCACGACCGGGGTCTACCGCCAGTGCCTCCGGGAGGGGATCGCCGAGACGGTGCTCGACGCGGGCGGCATATTCAGCACCCCCACCTGCGGGCCGTGCATCGGGGCGCACATGGGGGTCCTCGGGGACGGCATGCGCTCCGTCTCCACCTCGAACCGCAACTTCGTCGGGCGGCAGGGCTCCACCCGGGCCGAGGTCTACCTCGTCAACCCCCACATCGCCGCCGCCACCGCCGTCCTGGGGCGGATCGGCTCCCCGGACGAGCTGTGAGGAGATGAGCGCCGTGGCCGGCGTCCTGGAGGGGAGCGCCTGGACGCTGGGCGACCACGTGGACACCGACGTGATCATCCCGGCCAGGCACCTCCTCACCTTCGACCCGGAGAAGCTCGCGCCCCACTGCTTTGAGGGGGTGGATCCCACCCTCGCCTCCCAAATCCGGCCCGGGGACATCGTCGTGGCCGGGCACAACTTCGGCTGCGGCAGTTCCCGCGAGCACGCCCCCATCGCCATCCAGGCGCTGGGCGTGAGCTGCGTCATCGCCCGCTCCTTCGGCCAGATCTTCTACCGCAACGCCTTCAACCTGGGGCTCCCCCTCCTGGAGGCGGACCTGCCCCCGGGCGCGGTGCGGGCGGGCGACCGGCTCTCGGTCGACCTGGCCACGGGCCGGATCGAGAACCGGACGACGGGCGCCGCCTTCGACGCCGCCCCGATCCCCGACTTCATGCGGGAGCTGATCGCCGCCGGGGGGCTCATCCCCTTCGTCTTGGGCCGGCGCGCCTAGGGGCCGCGCCCCCGGACCGGCGGGCGCCAAGGGAGATTCGCCGTGGAGCCCTTGCTCACGACCGTCGTGGGGAGCTACCCCCAGCCCGGCTGGCTGGTGGACCGGGAGAACCTGCTGGGCCGCCTGCCCCCCCGTGTGCGGGCCCGCGAGATCTGGCGGGTGGACCCGGCGCACCTCGAGGAGGCCCAGGACGACGCCACCCTCCTCGCCATCCGCGACATGGAGCGGGCCGGGATCGACATCATCACCGACGGCGAGATGCGCCGGGAGAGCTACTCCAACCACTTCGCCACGGCGCTGGAGGGGATGGACACCGGCAACCCCGGCTACGCCCTCGACCGGACGGGCCATCCCAACCCCGTGCCCCGCGTGGCCGGCCCCATCCGCTGGACCCGCCCGGTCCTGAAGCGGGACATCGAGTTCCTGCGCCGGAACACGGACCGGAGGGTCAAGATCACCCTCCCCGGCCCGTTCACGATGGCCCAGCAGGCCCAGAACGGCCACTACGCGGACGACCGGGGCCTCGCCCTCGCCCTGGCCGGCGCCGTCAACCAGGAGGTCAAGGCGCTCGAAGCAGCGGGGGCGGACGTCATCCAGCTCGACGAGCCCTACCTCCAGGCCAGGCACGAGAGCGCGAAAAAATACGCCCTCGAGGCGATCGGCCGCGCGCTCGATGGCGTCCGCGCCGCGACGGCCCTCCACACCTGCTTCGGCTACGCCCACGTCGTCAAGAACCGCCTCACGGGCTACCCCTTCCTCGCCGACCTGAACGCCTGCGCCGCCCAGCAGATATCGATCGAGGCCGCGCAGCCGGGCCTCGACCTCTCCATCCTGGAGAAGCTCCCCGGCAAGACGATCATCCTGGGCGTGGTGAGCCTCGGGGACCCGAAGGCCGAGTCGCCCGAGACGGTGGCGGGCCGGATCCGGGACGCTCTCCGGCACGTGCCGCCGGAGCGGCTCGTCCTCGCCCCCGACTGCGGGATGAAGTACCTCCCCCGCGGGTTGGCCTTCGAGAAGCTCCGGGCGCTCGCCGAAGGGGCCCGCATCGTGCGCCGGGAGGTCTCCTGAATCCCGGGATGGGGCGCCCCCCCGGGGCGCCTCAGTACGTCAGCCGGGAGAAACCCTCGAAGAAGTGGGCCAGGAACTTCTCCGACTGGAGCAGCCCCGCCACCTGGGCGTATTCGTTGGCCGCGTGCTTCCGCATGGCGTTGCAGGGGAGCCCCCCCACCCAGGGGACGCCGAGCTCCTCGGTCCAGAGCGCGACGGGCATCCCCGCCGGGTGGACGGGCCACACCTCGGGGTCCGCCCCCATTTCCCTATGGGCCTGGAGAAAGCACGCGATGAGAGGGTGATCCGGCGGGGTGGAGCCCCCGGCGTAGTGGTTGTTCACGACGAACTCGATGTCCCCGAATCCCCCCTCGGCGAGAATCCTCCGCACGTTCGCGATGCGCTCGCCGGGGTCCTCCCCCGGCAGGAAGCGCATGTTCACCACGGCCTGGGCCTCGGAGGGGATGCTCACCTTGACGGACTTCCCCTCCCCGATGAAGCCCGCCTGGAGGCCGATCAGGGTGAACTCGGCACGGAAGAGGTGCGCGCGAACCGCCGCGTGGAAATCGCCCTGCCGGAAGCGTTCGACCCCCAGGCTCCGCATCAGGCGCTCGGGGTCCATGCGCTCGGAGAGCTGGCGGCACAGCCTCTCCTGGACGGGGCTCGGCACCCAGCCCTCCCCTCGCTCGTAAATCTCCTCCAGCCGCTTCTCCAGATGCGCGACCGCCTCGACGAGCCGGTCGGCCGGGTTGCCGATCCAGTTGCTGTTGAGCGCATGGATCTCGTTGCCGATGGGGCCGCCCCAGCCGCCCGGACGGCAGAAGAACCGCCCCATGAGGTTGCCCTTGAGCCCGAGCGGCACGATGGGGGTGCCGTCCGTCTGGGCCATGGGGCAGAGCCAGTAGGCGGCGTTCGCCTTCTTCATTTTCTGCTTGTAGCGGGGGAAGAACTCCTTGATGCCGCCGCTGCCGAGCTCGGAGGCTTCGTGGACGAACATGAGGTTGAGCGGCAGCTTCTGCCCGGCCGCGCGCGCGGCGTACACGGTGTTCATGACGCAGGCGATGCCGGTTTTCATGTCCTCCGCCCCCCGGCCCACCACGCAGGGGCCGAGGCCCGGCAGGTCGTGGATCTGGGGCTCGAAGGGAGGATTGAGCCAGTTCGGCTCCTCGGCGGGGGTGACGTCATAGAGGCCGTGGCAGAGCAGGGTGCGCGGCGCTCCCTCGTCAATGAGGCCGAAGACGACCGGGAACTCCGACGTCTCGACCACCTCCGCCTGCCCGCCCGCCTCGCGGATCTCCTCCGCCAGCATCCCGGACATCTCCTGATTGCCCCAGTCCAGCGCCGAAACGCTCGGCTGCCGGATGTGGTCCAGAAGGCGGCCAACGTGGGAAGGCTCGAAATCCCGCTCGATTTGCGCGACGACCCGGTTTACGTCCATTCGCCTCGCTCCCTCTATGCCAGAGGCACGCAGCTTATGGGATCATCAAGCCCAGGAGCGGACCGTGCTGCTGGGCGCCGTAGACGTCCCGGTCGCCGGGCGCCCCCGAGGTCGGCCCCGTCCGCGGGATGGTGATCTTGATGGCGTTGGCGGCGTCAAAGTGGACGATCTTCACGTCCTCGGCCGCGACGCCGTAGAGCTCCCCCACGGCGCCGGGGCTCAGGGCCTCGCTCCCCGACACGCGGCGGTAGGTGGCCTCGTCGGCGAAGAGCAGATCCAGGGTGATGTAGAGGGGGCCCGCGTTCTTGCTCCGCAGCACCTCGGCGAGGTCGTACAGGCGCTCCATCGCTCCCCTCAGCCGACCCGGGTGAACTCCACCTCGAACGGGGCGCCCGCGTCCGCGAGCTCGATCAGGTGGTAGATGTGGAACTCGTAGACGGGGCCGCCCGGGAAATCGGAGGGCGAGAAGGGGAACGCGAGGTTGCCCGCGGTGGCCTTCCGCGTCTCGAAGCCGCAGTGCAGGAAGGTGCTCCGCGCCAGGGAGAGGACGGCGTTCGCGGTCACCTGGTCCCGCGCGATGGCCTCCACGACCACGCCCACTTCGTGGGCGACCTTGCGCCCGTCCGGGCCTGGCCGGCCGAGCACCCCGTCGCGCCCGTAATAGATGAACCGCAGCTCGTACTCCTCCGGCTTCAAGCTCCCGCCCACCATGCCGGCGACAGTGTCCTTCACCCGGGCCTCGACCTCGTCGAGGTTCCGGAGAAGGTTCGGGTCGCTCATCCCCGCGACGGTGATGGTGCGGTACCCCCGCAGGCGGACCCCCTCGAGCTTGATGGTCGGCTTGGACGCCGCGGCGAACCGGCTGCCGCGCACCCGGACCCGCCGCGCGTCCACCTGCTCGAAGCGGGACTCCTGGAGGTCGACCACGCCCTCGGGCTCGTAGAAGAGGTAGGGATCGGGCTGCTCGTACATCATGTGGGCCGCGACGGAGTTCGGAGTGAGCCGCTTGCCCATGTTCATGGGCTCGAGCTCGAAGTGGTCCTTCCGCAGGGTGCCGAGAATGCAGTCGTTCGCCCCGATGGGCAGGGCGCACTGCGCCCCGCACTCGATGATCTTCGACATGTGGAAGGCGAGCCCCAGGTCGAAGCCGTTCATGGCCGCGAAAGAGGTGTAGATCGCCGTGTCGCAGGAGCGGCCGGCCAGGATGACCTCCGCCCCGCCCTCCAGGGCGCGGATGAAGGGGCCGATCCCCATCTGGCCCACGATGCGCACGCTCTCGTCCACGGCCTCCTCGGTGAGGGGGGGCAGCTTCCCGAGGGAGCGGGTCCGGCCCTCGCGGACGGCCCGCTTGACGAACTCCTTCTCCATCTCGGCGCGGATGACGGCGAGCTTGAACTTGTGGCCGTCCCGCTTGGCGAGCAGGTGCATCACGTCGAGCACGGCGTCCACGTGGGGGTTGCCGCCCGCCGTCCCGGCCGAGCCGATGATGTAGGGGATTCCCTTCCGGCGGGCCGCCGCGAGGGAGTGGCCCAGGTCGCGGAGGATCTGCTCGCGCTTGGTGAGCTGGTCCCCGCTGCCCAGGTAATAGGGGCCGGCGTCGGTCGAGCCGTTGTCCGCCCCCATGTAGTGCGGATTGCGCGCGATTCCGTTTTCAAGGGATGATACGGGGAACCCGTAGCCCAGGTTCCCGCACACCGAGAGCACCCGCAACTCGTCCACTGAGACGATCTCCACGAGGGTGGGAATCCAAGCGAATGCGCAACGATACCGGATTTCGGGCGTCCTGAAAAGCGCAAGGGAGGGCCAAATGAACGCGCACGCCGAGTATTTCTCCAGCGTGGCCACCGCCACCTTGGCCGACGCCGCCACGGCGCTGGGCCTGAACCTCGTCATGGAGGGGCCCCGGCCCGCGGTTCCGGAGGCCTACCCGCGCTTCGCGGGCCCGGCGGCCACCATGGTCTTCGCGCCCGTCCGCGATCCCCGCCGGCGGGCTCCTTACAGCCTCTACGACGTGGTGGACGCCGTCCCGGCGGGGGCGGTCATGGTGGTGGACGCGGCGGGCTCCCCGCTCGCCGCCTGGGGGGGCGGAGCGAGCGGGGTGTGCGCCCGCCGGGGGGCCGCGGGATGCGTCATCGACGGGGCGACGCGGGACGTGGACGAAATCCGCCGGCTGGGGTTCCCGGTGTTCTGCAGGTCGGTGTGGAGCGCGGCCTTCCCGAGGCGCCTGGAGGTGGTGTCCAAGGACGAGCCCGTCACCTGCTGCGGAGTGCGGGTCGCGCCGGGGGACATCGTCGCCGCCGACATCGACGGGGTCGCCGTCGTCCCCCTGAGCCTGGCGGAGGAGATGAAAAGCCAGGTCGAGCGGATCCGCGCCATCGAGAAGGAGGTGAAGGAACGCGCGGCGAGGGGAGAGGCGATGGCCGGCCTGTTCCCCCTGCTCGCGAGGAAGTTCACGACGGATTGAGGGAGGGGGGCTCCGCGATCTCAGCCCGCCAGCCCAGCTCCTCCTCGCACCAGCGGGCCGCCGCCAGGAGGCCCTCCTCGCCGAACCGCCGCGCGCCCAGCTGGATGGCGAAGGGGAGGCCCTCTCCCCCCCGCCCCAAGGGGAGGGTCACGGCGGGCTGCCCCGAGAACGTGAGGGCCTCGCAGAAGGCGGGGTTCCCCGTCGAGGCCTCCCAGGGGGGAGGCAGCTCGTCGAAGGTGGGGAGAACAACCAGCTCGTAGCGATCGTGAAGCCTGTCCATCGCCCGGATGAAGCGCGACCTCAGGCGCAGGGCATTCACATAATGAACGGCGGGCACCATGAGTCCCGAGGCCACGGTCTTCCGGGTCGAGGGGGGGTAGGCGTCCATGTTCGCGAGAAACATCTCCCCGTGGTAGCAGGCGGCGTCGACGGCGCGGACGATGGCGTGGGCGGCATGAATGGCGTCCTGGGCCAAGGGGAGTCTCCCCTCCTCCACCTCCACTCCCCTCCCCCGGAGCGCGGAAACCGCCGCCAGGGTCCGGTCGGCCACCTCCGGGCCCGCCAGAGGCAGGAAGTCCTCCCTCAAGAACAGCGCCCGCCCCGGCCGCCGGGGCGCGGAGAGGGCGGCGAAGCCGGGCACCGCGGCGTCCGGCGCCCCGTCGTCACCCGCCGCGGGCCCGGACATCACCATGAGGAGGAGGCCCAGGTCCTCCGCCGAGCGCGCGATGAGACCCACGTGGTCGAACGTCCACGACACTTTCACGATCCCCGTGCGGGGGATCCGCCCGTAGGTGGGCTTCAGGGCACAGGCTCCGCAGAAGGCCGCCGGGCGGAGGGTGGAGCCCGTGGTCTGGGTCCCCAGGGCGGCGGGCACCATCCCCGCGGCCACCGCCGCCGCCGAGCCGCTGCTCGAGCCTCCCGGGCTCCGGGAGAGATCCCAAGGATTCCGGGTAACGGAGGGATCGGAGTTGGCGAAGGGGGTGGTCACCGTCTTCCCGAGGGCGACCGCCCCCGCCGACCGGAGGCGGGCGATGCAGGCGGCGTCGGCCCCGGGAACATGGCCGCGGTAAAGCGGGGTTCCCGCCTCGCGCCGGAGGCCCTTGATGTCAAAGATGTCCTTGGCGCCGTATGGCGCCCCCCCGAGCGGGCCCGGCGGGCGGCCTTCCGCCCGGGCCCGGTCCGCCGCCCGGGCCGCCTCCAGGGCGCCCTCCCGGTCCACCTGCGCCCAGGCCCTCACGCGCCCTTCGCACCGGTCGATCCGGGACAAGAGGGATTGCGCCCACTCCACCGCCGAGAGGGCGCCCCCGGCCATGCGGCCGAGTCCCTCGCGCAGGGTGAATCTCCAAGGCTCGGTCACAGGCGCCCTTCATCCCGGGGAAAATCCGGACCGGCGCCCATCCGCTCCCCCTACCTCTTGAGCAGGGTGACGGTGGCGACGGCCGCCTCGTCCTCGACGATGCCCCCCGTATTCTCGACCAGCCCCACCTTGGGATCGGCCACCTGCCGGGGGCCGGCCTCCCCCCGGAGCTGCCAAACGATCTCGGCCACCTGGGCCAGCCCGGTCGCCGCGACCGGATGACCCCGCGCCGCCAAGCCGCCGCTCGTGTTGACCGGGATGTCCCCGGTGATCCGGGTCCGCCCCGCCTCGATGAGAGCCGCCCCCTCTCCCTTCCCGCACAAGCCCAGGTCCTCGTAATGGTAAAGCTCGGAGGGGGCCACGGCGTCGTGAACCTCGGCCACGTCGACGTCTTCCGGCCCCAGGCCGGCCCGCTCGTACGCCTCCTTCGCGGCCAAGGTGGTGATGCTGGGCCTCGGGGCCCCCCCCGCGTCCGCGAACCTCCCCGACTGGAGGCCGATGGCCGCGATCTCGACCAGCGGCCGGGAGGTGTACCTTCCCGCCCGCTCCCGGCTGCACAGGACGGCCGCCGCCGCCCCGTCGCTCATCGGCGCGCACATGTAGAGCGTCAGCGGGTCCGCGACGAGGCGCGAGCCCAGGACCTGCTCCGCCGTGAGCGGCTTGCGGTACTGGGCGTTGGGGTTGAGGGATCCGTTGAAGCTGTTCTTCTCCACCACCTTGGCGAAGTGCTCCTTGCGCCAGCCGTAGTCGGCCATGTACTTCCGCAATTCCATGGCGTACCAGCCGATGAACTGGAATCCCATGTCCATCAGCCTCACGTCCGCGTCGGCCATGAGGATCCGGATTGAATCCTCCGTCCTCGGCAGGAAGAGCTTCTCGACGCCGAGGACGAGAATGACATCGTGCACGCCCAGGGCGGCCTCCATCCAGCCGCAGCGGAGCGCCGTCGTCCCGCTGGCGCAGGCGTTCTCGACGTTGACGATGGGTATGCCGGAGAAACCCGCGTCCCGCAGGATGACCTGGCCCCGGACTCCCTCCTGCCCCGTCACCAGGCCGCCCAGCGAATTCGCCACGTAGGCCGCCTCGATTTCCTTCGGGGGGACGCCGGAGTCCTCGACCGCGTTCCACACCGCGACCCGGGCCAGGTCCTCCAGGCTCTTCTCCAGGAACTTGCCGAAGGGGTGCATCCCCACGCCGATGACGGCGACATCCCTCATCGCGGGCCCGCTCCCCTCTCCGCCGCGGCGACCGGGCGGAACTTGTAGCCCCGCACCTCGTTCCCCTGCCCATCCTCGCGTATCTTCTCGATGACCAGCTCCACCTCCGCTCCGATCGCGAGGGCGCCTTCCGAAGGCTCGCACCCCGTGATCAGCGAAAAAACCCTCCCTCCGGCCGGCATACGCACGTACGCCACGACATAGGGCGCCTCGAACCCCGGAGCGGGGACGCGGAGCACCGAGAAGGTGTCCACCGCCCCCCTCGATCCCAGCGAGACCTCCTGCATGCTCTCCTTGTTGATGCAGGCGGGGCAAGCGGCCCTCGGGGGAAAGGCGGTGTATCCGCACAGCCGGCACCTGCTGCCGACGAGATAAGGCCGCCCGCCGGCCGGGTCGAAGCGGTAGCACTCCGCCTCCTGATAGACGACATCCTTGGCCGCCATGCTATATCTTTCTCGCCCGCCCGGCCCAGTAGGGGTCGCGGAGATCCTTCTTGGAAATCTTGCTGGCCGCCGTCCTCGGCAGCTCGCCGAGGAAATCCACGCTCTTCGGCTTCTTGTAGCTGGACAGCCTCTCCTTGCAGAACTGGATGATCTCCTCCCCGGTGGCGCGCATGCCCGGCTTCAGCGCCACGAAGGCCTTCACCGATTCCCCCCACTCCTCGTCCGGCACCCCGACGACGGCCGCCTCGGCGACCGCGGGGTGGCCATTCAGCACATCCTCGACCTCGCGCGCATAGATGTTCTCGCCGCCGCTGATGATCACATCCTTCTTCCTGTCGACCAGGTAGAGGTAGCCCTCCTCGTCCATCCAGCCGACGTCGCCGGTGTGAACCCACCCATCCCGCACTGTTTCGGCGGTGGCCTGCGGGTTGTTCCAGTACCCCGCCGTGCAGACCTTGCCCCGGGTTATGACTTCGCCCTTCCCGCCGCGGGTCACCTCCCGGTCCCCCTCGTCCACCACCCTCACCTCCTGGGTCATATAGGGCCTCCCGCAGGAGGTCAGCCTCCCGGGGTTCTCGGCCAGGGCGTGGGCGTGGTCCTCGGGCGTGAGGCAGGTGATCGTCATCATCGCCTCGGCCTGGCCGTAGCCCTGCGCCAGCTTCATGCCGAAAACGCCCAGCGCCTCCCGCAGCTTGTCGGCCGGCATGGGGGACGCCCCGTAGGTCAGCAGGCGAAGGCTCCCGAGGTCGTATTTCCCGAGGCCGGGGTGATCGATCAGGCGGATGAGGGTGACGGGATAGCCGGGGATCACCGTCACCCTTTCCCGCTCGATCGTGCCCAGCGCCTCGGCCGGGTCGAAACCCACCGGGATGAGGAGCTTCCCGCCCATTATGAAGGTCACCATGCTGTAGTAGCCGCTGGCGTGGGCCAAGGAGCCCGGCGACAAGACGACGTCCGACTGCCTGATGGGGACGAACTCTGCCTGGATGTTCCTCAGCGCGTTCATCACGATGTCATGGGTCACCATGACACCCTTGGGAGCCCCCGTGGTCCCCCCCGTATAAAAGAGCTGCGCCAGGTCCCCCTCATTCACCCGAACGCCGGGGGGGGACGGCTTCCCCCCCCGGACGAACTCGCCGTACCCCCGCATTCCCTCCGGCGGCTCCCCGACGCAGACCCAACCCTCGACGGCGGGCATCTCGGGGATCCGCGAAGAGAGGCCCTCCGCGATGCGGGGGCTGGTGATGACCACCCTCGCCCCCGAGTGGTTGATGATGTGAACGCCCTCCACCGCCGACAGCATCGAATTGACGCCGACGCTGATGAGGCCGCCCTTGAAAAGGCCGAAGAGGACTTCGAAGTACTCGACGGAATTGTCGGCGTAGAGGGCGACCCGATCCCCCTTCGCCAGGCCCAGGCCGGCCAGGGCGTTCGCGACCCGGTTCGCGTTCTCGTCGATTTGGGCGAACGTCCTCTCCTTCCCGGAGCACACGATCGCCGTCTTCCCCGAGTGCCAGCGGGCCGCCCGGCTCACCAGCGTCCCGACATCCATCCGCCCCTCTCCTTCCCCGCTTCCGCGCCGCCGCCCGGCGCGGGGGCCTTCCTTCCGAAGCTGCCGGCACGCCTCCAGGTCCCAAGGGCCTCGCCCCTCGGAAGGATGCTTCAAGGTTTCAGGCCTGATGACCTCGACGCTAGTCAAACCGGCACGGGCTGTCAAGTTTTGCCTTCCCCTCGCCTTGCCTCTCGGCATCCCTGTGCGGCGCCGTGGTCCGCTCCGCCGGGGAGGGCGCCGCCATGACGTGGCGCGGCCTCAGCCGGCCCGGGAAGCTCCTGGGGGTTCTTGAGGGGGTAAGGTGAGTTCCAGACGTTCAAGGTCGCACCCGAGGGCAGGACCGAAAAACAGCCAGGGCAGGCAGCGCCGCATCCATCAGGTTGCGCCGAACTCCTCCAGGATGGCCGCCATATACTTCGCTCCCTGAATCAGGTCCGCGACCTTGAGGTTCTCATTCGCGCTGTGCGTCCGCGCCGTGAGCTTGCCCACCCCGGTGCTGACGACCGGAATCTTCAGGTGGCGGATCACCGACCAGACGGGGGTGCTCCCCGTCCCGAAGGGGTTGACGGGGGGATCCTGGCCGTAGACCCGCCGGCAAGCCCTTTCGCAGGCCTTGACGATGTCGCTGTCGGGGTCGCTCTTGGAGGGGAAGGAGCCGTGGCCCATGTTGACCACCTCGATGTCCCCGAAGCCGTGCTTGTCCAGGTGGCGGCGGATGCAGGCCATGATCTTCTGGGGGTCCTGGTCCGCTACCAGGCGGCAGTCGACCTTGGCGGCGGCCTGGCCGGTGACGATGGTCTTCCGCCCCTTGCCCGTGTAGCCCCCCCAGATGCCGGCGATGTTGAGCGTGGGGCTCGTCAGGTGGCGCTCGGGCAGCTTCCCGTCCGGCAGGTCCAGCAGGAACCGCCGGATATCGAACTTCTCCCGCCGGTGCGCTCCGTCGTAGGGCGGCACCTTCGCCAGTATCTCCCGCTCTCTCGGCGTCAGAGGAGCCACATCGTCGAAGAACCCCTCGACGAGGATGTTCTCGTCGCGGTCCTTCATCGTCGAGAGCGCCCACACCAGCCGCCAGGCGGCGTTCTCGTAGATCGGGGCGTGGCTCGAGTGGAAGTCCACGTTCGCCGTCCGGCACCTCAGCTCGATGTAGAGTATCCCCTTGTTGCCCAGGGCGAGGACCGGGACGTGCTCGGAGGAGGAGTCCTCCCAGACGCAGCCGTCGGCGGCGAGGAGCTCCCGGTGGCCCTCGACGAAGGGCCCGATCACCGGGCTGCTCATCTCCTCGTTCCCCTCGATCATGTACTTCACCGTGCACGGAAGCTCCCCCCGCACCGCCAGGAAGGCCTCCAGCGCCGCCAGGCGGCTGATGATGTTCCCCTTGTTGTCCGTCGCCCCCCGCGCGAATACGTGCCCGTCCCGGAGGGTGGGCTCGAAGGGCGGGCTCACCCAATCCTCGACCGGATCCGGCGGCTGGACGTCGTAGTGATTGTAGAACAACAGCGTCCGGGGGCCCTTGCCCTTCAGCTCGCCATAGATGATGGGGTTGTGGGTCGTCTCGAAGCGTTGGGTCTTGAGGCCCGCCCGATCGAGACGCGCTTGGATCAGCCGCGCCATCTCCTCGATCCCCACGTGGGTCGTTGAGACGCTCGGCTGGCGGCACAGCTCGCACAGGTCCTCCACCGCCTTCTGCGAGTGCGCATCGATGTAGGCCGAAACCGCTTCCAGGCCCCGTTCCATTCGCATCCGATCCTCCGGCTTTCTCCCGAAGACGATTCTCCCTGGCGTCCCTTGCGCGCGGGAACGCTCCCCCGTCCGCAATGATCCAGGCCCTCGACGGGCGGTCCCGGCCGCGCGGTTCCGCCCAGGCCGCCGTCCCAAGGGCGCGCTAGGGCTTCAGCTTCTCCTGCAGCCAATCGTAGATGAACGCCGTGCCGAGGGTCATGTTGTCCCGCTGGCAGTGTTGGGCGCCGCCCTCCCTGGCGGTGAAGACCTTGAAAGTCTTGTCCTTCGAGCCGGCCGCGCGGAACAAGGCGCGGGCGTCCTTCATGGGAATCTGCTTGTCGTCCTCTCCGTGGACCAGGAGGAAGGCACAGCGCATCTTCTGGACCACGCCGTCCAAGCGGAAGCCTTCCATCTTCCGAAGCGCCTCCTCGGTGGATTTGGCATTCATGATCCAATAAATGTGATGATCCGGCACCGCGTGCAGGGACGTCCCGTAGGCCGCCAGGCGCTTCTTCCACGTGGCGTGATAGTCCCAGATGGCTCCCCACGCCACGCAGGCCTTGTACCGGCGATCCATGCTGGCGGCGCGCGGCGCATAGTACCCGCCGGCGCTCAAGGCCATGATGGCCGCCCGCTTGGCGTTCACGTCCCTGCGCCCCTCGAGGTAGTCGAGCGCGGCGGAGCCGGCCACCTCATAATCGTGGCGCAGGTAGAGATTCCGGAAGCGGGCGGCCTCGCCGGAGCCGGGGCCGTCCACCACCAGGCAGCTCATCCCCCGGCGGACAAGATCCTCGACTCCCCGCATGAAGACGAGTTCCTTCGTGTTGTCGAGGCCGTCGAAGAAGACCACGACAGGGGGCCGCTCCGCCTTGGGGTTCTCGGCGTGAACGAAGTAGGCGGGCAGCTTCTTGCCCCTTTCATAGGGGATTTCGACGACCTCCGCCCGGGGCCGGTCGGTGAGCTCGAGAAAACGCCGAAAGCAGCCGATGGACTTCCGGTAGGCATCAAGCCCTTTCTTATCCTTCGGGGTGCGGAAGCGCTCTCCCATCTGGTAATAGCAGCAGGCCCGCTTGTAATGGGACGCCGCGGAGAGACCGTGCCCTTTGCGCTCCGCCTCCCGGGCGAGGGAACGCACCTTTTCTCCCATCCGAACCCATTCCCTGAACCAATGGCCGTCGTCCCCCAGCTTCTTGGCGAGGCGCCGGCCGACTTGGTCGATTTCGCCAATTTCGGAGGCGCCCCACCGGGCGCAGGAAACCATGAAGCAAATGGCGCTCGACCATCGGTATTGCGTGGGAAAGTACATGTACCAATCGGCCATTCCGCGCCCCCTCCCAGGATGGACACCGGCTATTTCACCACGATCTCCCAAGGAAAGAGCGTCTCGTCTTGGCGCGGCTTGAATTCCACTCTCTTCCGGGAAGCGTACACGTCCCGAAGCTTCCAGAGGATCTTGTGCATCGCCTTCTCTTTCATTATGTCCGTCACCTTCTCATAGGCGAGCTGCTGTTCCTCCAGGTCGACGGTGGCCACCGCCTTGTCGATGGCCGCGTCCAGGTCCTTGAAGCAGTGGTTGCTCGAGTGGCCCCCGCATGAGGAGGTCGCCCGGAGGATCATGGTGGGATCTCCACCCGCCCCCCCGTAGGCCTGGGAGAACATGGCGGGATCCTTCGTCTTTCCCTCCTGGTAATTCTTCCGGACCTTCGCCCACAGGGCATAGGTCATCGCACGGCAGGCGAGGTCGACGCCGATCTTCTTCACCATCCCGGATACCGCCTCGCACACCTCACGATCGGCCGGGTACCTGCCGGATGTGGCGTAGAGAGTGGCCTTGAAGCCGTTCGCGTAAGAGGATTCCTTCATCAGGGCCTTCGCCTTCGCGAGGTCGTAGCCGTACCAGGTCTTGTTCGGGCTGTAGCCGACGTAGTTCCAAGGGTGGATGAGCTGCCCGAAGGGATCGACCAGGTCCTTGACCAGGGTCTTCCGCATGCTTTCCATGTCGACGGCATAGTTCACGGCCAGGCGGACCTTCTGGTCCGCGAAGGGGCCGCCGTGGGTGGTGACGAAGGTGAGGAAGGCGATCCGGATGGCGGGCACCGTCTCAACCCGCGCCTCGGCGGACTCCTGGATCTGGGGGATGAGCTGGCTCTCCACCCTCATGATGACGTCCACCTCGCCCGCCAGGAGAGCCTTCACGCGGGTGATGCTCTCCGGGATGCGCCGGAGGATGATCGTCTTCGGCCGCTTCGGGTAGAGGCGATTCGCCCACCAGTTCGGGTTCGCCTCGAAGACCATCTTCTGGCCCTTCGTCCAAGCCTTGAGGATGTAGGGCCCCGCGCCGAAAGTGTTCCGGGAGATGTCCGCCCGCTCCATACCCTTCGTTCCCTGGGACATGATGAACCCCCAGCGGGTGAGCCGCAGGGGAAGGGCGTTGTCCGACACTTTGCTGTGGAAGATGAAAGTGTGGTCGTCCAGGACTTCAATCCGGTCGAAGTCGCGCCAGAACGGGCGTTGCCAGCTCTTCAGGGCCGGGTCCATCACGCGGTCAAAGGAATACTTCACGGCGGCCGCGGTGAGGGGGGAGCCATCCGTGAACTTCACCCCTTTCCGGAGCCAGAACTTGTACGCCTTCGGGTTCAGCTTCTCCCACCGCTCGGCGAGCCAAGGGGCCAGCTTGCCCGTGCCCGTCTCCGACGTAAGAAGGGTATCGTACGACCAGCGCCAGATCATCACCCCGATGAAATCGGAGTAGACGTGAGGGTCCATGGTGGTCGGCTCGCCGGGCAGGGCGATGGTGACCTCCCCCATGGCGCCTTCCCCAGGACGCGGGACGGAAAGCCCAAGCAGAACGGCGATGATGAGTGCAGCCCCTATTCGCATCTGGGTACCTCCTCTTTGCCGCAGCATCGGCTCTTGAAGCGGGGTGTCAGGGCCCTAGCTTATCCTGAAGCCAGTCGTAGATGTACGCGGTGCCGATGGAGAGGTTGTCCCTCTGGCAATGCTGTGCGCCGCCCTCGGCCACGGTGAAGATCTTCAGCGTCTTGTCCTTCGAGCCGGAGGCACGATAGAGGCTCCGGGCGATGGGGGTTCCCTCCTGCTTGTCGTCCGCGCCGTGGGAGATGAGAAAGGGGCAACGCATTTTTTGAACCACTCCGTCCAGGGGAAACCCCGCGAGCTTCTCGAGAACCTCATCGTATGACTTGGCGTTCAAAATCCACTTGATGTGATGGCCGGGGACGGAGAGCTCGGTCTTGAAGCCGGCGCCGATGCGGCGCCTCCAGGTTTCCTGGTAGTCAAAGTTGGCCCCCCAGGAGACGCATGCCTTATACCGGTGCTCGAAGCTGGCGACCCGGGGGGCGAAATAGGCGCCCAGGCTGATGCCCATGACGGCGGCCTTCCGGGGATTCACGTCCTTGCGGGTCTCGAGGTAATCGAGGGCGGCCGAACCCGCAACCTCATAGTCGTGACGGAGGTAGAGCTTCCGGAAGCGGATGGACTCGCCATTCCCCGGCCCGTCCATCACCAGGCAGCTCATTCCGCGGCGGGCGATGTCCTCCACCCCGCGCATGTACTGCAGCTCCTTGGTGATGTCGAGGCCGTCGAAGAAGACGACCACCGGAGGCCTCGATTTCTGGGTGTTCTCGGCGTGGACGAGATACCCCGGCAGCCTCTTGCCCTTCTCGTAGGGCACCTCGACGCGCTCGATCCGGGGCCGGTCGACGCACCGCATATACCGCCCGAAGCAGTCGAGCGACACCCGGAAGGCGGCGAGCGCCTTGCGGTCCTTGGGCGTGCGGAACCGCTCCGCCATCTGGTAGTAGGAACAGGCCCGCAGGTGATGGGACGCGGCGGAGAACCTGTGCCCCTCGCGCTCCGCGCGGAGCCCAAGCGCCCGCACCGAATCGGCCATCTTCACCCACTCCCTGAACCAATGCCCATCGTCGCCCAGCCTGTCCTTGAGGCGGCGGCCCACCCTGTCGACCTCGCCGATCTCGGAGGCGCCCCAGCGGGCGCCGGAGACCATGCCGCAAATGGCGGCCGACCAGCGGTAATCCCCGGGGAAATAGGTGAACCAGTTGGCGTTCGCGGGAGCTTCGGGCATCGGCGGAACCTCCTGTTCTACTGGACGGCCTGCGGCAGGAAGAGACGGAATCGCTGCATCACCTCACGGGAACACGCCTCAGGCCCGCTCCTTTCCATCGGCGGGCGAAGAAGCCAAACGGAAGCGAGAATCCCCCCTAAGCAAGTAGAGCCATCAGCGGGCGGATGTCCGGCACCTTCTCCAGGCAGCCGACCTTTTCCATCGCCTCTTCCAGCTTTTCCGGATTCAAGCGCCGGGCGGCGCAGTCCCGGAACTTGGCCTGGACCTCCTCCTGCGTCAGCGGCCAAGCCGCGCTGCCGCGCGAGCGGTTTCTCCTCTTATGGAGTGTTCTCCCGTCGCGGGTGTGAACGGTCACCTCGGCCGGCTTCCGGCCGCCGGGTTTCCAGTCCATGTTGTCGGCGCGCACGCATATCCTTTCCATCAAATCGCGCACGCCGGGCTCCCCGACGGATTCGTCGGCGAAGGCGCCCAAGCGCAACGTCCGCTCCTTCAACGCGCGCGCGAGGCAGTACTCGATGGAAAACTTGCCTTCGAGGCCTGTCCTCGGCCGGTGGTATCTCAAGACCTTGGCCGCGATTTCGACCAAGGCCACATCGATCCGGTCCACATCCTCCGCTTCGATGCCCGCCTCTTCCATGATGTCCAAGAGCGCGTCCACCGCCGCATGGGTCGACATGCAGCAAGGGTAAGGCTTGATGTTCAGTCCCGGGGTCTCGAGGCTGTAAGGTTGGCCCAGCCCCCCGACGATGTCTCCCAGCCGGAAGTTTCCCTCGCCGCAGAAGACTTGGCAGAACCCCCCCGGCGCCTCGAGAATCCCCGGGTTCGAGGTGAGGCCGGCGGCGGCGAGCCCGGCCGCCCGCACGCCGGCTTCGGGCGCCAGGCCCGCGTGGAGGGGCTTCGTCATGGTCCCGAAATTGGCGTGGAGGCCGGAGGCGTGCGACGCGGCGCAGCCGAGGGCGAACCTCGTTTTCCCGGCATCGAGCCGGCGGAGATGAGCGGCGGCGGCGGCCGCTCCCATCGCGCCCAGCGTGCACGTGGAGTGCCAGCCGGAGTTGTAGTGCGCGGGATTCATTCCGGCGCCCAGCTTCGTGGAAATCTCGTAGCCGACGACAAACGCCTCCAGCACCTCCCGGCCCGACGCCCCTTGCCTCTCCCCCTGGGCCAAGACCGCGGGCAGCACGCCCACGCTCGGGTGGCCGTTGAGCAGGTAGTTCGAATCATCAAAATCGAGCGCGTGCCCCAGGGTGCCGTTGGCGAGGGCGGCCAAGGGAGTCGAGGTCCGGAGGCTTGAGCCCACCACGGTTCCGTGGGGGGCGCCGCCCATCTCGCGGACGAATCCGGTGACGATCCCCGCCACCGGCTCCGACGCTCCGGCCAGCATGACGCCTATGGTGTCGAGGATGGCCCGCTTGGCCGAGACGATGGCCACTTCCGGGACGTCGTCAAGACCGGCGTTGACGATGAAATCCGCCATCCCCTCGGTGGCATTCATGCCGCCTCTCCCGTTGACACAATAGACCCCTCCAAGGCGGAGGTGGCCAATGGTTCCGATCCGTTCCTGCTGACGGGCCTCCGGTTAGAGCCCATGCAGGACGCGGAGCCGCTTGTTGATGACGCCCCCGTCGCTGTGGAGCATGCAGACGGCGTTCCGCATGTACATTTCAATGGGCGCGTCGCGCATGGCGCCGATCCCGCCGTGAACCTCCATCGCCGCCCGGCAGACGTCGACGCACATCTCGTGGGCGTAATAACTGGCCGAATTCGACAACTTCGGGTCAACGGGTATCTTCTCGCCGTCAATCCCCTGCCAGGCCGCGTCCACCGCCCACGCCGCCTGCCACACATAGGCGCGGGCGGCTTGAACCTGGGTCCACATGTCCAGCACCTTGACCGCGATCGATTGGTGCTCGATGATGGGCTTCCCGCTCTGCA
>Ga0156328_1126_pt1 | contig 36536 bp, 34 predicted proteins | sample RifCSPlowO2_12_FD_107976 | JGI IMG/M metagenome (GOLD analysis project Ga0156328, IMG submission 107976) | Candidatus Tectomicrobia bacterium RIFCSPLOWO2_12_FULL_69_37 | reverse complement strand
GGAACGAGGCGTCCGTGGGCTCGACCCGGACCCGGTCGAAGAGGGCGTACTCGACCTTCCGGGCGGAGAGCGACTCCAGCACCGCCGCCACGGGGGGGAGCTTGCACAGGGCCGCGTCGGTCAGGACCATCGCCCGCCTGACGCCCATCTCGGCCAGGTCCATGCCGATCTCCCGCGTCGCGCCCGGACCGAAGCGGATGCTGGAGGCGGCTATCTCGAACGCGTAATCGTTTTCCATCCCCTCCCCCTTAGCCCTTCACGGGGTACGGCTTCGGGAAGAGGCCCAGGTAGGCCGCGCTCTTCCCCGAGGCCCCGCCGGCGACCACGACGTCGATCCGCTCGGGCCGCTCGAAGAGGCGGATCATCGCGTCGGAATCCGCCGCGCCGATCCACTTCCGCGCCGGGCCCATGGCCAGGGACTTCGACTTCCGGTACCTCTCGGCGGTGATGGCGCAGTGGAGGTGCAGGTACTGGCGGATGTCATCCTTCGTCCAGCCGTCCCGGCTGAAGATCCCGGCGTGGGCCGGGGAGAGCAGGATGACCGGGTAGTAGGGGATGAAGATGGTCTGGCCGATGCCGGCGACCCGCAGGGAGATGGTGTTGATCAGGGCCTCGGCGGTCTCGCTCTCGAGGTCGGCGATCTCGATGAGGGAGTGGCCGTAGAAGCAGGTGACGGTGCTCTCCTCCGCCCGGAAGCCCTTCTCCACGTGGTAGGGCTCCCAGGGGCTCTCCCGCTCGTTCTCGGCGAGGACCATGCTGAACTTGGCGGGCGAGCCGATGGTGTCCTGGTCCAGGATGCCCGGGTAGGCCCCCCCCACGTTCATCAGGGCGAGCCGCACCGCCCGCCCGATGGCGACGTTCGGGAAGGAGAGCCCGCCCGGCCCGGCGTTCCCCAGGGCGCACGAGCCGGCGTTGACGCCCAGCTTCCCGGCGACGGGCCCGTTCACGACGAAGAGGGGGGCGTGGGCGCCCGTGGACACCGTGCACATCCGCAGGTTGATCTCGGGATGGTGCATGGCCTCGACGGCGGCCAGCACCACCGGCAGGAACCCGGGCCGGCAGCCGGCCATCACCGCGTTGACGGCGATGTCCCGGACCGTGGCCCGGGCGTTGCCGGGGACGAATCTCTCCACCACGGTGTCGTCCGGCGCGCGCCGGGTGCCCTTGAGCATCCCGGCGACCGCCTCCTCGGTGGGGGGGATGAGCGGGAAGCCGTCGCTCCACCCCCACTCCAGGAAGCGGTCGTTCATCTTCTGGAGGCACTCGAGCAGGTCCGCCCCGCCGAAGGCGAGGACCCCGTCTTCGGGCCCGTGGGGCGTGACCTTCCGGACCACCTCGCCCCGGGGCTCGGGCCGGGGACTCGTCAGCCCGCGGACGACGTCCTCGATGAGCCGCTCGGCCGCCTCCCGGGTCTGCTCGGCGGTCAGGGTGGTGAACACCTCCGGGGTCACCGCCAGGGCCGGGCTCTCCAGCCCGTAGGCCTGGCCGCTCGCCTTGGCGTCCTCCAGGAAGTAGTCCTGCACGATGGAGACGACCGGGATTCCCAGCTCCTCGATGCCCGCGTGGTTTCTGACCAACCACGATGTGCAGGACCCTCAGTCCCCGGTGGCGGCCACCACTCCCTGCACCCCGCTCAGGCGCACGCTCTCGAGCCACTCCTCCGCCGCCTCGTTCACGGGCCCGGTCTCGAACCACTCGAAGCGCATGCCCTCGTAGCGCCCGGAGAGAAGCTCCTTCACCCGGCGGAGCGCCACGTCGCCGTGCTTCTTGTAGTTCCAGTAGAGGCCGATCTTCTTGCCCGAGAGGTCGGCGTGCCGCTTGGCCGGCGCAACGGGCCGGAACTTGCGCGCGGCGACCGGGTTGAGCACCCGCAGGGTGGCCAGGCCTTTCCCGTCCCGAACGGCAGTCTTGGGGTCCATCCCTCTTCTCCTCCTCGTCCCGCGGCGCCGAAGAATGCCATGCGCCCCCACTATACCAGCCCCGCCGGCCGCCCGCCCCCCAGGGGCCCCCCTCCGCGGGGGCGCCGGGGAATCTTTCGCCGGCCGGGAACGAAGCGGGCCTCTCCCGCGTTTTCAAGCTGACATCGCCGGCCGGGGATTCCGGCCGGGGAGGGCGGTTCCGGAGCTTGGCGGGCCCGCCCCAAAGCCCGTAGAATGGCCCCCGGCGCGCACCGCCCGCGCGCCACCGCCGCTTCCACCACGGAGAGAACGCGCATGAGGCTGCTCCTGGCGCTCGCCCTCATCCTGCTCGCCTGCGGATCCGCCCCCGCCCAGGACTTCAAGATCGAGGACCCTTCTCACCCCGTCGCCATTCTCAAGACCAGCCACGGCGACATCTACATCGAGCTCTTCGAGAAGGAAGCCCCCAAGACGGTCGCCAACTTCGTGGAGCTGGCCGAGGGCCGCAAGGAGTTCACGGACCCCAAGACGGGGAAGAAGGCCAAGCGGCCCTTCTACGACGGCCTCGTCTTCCACCGCGTGATCAAGGACTTCATGATCCAGGGGGGGGACCCCAACGGCAACGGCTCGGGCGGGCCGGGCTACAAGTTCGAGGACGAGATCAACGCCGACGCGCTGGGCCTGGCGAAGCTCTCCGCGGTGGAGAAGGACGGCAGCCTCCATCCCCACCTGCTGGTCCGCAGCCAGGAGGACTTCAACCAGATGGTCCTCATCCCCCTCCTGCGCAGGATGAAGATCGCGAACCAGGAGGAGTTCGAGAAGCGCAAAGAGGACATCCAGAAGCAGCTGAACAGCCTCACCCTCAAGGGCGCCTACGAGAACATGGGCTACAGCTACAGCCCCTCCCTCAAGTCCCGCGCCCCCTCCAAGGGCGTCGTCGCCATGGCCAACGCCGGCCCCAACACGAACGGCTCGCAGTTCTTCATCAACATGGCGGACACCCCCTGGCTCGCGGGCAAGCACACCGTCTTCGGCAAGGTGGTGAAGGGGATGGAGGTGGTGGAGAAGATCGGGTCGGCCGAGGTAGGATCCAACAACACGCCCAAGCAGGACGTGAAGATACTCTCCATCCGGCTCAAGAAGTAGTCAGCGCGCCGGGGGGGCTCCCTTCCCGAGCGCGGCGAGCCGCGCCCGGGCCCGGGCGGCCTCCGGCGCGTCCCCCATCTCCGCGTAGACGACGGCGAGGTTCTCGAGGGCGAGGGCGACCGCCCCTGGGTCCGGCTTGGGCTGGCGCTCGAGGACCTCGACCTCCCGGAGAAAGAGGGAAGCCGCCTCGGCGTACTCCCGCCGGCTGAAGAGCAGGGCGGCCAGGTTGGCCAGGGCGGCGGCGGCCTCGGGCCCCGCCTCACCGGGGTATCGGGCGTGGATCGACAGCGCCCGGCGGTAGAGGGTCTCCGCCGCCTGGGCCCTCCCCTGGGACTCGTGGAGCCAGCCCAGGTTGGTCAGGACCATCGCCACGTGGGGATGATCCTCCCCGTCCGCCCGCACGTAGACCGCGAGCGACTCCCGCAGGAGCCCCTCGGCCTCCCCCGCCCTTTTCTGGGCGAGGCGGATCATGGCCAGGTCGTTCAGGATCGAGCCGACGAGCGAATGCCCCGGCCCGAGCTTGCGGCGGTAGTCCGCCAGCACCTCTTCCCCCAGCGCGAAGGCTTTCACATGCTGGCCGCCCTTGTAGAGCTTCACCGCCTGCTCGTGGGCGGGCGAGGGAGAGCGGTGCGCCCCGGCGCCGTCGGCCCGCGCCGCCAAGGCGAATAAGGCGGCCAGAAAGGCCGCCGCAAGCGATCCCCGGAGGGCCATCGGAGGGTCCCCGGAAAAGGAAAGCCCGGGGCCCCGGAACGCGCCGGGACCCCGGGCCGGGGCGCCTACTTCATGCCCTTGGCGAGGATGGACACCGCGTCCGTGGCCTTCTTCATGGAATCGGTGTGGCCCGCCGCCTTCTTCATCGCGACGGCGTCCTTGTGGGCCGCATCGGCCTCATCGAGCAGCTTCGCGGCGTCGGTCTTGTCCTTCCCCATGGCCTTGGCGGCCAGGGAGCGGCCCGCGGCGATCAGCTTCGGGCAGGAGAACGCCAGGGCGTTCGACGCCGTGAAGCCCACCACGAGAGCCATGAGTGCGGCGACCTTGAGAACACGCTGAGCCATCGGAAAACCTCCGTGCGCCTTTGGGCCGTCCAGGGGACTCCCCCGGCGGCCGATGGGACATCCAATGCCGCGTCCCCGCGACGCGGCCATTCTGCGGACTCGACTGGGTAACACGAGGACGCGGGGAAAGGTTCGATCCCAAGGCAAGAAAAAAAAGCCGCCCAGGCGGGGGCGGCAGCGGGCATCAGGGCGGGAACCGGGCCGGTCCGGGAGGCGGCGCTCTTAGATCTCCCGCCGCCCCTCCAGGGAGCGCGCGAGGGTCATCTCGTCGGCGTACTCGAGGTGGCTCCCCATGGGCAGGCCGTGGGCGAGCTGGGTCACCCGGACGCCCATCGGCTTGAGGATGCGCGCGAGGTAGAGGGAGGTCCCCTCCCCCGCCATGTTCGGGTTGAGCGCCAGGATCACCTCTTTCACCCCCTCGGCCTTCACCCGTTCGGCCAGCTGGCGGATGGTGAGGTCCTCCGCCTCGACGCCCTCCAGCGGGGAGATCACCCCCATGAGGACGTGGAACCGGCCCCGGAAGCCCCCCGCGCGCTCGACGGCGAAGACGTCCGCCGGCTCCTCCACCACGCAGAGGAGGGAGGGGTCCCGGTCCCCGCACACCCGGCAGTCCGCCCCCCCCGCCTCCCCCTCGACCAGCATGGCGCAGGTGGGGCACAGCCGCACCCGCTCGTGGAGCGAGGCGCAGGCCGAGGCGATGCGGCGCGCCGCCTCGGGGTCCTTGGTGAGCAGGTGGAAGACGATCCGCTGGGCGCTCTTGGGCCCCACGCCGGGCAGGCGGCGGAAGGCCTCGATGCACTCCTCGATGGCGGGAAACCGGCTCAGCGGCACGGCGGTCCTCCGCGGCGGGGCGCCCCCCGCCGCCGCCTCACTTCCACAGCGCGAAGGCCAGGGCCACGAGGAGAAGGCCGGCGGCCACGGCCGCCGCCACGGCGAGCCCGCCCCGGCCCAGATCCGCCCGGTGACCGCAGCGCGGGCACTGGTAATGGAGGAACTCCTCCCGCGGCCCGCGGAAGCCGCAGCGGCCGCACAGGGCCGTCTCCAGGCGGGCGCCGCAGGAAGGGCACACCGGCTCGCCGGCGGGCACCGGCTTCCCGCAGCCCCCGCACCGCAGCCCCGAGGCGGCCAGCCGGGCCACGCGGCGCTCCTCCCTACATCATCCCGGGGATGGAGATCCCCCCGGTGACCTTCTTCATCTCCTCGGCCATCATCTCCCGGCCCTTCCGGGCCGCCTCGTTGCAGGCCGCGCGCACGAGGTCCTCGAGCATCTCGACGTCGTTCGGGTCCACCACCTGCTTCTCGATCTTGACCGAGAGGATCTCCCCCTGGCCGTTCGCCGAGGCGGTGACCATCCCGCCCCCCGCCGAAGCCTCGACGCGCCTGGCCGCCATCTCCTCCTGGATCTTCTGCATCCGGTCCTGCATCTGCCGGGCTTGCTTCATCAGGTTCGCGATGCCGCCTTTGAACATTAGTCCTCTCCCTGGATGTCGCCCGGCTCCTCCGCCGCGCGGGGGGGCCCCGCCCGGCGGCCCCGGTGGGGGCGGATGTCCACGATCTGGCCGTTGAAAAGGTCCACCACTTCCTGAATCGCCGACTGCTCCTCCTTGCGCCGCGCCTCGTCCCCGCCGGGCTGCGCCTCCGCCAGGGCCGGCGCGGCGGGCGTCTCCAGCGAGACCCGCACGGGCCAAGGGCCATGCTGCGCGAAATGGGACTCGATGAGGGGGAGCGTCTCCCGGATCAGGTCCATCGTCTGGGCGAGGCCGTTGGCGGGCGCAACCCGGAGGCGGAGCCGCCCCGGCCCCTCGAACTCCAGCCCGGCCCCCTTGAAGAGGACCTGCCGGGCGGGCCGGAGGGCGGCGACCGCCTCCCCCCAGATCCGGCGCGCCCCGGCCGGATCCCAGTCCGGCGAGGCGACCGCGGCGGCATGCGCGCGCGGCGCGCCCGCGGAGGGGGACGGGGAGGCGGCGGGGGCCTCCTCCCGGGGAGGGGGCGGGGCGGCGGGCCGGGCTTCCTCCGTCCTCCCGGCGGGGGCCGGGGGCCGCGGCGGCGCGGCTGGGGGCGAAGGCCTGCCTGGGCCGGGGGCCAGGGACTCCAGCCGCTCCACCAGCCGCCCCAGGTCGGCCAGGGGCTCGATCTGGCACATCCGCAGCAGGGCCAGCTCGAGGGTCATGCGCGGGTGATCGGAGTTGCGGAGCTCCACCCCCGCCCGCTGGAGGATGGCGTAGGCCTGATGGGCCTCGGCGAAGGAGAGCTTCGCGGCGATGGCCCGGCGGTCCTCCATCTCCTCGGGGCCGGCGTCGAAGAGATCCTCACCCTCGCCCGCCGCCTGGAGCACCATGCAGTCGCGCAGGAACTCCAGGAGGCTTGCGCAGAAGAACCGCAGGTCGTGGCCCGCCTCGAAGAGCTGGGCCAGCCCGCCGAGGGCCGACCGGGCGTCGCGCGCGGCGACGGCGGATGCGATGCGGCGGTAGACCTCCGACGAGGGGACCCCGAGCACCTCCTCGGCCGCCTTCGCCGTGAGCCCCCCCTCTCCGGAGTAGGCCAGCACCTGGTCGAGGATGGACTGGGCGTCCCGCATGCTGCCCTCCCCCATCCGGGCGATGAGGCGCAGCGCCCCCTCCTCGGCCTTGAGGTTCTGCTCCTTCACGATGCGGGCGAGCTGGGCCGCCACCTGGCCGGGCGCGATGCGCCGGAACTCGAAGGTTTGGCACCGGCTGAGAATGGTCTCAGGCACCTTCTGGAGCTCGGTCGTGGCGAAGACGAAGACGACGTGGGGGGGCGGCTCCTCGAGGGTCTTGAGGAGGGCGTTGAAGGCCGCCCGGGAGATCTGGTGGACCTCGTCGATGATGACGACCTTGTAGCGGCCGCGCAGGGGCCGGAACTGGAGCTTCTCCTGGAGCTCGCGGACGTTGTCGACCCCGGTGTAGGTGGCCCCGTCGATCTCCAGGATGTCCGGGTGGGCCCCCCGGGCGATCTCGGCGCAGGAGGCGCAGGAGGCGCAGGGCTCGGGGACGGGCTTGTCCGAGGACTCGCAGTTGAGCGCCTTGGCGAGGATGCGGGCGGTGGTGGTCTTGCCCACCCCGCGCGTGCCGCTGAACAGATAGGCCGCGGCCACCCGGCCCGCCGCGAGCCCGTTCGAGAGGGTGCGGCGGATGTGGTCCTGGCCGATCAGCTCCTCGAAGCGCTGGGGCCGCCACTTGCGCGCGCTGCCGATGAAGGCCATGGAGGGGAAACCCTCTGGAAGGGGGAAGAGGCCCTGCGAGAGGGTCCGCCCCCTGGGGACCGGAGGCCGCCCGGGGACGGAGCAGGGCGCGCGGCGCGGCCGACCGGCCAGGCGACCTCGTGGCACCCGGGAGGATCTGCGTACCGCTGCTTCCTTCCGGACCTGACGGAGTTCACAGGCTCCCGCCGCACGAGACCCGGCCGGCCGGCCGCGCCGCGCGCCCGGTGCACATACTACCCCGCCCCCCCGCCTTTGGGAAGGGCGGAAATTCCCTCGTCCTCTCTCCCGCTCTCCCCTTGAAATGAAACCCATTGCGGCCTTTTGGGGAGAAGAATATCATCTTCCCGATTCCGGCCCGGAGCTAGGGAGACCTATCCGAGGAGTCCCTCAATGACCCCCCGCCGGCTTCGCCCCGGCTTCTGTCTCCTGGCCGTTTTCCTCTGCTTCACCGCAACCGGCCCCGCGGGGAGCGCCCCCCGGAGGGAACGGTCCGCCCCCCAGGAGCGGCAGCGCCGGAGCGAACTCGTGGAGTGGAATCTCATCTCCCTCTCCACCCGCCCGGACGTCCGGCAGGGAATCCTCGTGGGACGGCCCGGCGGGGAGGCGAAGGGAGCCGTCCTCCTCTTCCCGGGCGGAAACGGCGCCCACTCCTTCCGCAAGCGGGGGGGCAGCTTCCGCCTGGGAAACAACTTCCTGGTACGGACCGCTCCCCTCTTCGTCCAGGAGGGCTTCGTGGCCGCGATCGTGGACGCGCCCTCGGATCATTCCTCCGGCATGGGGGACGGCTTCCGCACCGGCGAGGAGCACCTGGCGGATATCCAGGCCGCGGCGGATCATCTGGCGAAGAAGGGAATCCGCCGAATCTTTCTCATCGGCACCAGCCGGGGGACGCTCTCCGTGGCCTCCCTCTCCACGAAGCTGAAGCATCCCCGGGTGGCGGGGTTCGTCCTCACTTCGAGCATGGACGCCATCTCCAGCCTGCCGCTGGATGAGGCCGCCTCGCCCGTCCTCGTCGTCCACCACGCGCAGGACGCCTGCCGGGCCACTACCTACTCCGGCGCCCAGGCGGCCTACGCCCGCCTCGCCAAGAGCGCGCGCAAGCACTTCATCACGGTCTCGGGCGGGGACACCCCCGTCTCGGGGCCCTGCGCGCCCCTGCACGCCCACGGCTTCCTGGGGAAGGAGCGCGAGACGGTCCGCGCCATCGCGCAGTGGATGAGAGGGGAGGCGGCGCCCGGCCAGATCAACCCGTGAGGGGCGCTGCGGACCTCCCCGCAGGCACATTCAAACCTGGGGAAGGCTGTGCAGGGTGTTTGTCCGTGGCTCAGCGTGCAACTCCTACCAGCCGCCGGACGCCGGCGGCCACGTCCTCCTTCTGGGGGATGTGGAGCCTCTCCAGCCTGGGGGAATAGGGGACGGGGGTCTCCTTGGCGCAGACGCGCACGAGGGGCGCGTCGAGGTAGTCGAAGGCCTCCTCGCCCGCGATGGCCGCCATCTCCGCCCCCCAGCCGCAGCGGCGCACCGCCTCGTGGGCGATGAGCAGCCGCCCCGTCTTGCGCACCGAGGCGAGGATGGTCTCCTTGTCGAGCGGGAACAGCGTGCGCGGGTCCACGACCTCGCAGCTGATCCCCTCCTTCGCGAGCTCCTCCGCCGCCTGGAGGGACTTCCCGACCATGGAGGAGGTGGCCACGATGGTCGCGTCGCTCCCCTCGCGCTTCACCTCGGCCGCGCCCAGGGGGATGGTGTACTCGCCCTCGGGGACGGGGCCCTTCACCGTGTAGAGCGCCCGGTGCTCGACGAAGATGACGGGGTCGTTGTCCCGGATGGCGCTCTTGAGCAGGCCCTTCGCGTCCTTGGGCGTCGAGGGCATCACCACCTTGAGGCCCGGGACGTGGACGAACCAGGCCTCCAGGCTCTGGGAGTGCTGGGCGGCCGCGCTGCTGCCCCCTCCCCCGTGCATCCGGATGACGAGGCTCGTCCGGGCCTTGCCCCCGAACATGTAGCGCACCTTGGCCACCTGGTTGACGATCTGGTTCATGGCCACGGTCGCGAAGTCGATGAAGTGCAGCTCGGCCACCGGCCGCATGCCCACCAGGGCCGCGCCCAGGGCCGCGCCCACGATGGCCTCCTCGGCGATGGGCGTGTTGCGGATTCTCTCGGGGCCGTGCTTCTCGAGCAGGCCGAGGGTGGCCTTGAACGAGCCGCCGAACTGGCCGATGTCCTCCCCGAGGACGAACACGTTCTCATCCCGCCGCATCTCCTCGTCGAGGGCCTCGACGAGGGCCTCGCGGAACATGATCTCGCGCATGGGGGTCCCTTCCTCCCGGGGGTCAGAGGGCCTTCTCGTAGATGTCGGCCATCAGGTCCGCCGGCTCGGGCGGGGGGCTCTTCCGGGCGAACTCGACGGCGGCGTCCAGCTCGCCCTTGACGCGGGCGAGTATCTCCTCGTCCGCTTTCGCGGTGAGCCACTTCCGCTTCCTCAGGAGGCCGCCGAGGGCCGGGATGGGGTCGCGCTTCTTCCACTTGGGGGCCTCCCGATCGTGCCCGTAGGCCGTCCCCGGGTCGCCCAGGTAGTGGCCCCAGAAGCGGAAGGTCTTGGCCTCGATCAGGGTGGGGCCCCCGCCCCCCCGCGCGCGCCCGATGGCCTCGCCGGCGACCTCATAGACCGCGGCCGCGTCCATCCCGTCCACGATCACGCCCGGGATGCCGTAGGCCTTGGCCCGGTCGGCGATGTCCCGGATGCTCTGGTGCACCGACTGGGGCGTGCTCTGGGCGTAGCGGTTGTTCTCGCAGACGAAGACGGCGGGGAGCCGCCAGGCCGCGGCCAGGTTGATCCCCTCGTGGAAGGCCCCGATGTTCGTCGCCCCGTCCCCGAAGAAGCTGACGGCGACCTCCTTGCCGCCCTTCAGCTTGATCCCGAGCGCGGCGCCCGCCGCGATGGGGATGCCGCCGCCCACGATGCCGCTCGCCCCGAGGGCGCCCAGGTCCTGGTCGGCGATGTGCAGGGAGCCGCCCTTCCCCTTGCAGTAGCCGGTGGAGCGGGCGTAGAGCTCGGCCATCATGCCGTTGAAGCCGAGCCCCTTGGCGATCATGTGGCCGTGGCCGCGGTGGGTGGAGGTGATCTGGTCCTTCCCGCTCAGGTGGGCGCAGACGCCCGCGGCGACCGCCTCCTCCCCGATGTAGGGGTGGATGAAGCCGGGCAGCTCGCCCGCCTGGAACACTTCGATCGCGCGCTCCTCGAACCGGCGGATGCGGATCATCGTCTCGTACATCCAGAGCGCCCTCTCTCGCGTCAGCTTGGCCATCGCTCGTCCTTTCCGCAGCCGCTGGAGGGCACGGGATGCCCCGGAACCCGGCCGCAAGGCCCTGCCTGGAATCGATGGGGGGATTCTGCCAGAAGTGGCGTGCCCCTCCAACGCCGGGCGGGGCCTCCCGCCGGGGCTCGGCCGCCTGCTGGGCCGCACCGTCCCGCGCCCGGCCCCCCGCGGCGCCAGGCAACTGTAAATGATTGATTTTGGCCGATGTTTCGGAGTACAGTCCCTCGGACAGCCCGCGGTGAGCGCGGGCCCGGGCCAGGCCCCGGACGCAACCGGAGAGGAGAGGAGCGGATGGACGAGACCAGGGACCGGATCGTGGCCCACGTCGACCACGGCCCGGACGGCGAGGCGCGCGTCCGGCGGGCGATCGAGGTCCGCAAGGCGCTGGGGATCTTCGGGCGGGGCGGGCAGGACGAGCGGGGCTTCTGGCGGTTCGCGCCCGTCCACGCCCAGGCCATGTTCGAGTACTGCTACGGCATCGTCTGGGGCCAGCCCCTCCTCGGCCTCAAGCAGCGCGTGGTGGTCGCCCTGAGCGCCCTGGCCGCACTCCAGCTCGACGACGAGGTGGAGTGGCACGTGCGCGCCGCCCTGAACCTGGGCTGGACCCGCGAGGAGATCGTCGAGATGCTCACCCAGCTCTCCCCTTACATCGGGATTCCCAGGGCCAACCTGGCGTTCAAGGCCGCCCTCCGGGCCTTCGAGAAGGCGGGCTGCGCGTTCGCGAAGGCTCCCGAGAACCCGGCGGACGCCGAGGCGGAGGAGGCGGGGGACCGCCTGCTCTCCCAGGTGGACCTGCGCCCGGACGTGGGGGAGCGGCTCCGCAAGGCCTTCGAGGTCCGCCGCAGGATCGGCATCTACGGCGCGGGCGGCCAGGCGGACGACGGGCTCTACCGCATCTCCCCGGCCCACAACCAGGCCATCCTGGAGTCCTGCTTCGGCCTGGCCTGGAACACGCCCCTGCTGGACATGAAGACGCGGGAGCTCATCGTCATCGCCGCCTCGACCGCGAACCAGTGCGAGAACGAGCTGGAGTGGCATGTGCGGAGCGCCCTGAACGCAGGGCTGACGCGCGGGGAGGTGGTCGAGGCGATCGCCCAGTGCTCCCCCTGCATCGGGCTCTCCAAGACGAACCAGGGGATCCGGGCGGCCAAGCGGGCGTTCGAGGCGCTGGACCGCCAGAAAACATAAAAAGGGGGCTCCGCCCGCGGGGGGAGCCCCCTTTTTTCCCGCGGTCCAACGCCCTCCGGTTACCTCGCCGGGATGATGGGCAGCAGCAGGTAGGGCTGCCGGCCCGGCCCGGCGTGGAGGGTCACCTTCCCGCCGAAGACGTCCAGCGGGCGGTCCCGCCGGTTGTCGTGGCGGAAGGGTCCCACGCCGGAGTAGATCCGCCCGCTGACCGGCATCGGCGGCTGCTCGAAGCCGGGGTAGACGTAGTCCCGGCCCCGGACGGCGAGGCCGATCCGGTAGCCCTTGGGCACGACGATGGAGGTCGGCCAGATCTCCACGTCAAGCTCGTACACCTGGCCGGGCTTCAAGGGCTGCTTCTCGTCGTGGGTGTGGTAGGGGCGGTAGGGCAGGCTCTTCTCCGGGTCGAGCTTCCTGTGCGAGGCGCGCAACCAGCCGTGCCCGACGGCGGTGTGCGGGTCGTTCGAGCCCTGGAAGGTGATTTCCTTCATGTCCGGGGTGAACACGCGCAGGACGAGGAAGAGGTCCGCGTCCCGGGTCTCGGAGGAGATGAAGAGCTTGGCCGCCGCGGGGCCGGTGATCTCGGTCTCCTCCTTGAGCGGCGGGGTGAGGAAGAGGAGGCCGTCGCCCATCGCCTCGTAGGCGGCCTTCCCCGCCCCCCCCGCCTTCCTGGCGGACAGGGTCAGGTCGGCCAAGTTGAGGTGGAACTTGGTCCACTTGGTCCGCGCGAGGGGCCACTCGTTCTCGGCCCGCTCGACGAATTTCTCGCCGGGGTGGCGCACCTGGAGGGTGACCCTGGGCCGCTTCTCCCAGCCGGTCTTCTCGCCCTTGAGGAAGTGGCCGAAGAACTTCTTCTGGAGCGCCACGCCGTAGTCGGTGTAGAAGTGGGTGAAGTGGTCGAGGCCGTGCACCTCGAGCCACTTCTGTTTCGCCGCCGCGCGGAGGAACCCCTCGAAGTTCCCGCGCGGGTGCAGGCCCACGCCGCCCCAGTTGCCCGCCGAGAGGAGCGGCACGCTGATCTTGGAGTAGTCGGGCATCCGGGCCTTCCAATAGTCGTCGATCAGCGGGTGGTCGAGGAGGTCCTTCCCGTAGTCGCAGCGGTTGGCGGCCAGCACCTCCTCCGGGAGCGTCTCGGGCCCCGAGGTCCACTCGCCGTTGATCCGGCTGCGGAAGTCCCGGTTCCCCCGGCCGTGCTGCCGCAGGGTGACGGTGTCGCGGTACCACATGTCGGCGAAGATGTTGTAGATGCCGCCGTGGTGGCTGAGGTCGCGGTAGAAGTCGGCCGCCCCCTCCCACACGCACATGGCCGCGAGGTGGGGCGGCTGGAGGGAGGCCACCTGCCACTGGTTCATCGCATAGTAGGAGATGCCGTTCAGCCCCACCTTGCCGCTGCACCAGGGCTGCCTGGCCGCCCACTCGATGCAATTGTAGAGGTCCTTCGCCTCGCGGGGCGAGAACACCTCCATGAAGCCCGGCGAGCGGCCCGCCCCGCGCGAGTCCACGCGCACGCAGGCGTAGCCGTCGGGCACCCACTTCTCGGGGTCCGCCACCTCCCAGTTCTGGTACAGGTTCGAGGTGCCCTGCACCGTCTCCGGGTACTTCTCGGTCATCACCTTCCACTGGGCGGGGTAGCCGTCCTTCAGGTGGAGCCACTTGGCGTAGGGGCCGTAGTTCAGGATGGCGGGGCATTTCCCCTTGGCGTCGGGCCGGTAGGCGTCGCAGCGCAGGACCAGGCCGTCGTCCATCCTGATCGGCACGTCCCAGTCAATCCGCATCCCGCCGCGCACTTCGCTGTTGAAGGTGTCCATGGGCTCCCCCTGGGGTTGCATTCCGCCGGATCTCGCTGGCTGCCGAGGATGGTGAGTGCCTGAGGTGTGCCGAAACGCCCGCCTCATTCCGCGCTTCCCAAAGAAAATCACGAAGACGGGGCCGCGGTCAACGCGCGCCGGCAGCCGCGCGCTCTCCCCTAGTCGAAGCAGACCGCCGCCTCGTTGCCGCTCACGCGCAGCCGGGTGCCCAGCTTGGCCGAGAGCCCCTCCATGACCCGAAGAATCTCCCGGCACCGGGCCTCTCCATCCGCCAGGATGCGCGGCCGGCCGTCCTCCCCGATGAGGACGGGGACGAAGGAGAGCCGGGCGATCTTTTTCCCGTCGATCGCGCACCGGACCAGGATGGATTCCTTGACCGTCGGCATGAACATCGGGTGCGCGTGGTCGAGGACGAAGTTCCCGAGCGCATAGAAGATGGCCGCGCCCTTGTAGACCTCGACGCCCTGGAGGATGTGGGGATGGCGCCCGATGACGAGGCCGGCCCCCGCGTCGACCGCGGCCCGCGCCACGGCCCTCTGGGATAGGGTCAGGGTCCGGCTCTGGCTCACCCCCCAGTGAAAGGAGGCGACCACGGCGTCCGCCTGCCCCTTCGCCCGTCCGACATCAGCCGCCATGGCCTCAAGGTCCTCTTCGTTCACGTAGGGGGGGCCGAAGAGGGCGTCCTGCCGCAGGGGGGCGACCCCCGGCTTGGCGGGGTTGGCCCCCCAGCCGAGGGGAAGCTCGAGGAGGTAGCTCAGGAAGGCGATCCGCGTCCCCTTCCTTTCCAGGATGGCGGGCGCCCGGGCCGCGGCGATGTCCCGGCCCGCCCCCGGGTGCCGGATCCCGTGCTTCTCCAAGAGCTCCAGCGTGTCCAGGAAGGGCTCGATCCCGTAATCCAGGCAGTGGTTGGAGGCGAAGGCGAGCACGTCGAAGCCGCCCGCCAGGTAGCCCTGGATCATCGCGGGAGGGTGGCGCATGACGATCTTGCCCTGCACGGGGGCACCCCTCTCCGACAGGGACGCCTCCAGGCCGCCGAAGCGGAGGTCCGCCTCCCTCAGCTCGGGAAGCACTCCCTCGAAGACCTTCTCCGGCTCCCCGCGGTTGACCTCGATGTCCCCGGCGATGAGCAGGCGGACGTCGCCGCCGCCGGGACCGCCATCCGCGCCTCGCACCGGACCGCCCTCCCCCGGGACCCCCTAGAAGGTCACCCGCATCCCCGCGCCGTTGCCGGCGTGGACGCCGGCCTCCATCTGCTTCATCACCTTGAGCTTCTTCATGATGATCCCGCCGTCGCTGTGGAGCATGTTGTAGGCGTTCCGCAGGTACATCTCGATGGGCATGTCGCGCATGACGCCCATCCCGCCGTGGACCTCCATGGCGGCCCGGGTCACCTCGCAGGCCGCCTCGTGGGCGAAGTAGCTGGCCGAGCCCGGCAGCTTCCAGTCCATCGGCACCTTGTCCCGGCCGTCCACCGCGCGGGCCGCCTGCCACACGTAGGACCGGGCCGCGTTGATCGCCGTGTACATCTCGACCAGCTTGAAGCCGATGGCCTGGTGGTGGATGATGGCCTTCCCGGACGCCACGCGGCTGGACGCATATTCCATGGCCGCCTCGTAGGCCGCCCGGGCGAGCCCCACCATGGCGGCCGCGTTGATGAGGCCGTCCCCGCCCCGGAGGTGCTTGTTGATGTTGATGATGCCGTAGTTCTCGGGCCCCAGCCGGTTCTCGACGGGCACCCTGGCGTTCTCGAAGATCATCTCCCGGTTCAGGTTGAGCCGGTAGCCCATCTTGTCGAAGACCCGCCCGAACTTGAGGCCCGGGGTGTCGATCGGGACCATCAGCAGGGTCACGCCGTCGAGGACGCTCTTCGCCGGATCGGTGCGGACATAGACGAAGTTGAGCTTCGCGTAGCCCACGTTCGAGATGAAGCGCTTCAGGCCGTTGACGACGTAGCAGTCGCCCTCGCGCACCGCCCGGGTGCGGAACCCCCCGTCCACCCCGTCATAGGGAAGCAGGTTCTCCGAGCCCGTCTCGTCCTCGGTCATCGCCTGGGAGATGAGGAACTTGGGGTCGGCGACGTAGGCCCGCAGCCACTTGTCGCGCTGCTCCTGGGTGGCGAGGTCCGACATCAGGAGGTGGGTGATCTTGCTCGCGGAGAGCAGCATCCCCCCCACGCCCCGGTCGCCCCAGCCGAGCTCCTCCCCCACGAGGCACTGGGTGAAGAGGCTGTCGATCCCCCCGCCGCCGTACTCCTCGGGGATGGGCATGGTCCGCAGGCCCACCTTGTCCGCCTTCTCCAGGATGCGGTCCATGTAGGCGGACTGGGCTGGGTCGGGGTTGTGGTCCAGCTCCATGGCGATGGGCCGGATCTCCTTCTCCGCGAAGTCGTGCGCCAGCTGCTGCAAGAACACTTGCTCTTCGGTCAGATATGCGTCGAGCATGGCCCTGCGCCTCCCAAGCGAAATCGGCCCGATCCCCTCCGCCGCCGGATCCCACGGGCCGGAATGAATGTCCCCGCTCCTCCCCCCAATCCGGCCCGCCGGCCTCAATCCCTCAGGCGCGGGTCCAGGATGTTGCGCAGCCAGTCGCCCACCAGGTTGCTCCCCAGGACGGTGAGCATGATGGAGAGGCCCGGGAAGGTCACCACCCACCACGAGGTGTAGATGTAGTTCCTCCCCTCGCTCAGCATCCCGCCCCAGCTCGGCGTCGGCGGGGGGACCCCCAGGCCCAGGAAGCTCAGCCCCGACTCGATGATGATCATCCTCCCCAGGTAGAGCGAGCCGATGATGATGCAGGGCGAGAGCACGTTGGGGAGGATGTGCCGCGCGATGACGCGGAGGTCGCCCGCCCCCAGGGCCAGCGCCGCCTGGACGAACTCCCTCTCCCGGATCGAGAGCGAAACCCCCCGGACCACGCGGGCGAACACCACCCAGATGCGCAGGGAGATGACGGCGATGATGAGGAGGATACTGGGCCCCAGGATGGCGATGGTGGCCAGCGCGAGCAGGATGAACGGGAAGGAGAGGACCAGGTCCACCAGGCGCATGAGGCAGAAGTCCACCCGCCCCCCGTAGTAGCCCGAGACGAGGCCGATCGCCAGGCCGATCGCCGCCGAGAAGAGGACCGAGAAGAAGCCCACCGTGAGCGAGACGCGCCCGCTGAAGATGAGCCGGCTCAGGATGTCCCGCCCCAGGTGGTCGGTCCCCATGAGGAACATGCGGCCGTCCGCCACCGTGAGGGGAGGCAGGAGGTTCCGGCCGAGGGCTTGGCTGCCGGGGTCCATCGGGGCCAGGTAGGGCGCGAAGAGGGCGACCACGACGGCCAGCGCCAGGAGAACGATGCCCAGGACCGCGGATTTCTGCCTCCGCAAGGAGCGCAGAACCCTCGCCCATTGCGCCGCCGCCGCGGCCCATTCCCCGCCGTGAATGACATCGATGGAGCGGCTCATCGGTACTCGATCCGCGGGTCCAGCGCCCGGTAGAGGATGTCCACCGCCAGGTTGATGAACACGAACCCCGCCGCCAGGACGAACACCGCCGTCTGGACCACGGGGAAATCCCGGTGGTAGATGGCCTGCACGGTCAGGCGCCCCACCCCGGGCCAGGCGAAGACGGTCTCGATGATCACCGTGCCGCCCAGGAGGATGCCCAGGTCCAGCCCCAGGACGGTGACGATCGGGATGGACGAGTTCTTCAGCGCGTGCCGGAAGAGCACCATCTTCTCGCTCAGGCCCTTCGAGCGGGCCGTGAGGATGTACTCCCGCCGCAGCACCTCCAGCATCTCCGACCGCATGAGGCGGGCCAGGCGGGCGGCCTGGAACGTGGAGGCGGCGAACGCCGGCATGACGAGGTGCGCGAGCCCGCCTCGCCCGAAGGCCGGCAAGGCGCCGAGAAACACGGAGAAAACCATGATCATCATCAGGGCCAGCCAGAAGTCGGGGACCGCCTGGGCGACCACCGCCCAGCCGATGCCGACGCGGTCGAACAGGCTGTTTTCCTTGTAAGCGGCCAGGCAGCCCAGCGGGATGCCCACCGCGACCGAGAAGAAGAAGGCCGCGGCGGTCAGTTCGAGCGTCGCGGGCAAGTGCTCCATCACGATCCAGAAGGCCGGCTGCTCGTGCTCGAAGGAGCGCCCGAAGTTGCCCCGGATGGCCCCGGCGAAGAAGCGGGCGTACTGGACGTGCAGGGGGGTATCCAGGCCCAGCTCGCGGCGGATGCGCGTGATGTCCTGCTCCGTGGCGTCCACGGGCGCGAGAACGGCCGCCGGGTCGCCCGTCAGGTGGAGGAGGAGGAAGACGCAGACGAGCACGAGCTTGAGGATCACAAGCCCCTGCACGAGCCGCCAGAACGTGTAGCTTGCCATCTGCCCTCCGCTCCCAAGCCGGCCGGATGCCCGGGGGCACCCGCCGGCCGGATGGGGCCTGTGCCGCGCTTACTTGCCGGCCGCGTCCCGGACGAGCGGGAAGCCGTTGATCCGCGGCCGCCAGTCGATGTCCTTCTTCTTTCCGTTGATCGTCCCCTCCTGGAAGAGGAAGATCATCGGGGCCTTCTCCTTGATGACTTGGTTCAGGCGGTGATAGACGGCCAGGCGCTTTTGGGGGTCGGTGGTGGAGCGGCCCTCGGCGAGGATCTGGTCCACCTCGGGATCCTTGAAGCTGCCGAAGGCGGACTTGCTGGAGAACCATCCCTCGTAGGCCTGATCGCCGTCGAGGATGAAGAAGAAGCGCGCCAGGTAATAGAGGAACGGCTTGACCTCCGGCTGGTGCCGCGCCCGGATGATGCGCACCATGGCGCCCCACTCCAGCGGCTTCACCTTCGCCTTCACCCCCACCTTCTCCAGGTAGCCGCCGATGGCCTCGCTCACCTCCTTGCCCAGGAAGAAGCGCCCCACGGGGACGAGAAGGTCGGTCTCGAACCCGTTCGGGTAGCCGGCCTCCGCCAGCATGGCCTTGGCCTTGGCCGGGTCATAGGGGTACGTCTTCACGTCCTCGGTGTAGCCGAAGGTCCCCTCGGTCTGGAAGACGGGCACCTTCCTCCCGTGGCCCTTCAGGACGTTCTTCACGATGCTGTCCACGTCCACGGCGTGGTTGAGGGCCTGGCGCACCTTCACGTTACCCATGGGGCCGCCCTTCGTGGTCACGAAGAGAAGGCCCGAGGAGCGCGGCTGGAGGAAGTTCACGGCCTCCACCTTGGGGTTCCGCTTGATCAGCTCCACCATCTGGGGAGGCACGCCCTCGGCGAAGTCCAGGTCGCCCGACACCAGGCCGGCCACCCGGGTCGCGGCCTCGGGGATGAACTTGATGACGGCGGTCTTGAAGTAGGGGACCTTGGGGTCCATGTAGTTCGGGTTGGCCTCGAGGACCATCTCCTCGTGCTTCCGCCAGCGGACCAGCTTGTAGGGGCCGCTCCCGATGGGGCGCGTGGCGAGGTAGTCCGCCGGGTGGCTGCTGTAGTACTTGGGCGGGGCGATGAAGCCGTACACCGTCAGCTGCTTCAGGAGGACGGCGTCGGCCGCCTTGGTGTGGATGCGGACGGTGTGCGCGTCCACCGCCTCCACGCTCTTGATGGTCGAGAAGTAGCCGATCTGGCGGGATTTCGTCTTCGGGTCGATGATCCGCTCGATGCTGAACTTGACCGCCGCCGCGTCCACCGGCTCGCCGTTGGTGAACTTCACCCCCCTGCGGAGCTTGAACTCCCAGGTCGTCGGGCTCACCGCCTTGTAGGACTCGGCCAGCTGGGGGACGACATCCCCCGTCCTGGGGTTGATGGTCACGAGGTTGTCGAAGACATTGTTGTGGACGGTCAGGATGGGCGAGGACGTGCCCGTGTGCGGGTCGAACGTCTCCGGCTCGCCTCCGTAGGCGGCGGTGATCTTCCCCTTGGGCGCCGCGTGGGCGCCGGCCGAGAAGAGCGCAAGCGGCAGAAGAAACACAAGCAGCCAGCCGACGCGTTTCATCGTACTCTCCTCCTCTTCAAAAAGGGCCGAATGTGCTGCGCTGGCAGGCCATGAGGCTCCCGCCGTGCTCCGCCGGCGAACCTCTCCTCCCCAGGCCTGGTGCTACCGATCGACGACGGCGATCGCCTCGCCGCACCGGTTCAGCGCCTCGCACCCGGTCTGCGTCACGGCGTAGGTCTCGCCCACGAAGAGCTGGCGCCAGTCCCCGGTCGAGATCATGGGGTGGAGCGTGATCAGCATCCCGGGCTCGACGTGGCCCTCCGTCGCCGTCATGATGATCAGCTCGCTTAGGTCGAGCCCCGTCGTGTGGACGCTGCCGAAATCCTTCATGGCGTACCCGCGCTTCTCCAGCACCTCCCGGGCGGCCCGCGCCATCGCGGCGAGGGGCTCGCCCGGCTTCATGTGCCGGAGCGCGGCGTGCTTGGCCTCGACGCAGGCGTCGTGCGCCCTTTGAGCGGAGGCCGGGGGCTTCCCGAAGGAGGCGAGCCGCACGATCTGGTTCCAGTAGCCGCCCACGCGGGGGGTGATCTCCAGGAGCGCGAGGTCCCCCTCGCGGAAGGCGCGATCGGCCGGCGGAACCACGAAGCCCCGGAAGGGGTCCTCCTCCCCCTCCCCCCGGCCGGCGCCGAGCATGTCGAAGTAGCCCGCCGCCCCCTCCGCGGTCATGACCGCCTCCATCTCGGCGAAGAGCCGGCGCTCGGTCATCCCCGCCCGGATCACCTCGAGCCCCCGGGCCCAGCCCGCGTCCGCCACCCGGGCCCCCCGGCGCGCCACGTCGAGCTCCTCCCCGCTCTTCGCCCCGCGCGCCGCGACCACGGCCGGCGCCGCCTCGGCGAAGGCGGCGTGGGGGAGCTGCTCCTCCAGATGGGCGAAGGCGCCCGCCGGGAGGGCGTCCAGGCTCGAGACGCCGGCCCTGGAGAGCGCCGGATGGAGCGCCTTCAGGTGCCGGCAGGCATCCGCGATGGGCCGGCCGGAGAGCCTCGTGTCCTCGATCCAGCTCGCGCGCTTGGCGTCCAGCCACTGGTTCTCGCCGGGCACGAACATCGCCGGGCTCCCCTCCAGGGGGAACACGAGGAGGGCCGTCGCGAAGATCGGGGAGTAGTCCGAGAGATAGGTGAAATTGCCGTTCCACTGGCCGCCCACCGAGGTGGAGCCGAACACGAGGAGGGCGTCCAGCCCCGCCGCCTGCATCCTCGACCGCACGGCCTGGAAGCGGCGCTCCCTCTCCTTCACCGTGAAGCGCATGGCGGTTCCTCCTTTCCCCCGGCCGTGGCCTCTCCCTCCGCGGCGCGAGGCTCCCGGGTCCGGCCTCCGCCCGGGGCCCCGCCCGCCATCCCGGCCCATCCGCCGGGTTCAAAGCATAAAAATATAACTTTATTGTTACGCGGGATTCTTTTACACTGCCCCCGCCGAATCCGCAAGCCCCCGCGCCGGCGGCCGGGGAAAGAAAACGCCGCTGGGGGCAAAGTGAAAAGCCGCCGGGCCCGCCGGCCGGGAGGAGAACCCGCGCCCAGCCCCCGGCACCCGCGAAGGACGCCGATGAACGGCCATTTTCCCGAAACTCCGCTCACCGATCAATTCATCCCCTACTACTTCCAGATCGCGGGCCTGCTGCGCCGCCGGATCGAGCTGGGCGACCTGGCCCCGGGGATGAAGCTCCCCAACGAGAACGAGCTCGCCCACCTGTTCGGCGTCAGCAAGATGCCCGTCCGCCAGGCGCTCGCCCTCCTCGCCTCCGATGGGCTCCTGCGCCGGAGGCGGGGCCAGGGAACCTTCATCGCCGAAAATCTGAAGAAACCGAAGACGCTGAAGCTGACCGGAATCATCGAGGACTTCGCGACCCAGGGCATGGAGGGGACGCTCCGCTTCCTCGCGGAGGACGCCCTCCCCGCGCCGCCCCAGCTCGCCGAATTCTTCCAGATCCCCCCGGGGGAGACGGTCGTCCGCTTCCGCCGCGTGCGGGCGGTGGAAGGCGCCCCCATCTGCTACGTGTCGAACTACCTGCGCGCCGGCCTGGCCGAGCGGGTCCGGCGCGCCGACCTGGGCAAATTCGGCATGCTCTGGATCCTCGAGAAGCGCCTGGCCCTCCCGGTCCGGCACGTCCAGCAGACCCTCGAGGCGCGCACGGCCGACAGCGAGGTGGCCGGGCGTCTTTCCATCGAGATCACCGCGCCCGTCATGTACGTGGAGACGTTCGTGTACGGGGACGGGCGGGCGCCCCTGGAGTTCTCCCAGAACTTCTTCCGGGGGGACCGCTACAAGTACAGCGTCGACCTCACGAGCGGCGGCCGCGGGGCGGGATGAGCCGCCCCGCCGGATCCTCCCGGCGGCCCCTGAACCTCACGAGATGGTCAGCCCGCCGTCCAGCACCACCGTCTGGCCGGTCAAGAACGAGGAGCGCGGGGTGACGAGGTAGAGAACCGCCTCCACCACCTCCTCGGTCCGGCCGAAGCGGCCCATCGGCATGCTCCGGTACCGCTCGGCGCTCGTGTAGCCGGGGTCGGCGTCCGCCGCCGCCTGGCGCCGCTCCGTCATGATGGGCCCCGCGGCGACGGCGTTCGCCCGGATCCCGTCCCCCGCCAGCTCCACCGCGAGCGCCCGCGTCAAGGCGTTCACCGCCCCCTTGACCGCCGCGTAGACGACGCGGCCCTTCGCGGGGGTGATCGAATAGAAGCTCGACATGCTGACGATCGCCCCGCCCCCCCGCCGGCGCATCTCGCGGGCGGCCCGGCGCGCGCAGAGGATGTAGCCCTTCACCCCGACCGCCAGGGCGAGGTCCACCGCCGGCTCCTCGACCTCGTCCAGGGGGCCCATCGTGCGGAACACCGCGCAATTGACGAGGATGTCGAGCCCGCCGAACTCCGCCGCGGCCGCGTCGAACGCCCGCTCGATCTGGTCCGCGCGGCCGAGGTCGGCCACCACCCCCCGGATCCCCCCGCTCCCCTCGCGCTCCAGGGAGGCGAGCGGGCCGGCCTGAAGGTCCACGGCGGCCACCCGCGCCCCCTCCGAGGCGAAGCGCCGCGCCACGGCGGCCCCTATCCCCTGCGCCGCCCCCGTGACCAGGGCCACCTTCCCTTCGAGCTCCGCCATCGGTCCCCCCCCGCCCGGCGAGGCCGCGCCTCCCCGCCCCCGGCGCACACGCCATGAAATGGAAGGACGTTCCCACCCCCTGGAACGGGCGGATCGCCGGCGGGGGAGATCGGGTCCACCGCGCATAGCATAACGCACCACGGAGAAGCCGCCTCCCCCCCCATCCCGGAAGGTGAGGGAATTTGAGGTAAGGGCCCTTTCCCGCCCCGGCCCTGTGTCTTCCCCCCCTCCCGCCGGGAGGGTTGGGGGAGGGAGAACCCATCCTTCCCCCACTCCCCTTCGGGGGCCGAAGCCCCTCCGGGGGGCGAAGACCCCACCCCTCCCCCGGCGGAGGAGGGAGAAATCTGGAACCAGCGGGAATTTGAGGTAAGAGCCTTTCCCCGCCCCGGCTCTAGATTGGGTCCGGCGGGCCTTCGACCCAGGCTCAGGCCAGGGGGGTGCGCCTTGGCGCGGCCAGGACGGCGCCCCGGAATCTCCCCCTCCCTCGACTCGACTGAGCTCGTCGCAGGCCGGGAGGGGGCAGGGGGAGGGAGGGGCCGGATATTTCCCCCCTCCGGGCCTCCCCCCGGCGGGGGGAGGGGTTTCCGCGGCGGGAGGCATCCGTGAAGGGCGAAATCCAATTTCTGATCGCCTCCAGGGATTTCCGCTGGAAAAATGGCCGCATGTCCGGGGTTTTCCGGGACATTCCGGCGGGAAAAAACGCGGGGTGCCCGGCAGGGCTCTCGCGCCGGGAAGGGCAAAATGAAAATTCTATTGTTTTTCATTACATTCCAGCGAAAAAAAACGGGCCGCGTCCGCACGGGCCCCGCCGGCCGGGCCGGGGGGTTCGAAGAGGCCCGCGCGAGTCCCCGGGCGGGGGGGGAACCGCAGGCGGCCATCCCCGGCTCTTTCCCGCCCCCCCCTGCCTGCCCCCTCCCTCAAGCCGGGGAGGCGGAGGGGGACAGGGGCGCGGCTACCGCATCCGGCCCGTGGAGGTGTCGAGCGGATGGACGTCCGTCACGAGCCGCTCGTCGTAGGGCCAGGTCGTGTAAATGTCGGGGTCGCCCTCGGTGACGACGAGGTTGTTCTCCAGCCGGAAGCCGCCCACCCCCTTCTTGCCGGCGTAGGGCTCCAGGTTCGCCGTCATCCCCGGCCGCAGCTCCATGGGATTGTCGTAGACGGTCCGGTTGAAGTAGGGGGCCTCCCAGGGCGACAGGCCGGAGCCGTGCCCGAGGCTGCTCATGAAGACGGGCTCGGCCGCCTTGAACACATCCAGGTTCGTGTTGCCCGGCCTCGCCGCGGCGCACGCGTTCCAGACGGCGTTGTAGGCCTCCATGTGGTACTTGATCTGCTCCTTGGTCGGCTTGATGTCCCCGCAGATGACGGTCCGCGTGAAGTCGCCCCAGTAGCCGTTGAAACACCCGCCGATGTCGATGATCACCGGGTCGCCCTTGCGGATGACGCGGTCGGAAGTGTAGCGCCGGTAGGGCGCCGTGTAGGGCCCCGAAGCCACGATGTTGGCGCACTGGGTCCACTCGCTGCCGAGCGCCGTCATCTTGTGCCAGGCCGCCGCCAGGACCTCGCACTCGCGCACGCCGGGCTTGAGGACGCCGAGGGCGGCTTCCATGCCCGCCTCGGTGATGGCCGTGGCCGCCTTCAGGCACGCGATCTCGTCCCGGGTCTTGATGACCTTGGCCTTCATCAAGACCTTGTAGCCGTCCACGAACCGGGTCTTGGGGAACGCCTGCTTGAGGCACTCCTCGACGTTCGGGGTCCAGATGTCCCAGCCCACGCGCTTGCCGTCCAGGCTGCCGATCAGGCCCTCCAGGGTATCGGCCCACTTCTTCACGCCCGAGTGGTCGGCCAGGATCGCCCGCTGCTGGATCTGCTCGGGGGCGACCCAGGTCATCGTCTCCTTGCAATAGACATGGTCCATCGTGAAGAGGATGGGCTCCCCGCCCTTCGGGAGGACCACGGTGGTCTTGTTCGAAGCCGTCGGCCCCAGATGGGAGCGGGCGCCCATCAAGTACCGGGCGTCCTCGGTGTGGAACACGAACAGCGCGTCGACGTCGGACTGCGCCAGGGCGTCCTTGGCTTTTTGGAGGCGCTCGCGGCGGAGCCGGGCGAAATCAACCCTATCTTCCCAGTCCACGCCCATGAATCCGTACGTCATGGTCTTCTCTCCTCTTTTCCTGGAAGAAGCGGAAGCCTGAAGGTCCGGCTCCTTGGGCCGCCGCGCCTATACGACCCGGTACTTCGGCTCGCGGCCCCGGAGGACGCGCAGGACCTCGCCCGCGGCTCCCCGCCGCAGCTTCTCCTGCGCCGAAACGCTGTACCAAGCCTTGTGCGGGGTGACGATGCAGCTGGGCAGGGCCAGGAGGGGGTGCCCCTGGGCGGGAGGCTCCTCGGCGAGAACGTCCAGCCCCGCGCCCCGGATCCGCTTGCGGGTCAAGGCCGCGGCGAGAGCCTCCTCGTCGATGAGCCCGCCCCGGGCGACGTTGATGACGACGGCCTCCGGCTTCATGCGCTCGAATTGGGCCCTTCCGATCATCCCGCGGGTCTTCGGGGTCAGCGGGGCGTGCAGGGAGACGTAATCGGACGCCTCCAGAAGATCGTCCAGGGAAACCTTCGCGGCGCGGATCCGGCGGAAGGCGGCTTCCGGGGCGAAGGGGTCGAAGGCCGCGATCCTCATCCCGAAGGCGCGGGCCTTCCGGGCCAGGGCGGAGCCGATCCGCCCGATGCCGGCGATGCCGAGAACCGATCCCCGGAGGGGATGGACCGGCTGGAGGGGCCCGATGCTCCAGTCTCCCGTCTTCGCCGCGGCCGCGCCGGTGTGCAGCTTGCGCGCGAAAGTCAGGATAAGCGCCATGGCGTGGTCGGAGACTTCGTCGACGCAGTAGTCGGGGACGTTCGTGACGAGGATCCCCTTCTTCTCCGCGGCCCCGGTGTCGATGTTGTCCACGCCCACGCCGTAGCGGGCGATCACGCGGCACGAATCAAGGGAGGAGATGACCTCGGCCGTGAAGCGCGGCCCGATGGCGCCCGCCAGGACGCCCGCCGCCCCCCGGCAGAGGGCGATGATGGAGCCGGCGCTCTCTCCGGGCCCCCGCACGAGGCGGCAACGGGCCGGCCGCAGGATTTTTTCCTCGATGGCCAGGTCGCCGAAGCGGGCCCCGACCACGGCGACGATGAGTCCTTCCCTCTTCGTTCCCATCCCTTCCCTTTCGCTCGCCGGCCTCGGGCGGCGCTCCCCTCCGGGAGAGGCGGCCCTCCGCCCCGCCGCCGCTTACTTGACGCCGATCTCCCAGGGGAAAATGTTCTCGTCGCCGCGCGGCACGAACCGGAGGTTCTTCTTGTAGCCCCAGGTGTCCACCAGCCGGAACAGGATCCCGAGGGCCGCCCTCTCCTGCATCGTGTCCGTGAGCTTCTCGAAGGCGGCCTGCTGCTCCCTCGGGCCGATTATGGCGCCCGCCTTCTCGTTCATTTCGTCCAGGTCCTTGAAGCAGGTGACGCTCCAGATGCCCTTGCAGGAGGTCGTGGCCCGCCAGATGATGGGCGAGTCGGCGTGGGTGCCCCAGCTGCGGAAGATCAGGGCGGGGTCCTTTTGGACGCCCGTGTGGTAGGCGGTGACGAGCTTGCGGTACATCGGGAAGGGCACCGCGTTGACGGCCGCGTCGATGCCGATCCTCTTGAGCATCCCGGCCATGGCTTCGGCCGCCGCCTTGTCAAAGGGGTAGGTCCCGTGGAGCCCGACGAGGGTGGCCTTGAAGCCGTTCGGGTAGGAGGATTCCTTCATGAGGGCCTTGGCCTTCGCCAAGTCGTGGGGGTGCGGCTTCTTGGCGGGGCTGAAGCCGGTGTAGGACCACGGGTGGTAGACCTGGCCGATGGGCTCGCCGAGGCCTCCCAGGATGGTCTTCCGGATGCTCTCGATGTCGATGGCGTACAGCACCGCCTGGCGCACCTTCTGGTCCGCGAAGGGCCCTCCGAAGCCGTTGGTGAAGCTCAGGTAAAAGAAGCGGACGCTCGGGACTTCGCCGACCTCGGTGCCGGGGTTCCGCCTGATCTCGGGAATCTGGTGGGCCCCCAGCCCCCGGATGACGTCCACCTCGCCCGTCAGGAGCGCCTTCACCCGCGTGGTGGACTCCCGGATGGGGCGCATGGAGACCGTTTTCGGCCGGTCGGGGTGCAGGCCGTTCCCCCACCAGGAGGGGCTGGCCTCGAAGACCATTTTGAGGCCCTTGGTCCATGATTTGAGGATGTACGGGCCCGTGCCGAAGGTCTGCCGGGCGGGGGCCGTCTTGGGCCCCTCTTTCACCTTGGGCGAGATGACGTGGAAGTAGCGCGCGAGGCGGTGGAGGAGGCCGTTGTCGGGCTGCTTCAGGTGCCAGATGAAGGTGTGGTCGTCCAGGAACTCGAGGCGATCGAGGTCGGTAAAGAAGCCCCGCTGCACGCTCTTGAGCTCGGGGTCGCGGATGCGGTCCAGCGTGTACTGGATGGCCGCGGTGGTGAGCGGGGTTCCGTCCGAGAACTTTACTCCCTTGCGGAGCCAGAACTTGTACTGCGCCGGGCCGAGCTTCTGCCACTTCTCCGCCAGCCAGGGGACGTTCTTCCCCGTCCGGGCGTCGGTCGAGACCAGCGTGTCGTACGACCAGCGCCAGATCGTCAGCCCGATGCCGCTGGAGGAGACGTTGGGATCCATGGTGGGCGCGTCGTCCGGCAGGACGACGGTGAGGCTGCCCCTGTAGGCGCCGGCCGCCGAGGCCAAGCCGAGAGCGAGCAAGAAGATGGAAATCAACGCCAGCTGTTTCTTCATGGGAACCCCTCCCCCTGGCCAGCAAAGATCCCGACGCCTGCATTCCATGGCAGAAACCCGGAAGAGGTCTTGTCCCCTGGGAGGAGGCGCAAGGGGGGCCTCGTCCCTTGAGTCCACGAGCCGGAAGCCGACCCTCTGAGGGGGAAACCTCCACGACAATGCTATGGGGTGAATTTAAGACCAGAAGGTCGATTGTGTCAATAGAAGGTACTATTGGTAGGTCAATAGGGCAAAATTGGAGGAAACGCCCGGTTTTCTCTCTTGGGGTACTACGGACGCGCGCACCCGGAGCGCAGGGGCCTCCTCCTTTCCGGCAGTCCCGCCCCCGGGAGCCCAGCCGAAGAAAGCCTAGCCGGCCATCCAGCCGCCGTCGCTCGAGATCATGGCACCGTTCATGAAATCGTTCGGCTTCGAGACCAGGAAGAGGGCGACGTCCGCCATCTCTCCGGGCGTGCCGAACCTCCGGTTGGGAATCGTTTCTTTCCTTTGCGCGACGTGTTCATCTCCCAGGCGGCTGAGGTTCTTGGCCACCCGGTCGCTGACGGTGAGCCCCGGCATGAGGCAGTTCACCCGGACCCCCTGCGGGCCCAACTCAACCGCCATGGCGCGGGCGAGGTTGTGCATGGAGCACTTCGTCGCGCAGTACAGGGAAAAATTCTTGGCGCCCCGCTCGCCGTATATGGAGCCGATCATGAGGATGCGGCCGCCCCCCTGTGAGACCATGAGGCGGGCCGCCTCCCGGGACGCGAGGTAGGCCGCCTTGGCGTTCACCTCGAAGAGAAGATCCACGTCCTCGTCCGTCGTTTCGAGGAAGGGCTTGATGAGGCGCGCGCCCGCGCAGTTCACGAGGATGTCCACCCCGCCCAGGAAGCCGGCGCCGTCCCGGACGACGCTGGCCGCCTGCGGCGCCTTCGCCAGGTCATAGCACTTGCCCCCCGCCTTCACGCCGGCCTTCGCGCAGGCGTCGATGGTCTTCCGGAGTCCCTCCTCGTCGCTCCCCCCGGCCGCCCAGATCGACGCCCCCTCGCCGGCGAACCGGCAGGCGATGGCCGCTCCGATCCCCGCCGAACCTCCCGTCACGATTGCCCTCTGGCCTTCAAGCGCTTTGCCCGTCATCGGATGGCTCCCGGAAGTTGACAGCCTGCTGGCCGTCTCAATAGAGTGCGCCCGCCGGAGAAATTTTCACTGGAAATATAGGGGCATCGGCGCCGGCCGGCAATCTGAATCCGCCGGCAACCTGGATGCGGGGGGCGGCGATGAAAGCGGTCAGGGTTCATCGGTTCGGCCTTTCTCATCCCATGCAGGTGGATGAGGTGGAGGATCCGGCGCCGGGGCCGGGGGAGCTCCTCCTGCGCGCGAAAGCCGCTGCGGTGAACCCCGTCGACCTGATCACGCGCATCGGGGACTCCCGCCGCGCCAAGCTCCTCACGCTTCCCTACATCCCCGGGGACAACATCGCGGGGGAGGTCGTCGCGATCGGCCCGGACGCGGGCGGGTTCAAAATCGGCCAGCGGGTGTTCGGGATCGCCTTCAACAGCTACGCGAGCCTCGTGGTGGCGAAGGCGGCCTGGGTGGGGGAGCTTCCCGAGCCTTACGGCTACGAGGAGGGCGCGGCGCTCCCCTCTCCCTTTTTCACGGCCTGGAACGCGCTCGTCTATACGGCGAGGGTCGGAGCAGGCGAAACGGTGCTCATTCACGGCGGCGCCGGCGGAGTCGGAAACGCCGCGATTCAGCTGGCGAAGCGGTTGGGCTGCCGGGTGCTCGCCACGGTGAGCTCAAAGGAAAAGGCGGATTTCTGCAAATCCGCCGGGGCCGATGAGGCCATCAACTACCGGGAGGAGGACTTTGCGGCGCGTTGCCTGGAGCTCACCGGAGGGCGGGGGGCGGACGCCATCGTCGAGATTTCCGCGATCGAGAATTTCAAGAAGGACCTGGAAGCGATCTGCGTGAACGGACGCATCGTGATCGTCGGGGTCGGGATCGGCAAGGAGCTGGCCGAGGCGAACTTCCGCGTGCAGTCCCTGATGGAAAAGAACGCGGCCGCCCACGGAATCGTCTTCGCGCATCTGTTCCCCAGGCTTCCGGACCTGATCCGCCGCTTCTCGCCCCTGCTGCGGGAGGGGAGGTTCCGGATGCGCGTCGGCCGCGTCTTCCCCCTCGATGAGGCGAACGAAGCCCACGCCCTGCTTCAGAGCGGGAAGGTGCTCGGGAAGGTGGTGCTGAAGTTTTGATCCCGCTTTGATCGCGGCAATTCGAATCCCCTGTGGGTTTCGGTTGGGTGCCTGGATGCAAGGGGTGGGGCGCATCCATCATCTGGGCCTGTGTTGATCCGGTGCCAGCTTGAAGAGGGAGATTCGGAAGTGGGATGAGCCCCCGATTCCGGGACGCCCGGCGGCACCCTTCTTTCCCCGTCCTGAGGGCAACATATGGAAACCATGCCGGCCTTCGTGCACTCCTCCACCATGAAACTCAGCGATCTCCTCGAGGGGGCCATCGACCTTCACATCCATTCCGGGCCGGATTGCGTGGAGCGCTGGGGCGACACCATCGACATCGCCCGTCTGGCGGTGGAAATGGGGATGCGCGCGATCGTGTTCAAGGACCACTTCCGCCCCACGACGCATAAGGCCCTCCTGACCCGGAGAGCCGTGCCCGGAATCGAGCTTTTCGCCCTCCATGCCTGCAACCACCCCTGCGGGGGGCTGAATTACCGGTGCGTCATGATGTCGGTCGAGGAGGGCGTCAAGGTCATCCAGATGCCGACGATGGACTCCGTCTTCCAGCACAGCAAGCCGAGGGGGCACCTTTTCACGCATTTCCTCTTCGGAACCGAGGGCTACGACCCCATCGACATCTACAACCCGGGGACGAAGGAGCTGAAGGACGACCTTTTCCGTATCATCGAGGCCGTCAGGAAATACGATCTGGTTCTGTCGAACGGCCATCTCTCCGCGGACGAGACCATCGGCCTGTTCCGGAAGGCGATCACGATGGGGGTGAAGCCCGAACGGTGCATGGTCGAGCACCCGAACGGCAGCCCCGAATCGTTCACCGTGGACAAGATGAAGACCATGGCCGACATGGGCGTGTACCTGAACATCTCCTTCAACGCGGTCAATCCCCTTTTCGGCGCCAGACACCCCAGGGAGGCCGCCGACATCATCAAAACGATCGGGGCGGAGCACTGCACCCTCATCACGGACGGAGGGAACCACCTTGCTCCTGCGCCGGCCGAGGGGATGCGCGTCTTCGCCAACATGCTCATGCACCTGGGAGTTCCCCGGAAGGATATCGACCTCATGATCAGGACCAGCCCGGCCAAGGTGCTTGGGCTGGATTGAAGGGTTGGGGGGTCGCATGGGTCACGCAGAGAGGTGGCTGCGGGACTCCCTTACGAATCTTTTCCCGATGAGGATGCTTCGCCGTGAAAATTCTCCGCTTCGATGACGACCGAGTGGGCGTGCTGAAGGAGGGGAGCCGCGTCGTCGACGTGAGCGCCGCCATCGAACATAGGGAATCGAAAGGCCCGCAGAGGGTCATGGAGGAAGTGATCGAGGAATTCGACCGGTGCCGGGGAGAATTCGAGCGGATCGCCGCCCGCGAGCGGGGCGTCCCCCTGGAGAGCGTCCGGCTCCTCGCGCCGATCCCTCGCCCGGGCAAGTGCCTGGGCGCCTTCCTGAACTACGTGGATCAGCCCGGCCGCTCCCCGGACGCCCTGCCCCTCGAGTTCTTCTACAAGGATCCCTCCCTCCTGGGGCCGGAGGGAACCATCGAGCTGCCTGACATCCCCGGGGTCACCGAGTACCAGACCGAGGCGGAGCTGGCCTTCGTCATCGGGAAGGCGGCGAGGAACGTCCGGGCGGAAGAGGGGATGGACTGCATCTTCGGCTACGTGCCCTTCCTCGACATCTCGGTCCGGGGTATCACGCGCTACACCCGCTTCCTGACCAAGGGCCAGGCCACCCACGGCCCCTGCGGCCCGTGGATCACCACGAAGGACGAGGTTCCCGATCCCCACAGGCTCCGGGTGAGGTCCTGGGTGAACGGGGAGACCGCCCAGGATTTCAGCACCGCGTATATGGCCCATAAGATCCCCCCCCAGGTAGCCTGGCTGAGCCGCTTCGTCCGGCTCGAGCCGGGAGACGTCATCGCCACCGGAACCTACCACGCGGGCCGCAAGGGCCTGCGCGACGGGGACGCGATGGAAATCGAGGTCGAGGGCCTGGGGAGGGCGCGGTTCCTGGCCCGGGGGCCGTGGTCCCCAAGGCCCGGGGCGGCTTCCCTGCCTCAAACGCCCCGCGCGCCGGGAGTCGCCGACGCGAGCACGATCTCCCGCGTCTGACGGCGCGGCGGTCCGCCTTTGGCATTCCGGCACCCCCCGGGGATATCCGGGCGATGCCGCATTTTGTATCGGGTAGATGAGCTGGAGCGGTCCCCTGCCAAGAACGGTTCGATGGAACGCCCTGGCAAGATTATGGCCGGGCCGCTCAGGGCGCGTTGGGATTTTGGGCGGGCCGGGGAGCGCATTCTCCTCACCAGCGGGAGAGGACGCGCGGGAGGAGAAACGCCGTCCCGCCGGGATGGATTTCAAATCGCCAGGTAGCGGCGCACGATCTCCTCGTCGGCGTAGATCTCGTCCAGCGTCCCCGCGTGCTGGACGGCGCCCTTCTCCAGGATGTAGGCCCGGTCCGCCACCAGGCGGGAGAACTTGAGGTTCTGGTCCGCCATCAGGATGGTCACTTTCTCTTCCCGGATGGTGCGGATGATCTCGACGAGGCCCTTCACCACGAGCGGGCTGAGCCCCTCGGAGGGCTCGTCGAGGAGCAGGAGGGAGGGGTTGGTCATCAGGGCGCGCCCGATGGAGAGCATCTTCTGCTCGCCCCCGCTGAGGTGCCGCCCGCGCCGGGGGCTCAGGCTCCGCAGGGCCGGCAGAAGGTCGAGCACCTTTCCCAGCGTCCATGCCCCGTCTTGCCTGCCTGAGAACCGGTGCGCCAGCTCGAGGTTCTCCTCCACGGTCAGATCGGGAAAGACGCGGCGGTCGTCGGGGACATAGCCCACCCCGCTGCGGGCCACCTGGTGGGGGGGGAGGCCGGAGATGTCCCGCTCCATGAGGAAGATCCGGCCGCTGCGCGGGGGCGTCAGCCCCATAATGCTGCGCAGGGTGGTGGTCTTGCCGACGCCGTTCCGCCCCAGGAGGCACACCACCTCCCCCCGGTCGACCGCCAGGCTGACGTCCCGCAGGACGTGGCTCGCGCCGTAGTAGGTGTTGATGCTCTCCGCCCTGAGGATCACGCGATCTCTCCCCCGAGGTAAATATCGCGGACGCGCGCATCTTCGCGGATGACGGAGGGTGTGCCGCGCGCGAGAATCCGCCCCTGGTGGAGGACGACGATCTGCTGCGCCAGGGAAAAGACCACGTCCATGTCGTGCTCGATGAGCACGAAGGTGGTCCGCCGCGCCGCGCTGAGGTCGGCGATCAGCTTCAGGATGCGGGAGCGCTCGGCGGGGTTCATCCCGGCGGTGGGCTCGTCCAGGAGGATCAGGCGCGGCTTAGCCGCCAATGCGATCCCCACCTCCAGCAGCCGCTGGTCGCCGTGCGAGAGGATGCAGGCGGGAAGATGCGCCTTCTCCTCCAAGCCGGCTTCAGCCAGAATCATTTCCGTCCTCCGGTGGATCTCCTCGCTCGCGTCCACGGCCTTCCAGAAGCGCCAGGCGGTGCCGAGGCAGCTCAGGAGGGGGAGCTGGATGTTCCGTGAGACCGTGAGCTGGGGGAAGACGTTGGTGATCTGAAAGGAGCGTCCCAGGCCGCGGCGCACGCGCAGATGGACGGGAAGCCGCGTGATCTCCTCGCCCAGGAAGAAGATCCGCCCCGCATCGGGAAAGAGGTTGCCGGAGAGGAGGTTGATGAACGTGGTCTTCCCGGCGCCGTTGGGGCCGATGACGGCGGTCAGCACACCCTCTTTCAAATCCAGGTCCACGCCGTCGACGGCGCGCACCTCGCCGAAGTGCTTGCGAAGCCCCTCCGTCCGGAGCAAATCGGGATGGCCGGCGCCCGTCAAGAGAAGCGCCTCCAGAGCGCTGGCCGCAGGTGCGCCTCGTAGTAGCCGACCACGCCTCCCCGGAAGCCCAGCACCAGGATCAGCAGCACCAAGCCGAAGCCGAGGAGCCAATACTCCGTCAGCCGCTCGATGAACTCCTGAATCAGGTAGAAGAGGAGCGCTCCGACCATGGGGCCGGAGAAGGTGTGGATCCCGCCCAGGAGGGTGGCCAGCACGGGCGCGGCCGACTTGGTCCAATGGGCCACGGTGGGGGCAACCGTGTTCTCGAGGGGAGCCACCATCGCTCCTGCCAGGCCGCTGATAAAGGAGGAGAGGGCGAAGGCCGCCAAGCGGTAGCGCCTCACCGGGACGCCCGCGAAGGCGGCCCGGTTCTCATTCTCCCGGATGCCCTGGAGGACGAGGCCGAAGGGGGAATGAACCACGCGGTGGATCACCCCCACGCCGGCCGCGGTGATCGCGAGGACCAGGTAGTAGTAGGCCCAGAGGGCGTCCATCTTCACGGCGCCCAGGCCGGGGAGCCAAAGGGCCCCGCGGGGGATGCCGATCAGCCCGTCGTCCCCGCCCGTCACGGACCTCCAGTCGAAGGCCAGCGCGTACACCATCATGCCGAAGGCCAGGGTGAGCATGGCGAAGTAGATGCGCGTGCGGCGGACGCAGAAGAACCCGATCACGGCCCCCAGCGCGCCCGCGAAGAGAGCTCCGCCGAGGATGCTTGACAGGAGGGAGAGCGGCGTGCGCATGAGCAGGAGGCCGGCCGCGTACGCGCCCGCCGCGTAGAAGCCTGCGTGCCCGAAGGAGAGGAGCCCCGTGTAGCCGAACAGCAGGTTGAACCCCATGGCGAACAAGGCGAGGACAAGAACCTGGATGGCGAGGTAGATGTAGAAGCGCTCCCCTGTGAGGGGGATGCACAACAGGAGTACGGCGGCCGTCAGCCAGAAGATCCATCGCAAGGCGAGCATGGGGGCTCCTTCCCTCCTCGTCCCCTGGCTAGGAGGTTCCGAAAAGACCCTGCGGGCGGACGAGCAGGATGGCCGCCATCAGGATGTACATGAAGGCCAGCTCGAAGACCGGGGCGTAGACGTGGCCGTAGGCATTCACCAGCCCGATAAGGATGGACCCGAAGAAGGCCCCCTTCAGGTTGCCCAGCCCCCCGATGACGGCGACGGCGAACGCCTGGATGATGTAGTCCTCCGCCATCCCCGGCGACACCGTCCGGATGGGGATCCCCAGCGCTCCCCCCACGCCTCCCAGCCAAGAGCCGAACATGAACACCGCGGTGAACAGGCGCGGAACGTCCACCCCGATGGCGGCCGCCATCTCGCGGTCGGCGGCGGCGGCGCGGATCGTGCGCCCCCACCAGCTTTTCTCCAGCAGAAACCACAGGCCCAGGCCCACCAGCGGCCCCAAGGCGATGACGAAGAGGTTGTAGACGGGGAAGGGCCGCCCGAAGATCGGGATCGCCCCCCCCAGCGCCCCCGGCACGGGGGCTGATTGGTAGATCGGGCCCCATACCCATTTCACCAGGTCGGCGAAGATCAGGATGAACGCGAAGGTGAGGAGAAGCTGGTAGGCCTCGTCGATGTGATACACCCGGCGGATGAAGAAGCGCTCCATGAGTCCGCCCGCCAGGGCCACCAGCAGCGGGCCCACGGCCAGCCCCACCCAGAAGTCCAACCCCAGGATTCGCACGGCGCTGTAGCTCAGGTACGCCCCCAGCATGTAGAGGCTCCCGTGGGCGAAGTTCAGCACCCCGAGCACCCCGAAGATGAGGGTGAGGCCCGCGGCGACGAGCCACAGGAACATGGCAAGACTCAGCCCGATCATGCCTTGATAGAACAATTGCTCGAGCAACCTCCTGGCCTCCTCGCACAGGGGAGCTGAGGGCCTCTTCCTTCCCTGGAAGAGGCCCTCGATCCGGGTTGCCGGGAAGTGCTTATGAAGTGAACGGGGGGTGCCGGTAGTACATCTCGGCCGGGACCGTCTTCATGTCCCCCAGGATGCGGAAGGGGTACTTGGGGTCGGCCTTGGTCCGCCCCCAGGGCACCTCGTAGACGGCTTGATGGTCTTCCTTACGGAACCAGCGCCGGCCCCCCGGGCTGATCATGGTCATGTCCTCGAGCGCCTTGATGACCTTGTCCGTCTCGGTGCTCCCCGCCCGCTCGCTGGCCTGCTTGAGCGCCCAGTAGGCGGAGTAGGAGGTCTCGGAGGAGTAGTGGGGGTAGCGGTTCCAGCGCTTGTGGAAGCGCTGCACGAAGCCCGCGTTGACGCTGGTGGGGGGGTAAAGGAACCAGTAGCGGCTGCTCACCCACAGCCCCTCGGGATAATCCTTCCCCAGCCCCTCGAGCACGTCCATGGCCCCGCCCATCGGGTTGACCCATTCCTTGATCTTGCCGAAGACCCCGAACAGCTTCGCCTGCTTCACCAGCGAAACGGCCTCGCCGGCCCATTCGGTGGTGAAGATTCCCTCCGGGTTGGCGGCCATCACCTTGGAGATGTGGGGGCCGAAATCCTGCGTCCCGAAAGGGGCCCACGATTCCTCCACGAACTCTGCGTCGGGCCGGAACTGCTTGAGGGTTTTCTTGAACATCTCCCAGGAGGTGTAGCCGTACTCGTACTTGGGGGAGATGGTCGCCCACCGCTTGACCGGAAAATCCTTGGCGATCATGGCCGAGGCGATTCCATCCTGGTAAACGGGCACCGAGATCCGGAAGATCTGCTTGATGCCCTCCTTGTAGACGAGCTGCTCATTGACCTTCTCGGTGGCGCCGTGGGTGATCATCAGGATCTTGTTGAGCTGAGGCATTACCTTGCCCACGGCCAGCGCCACGCCGCTTGAGTCGATTCCCGCCACGAAGTCCGCCTTCCACTCGTCCACGAAGTAGCGGGCGTTCTTCACCCCGACGTCGGGCTTCACCTGGGTGTCGCGGAACTGGAACTCCAGCGGCCGGCCCAGGATGCCGCCGGCCGCGTTGATCTCCTCGGCGGCGAGGGTGGCGCCCATCTGCATG
>Ga0156328_1151_pt1 | contig 37355 bp, 39 predicted proteins | sample RifCSPlowO2_12_FD_107976 | JGI IMG/M metagenome (GOLD analysis project Ga0156328, IMG submission 107976) | Candidatus Tectomicrobia bacterium RIFCSPLOWO2_12_FULL_69_37 | reverse complement strand
GCCGGGCGCGAGCTGGCTTTCTCCTCCGCCCGGGCCATACGCTGGTAGGTCTCCGCCAGGTCGCGGTGGAAGACGAGGGCGCCCACCGGCGCCAAGTCCCCCTCCGGGAAATAGACCGTCCGGTTCTCCGGGAAGCGGTAGTAGCTCTCCCGGCCCGCGGCGATGTGCTCGTGCATGAAGTGGTGCATGGGGAAGCCGCGCCCGGCCAGCTCGATGGCGTCCGCCGCGACGTCCGCGAAGCGCATGGTGCCGTACTTCTCGAGGGCGGTGAGCCAGGCGTCCGCGGCCGCGGGCACCACGCAGCGGGCGACGCCGGGCGGGATCTCGCCCCCCCACTTCTCCCGGAACCACTGGATGGAGACCGCCTTCGGCCAGCGCCCGAGGCCGCTGATGGTCGTCACCCGCCGCTCCTTCGCCAGGTAGAGGATGATGGGAGCCACCCCGAGGAAAGAGATCATGTCGGTCAGCAGCACGCTCATGCAGAGCCCCGCCGCCACCCCCGCGTCCACGGCGTTCCCGCCCCGGTCGAGGATGCGCAGCCCGGCCTGGGTGGCCAGGTGGTGGCCCGAGGCCACCATGGCGCGGCGGCCCGTCACCTGGGGCCGGTGGGAGACGTACTCGCGTCCGTCGGGCAGGCGGTGGCGGAAGGCCATGCGCGGGTCCTCATAAGGGGGGACGATGGAAGCTCGGGAGGTTTTCTACCACAGGCCGGGCTCTGGAACGAGAGGGGGGCTGTCCACCGTTTTTTTCGCTGGAATTCGCTGAAAATCGATAGAATTTTCATTTTGCCCTTCCCGGCGTGAGAACCCGCCCGGGGCCCTGCGTTTTTTCCCGCCGGAATGTCCCGGAAAACCCCAGACACCCCCAGACACCCGCGCGCGGCCATTTTTTTCGGCGGGAATCCCCGTGAAATTGGTGGAATTTGCGTTTTCATCTCCTGCCTGTCCCTTTCACCTATGACCCTGTAGGGGCGGGTTTCGGTTCGGCTGAGCTCACCGAAGCCAAGCCCGCCCCTACAAACGAAGGCCCCCCCTGGCCGCGCGCGGCCGCATCACCCTCCTGGAGGAAGATACCCCCCCCCGGCCCGGAAGCTCTTACCTCAAGTTCGCGCTGGTTCCGGGATCGGGGATTTTTTTGCGGGTGCGGATGGGAGGTGTTGATTCCGTAGGGGCGAATCTTGTATTCGCCCCGCCGTGCCGGAAATGGGCGAGCACGAGGCCTTCGCCCTCCGTAGGGGCTACGGCCTCCGAAGGAGGGTTCGCCCCTACAGAGGATCGGCCGGCGGATGATGTCGTGGGGGCCTCGCCCCTACGGGTATCCTTGCCGGTGGACGGGATCAGGCCAAGTGGGCGTAGCTCTCGGCGGCGCCCGCCAGGGAGCGGTAGACCTCGAGGTACTCGTCCACCATCCGGGTGTGGCTGAAGCGCTCGAGGGCGCGCGCCCGGATGGCGGCGCGGCCGAGCGCGAGGGCCCGGGGGACGAGGCGGGCCAGCGCCCCGGCCGAGTCGGCGTGGAAGCCGGTCGTCCCGTAGTCCACCACCTCGCTCACCGCGCCCCGGTCGTAGGCGAGCACGGGGGTCCCGCAGGCCATTGCCTCCACCATGACGTTGCCGAAGGGCTCCTCCCACTGGACGGGGAAGAGGAGGGCGGCCGCGTTCTTGAGGAACTCGTTCTTCTCGGCGTGGCCCACGCGGCCGATGCAGGCGGCGTCCCTGCCGTCGAGGAGGGGCTGGATCTGCCCGGCGAAGTAGGCCTCCTCCTCCTGGTTCTCGGGGGCGCCCGCCAGGAGGATGGGGAGCCCGGCCTCCCGGGCGATCCGGATAGCGTCCAGGGGGTTCTTGAGCGGGGACATGCGCCCCAGGTAGGCGAGGTACGCGCCGGGGCGGAAGGAGGGCTCGAAGGCCTCGATGTCTATCCCGTTGTGGATGACCCGGAGGCCCGCGCGGTGCGGGGGCGGGACGGAGGCGATCTGGGAGCGGGTCTGGGCGATGATCGGGACGCCCGGGTGGCGGCCCAGCATCCACAGGTCGTCCGGGGTCAGGGCGCTGTTGATCCGGTGGACGACGGGGGTCTTGGAGAGGGTGCCGACGGGGATGGCCCCGCACCCCAGGTGGCAGTTGATCACGTCGAACGAGCTGGAGTCCCGGATGGCCTGCGCCAAGTTCGCGTTGGCGTAGCCCTCGTAGAACCAGGCGGCGCCCTTGGCCATGGCGTCGACCAGGTTTTCCTCGCAGCCCGGGCGGAGCCTGGCGCTCGTCCGGGAGTCCCCCGAGGCGAAGAGGGTCACCTCGTGGCCGCGCCGCACGAGCTCCTCGGTCAGCAGGTGGACGATGGCCTCTGTCCCCCCGTAGCGGGAGGGCGGCACGCTGGCCCAAAGGGGGGCTATCTGGGCGATCCGCAGGGGGGCGGTGGGTGCAGCCGCCATGGGCGGGCCCTCGGGGCTTCCCGGCGGGAGGAAAGGCCTCTCCCGCCCGTCGGAGCTGGGGTGCCCGGTGCGGCGGGCGTCCTCGTGAGCGGGCGCTCGCGCGCGCCCGCGGACGCCCAAGGCGGCTTGGGCTCGTGCGGTCAAAAGGGTGAGGCGGAGACGCATCCCTGTTGAATTGACAAACGAACTGCGCCGCGCTCCGGTTCCTGCGGCGGGAGGAAAAGCGGGCGGGACGGGCAGTGGGAGAAGGCGCCGCCCTTCTTTCGCCGCGCGCCCGCGGCAAGATGCCGATTCGGGCGGCGAAAGGAAGAGATCGCTTCGGGTTTTCTTCCCTGGGCGCTCAGGCGGCGGGGACGGGAGCCCCGATGTGCGCCATCATCCGGGCGAGGACGCGCTCGGCCGCGAAGTACTCCTCCGCGATCTCGCGCGCGGCCCGGCAGTGGGCCGGGTAGTCCGCCCGGATGGCCTCGAAGGCGGCGAGGATGTCCTCCATCGTCCGGAAGGGGAAGAGGCCCCGCCCGGCGGGGAGGACGGCTCCGAAGCCGGTGTCCTGGGTGACGGCGGGCCGGCCCGCCGCGAGGAAGCAGGCGGTGCGGTCGCTGAACCAGCCCGTCCAGGGGCGCACGTACTGATCCTTCGCTACGGTGAACTCCCCGCGCGAGGCCCGGATGTAGTCCCGGTAGGGGAGGATGTCCCGCGAGAGGGCGAGGGCGTCGGTGATGCGCCAGCCGCGGGAGCGGAGCATCCGGATCACGTCCTCCTCCCGGCAGGCCAGGGCCATCTCCACCGCCTCGGGGGTGCGCGCGGGGAGATCCACGAACTTCAGGAGCTCCAGGTGCTTGCTCCAGAGGTAGGTCTCCCCCTCCCAGGCCGCGTCCTTGCCCGTCTGCTTCCAGCTCGTGATGGTGGTGAAGGGGGCGCCGCCGGGGGGGCTCCCGGTCGCCCGCCACCAGTCCGTGACGACGGGCTGGCGGGTGGGCTTGAAGTCGAACTGGGGGCAGAGGGGGATGCCGCAGCCGGGCCGGCCGATGTTCTCCCCGAAGGTGAACCAGTGGGTGTGGGCGTCCAGGAAGGCCTCGGTCTCCCGCTTGCCCTGGCGCACCTCGACCTGGGCCAGGAAGGGGTCGGACTCGACGTAGATCCGCGCCGGGACGCGCATGTGCTCCCCGCGCAGGACGGTGGCGCCGGTCACGTTGAGGAGGACCTCGGCGCGGCCGAGCAGCCGGCCGAGGGCCGCGGGCGAGAGGCCATGGAGGCCGCCGTCCGAGGGGGAGCGGTAGGACCACTTCCCCTCCAGGCCGCACCAGGCCATGAGCCGGGCGATGAGGCGGGTGGTGTAGAGGCTGCGGGCGGTGACGGCGTCCTGCTCGGGGTCGAAGGGCCAGGCGCGGGTGTCCTCGAGGTAGTGGACGTCGTAGCCCAGCCGCCGGAGGCCCTCGATGTAGTGGAGCATCTGCCAGGCCACCCCGGCGAAGGGGGACTGGCCCATGAAGCCCATGACGATTGCGGCCGGCTTGGGGGGCACGGGCTCAGTCTCCCGCGGCGGGGATGGGCTCGTGCCGGGCGATCTCCATCTGCTGGCGGTAGAGGCTCGCGTAGAGGCCGTCGAGGGCCACGAGCTCGGCGTGGCTCCCCGCCTCCACGATCCGCCCGCGGTCGAGGACGAGGATGCGGTCCGCGTTGCGGATGGTCGAGAGGCGGTGGGCGATGATGAAGGTGGTGCGGTTCTCCATGAGGCGGTTCAGGGCCTCGAGGAGGAAGCCCTCGGTCCGGGCGTCCAGGGCCGAGGTCGGCTCGTCCAGGATGAGGATGGGGGCGTCCTTCAGGAAGGCGCGCGCGATGGCGAGGCGCTGCTTCTCTCCCCCGGAGAGGGTCGCCCCCCGCTCCCCGACCACGGTGTCGTAGCCCTCGGGCAGCCGGCGGATGAACTCGTCCGCGTTGGCGGCCGTGGCGGCCGCCTCGACCTGCTCCCGGGTGGCCTGGGGCCGCCCGTAGGCGATGTTCTCGGCCACGGTCAGGGGGAAGATGAAGGGTTCCTGGAGCACGATGGCCACCTGCTCGCGCAGGTTCCGCAGGCGGATGGCGCGGATGTCCTCCCCGTCCACCGTGACGCGCCCGGCCCAGGGGTCGTAGAAGCGCACGAGGAGGCTCACCAGCGTGGTCTTGCCCGCCCCGGTGGGGCCCACGATGGCGGTCGTCCGGCCCGGCTCGGCCTCGAAGGAGATGCCCTGGAGCGCCGCCCGGCCCTTCTCGTAGCCGAACTCCACCCCCTCGAAGCGCACCCGGCCCCCGATCTGGAGGTCGCGGGCGTCGGGGCGGTCGGCCACGTCGAGGGGGGTGTCCAGGATCTCCATCACCCTCTCGGCCCGCGCGGCCGCGTCCTGGATGGTCGAGGCCGTGTAGGTGATGGCGTTGAGGGGCGTGTAGAGCGACTGGAGGTAGGAGAGGAAGAGGACGATGGTCCCCACCGTCACCCTCCCCTCCAGGGCGTAGCGCGCCCCCAGGTACATGATGCCCGCCGTCCCCAGGGCGGTCACGAGGCCCACGAAGAGCTTGAACCACATGTCGGCCGCCGCCGAGCGCTCGTAGGCCGTGACCGTCTGATCGGCGTAGGAGCGGAAGCGCGCCTGCTCGATCGGCTCCCGCGTGAAGGCCTGCACCGCCGGGATGGCGCTCAGGGCCTGGGTCACCATGGCCATCATCCGGCCCTCGAGGTCGCGGCGCTCGCGGCCCCGCTGCTGCATGGGCTTCCCGAAGAGCCGGATGGAGAGCACCAGGAAGGGCGCCACCGCCAGGGCGAGGAGCGTCATGGAGGGCTCGAGCCGCCACATGATGAGGAACATGGTTACCAGCATGATCAGCGACTGGAGCGCCGGCAGCACGGCCCCGGCGACGAGGGCGTTGACGCAGTAGGCGTCCCCGGTCACCCGGGCCACGGTGTCGCCCACCGGCCGGCGGCTGTGGAAGGTGAGCGAGAGCCGCTGGAGGTGGAGGAAGATGTCCGCCGCCAGGTCGTACACCATCCGCTGGCCCAGCCGCACCGTGGAGGAGAGGTTGGCCAGGGTCATGAGCCAGCCCAGGACGAAGAGGCCCACGGTGCCGATGCACACCCAGAGGAGAAGGCCCTCCGCCCCCGCGCTCCCGGGCAGGGAGGCGAGGAAGCCGCGCGCCTCCTCGGGCAGGGGCTGCTGGCCCAGCACCTGGTCCAGCAGGAGCTTCATGGGCCAGGGCTTGAGCACCTCGAGTACGATGCCGAGGAACATGGTCAGGATGACGGTCCCGAACTGCCCCCGGTGGGGCCAGAGGTAGCGGAGGAGCCGCCGGCTGGTCTTCACGGCACGCCCGCCTTCCGCCCGCGCCGGGGGAGGAGGACGCCCTCGCCCTTCTCCCGGAGGGTTCGCACGAGCTTGCCGGCCGCCGCCGCGCAGTCGCGCAGGGTGGCGGCCGCGATGAGGAACACGCCGGTGCCCAGGACGGCCCCCGCGAGGAAGGCCCCCTCCCGCAGGGCCTCGGTGGAAAGGAGGGAGAGCATCGAGATCAGGAAGACGCCGCTCACCGAGGGCTTGGGCCAGAGGCGGAAGCGGAAGAGCTGCTTGCCCGCCCCGTGTTCCTCCACCGCCCACTGGAGCTGGACGGCCCCCAGCAGGCCGCCCCGGACCTCGAGATCCCAGTGGTCGAAGTCCCCCCCGACCAGGACCTGGGCGCGGGCCCGGCGCAGGGCGCGCTCCAGGGAGGCCAGCACGGCGTCCGGGGAGCGCCACTTCTCGCACCACAGGGCGATCTGCCGGGGCCCCGGCCAGGAGAGCTTGGAGAGCTGGGTGTTGCGCCACGGGGTGAGGCCGAAGGCGAGCCGCCCCTGGAGCCGCGCGAGGGGCTGCATGAGGTGGAGACAGGCCGTGAGCCAGAAGCGCTCGCGCCGCTCCGCGCGGCTGGCGGGGGCGGAGGCGAAGCGGGCCCGGCGGGCGCTCAGCGCCGCCTGGGCCAGGGTCGTCCCCATCGCCAGGGCCAGGGGGAGCCCCGCCCAGAGGAGCGGCGCCCAGGTCAGGCCGAGGAGGGTGAGGAAGCCCAGGATGGCGGTGATCAGGTACCACTCGGGCATGAGGGTCATGCAGGCGAGGGGGGCGGGCGCGGGCCGGTAGAGGGACTGGAAGGGGGCCATCCCCCACACCCCGTGGAAGACCTTGCCCCGGTAGTTGGTCAGGTTCTGGACGAGCCCGGGGCCGTAGATGCGCCCGGCCCACATGAGGTGGCCGGCGATGTTGTACTTCTCGGGCCACTTCCGCTCGAGCATGCCCTCGGCCTTTCCGTAGCTCTTCTGCTGCCGCCAGTAGGCGCGGACGCCGTTGCGGCGGTGGTGCCACACCATGGCCGCCGGATGAAAGCCGATGGTCCAGCCCTGCTGCTGGATGCGCCAGCACAGGTCCACGTCGTCCCCCGCCACCCGGAACTGGGCGTCGAAGCCGCCCACCGCCTCCAGGGCCGAGCGGCGGAAGGCCATGTTGCAGCCCGGGATGTGCTCGGCCACGGTGTCGGTCAGGAGGACGTGGTTGGGCCCGCCGGGTGCGTTGGCCACGCAATCGGCCACCAGGCCGTCCCCCGCCGGGGGCAGGTTGGGGCCGCCGGCGGCGGCATGGTCCGCCCGCATGAAGGCGGAGGCGAGGTAGGTCAGCCAGTGCGGGTCGGGCCGGGCGTCGTCGTCGATGTAGGCCACGATCTCGCCCGTGGCGGCCTGCCAGCCGGTGTTGCGGGCGCTCGAAAGCCCGCGGTTCTCGGTGCGGATGAGCCGGAAGGAGGGGAACTCCGCGGCGACCCGGGGGGTGGCGTCCTTGGAGCCGTCGTCCACCACGATCACCTCGTACTCGCCCGGGTAGTCGAGGCCTTCCAGCCCCTGGAGGGTGTCCCGCAGGGTGCGGCTGCCGTTGTAGGAGCACACCACCACCGAGGCCCGGGGCCAAGGGAGGGCGGCGGGGGCGGGAGCGGAGGCGAAGGCCCGGCGCGCGGCGAGGAGCGCCTTCTTGGGCTCGCGGCCGCGCGTGGTGAGGCCGAAGTCCCAATCCTCGATGTCGAAGCCGCCGCGGAACCACTCGTCCGTCCAGGCGAAGACGAAGGCCCCCGCGCAGCCGCCCTCGAAGGCGGAGCGGACCTGCCACTCGAGGGAGCGGGCCTGGGCCTCCTCCCCGTTGCGGCGGCTGTCGAGGCCGATCTCGGCCATCACGAGGGGGCGCTCGCCCACGAGGTTGTGCAGGCGGGCGAGGTAGGCCTCGTAGCGCTCCCGCTGCTCGAGGTAGACGTTGAAGCAGGCGAAGTCGAGGAAGGGGAGCTCCAGGTACTCCGTCGTGGGGTAGTTCACGTAGGTGACGAGCCCGGCCGGGTCCTCGGCCTTGGCGGCCCCGTAGAGGCGGCGGATGAAGCGCCCGATGCGCTCCGGGCCGTACCAGCGGACGATGGGGGCGGGGATCTCGTTCCCCACGGCGTAGCAGAGGAGGGCGGGGTGGCCGGCGATCTGCCTCACCGCCGAGCGCACGCGCTCGACGATGGACCAGGCGGCCTTGCGGTCGTCCAGGAAGGCGAGGTGCTGCTCCCAGGGCAGGCCCGCCATGACGTGGAGGCCGTGCCGGGCGGCCAGGTCGAGCAGCCACCGCGGGGGGGTGGTGTAGGTCCGGACGGCGTTCACGCCGTTCGCGGCCATCATGGCGAAGTCCCGCTCGGCCGCCTCGGGGCGGTGGAACTCGTTCCCGTAGGCGTCGGGGCGGAAGGTGCCGTACGTCACTCCCTTCACCCACAGCTTGCGGCCCCCGGCGTAGAGGAACTTGCCGCGGACCTCGGGGCGCGGGGCGGGGCCGGCCTCCAGGGCGGAGAGGGCCTCGATCGTGGCCAGGCCCGCGGGGTCATGCCCGTTGCGGGAAGGGGCGGCTTCCGCGAGATGGCGCCCGTTGGGGGAAAGGTCTGCTTCGGCGGGACAGTGCCCGTTGCGGGAAGCGGCCGAGGCAGCCTTCAAGAGTTGCGGGTCCATGGGGGATTCCGGGGGCGTCAGCGGGCGGCCACGCCGTTGGCCGGCCCCGGGGCGGGGGCCGCCAGGGGAACCGCCGGGCGGGCGTGCCACGCCCAGGCGGTCTGGACGATGCCGCTCAGCTCGGTGAAGCGGGGCTTCCAGCCCAGCACGCGGCCGGCCCGGGCGGGGTCCGCCACGAGCACGGCGGGGTCGCCTTCCCGCCGGGGGGAGGTCCGCATCGGCACCTCGCGGCCGCTCAGGCGCTCGACGGCGCGGATGACGTCCAGGACGGAGTGGCCGCTCCCGGTGCCCAGGTTGAACGGGGCGGGCTCGCCGCCCGCCAGGAGGTGCTCCAGGGCCTTCACGTGGGCGTCGGCCAGGTCGTTGACGTGGATGTAGTCGCGCAGCGCCGTGCCGTCGGGGGTGGGGTAGTCCGTGCCGAACACCTCGACCTCGGGGCGCTGGCCGAGGGCGGCCTGGATCACCAGGGGGATGAGGTGGGTCTCGGGGTCATGGTGCTCGCCGATCTCGCCCTCGGGGTCGGCCCCGGCCGCGTTGAAGTAGCGGAGCGCCGCCCAGCGGAAGCCGTGCACCTCGCCGTACCAGCGCAGGGCCTTCTCGGCCATGAGCTTGGTCTCGCCGTAGGGGCTGATGGGCGACTGCGGCTCGCTCTCGCCGATGGGCAGGCGGGAGGGGATGCCGTAGGTGGCGCACGAGGAGGAGAAGACGATGTTCTTCACCCCGGTCTCCCGCATGGCCTCGAGGAGGTTCAGGGTGTTGATCACGTTGTTGGCGAAATACTTGCCCGCGGCGCGCATGGACTCGCCGACGTAGGCGTAGGCGGCGAAGTGGATGACTGCCTGGATGGAGTACTCGCGCAGCACCCGGCGCAGGATGGCCGGGTCGGCCAGGTCGCCCTCGACGAAGGGCCCCCACTTCACGGCCCAGCGGTTGCCGTTCACGAGGTTGTCGTAGACGACGGGCTCGTAGCCCGCGCGCGCGAGACGCTTCGAGGTGTGGCTCCCGATGAAGCCCGCCCCACCCGTCACCAGCACCGCAGTGCTCATGCCTGAAAAGCTCCTTATGGATTCAACGCGCCCGCCGGTCCCCGCCGGATATGCGCCACATGGAACCCGGCGCTCGCCGCCGGACGCCGGCGGCCTCGAAGGACCGGTCAAAATGTGGATGTGTCAGCGGCTGATCAGTGTGAAGCGGCTCTCACACGGGGGGGCTCAGCGAGCAACACAGCAGAAGCCGGGAATAGGGGGGGACTCCATCCAAGCGGCGCATCGGAGCTTTCGAGCTCTCCAAGGAGGACGGCGAATCCAAAGACCCTTTGTCGCCCATTCGCCTCTTTCGCCCGATCACTTCTTTCGCCCGATCGGGCGCCTCCGTCTACTCCTGGGGGAGCCAAAAGTCAATATTCTTCATCCATCTTCAGGCCGGGAAGCGGGCGGCCCCACTCCACCCGCGGTATCGGTTTAGCAATCGAACAGCGGCGGGCAAAGGTTCCCGGGATTTCGTGGGAAGGGCGGAAATGTGAAAGTCAGCGGATAACATGTATATTCATTAAAATCAATGAGTTGAAATAACAAGCCGGCCCGCCGCGAGGGCTAGCTCTTGCGCCGGCGGATGCGCTCGGCGGCCTGGACCAAGTTCCACTGCAGGACGGCCATCAGGCCGGCCACGGTCAAGAGGATCAGTACGGGCGCCATGATCCCTCTCCCGGTTGAGCGCCAATGCGCGTTCGCAACTTCCGTTTCTTCTTTCGACACATTCGACTGTGGCTTGAATCTAGCCCGCTCCCGCGCCGAAGGCTGTGAAGCATATCACAGAGATCCGTGTATCTTACTGATTTTCTTGTCGCAAGCTGCGAAGCCCGCCGTCTCGGGGGGAGACAGGGAAGGTTGTGGTAGAGTCCCTCCCCAGCATCTTGGGGTTCGATGCCCCCGGCCTTCTATCTGTCCGGCGCGAGCCGGCTTCTTCATCCGAGAAGGGCCTGGAAAATGTTTTCGAGGATCGGCACCTGGGAGGGGACTCCCGAGGAGCTGGAGCGCTGGATCGCCCGCTCCCGGGAGGAGGTGAAGCCCAGCATCCGGAAGGACCCGGGCCTCGCCGCCGCCTACTGGCTCGCGGACCGCGCGCGGGGGAAGGGGATGATCGTCACCTTCTGGGAGAGTTTGGGGGCCATGGAGGCGAGCGAGCAGGCCCGCCTCAAGCGCCAGTCCGGCACCGCCGCCGCCACCGGGGCCAAGGTCGCGACCGAGCGGTACGAGGTGGTGGATAAGCTGATGATGTGAGAGGGGAGCGAGAGGGCCGGGGTGAAGGGGCGCCATTTGAGGCCACAGATTGCGATCTGAAAGACTGACCGGGGGTGATTCTCCCTCCCCCTCCGGGGGAGGGCCGGGGTGGGGGAGGGCCGCCCGATCGCGCTTCCCTCCCCCTACCCCCTCCCGGAGGGAGGGGGAGCACCCAAAGAGGAGCCAAGTTCATGCTCCGCCACGCGCCGAAGGCCGCCCTCGCCGGGCTCCTCGCCCTCCTCCTGGGCGCGGCCCTGGTCGCCGGGGTCAAGCTGGGCGCCCTCCCGCCCGGGGAGCACCTCCGCCTCGTGCGCCTGGGGGTGGCCCTGTTCGTGGGCGGGCAGGGGGCGCTGGCGGCGGGGGCGATCGGGGCAGTGGCGGGTTGGTGGTCCGGATGGGGGAAGAAGGAGGGGCGGGTCTGAGACCCGCCCTATTACGTTGTATTTCGTAGGGGCGACCGGCCTTCAGTCGGCCGAAGCCGACTTTCGGCTGGCGAAGGCCGGCCGGTCGCCCCTACAGGGGGACACCCCCCTCAATCCCTCAGCAGGGGCTTGGTCTTGTCCGGCGCCTCCACCTCGAAGGTGTTGAGGGCCATGGCGACGGCGGTGAAGTAGCCGCAGAGCATGGTGAGCTCGATCGTCTCCTGCTCCCCGAAGCGGCCGAGGGCGGCGCGGAAGCTGGCGTCGCTCACCCTTCCAGATTCCTGAAGCTCCGAGACGAAGTCGTAGACGATCTGCTCGTCGGGCGGGAGGCCCGCGGGCCGCCTGCGCTCGAAGATGGCGTCGATGGCGGCCTGCGCCACCCCGGCGCTCAGGGCCTGGGGGACGTGCACCTGCCACTCGTACTGGGCGGTCCAGGCCCGGGCGGTGACGAGGACGGCGATCATCCGCAGCCGGGCCGGGATCTTCGTGACGAAGCGCATGTACTCGCCCACCTTCTGGAAGCGGCTGGCCGCCTCGGGGGCGCGCAGGAGGACGGTGAAGGGGCCCATCACCCGGCCCCGGGGGCCGGCGGCGATCTCGTCGGCGGCGCGGCGCTGGGCTTCGTTCATCTGCTCGTAGGTCAGGGGGGCCAGGCGGGGCATGGAGGGCTCCTCGCGATGGGATGAAAGCGTTCCGGGGACGGTACTGCGCGGGAGGGGAGAGGGCAACCGCCGAGGGCTGGCGGTCATCTGTAGGGGCGAGGCATGCCTCGCCCCTACAAAGGGAGATACAGGTGGAAAGGCGTCAGCCCCGCGCGCTGGGGGGCAGGAGGGCCGCCGCCGCCGCCGCCGCGGGCTCCTCGGCGCTGCGGAGGACCTCGATGAAGCGCTCGACCGTGGGGGTGAGGGGCTTGCCGCGCCGGCAGATGAGGGCGACGGGGCGGGTGATCTTCTCGCCCTCGATGGGGAGCGCCACCAGGGTACCGATGGCGAGCTCCTTCTGGAGGGCGGGCTCGGGGAGGATGCTCACCCCGGTCCCGGTCGAGACGGCCTGCTTGATGCTCTCGACGTTGTCGAACTCCATCACCACCTGGGGGCGCACCCCGGCGCGGCGGAAGGCGCGGTCCACCGCCTTGCGGACGGCGAGGTCGCCGTCGAAGTGGACGTAGGGCTCCCCGGCCAGCTCGGCGAGGCGCACCCCGCGCTTGCGCACCAAGCGGTGGGCGGGCGGGCAGACGAGGAGCATGGGCTCGTCCTGGAGGGGGACGACCGTGAGGGCCCGGTTGGCCGGGGGGTAGGAGAGCACCCCCACGTCGGCCGAACCGTCCAGCACGGCCTGGACCACCTCCTCCGGGTGGAGGCACTCCAGCCGCACCCGGGCCTCGGGGTGGACCATGCGGAAGTTCTGCATCCGGGCCCCCATGGCGTGGAGGCCGACCGAGTAGATGGCCGCCACCCGGATGGTGCCCGCGATGCGGCGCTGGTGGCGGACCATCTCGGCCCGCGCCCGGTCGAAGCCCTCGAGGAGCTCCCGGCAGGCGCGGTAGAACTTCTCCCCCTCGGGGGTGACCTCGAGGGGGCGCTTGCTCCGGTCGAGGAGCTGCACCCCCAGCTCCTCCTCCAACTGGCGGACGGCCTGGCTGGCGGCGGACTGGGTGACGTTACTCTCCAGGGCCCCCCGGGAGAAGCTCTGGTGGCGGGCGACGTGGCAAAAAAGCTGCAAAGTCTCGATATGCATGGGTCCCTCAGCGCCCCGGGGATCCTATATCATAATTATTTCTAATGCAATGTATTAGAAAATTTAGCTTGGCTTATGGCCGCCGTTCCGGTATAAATTGTTCCCGCCCCGCCTGAGTGGGTGGTTGTTCCCCCCTAGATGCCTTCGCCCGGTGGTGGATGAGGCGCCCTCGCACGGGAAAGGGCAGGCGGCAGGGCCGTGTCCCCTCTTTTATGCATGGGTGAGCCGAAACCATGACCCGACCCCATACCCCCCCTCCCGCGCAAGGGCTCTACGACCCCGCCCAAGAGCACGACGCCTGCGGCGTCTGCTTCGTGGTGGACATCAAGGGGCGCAAGTCGCGCCGCATCATCGACATGGCCATCACCGGCCTGGAGCACCTCTCCCACCGGGGGGCCTGCGGCTGCGAGGAGAACACCGGGGACGGCGCCGGCATCCTCATGCAGATGCCGGACAAGTTCCTGCGGAAGGCCTGCGAGGCCGAGGGCATCGCCCTGCCCGAGCCGGGCCGCTACGGGGCGGGCATCGTCTTCCTGCCCCCCGACCCCATCCAGGCCAACCACTGCGAGACCCAGTTCGAGGCCATCATCCGGGCCGAGGGCTGCGAGCCCCTCGGCTGGCGCGAGATGCCCTCGGACCTCTCCCCCGTCGGGCCCACCGCCCGCGCCGGGGCCCCGCGCTTCCGCCAGCTCTTCATCGGGGGCTTCGATCCCAAGGCCGGCCGGATGGACGTCGAGCGCAAGCTCTACGTCATCCGCAAGCAGGTCGAGCACGCCATCGCCAAGAGCGACCTGACCGAGCGGCTCTACTTCCACATCCCCAGCCTCTCGGCCCAGACCATCGTCTACAAGGGCATGCTCACCTCGCACCAGCTCGCCGAGGTCTTCCCCGAGCTCCGGGACCCGGACATGGAGACGGCGCTGGCGCTCGTGCACTCGCGCTTCTCGACCAACACCTTCCCCTCCTGGCCCCGGGCGCACCCCTACCGCTACCTCTGCCACAACGGGGAGATCAACACCCTGCGCGGCAACATCAACTGGATGCACGCCCGCGAGGCGCTCTGCCGGTCGGAGCACTTCCCGGAGCTCGAGAAGCTCCTCCCGATCGTCGTCGAGACGGGCAGCGACTCGGCCATGTTCGACAACGTGCTCGAGTTCCTCTACATGGGCGGCTACGAGCTGCCCCACGCCATGCTCATGATGATCCCCGAGCCGTGGAGCGGCCACGAGTCCATGGACGAGGAGCGCAAGGCCTTCTACGAGTACCACGGCTGCATCATGGAGCCCTGGGACGGCCCGGCCTCCATCGCCTTCACCGACGGCACCACCATCGGCGCCGTGCTCGACCGGAACGGCCTCCGGCCCTCGCGCTACTACGTGACCAAGGACGGCCTCGTGGTCATGGCCTCCGAGGTGGGGGTGCTGGACATCCTGCCCGAGAACGTCCTCCTGAAGGAGCGGCTCCATCCGGGGCGCATCTTCCTCGTGGACACGGCAGAGGGGCGCATCATCGACGACGAGGAGATCAAGCGGCGCTACGCCTCGGCCAAGCCCTACAAGAAGTGGCTGGACGGGAACCTCGTGCCCCTGGAGAAGCTCCCCGACGCGCCCGAGCTGCCCGAGCCCGACCACGAGACCGTGCTCCAGCGGCAGATGGCCTTCGGCTACACCGAGGAGGACCTGCGCTTCTTCCTCGCCCCCATGGCCTTGAAGGGGGACGACCCCGTGGGCTCCATGGGCACCGACACGGCGCTGCCCGTCCTCTCCAACCGCTCGCGCCTCCTCTACGACTACTTCAAGCAGCTCTTCGCCCAGGTGACCAACCCGCCCCTCGACTGCATCCGCGAGGAGCTGGTGACCCAGATGTCCGTCACCATCGGGGCGGGCGGGAACCTCCTCAATCCGGACGAGGCCTCCTGCCGCCAGATCAAGCTCGAGTCCCCGATCCTCGACAACGAGGGGCTCGCCAAGATCGGCCACGTGAAGCACCCCTTCTTCAAGGCGGCCAGGCTGCCCATCCTCTTCCCCGCCAAGGAGGAGCAGAAGGGGCTCCAGAAGGCGCTGGACGACCTGTTCGCCCAGGCCGACCGGGCCATCGCGGGGGGGCACAACATCATCGTCATCTCGGACCGGGGCGTGAACGAGACGATGGCGCCCGTCCCCGCCCTGCTGGCCACGGCGGGCCTCCACCACCACCTCGTCCGCTCGGGCACGCGCACCCGGGTGGGCCTCGTCCTCGAGACCGGCCAGGCGCGCCAGGTGCACCAGATGTGCGTGCTCATCGGCTACGGGGCCAACGCCATCAATCCCTACCTGGCCTTCGAGACGCTCGACGACATGATCCGCGGCAGCATCCTCACCGGCCTCGACCACAAGGCCGCGGTCAAGAACTACATCAAGGCCCTGAAGAAGGGCATCCTCAAGGTCATCTCCAAGATGGGCATCTCCACCATCCAGTCCTACTGCGGCGCCCAGGTCTTCGAGGCGGTCGGCCTCAACAAGGAGTTCGTGGACCGCTACTTCACCTGGACGGCCTCGCGCGTCGGGGGCATCGGGCTGGACGTCGTGACCGAGGAGACCCTCATCCGCCACCGCCGGGCCTTCCCCGAGCGGCCCGCCGGCAAGCCCGCCCTGGACGTGGGCGGCGAGATCCAGTGGCGCCGCGACGGGGAGATCCACCTCTTCAACCCCGAGACCGTCTTCAAGCTCCAGCACGCCACCCGCACGGGCCAGTTCGGCGTCTTCCGCGAGTACACCAAGCGGGTGGACGACCAGAGCCGGGGGCTCGCCACCCTGCGGGGCCTCTTCGAGTTCAAGCCGGCCCGCAAGCCGGTGCCCCTCGAGGAGGTCGAGCCCGTCGAGTCTGTCGTCAAGCGCTTCGCCACCGGGGCCATGTCCTACGGCTCCATCAGCCAGGAGGCGCACGAGACCCTCGCCATCGCCATGAACAGGCTCGGCGGCAAGTCCAACACGGGCGAGGGGGGCGAGGACCCGGCCCGCTACGTCCCCGACGCCAACGGCGACTCCCGCCGCAGCGCCATCAAGCAGGTGGCCTCGGGGCGGTTCGGGGTGACGAGCGAGTACCTCGTGAACGCCGACGACCTCCAGATCAAGATGGCCCAGGGCGCCAAGCCCGGCGAGGGCGGCCAGCTGCCGGGCCACAAGGTCTACCCCTGGATCGCCAAGGTGCGCTACTCCACCCCCGGCGTGGGCCTCATCTCGCCCCCGCCGCACCACGACATCTACTCGATCGAGGACCTGGCCCAGCTCATCTACGACCTCAAGAACGGCAACCCCCGCGCGCGCATCCACGTGAAGCTCGTCTCCGAGGTGGGGGTGGGCACCGTCGCGGCGGGGGTCGCCAAGGCGCACTCCGACGTCGTCCTCATCTCCGGGCACGACGGCGGCACCGGCGCCTCCCCCATCACCAGCATCAAGCACGCCGGCACCCCCTGGGAGCTCGGCCTGGCCGAGACCCAGCAGGTGCTGGTGCTGAACAAGCTGCGCGACCGCATCGTCGTCCAGGTGGACGGCCAGCTGAAGACGGGCCGGGACGTGGTCATCGCCGCCCTCCTCGGGGCGGACGAGTTCGGCTTCGCCACCGCCCCGCTCGTGGTCATGGGCTGCGTCATGATGCGGGTCTGCCACCTGAACACCTGCCCGGTCGGCATCGCCACCCAGGACCCCGAGCTCCGCAAGAAGTTCACCGGCAAGCCCGAGTTCGTCGAGAACTTCTTCCGCTTCATCGCGCAGGAGGTGCGCGAGTACATGTCGCTGCTCGGCTTCCGCACCATGGCCGAGATGATCGGCCGCGTGGACCGCATCAACGTCCGCAAGGCGCTCGACCACTGGAAGGCCAAGGGGCTCGACTACGCGGCCATCCTCCACAAGCCCGACATGGGCCCGGGCGTCGCCATCCGCTGCGTGCGCGGCCAGGACCACGGCCTCGAGAAGACCCTCGACATGACCACCCTCCTCCCGGCCTGCCGGGAGGCGGTCGAGAAGAAGGCGCCCGTGACCCTCCGCCTGCGCATCGAGAACGTGAACCGCACGGTGGGCACCATCCTCGGCTCCGAGATCTCCAGGCGGCACGGCGCCGAGGGGCTGCCCGAGGACACCGTCTCCATCCACTTCAAGGGCTCGGCCGGCCAGAGCTTCGGCGCCTTCATCCCCAAGGGCGTCACCCTCATCCTCGAGGGCGACTCGAACGACTACATGGGCAAGGGCCTCTCGGGCGGGAAGATCGTCGTCTTCCCCCCCCGGGAGTCCAGCTTCACGGCCGAGCGGAACATCCTCATCGGCAACGTGGCCCTCTACGGCGCCACGGGCGGGGAGGCCTACTTCCGCGGCATCGCGGGGGAGCGCTTCTGCGTCCGCAACAGCGGCGCCCACACCGTGGTGGAGGGCGTGGGCGACCACGGCTGCGAGTACATGACGGGCGGCCGGGTGGTGGTGCTCGGCCGCTCGGGGCGCAACTTCGCGGCCGGCATGTCCGGCGGGATCGCCTACGTCCTCGACGAGGCGGGCGACTTCCGGCGCCGCTGCAACATGGAGATGGTGGACCTGGAGGAGCTGGTGGTGCCCGACGACGTCGAGGAGGCCAAGACCCTGATCCGCAGCCACGCCAACTACACGGGCAGCGAGGTGGCCCAGCGCGTCCTCGCCCGCTGGGCCGAGTGCCAGCCGAAGTTCGTCAAGATCATGCCGCGCGACTACAAGCGGGCCCTGACCGCGATTCAGCGCGCCAAGGAGCAGGGCATCCCCTGGGAGGTCGCGGTGATGGAGGGCGCCCATGGGTAAGCCGACCGGCTTCTTCGAGTACACGCGGGAGCTGCCCAGGCGCCGCCCCGTCGGGGAGCGGGTGCGCGACTGGCGGGAGGTCTACCTGCCCTTCGCGCAGGAGAAGCTCCAGGCCCAGGGCGCCCGGTGCATGGACTGCGGCATCCCCTTCTGCCACGACGGCTGCCCGCTCGGGAACCTCATCCCCGACTGGAACGACCTCGTCTACCGCAACCGCTGGCGCGACGCGATCGACAGCCTCCACGCCACCAACAACTTCCCCGAGTTCACGGGGCGCCTGTGCCCCGCGCCCTGCGAGGGGGCCTGCGTCCTCGGGATCAACAGCGACCCGGTGACCATCAAGCAGATCGAGGTTTCCATCATCGACCGCGCCTTCGAGGAGGGCTGGGTGAGGCCCGTCCTCCCCCGGGTGCGCACCGGCAAGCGGATCGCCGTCGTGGGCTCGGGGCCCTCGGGCCTGGCCTGCGCCCAGCAGCTCTGCCGCGCGGGCCACGCCGTCACCGTCTACGAGCGGGCGGACCGCATCGGGGGGCTGCTGCGCTACGGCATCCCCGAGTTCAAGATGGAGAAGAGCGTGCTGGACCGCCGCCTCGAGCAGATGGAGGAGGAGGGGGTGGTCTTCCGCCCCAACTCCCACATCGGGGTGAACGTCCCGGCCGGCAAGCTCCGGCGGGAGCACGACGCCCTCGTCCTCGCCGGGGGGGCCACCCACCCCCGCGACCTCCCCATCCCGGGCCGGGAGCTCAAGGGCATCCACTTCGCGATGGAGTACCTCCCCCTCCAGAACCGCCGCTGCGAGGGGGACACGATCGCGGAGGAGAAGTTCATCACCGCCGAGGGCAAGCACACCGTCATCATCGGAGGGGGCGACACCGGGGCCGACTGCCTGGGCACGGTCCACCGCCAGGGGGCGGCCTCCGTCCTCCAGCTCGAGCTCCTGCCCCGGCCCCCGGACGAGCGCGCCTCCTCCAACCCCTGGCCCCTCTACCCCCAGGTCTTCCGGACCTCCTCGGCCCACGAGGAGGGCGGCGAGCGGCTCTACTCCGTCTCCACCAAGAAGTTCATGGGGGAGAACGGCCGGGTGAAGAAGCTCCACCTCGTCACGGTCGAGATGAAGACCGACAACGGGCGGATGAGCTTCGCGGACGTGCCCGGCTCGGACCAGGAGTTCCCGGCCGAGCTGGTGCTCCTCGCCATGGGCTTCCTCGGCCCCGAGCGGAAGGGGATGCTGGAGGAGCTGGGCGTCGAGATGACCGACCGGGGCAACGTCAAGCGCGGCGCGAACTGGATGACCAGCGTCCCCGGCGTCTTCACCTGCGGGGACATGCAGCGCGGCCAGTCCCTCATCGTCTGGGCCATCGCCGAGGGCCGCTCCTGCGCCCAGGCGGTGGACAGGCACCTGATGGGGGAGACCCTTCTTCCCGCCCCGCTGACGTGAGGAGGCCACGGCCATGATGGAAGCCCAGCTCAGGCACTACGCCGGCAAGCTGGCCTGCGAGACCGACTCCTGGGATTTGAAGACGGCCATCGAGGCCGGGGAGAACGTCGTCGTCGTGGACGCCCGCTCCCCCGAGGCCTGGGCGGCCGAGCGCATCCCCGGGGCGATCAACATCCCCCACCGCGCGATGGCCCCCGAGACCACGGCCCGCATCGGCCGCGGCGCCCTCGTCGTCACCTACTGCGACGGCATCGGCTGCAACGCCTCGACCAAGGGGGCGCTCAACATGGCCAGGCTCGGCTTCCGGGTGAGGGAGCTCATCGGGGGGCTCGACTGGTGGAAGCGCGACGGCCACCCCACCGAGGGAGAGGCCGTGGCGGTTTCCCAGGCGGCGGGGAAGTGCGGGTGTGAGTAGGGGCGTATTGCAATACGCCCCTACGGAAGCGTGCGGGACGGCCCGGGCTGCGGCCCGGGCCGTTCTATTTTGCGGGCGCCTTCTTCCGCCACCCCAGCCTATCCGCGATCTTGAGGATGATGTCGCTCTTGTTGAGGGAGTAGATGTGGACGTGCCGGACGCCGAGGGCCTTCAGGCGCTCGACCTGCCCGGCGGCCAGGTCGGCGGAGCGCTCCTTGAAGCCCTCGGGGTCGTCCTTGTAGCGGGCGAGGGCGTTCACCACGGATTTCGGGACGGTGGCCCCGCAGCGGGCGGCGAAGCGCAGGAGCTGCTCCAGGTCGCGCACGGGCATGATGCCCGGGGCGAGGGGGATGCCGATGCGGCGCCGCTCGCACGCCTCCAGGAAGCGCTCCCACAGGTGGGCCTCGAAGAAGAACTGGGAGACGGCGTAGTCCCCCCCCGCCTCGGCCTTCTCGGCGAAGTGGGCGAGGTGGGCGGCGAGGTCCGGGGTCTCGGGGTGGCCCTCGGGGAAGCAGGCCACCCCCACCGAGGCGAAGCCCCCGAGCTTGCGGAGGTAGCGCACGAGGTCCACCGCGTGGCGGAAGCCCCCGGCCGCGGCCTGCTCGGGGGTCATGCCCTCGGGGAGGTCCCCGCGCAGGGCGAGGATGTCCCGCATCCCGCTCTTGAGGTAGAGGGCCAGGAGGGCGCCGAGGTCCCCCTCGCCCGCGCCGACGCAGGTCAGGTGGGCCACCACCCGGCCGGGGTGGCGCTGGGCCAGGGCGAGGACGAGCTCGAGGGTGCCGTCCTGGGTGGAGCCGCCCGCCCCGTAGGTGACGGAGGTGAAGGCCACCTCCATCCCGGCCTGGATCTCCTCCACCTCGCGCAGGACGCGCCCGGCCGCCTTCTCCCCCTTGGGGGGGAAGAGCTCGATCGAGGCGGTCAGGCCGGGCGAGCGGATGCTCTCGGTGACGAGGGACACGGGGTTCCTTTCTTGCCGGGTCGGACGGCTCGGCGCATGCGGACGTCATTCTGGGCGGAACGAAGTGGAGCGAAGAATCTCGGTTTGCGGTTCGGAAGCCCGACACCGGGATTCTCCGGCCCTCGACAAGCTCGGGCCTCGGAATGACATTCGTCCTCTGGACCAGGAAGCATACTACACCCGGCGGCGCGGATCGCCCAAAAAGCGGGACGAAAAAAGGCCGGCGCGGGGGCCGCCCCCCGCGCCGGCCGCCGTTCCGGGGGAGTCCCTAGCCCAGCATGGCCAGGGCGGCGAAGAGCTTGCCGTCGTCGGGCTTCTCGGGGGGCGAGGGCGTGACCTCCATGTGGACGATCTTGCCCTGCTTGTCGACGAGGACGACGGCGCGGTTGCTCATGCCCCGGTCGTGGAGCAGGCCGTAGGACTGGATGGTCTTCTTGCCGCTGAAGAAGTCGCTCAGCAGGGGGAACTCGATGCCGAACTTCTCGGCCCAGGCGGCGTGGGAGAAGGGGCTGTCCACGCTGATGCCGAGGACCTCGCAGTCCGCCTTGGCGAACTTGTCCTTCTGGGCCTGGTAGGCGGGCAGCTGCTCGCTGCACACCGAGGAGAAGTCGAACGGGTAGAAGCAGAGCAGCACGTTCTTCTTCCCCTTGAAGTCGCTGAGCTTGATCGCGGGGCCCTTGCCCTGGGACTGGGGCAGTTCGAAGTCGGGGGCGGTGTCGCCCACTTTGAGCGCCATGGAGCTCTCTCCTCGCGGGGGCCGGGGCCTACTTCGCGGCGGCGAAGCGGGCGGCCACGTCGGCCCAGTTGATGGTGTTCCACCAGGCGCCGACGTAGTCGGGCCGCTTGTTCTGGTACTTGAGGTAGTAGGCGTGCTCCCAGACGTCCACGCCCAGGAGCGGGGTCAAGCCCTCGGTGCGGGGGCTGGTCTGGTTGGGCATGGCCTTGATGGAGACCGCGCCGGAGCCCTTCTTGGTCACGAGCCAGCCCCAGCCGCTGCCCTGGACGCCGACGGCGGCTTTGCTGAGCTCCTCCTTGAACTTGGCGAAGTCGCCGAAGGCCGTCCGGATGGCGTCGGCCAGGGGCCCGGTGGGCTCGCCGCCGCCGTTCGGCTTCATGTTCTTCCAGAAGATGCAGTGGTTGTCGTAGCCGCCGCCGTTGAAGTTGACGGCGCCGCGGGTGTTCTCGGGCACGGCGGAGAGGTTGGAGAGGATGTCCTCGATGGACTTGCCCTCGAGGGCGGTGTCCTTGATGGCGTTGTTCAGGTTGGTCGTGTAGGTGTTGTGGTGGCGGTCGTGGTGGATCTCCATCGTCATGGCGTCGATGTGGGGCTCGAGGGCGTTGTTGGGGTAGTCCAGCTTGGGCAGCTCGAAGGCCATCGCGTGCTCTCCTCAGAGAAGAAGGAATGGGGTCCGCACCATCGGGGAGGAAGGGCCCCGCCGCCCGGCGCCGTCCGCGGACCCCGCCTCTCGCGGGATCCGTCCGGGGCCTGGGGGTGGAAGCGAATCAGGCGGTGGCGCGCCCGGCGTCTCCCGCTCCAATCGGGGAACTCAGGAGGTCCCTTCCGTTTCGTCGAGGGCCATTCTAGGCAAGAGGCCCCGGGCCGTCAAACCGGATTCCGGCAGTCCTATTTCGGATTGTTTAGTCCCCGCCGGGGTTTTCCGGCGTTCTTGGGCGGGAACCGCTCCCTTCTCCAAGAGGCAGCGGAAGCTTTCCTCACCCTCTGGCGGACACAGTCCTGACCATCATGCCGCCGTTTCGGGCGGCCAGTTTCCTCACCTCTTCCTGCGGGGAAGCGCCTCCTTCGGAAAGAGCCTGCGGATTTCCCTGCGGATGCGGCGGGCGAGCTTCACCGCCTCCCTCGCCTCGCGCGGCGGCACATCTCCCCAGCCGGGGTAGCGGGCGCCGGTGGCGTAGTCGGTCAACACGTCCTGCTCATCCTCCGAAAACTGCGGCTGGTCGTTGCGCGGGACCAGGCCCATGAGCGCCCGGAGGTTGTGGGTCTTCGGAAACGCGATTCCTCGCAGGGCCAGCAGCGCCTTGAGGTATTTCTCCACACATTGTTGCGCATGGAAGCAGACCGTGTCGGCCGGGAGCCCGGCGCCCGAGCGCAGGATGCGGCCGGCGGCCTCCAGATCGTTCTCGGCCTTCTGGACCCATTCCCCGACAACCCGGACAGCACTTTCAAGCCCGGGCATACATGAGCCTCCCTTCCTTGACCGCCGGGTATTCGATCGTGCCCACCACTTCCCGGCGCCACTCAAAGTCCTCCGGCGTGGTCACGATGATATCCACGGGGACGCGGATTCCCCGCAGGACGCGCCGGACCTCGAGCTGCTTCTCGCGCTTGGTTCCGGAAACCGGCATGACGACCAGCAGGTCCACGTCGCTGTCGGGCCCCCCTTCTCCCCGGGCATGGGAGCCGAAGAGGATGACGCGCTCCGGGCGGAACCGCCGGACGATGCGGCTCACCATCCGCTGGATGTCCCGTTCGAGCGTCTTCCGGGGTTTTGTCATCTCCTGCCCTCTTGCGTCTCCGGCGGGGCTCGAAGTCCCCCTTGCGTGCTGCGAAGGATAAGGGTCAATTGGGGGACTGCGCTTGGCTCTCAATATACACGAAAAGCCCGGCCGGCGGCTGTTTCTGCCCCAAGGCGTCCCCACTTTCCCGGCCGCCCCGCCTCCTCGGTGTTGCTTCCGTGTTCTCTCTTACGTTTCAGCCGCCGCGGCGGCGAGGGCGCGGGTGACTTGGGTGAGGAAGGCGAAGTCGAGCGTCTCGGGCGTGTCGGTGGGCTGGTGGTAGTGGGGGTTCCGGAGGAAGGCCGTGTCGGTGAGCATGACGGCGGGGAAGCCCCGGTCCCAGAAGGGGGCGTGGTCGCTCATCCGGCTCATGGGGAGGAGGAAGCCCCGCAGGGCCACGGCGTGAGTGATCACCTGGAGGCCGGGCGCGTGCCGCGCCGCCGCCTCCCGGAAGCCCTTGAGGAGATGCCGGGAGCGGCGCGTGCCCACCGCGCCGAGGAAGGTCCCCGCCTCGGGCGCCACGGGGAGCTTGACCGGGATGCGCTGGCTGCCCGGCGTGGGGTCGGTGTAGCCCACCATCTCGAGAATGTAGACCCCCGCGAGCCTCTCTCCCCGGCGCCGGGCCTCGCGGGCGTGGTGGCGGCTCCCGTGGCGGCAGGCGCGGTCCCAGGCGTCCTGGGGCTCCTCGATGCTGAACCCGGCGAGGCGCACCGTGCGCCGGAGGGGCGCCGCGGCGAGCGCCCGGGCCGCCCCGAGCAGGGCGGCCACCCCGCTCGCGTTGTCGTCGGCGCCGGGGGTGCCCCAGGCGGCGTCGTAGTGGGCCCCGATGAGGAGGGAAGGGAGCCCCGCCTCCTGCCCCCGCACCTCGGCGAGGATGTTGTGGTAGGTCCTCCCCGCGTAGGGGACAGGCTCGCGCGAGGCCTCGAGGCCCATCCCCTCCAGTTCGCGAACGAGGAGGTCGGCCCGCGCCGCGAGGGCCCCGGGCTCGCGCTGGCCGTGCCGGAGGCCCGCGAAGGCCCCGACCCAGCGGCGCAGGTCCGCCTCGCGCACCTCCGCCAGCCGCCGCTCCATCTCCGTGTGTGCCGGTTCCGCCGCCAATTTTCCTGTTTCCTTTCCGGGAAGTTGTCTGCATTATGGAGGGAACGCACGCCCGGTGAAACCCCCAGGAGGCCCAGCGCATGCCGCTCGACGGGCTGAACCTGAGCACCGAGGTGACCGGCCACGGCCGCTTCCTCTTCGTGAGCTTCCCGGGGCGGGAGGACCGCGACCTCATCCGCGCCTGGGAGCGCCTGGGCGAGGGGATGGAGAACATGCACCGGGCCGAGGGCCCGCCCTCCACGGCGGCCTTCCGGCGCGGCCGCTACCAGCTCCTGCGGGCGCTGCCCGCCCTGAGCCGGGAGGGCGATCTCCCTCATCCCTCCATCCTCGACGCCCGGGCCCTCGTCCGGCTCGAGGCCGCCACCCCCGAGCCCCTCGCCGGGTACGAGGAGGGCCTGCGCCGCGCCGTCGAGCGCATCCGGGGGTCGGTCGAGCCGCTCGCCGGGGTGCAGCGCCCCCGCAGCTACACCAGCCAGGCCATGACCCGCTTCGCCTACGAGAAGGCCCTGGCGCCCGGCCCCGGCGCGCGCCTCCCCTACGGGGTGGCGATGTTCCAGAACAAGACGCCCGAGTGGTGGGGCATGGACTGGATGCGGCGCGAGGGCTTCTTCCTTCCCCGCTACGGCGAGGAGGGCGAGATGACCGCCGAGGGCCACGCCTGGGCCGCGAGGGAGGGCGTCCCCGCCATCGTGCGCCGGCTCTTCCACCGGGAGGAGGGCTACGGCCTGCCGGCGGGCTACGACTTCCTCACCTACTTCGAGTTCGGCGAGGAGGCCGCCGACACCTTCCGCGCCGTGGCGGCCGCCCTCCGGGACGTGAAGCGGAACCCCGAGTGGGGCTACGTCCGGGAGGGCCCCGAGTGGTGGGGCTGGCGGGTGGCGCGGGTGGAGGAGCTCTGGGTATGAGCTTGGCCGAAGTGACAGCCTGAAACACCGCCCGTGCCATTTTGCCTCATCGCCTGCTCTCCGGCAGCGGCCCGTCCCGAATTTTTTGAATAAATCATCATTATTCAATGAGATATGAAGACAACTCCCCTCCCTCTCCGGCACGAGGATTGCACGTGGGAAAAATGGAGAGGTTTGCCTGGAGGGTCCGCCGGCGAGGCGGACTATGGGAAGGGGGGGGACATGAAAGAGCGCGCCGACCTGAGGGAGGTGAGAGCGCGGGAGATGGCATGGCGGTGCCCGCGCTGCGGGCGGATCTTCCGCCATCACGTCTTCGCCTATACCACCCTGGCCACCGGCCCCATGTGCAACGCCTGCTGCGTGGAGCTGGAGTGGGCCGAGGTGGAGAAGCGGGCGGCGGCGGGAGCCGCCCAGAAATTCGGCGAGGCCTACCACTGCTAGTGCCCGCGGGAAGCGGGGACGGCCTCCCGGCCAGCCGGCCGGGAGGCCGTTTTTTTGTTCCGGGATCAGGGAGCCTTGACCGGCATGGAGTTGGCGATAAGGGCCCCGTCCGCGTCCAGGAAGATTCCATCGAGCCCAAATTCCCGGGCCAGGAGGTAGCCCAGCGTCCGCCCCTCCCTGCCCCGGATCTCGAATAGGCGGAAGGAGGCGGGCTTGATGGCCTTCCGCAGGAATTCCCGCATGGTTCCTCGGTAGGGCGGGGCGTGCCTCAGGTCGCCCGTCCGGAGCTCCAGCCGCTGTCCCTCGAAATTCACCAGCACGGCGCTGATGGTGTCGGAGTACCCATCCAAGGGGGTCGGGCCGTGGAGCACCGTCAGCTCGGCGGGCCGGTCGAGGAGGGGAGGCAGGGCAACCGCCCGGATGGGGGCGCCCGCCTCCAGGGCCTCCAGCCCGGCGCAGCCCGCGGCGAGGGCGGCGAAGAGCAGCGCCCCGGACAAACGCGCGAATCTTCCGGAAAGAAGCAAGGCATCCCCTCCCCTGCCAGTGGCGGCGGTCCGCATCCCCACTAGGGCAAACACCGGAGAACCGCGGCGGGTTTCGCTCCCCTCAGGGCCTTGCGTAGGGCTCCAGGCCCAGCCTCACGCTCGGCTCGGCCCGGGCGCACCGGAAGCCCTTGACCTCGTTCCGCCACTCGGGATGGTAGGCGTGGGTGCAGCCGCACTCGGGCCCGGGCCCGCACAGGAGCTTGAAGCGGACCTTCTCGTCTTCCCCCTCCCGGCCGGCCTCGGTGGAGGTCCACTCCCAGATGGAGCCCCGGAACTCCATCTGCTTGGCCCGGCAGGCCTCCTGCCACTCGGGGGCGGTGGGCAGGCGCTTGCCCTGGGCGGCGCAGTAGGCCCGGGCCTGGTGCCAGTTCATGAGCACGGCGGCAGCCTCCCCGGCGGCGGGCGGGGCGGCCCGGCCGGCTCCCGGCTCCCGCCGCAGGAAGGCGGAAAACTCCCGATCGAGCACGGGCAGGCGGTCCAGCCGCGCCCCCGCCGCCCAGGCCAGGGCGAGCGAGAGGGCGGCGAAGGCGGCCGGGAGCGTCATCCCCAGGATCCCGCGCAGGGCGCGGCGCATGGGCCCCTCCTCGTCGGCGGCGGAAGGGCCCAGCATAGCCCTCCCGGCCCCTTCCGGGAAGGGCCCCTCCCGCAGTCCCTTGAATTCTGCGGCGTTAATTTATTATTAAGTATAAATGAATATTTAATATTGACTGAATATGTAAATCCGCATATCTTGGAGGGGCTGGCGCCTCCCAGCGCCGCCGAATCGGGAGGAGAGCACATGAGGCGATCCCCGTCTTCCGCGTCCCGAAAAATTCCCGGGCGGGCAGCCCGCCGCCCGGGCCGTGGGTTGGGTCCGGGCGGCCTGTCCCGTCAGAGTCCCGTCACACCACCCGCAGCCGCGCCGGAGGCCGCAGGGCCCCCGGCGTCCCGTCATGGAGCCCCACATCCCACCCCACTTCCGCGGGCCGCCCGGACCCTCTGGAACACGGCGGAAGGGGAGCGGGACGAGGCGTCCTACATCTCATCCCACGAGCGCGGCCCGCGCGAGCTGGTGGAGGAGGGCTTCGGCCTCCCGGCCGAGGGGGTGCTCCTCACCTATCTCGACCGGCGACGGGGGCGGAGGGTCGCCCGGCTCTTTCCCTCGCGCCCCGCGGCCGAGGCCTGGGCCCGGGAAGGCGGGGAGGAGGCGGCCATCCTCCCCCTGGGGGAGGCGCTGGCCCGGTGACGGACGGACGCCCCCCCCGCCGCCGGCGGCTCTCCCGCGAGCCCCGGCTCGACCCCCGGACCGCCGTCCAGATCCTGGCCGAGGAGGCCATCCTCACCAAGGCCATGCTCGCCAAGGTGCTGGGCTACCGCAGCGTGCGGGGGGTGGACGACATCATCGCCGAGGACTGCGCGAGCGAGGCGCCCTGCCTGCGGCCCATCTACCTGCGCCGGGTGCGCGCGGGCTCCCGGGGCCACCGCCCCTACGGCTTCCCCTCCCTCAAGAGCCTGCGCTTCCGCAAGGAGGACGTGCTCCGCTACATCGAGAAGATGCAGGTGGACTTCCCCGTCGACCTGGAGTGGAAGTTCGGGGGGAGGCGGTGAAACGTTTCATATGCCCAAATAGCCACGTCCACATAATTGAACGCGGGTGATGTGCTCGTCTTGGGTATAAATTTCCGGCAAGGCGAAAGAATGGAGAATGGTACCGAGATTGCTGATTTATTGCTGGGGAGAGGAATTCTATAGAGAATTCGAGAAGAGGGATGCGCATATTTTCCCATTGTGGTAATAATTGTGTGCCGCAATGCCCAAGGTGGAAACTTTCAAGAGGGGCGCAGAATTTTCCATCCCCTTATGCAGGTGGTATTTTTGCCGATACGTAAAGGGGTTGCTTCATCGAGCCCGAGAACCTGGAGGGGTGAGACGAGGTGCAGTATGGCCCCATTTCTTTCTCGAAGAGCGAAATTAAGGCGGCTCTGGAGAGAAATGGTTACCGATATCGTCGCTGGCGAGGTAGAAACTTGGAAATATTCACACATCCGGATTTGCCGCCGGTGAGCCTTCCCAATGTGTCACGGTTTGGAGAGGAGTTTGTGTATCGACTTATGGCGGACACTGGGCTCACCTGGGAGCAACTTTTCCCCGAAGAGTCTGAAGGTGCGGAATGACAAAGGAAACAGCCGGGAACGGCAAGGAACAGCCTGAAAAGAAAGTTTCAAACCTGGCGAGCTTGCCCCCGCAGGCGACCTTCTTTAACCATATGGTGGTCCGTCACAACAATGAGGAGTTTTATTTTGATATTGGGCAAGTGATTCCAGGGACTGGGCTTGTCGCTTTGTCGCACAGATTCGTGACCACCATCACGCACGCAAAGCGTATCGCAGAGGCGGTTAACGCAAATATCAAACGGCATGAAAAAAAGTTTGGGAAGATTTCTCAGCGAAAGGAAAAAGCGCAGAAACAGGAGAGGAAATCAAATGGCAATTAATGAGTATATTGACCCCGCGACGGGCTATTTTATCTTTGTGAGCGGCCCCGATTCGCTTGGAATGTTTGTGGCTCATTGCCCTTCGTTGAAGGGTTGCTTGGGGTACGCCGCCACTCCTATCAGAGCCGCCCAAATGTCAGCCGATGCAATTAAACCGATTGCTTCTGCGTTGAAGTCACAGGGCAGGAATGTGCCCGAGCCAGATGAGGATGTTGAAGCCGATACAACTTATATGAGGCAAGTTTCACAAGTCGCATAATCAGTCTGAGAATTAGAAAATCCCCCCGGCATGGCCGGGGGGATTTTTTTCGGCGCGCGCTTGGGTCAGTCGAGATTGATCTGGCCCACGGGGCGCTTGAAGGTGAACTCGGCGGGCCGGCGGATGAGGGCGTCCGCGAGGGGCTCGACGGGGTTCCCGCCGATGCTCTGGATGAGGGCGGCCGGGAGGTAGAGAACCAGCCCCACGGCCACCGCCGCCAGCCCGAGCGGCCGCATCAGGAGGAGGTCGGCCAGGATGGCCCCCTCGTCCGGGCGCGCATAGGCCTTGGCTCCCTCCTGGCCCCAGGCCGCCAGCGGAGCGGCCGCGAGGAGAAGGGCGAGAAGCGCGGCGGCCGGCTTTCCCCGCATGGGCGGTCCCTCCGGGCCGGCGGGCGGCCTACCGGGCCTTCCAGTCGAAGTTGCCCAGCGGCCGATCGAAGGTGTAGTCGAAGTTGTTCGACAGCCAAGCCTTCTTCAGCTTGACCGGGTCGTTCCCGAACAGTGGGTCGAGCAGCAGGGCCACCGGGTAGGTGATGACCGCCCCCGCCACGATGATCAGCGAGACGGGCCGCACGATCAGCAGGTCCAGGATCCACAGGCCCGGGTCGGTCTCCTGCTTGGACATCTGCGCCTGGGCCTGGGCCGTGGCCGGCGAGGGGGAGAGCAGGGTTGTCGCCGTGGGGATGAGGGCCAGCGAGGCGGCCAGCACAACAGCGGCGGCGGCTTTCTTCATGGAGATCTCCTTTTCGGGCAGGTCCTTCAGCAGAGAGTAGGGAGAATGCCCTACTGCGTGATCTTCCAGCTCCCGTCCGGCTGCCGGCAGGCGGTGCCGAAGGCCTGCTCGGTCTTCCCGCCGATGGTCACGGTCTGCTGGAACTCCCGGCAGACCTGCCCCGAGGAGGCGGTGAAGGCGGGCTTGGGGGTGATGGTCCCGCTCGCCCCGGTGTCCGGGTTGCGCCACTGGGAGGCCTGGCCCGAGCGGGCGCCCTCGAGGGAGGTCTGAGTTGTCCGGGCCATCATGAGGCGGTCCCGCTCGTCCAGCTGGCGGCCGATCTCTCCGCCCAGGAGCGCGCCCAGGACGGTGCCCGCGATGATGGCCACGGTCTGGCCCCGGCCCGAGCCGATGCGCGAGCCGATGAGGCCGCCGCCGATGCCGCCGAGGACGGCGCCCCCCGTCTGCTTGCTCAGCCCCCCCTGCTGGGCGCCGCACCCCGCCAGGAGCGTTCCCGCGAGAACGGCGGTAAGTCCGCATGCAACCAGCTTTTTCATGGTTTCTTCCCCCTCCGCGGCGGCTTGCGCCCCAGCGCGAAAGCCCCGGCCCTTTGACGGAAAGATTCTAGCACTCTTCCCCCTCTCCCGGCCACAACCCCGTCAGCGTCCCAGGAAGCGGATTCTTCCCTCCTGCCGGGGGGCCACCCGCCCCAGGCGGCGCAGGTGGCGCAGCAGAAGCTCCTCCGAATCCCCGGCGTCCCCCGAGAGGCGGTACTCCGCCTTTGCCCACATGACGTAGCCGTCTCCGCCGCCGGCGAGGAAATCGAGGGTGCAGAGGGTGTAGGGGCGGTCCGGCTGGAGGGGGGCGCCCCCGGCCTCCGCCTCGCGCAAGCGCTTCCCGGCGGGGGCGCCCAGGTCGAAGGCGGCCCGCGCCCCCGAGAGCTGGAGGAAGCCCCCGCTCCCCCGCATCGCGGCCGAGTGCTCGAGGGCCGCCCCGAGGACGCTCCCCGGCACGCGGAGGCGGAGGACGCGGTTCTTGAAGAGGAGGATCTCGGCCACCTGATGCCGGGTGAGGAGGCCGGGCGGCAGCAGCTCGTCCACCCGGATGGCTCCGCCGTTCACCGCGGCCACCTCGCACTGGCCCTCCTCCCGGAAGGCGTCCGCCACGAGGTTCCCCAGGTTCCCCTCGCGGAAGCGCAGGGTGGACTCCCGCCCGTCGAGCGCGGCCTCGCTCTGCGCCACCGGCTCGTCCGGGCCGAGCCGCGCGGCCAGGCGGGCGAGCCAACTGGCCTCCATGTCGCGGAGGGCCGGCGGCCGGGGGACGCCCGTGCCGAGCGCGACGAGCCTGGCGTGGAGCTCGGGCCGTCCCTGGACGGGCACCGCGGCCTCGACCACCCAGACGGTGCGGAGGTCCGAGTCCGCCTTGAGGATGAGGGCCGCCCCCGCCCGGCCGAGCTGGGCGTCGTGCTCGTGCCCGCCCAGGATGAGGTCCACCCCGGGGAGGTCCCGGGCGAGCGCGAGGTCTTCCTCCATCGGGAGGTGGGTGAGGGCGATCACCAGCTCCGCCCCCGCGCGCCGGAGCGTCTCCGCCTCCCGCCGCGCCTCCTCCCGCACGGGCAGGTAGCTCACGTAGGGCCGCCGCACCGCCGGGATGGTCAGGGCGAGGACCCCGACGCGCACGCCCCCCGCCTCGCGCACCATCCGCGGGGCTACCCCCGGGAAGGGCGAGCCGTCCGCCCGGCGCACGTTGCTCGACACCCAGGGGAAGCGCGACTCCCTGAGCCGGGCGAGGAGGACGGCCTCCTCCTTGCCGTCGAACTCGTGGTTGCCGAAGGTGGCGGCGTCCAGCCCCACCGCGTTCAGCCCCTCGATCATCTGGGCGCCCCCGAACTCCCGGCTCATGAGGGAGGGGAAGAGGAGGTCCCCCGCGAAGAGGGCGAGCACGGGGCCCTGCTTCCTCAGGCTTTCGAGGAGGCCGCCCAGGCGGGCGATGCCCCCCTTCGTCCGGCCCTCGACCCCCTCGATGCGGTAGAAGTCGTTGAAGTGGACCAGGGTGAGGCGGCGCGGAGGGGTCTGCCCGATCGCTGGGCAGAGCGCCAGAGCCAGGAGAAAGAGCGCCCCCGCGAGGAGGGCGAGCCCTCTGCCGGGCCATTTTCCGGCTGCTCTCAGGCGCTGGCGCACCGCTTCTCCTCCGTGCGGGGTCTGAACCCTTGGACGGGCCGGGTTCCCGGCCAGTCTAGCACGCAAAAAAAGTAGCCTGAGCCTGAACTTGAGGGAATTTGAGGTAAGTGGTCCGGGCCTTGGATGGCCTATCGTGCCCTCCGGAGCGGGGTCTTCCCCGCGAAGTGTGACGCAGATCACAAAAGGAGGCGATTCCCATGCAGAACCCCAAGACGACCCTGCCGGGCTACCTCGTCCTGGGCGCGAGCGCCCTCTCGTTCGCCGCCAGGCTCCTCTCGGGCGGCCTCGACGCCGCCGCCATCCAGGACCTCCTCGCCGCCCTCGCGGGGGTCGGCCTCATCAGCGCACGAGACGGGGGACATTAGGGTTTCCCTTGCCATCCTCTCCCGGAACGGTAAGACTGGCCGGCGGCGGGCCGGTTTAGTGTCCGCCCTGGGGAGAGGAGGCGAGGATGGGGTGGTGTCCCTTCTGCGGAAGGCGGGCGGGGGAGGAGGAGGCGTGGGCGGGCGGCCCGCGCCGCTGCGCCTGCGGGGCGTGGCTGCTCGGGGGAGGCCCCCCGGGGGTGATGGCCCCCGAGGCCCGCGCCCGCTGGGAGGAGGGCGCCCGGGTGCGCCGCTTCCAGCGCCAGGCGGACCGCGTCTGCGCCCTCATCCTGCGGGAGGACGTGCCCCAGGCCGACATCGCCCTCGCGCGCGCCGGGTTGCGCGAGACCTGCGCCCGCCTCTTCCCGGACCGCCTCGGCCTCTACGACATGATCTACGAGAGCCGCTTCGACCGCCTCTGGCGCCAGTTTCGCGAGCCGGGGGCGTAGGCCCGCTTCCTGGTCAGGACGGCCCGCCCAGGCGGCGGGGGAGGGAGGGCGCGGGCTCGGCGGCCCGGGGCTTCTCCGGGTGCTCGTGGGGGGGCCGGAGCCGCTCGGGCAGGATGAAGGCCGCCGTCAGCAGGATGGCCGTCCCCACCCCCATGATGACCCCTCCCGGGCCCATCAGCTTGAAGGCTCCCTCTTTCTTCCCGAGACGACCCCACTCCCGCATCCCCGCCAGGGCGACGTAGCTCCCCAGGAGCAGCAGGGCCGTCCCCATGAAGCCGGCCGAGAGGCGCAGCATGTTCGCCTCCTCGGCCAGGTAGGTGAAGAGGAGGATCTCGTCCCCCCCGTGGGCCCAGGCCGGGGCGGCCCGCAGGAGGGCGATGGCCAGCCCCCCCGTGCGGAGCAGGGCGCGGATGGGACGGGGCATGGGGAATCCTCCCGGCGGGCGGCCTCACATTCTGCCTTTTCGGCCCCGTTCCGCCAAGCGGATCCCCGCGTGACGGAAAATGAGGGTGTTTGCGGTCACAACCTTTTCCGTCGGACCGCCTATATTTACCGGGCGCGGGATTCTCCGCGCGGAATGGAGCGGGCGCGGGCCGTTTTCCGCCAGGAGGACAGAGGAATGCCGGACTGGGCGGGGGAGGGGGCGGCGGCTGCCGCGGCCGGGGGGCTCACCCTGGCGCTCACCCTGGCCGGGGTGCTGAGCCGGATTCTCTACACGGAGCTGCGGGGCCGCATCGAGCGGGCCGAGCAGTCCCTCCGGCGCCAGGTCGAGGCGGCCGAGGAGGCGCTCAGGCTCCGGGTGGAGCGGGCCGAGGGGCGGATCGACGAGGTCCACCTGCGCTTCGCCCGGAGGGACGACATCGCCCGCGAACTGGAGGGCATCCGCCAGGCCTTCGCCGAGGTTTTCGCCGAGCTGCGCCGGGCGAACGAGGGCATCGCCGCCCTGCGGGGGGAGTCTCCTTCCTCCTGACGCGAGATGCTTTCCTGAAAAAGGGAGCCGAACGTCGTGAATGAGCTGAGCGCCCGGATCCTCCGGGGGGACATCCTCAAGAGCCTCTACTACCAGGGGGCCTTCCGCGCCGAGGAGGCCGTGGGGAGCCTGCTGCTCTGGAGCGCCCTGCGCGAGGCCGGCCACCGGGAGGAGGGGGAGCCGCTCCCGCGGGCCACCCTGGAGCGCTTCGTGGACGAGCTGGCCGGGCGGGGGCTCCTGCGCAAGCGGGTGCCGAACCCGCTCGGGCGGCTCCTCACCGACTACGAGGTGCACCTCACCCGCAAGGGGCGGGGGCTCCTCGAAGGGGCGCTGCCCGGGGTCCCCGACATCCTCATCGGAGAGCTGTGATGGCTCCCAAGAAGGCCAAGGCGGCCGAGAATCCTGAAGCCGCGCCGGAAATCCCGGCAGCCTCCCCTCCCCAGCGGCTCAAGCGGGCCTTCGAGCGCGCCAAGGCGATCGAGGGGATGGTGGACCGGCTCATCTCCCACGCGGCGGGGCTGGCCCCGGACGAGCTGGACCCCGCCGAGGCGACGGCCTACGTCGCCCGGCGCCTGCTCCTGAGCCAGGTCGTGGACGCGTCGGCTCTCCTCTCTCCCAAGAAAATGGCAAGACTGAAACCCGCCGAGCTCGCCCGCTTCATCATGCAGATGGAGAGCACCCGCCTCGCGGGCGACCGCCTGCGCATCCGGCACGAGAAGCTCTACGCCCAGGCGCGGAGGGACATCCTGGAGGAGATGCACGAGTCCTGCCGGGGCAGGCCCGACCTTCTGGAAGAGCTCCAGAAGCTCCTCCCGCCCGCCCAGGAGCCCCGGAAGGGGCCGGAAGAACACGATTCGCCTTGCCCGCAGCCTTCCGCTGTGCTATCAAAATGAGTAGGGCGGCCGGCTTGTGAAGAAGGTAACACCTTCTTTCACGTTTTCCTCCTAAATTATTCCTGCCGCCCGCGCGGGGGGCTCGTCCCGCCGCGGTGCGGTTCCGCCCGTCACTTCGCTCGGTCCAGATGAGCCGTCCCGGACCGCCCGCTCCCGGGATGGGTGGAGGGTTCTGCCATCGTCTTCACCAGGTTTCCTCTCGAAGTGAGGGAGCGCTCGGTCCTCATGGTGGAGGACGACAAGGGCGCTTGGGCGAACGTCGGAAACGCCTTCAAGTACTTCGGCATGCGCAAGCTCGTGCTCGCCGAGAGCGGCGCTACGGGCAAGAAGCTCCTCGACGACCTGCTCGCGCAGGGCCGAGGCCTGCCCTTCGAGATGGTGATCGTGGATCTGCACCAGCCGGGGATGACGATCGTGGAGTTCGTCCGCCACATCCGGGGCCACGCCGCCCTGAAGCACCTGCCCGTCATCGTCCTCTCCGAGAACGCCACGGTCGAGACCGTCCAGGAGCTCTCCCGCCTGACCATCTCGGGCTTCCTCCTCAAGCCGGTCTCCCCGACGGTCCTGGCCGAGAAGGTGTCGGAGGTCCTCCTCCCCCTCATCGCCGCGCGGAAGGGCCAGGCGGCGGGCTAGCCTCCCCCAGGGAAGCAGGACAAGAAAACGGGGCGGGCCTTCCGGCCCGCCCCGTTGCGCTTTCCGCCCGGAGGCTCAGCGGATCTCGTAGCCCGTCTCGTTGTGGAGGGCCAGGTCGAGGCCCTCGACCTCGATGTTGGCGGGCACCCGCAGGCCGACCGCGCCGTCCACGATCTTCAGCAGGATGTAGGAGACGACGCCCGCGTAGACCAGCGTGGCCGCCGCCCCGATGATCTGCACCCACACCTGCCTGCCCATCGTCACGCCCTGGGCGAAGCCCACCCCGCCCAGCTCCTTGGCCGTGAACACCCCGGTCAGGATCGCCCCCAGGGCGCCGCCCACCCCGTGCACCGGGAAGACGTCCAGCGAGTCGTCCACCTTGAGCGCCTGCTTCATGTAGGAGGTGGCGTTGAAGCAGACGATCCCGGCCGCGATCCCCAGCAGGAGCCCGCCGATCGGCCCCACCGTGCCCGAGGCCGGGGTGATGACCACCAGGCCGGCCACCGCCCCCGTGGCGGCGCCCAGCACGCTCGGCTTGCCGTGGCGCAGCCACTCGCACGACATCCAGGCGAGGGCGCCCGCCGAGGCCGACAGGTGGGTGACCGTCATGGCCATGGCCGCCGTCCCGTTCGCCGCGAGGGCGCTGCCCGCGTTGAAGCCGAACCAGCCCACCCACAGCATCGCGGCCCCCGTCACCGTCATGGGCAGGTTGTGGGGGATCATCGGGGTCTCCGGGAAGCCCCGCCGCGGCCCCATCACGAGGGCGGCCACCAGGGCGGTCACGCCCGAGTTGATGTGCACGACCGTCCCCCCGGCGAAGTCCAGGGTGCCGAGGCCGGCGAGCCAGCCGCCGCCCCAGACCCAGTGGGCCACCGGCACGTAGACGGCGGTGAGCCACAGCGCCGAGAAGAGGAGGAGGGCCGAGAACTTCATGCGTTCCGCGAAGCCGCCCACGACGAGGGCCGGGGTGATGATGGCGAAGGTCATCTGGAACATGGCGAAGACGGTCTCGGGGATGTTCTCCTGGAGCGACTCGACGCCCACTCCCTTGAAAAAGGCCTTGCCCAGGCCGCCGAGGACGGCGTTGGCGCCGCCCCCGTCCGAGAAGGCCAGGCTGTAGGCGTAGGCGAGCCACAGGATCGAGACCAGGCAGGTGATGGCGAAGCACTGCATGAGGAGCGCGAGGATGTTCTTCGCCCGCACCAGCCCCCCGTAGAAGAGCGAGAGGCCCGGGATCGTCATGAAGAGGACCAGGGCGGTCGAGGTCAGCATCCAGGCCGTGTTGCCCGGGTCGAGCTTCTTCGCCTCGGCGGCGAGGGCGAGGGCGGGCGCGAGCCACACCGTACCCGCGGCCAGGGTTGCGAACCCAGCAATCCTGAGCGGTCGAGACACGTCGATCCCTCCTGTGCACTGCGGCAGGGCGGTATGGGCGAACCGGCGGAAGCGCCTCCCAAGCGCCTCGTCGGCGGACAGCCCCCGGGGAGAGGGCTGCTGGATGCCCATTTCAGGGGCCTATTTTGTACCAAACGAAGGTTTCGGGAATGTTTCGGGGGCTTGGACAGCCTCCCAACCCCGCTGAGAACAAGCGCCTAGGGCCCCCGCCCCCCCCACTTGCGCCCCGGCGCCGATCTGCTATGAAAGGGGGGACGGAGCCCGTCCCGACCCCCCGCCGGAGGATGGCACCCATGCCCTCGTTCGACATCGTCTCGCGCACCGACCTCCAGGAAGTGGAAAACGCCGTCCAGGGCATCCGGCGCGAGATCGGCCAGCGGTTCGACTTCAAGGGGAGCAAGTGCTCCATCGAGCGCAAGGAGGGGGAGCTCCTCCTCCTCGCCGACGACGACTTCAAGCTCAAGCAGATGCACGACCTGCTGACCACCTACCTCGCCCGCCGCAAGGTGGACGCCCGCTCCCTCGAATACGGCAAGCCCGAGGAAGCCTCGGGCGGCTCCCTCCGCCAGACCATCAAGATCAAGAACGGCATCGACCAGGAGACGGCCAAGTCCATCTCCAAGTCCATCCGCGACTCCAAGCTCAAGGTCCAGGCGGCCATCCAGGGGGAGGAGCTGCGGGTCTCGGGCAAGAAGAAGGACGACCTCCAGGCCGCCATCGCCCTCTGCAAAGAGATGAAGCTGAGCCTCCCCCTCCAGTTCGTGAATTTCAGGGACTAGGGGGGGCGGCGCGAAGCCCGGCCACCGGGGAAATTCGGTTTCTTCACCCTCTCCCTCTGGGAGAGGGGGGACGCGGCGAAGCCCGGATGAATTGATTGCGCGGTGAAGCGGGCGGGCCGCTTCGGGGCCCCTTTATATCCCTGACTCTCCCCCCTTTTGAGGAGTTCCGACCCATGGAAGCCAAGGTTTTCCGCGTCCCGATGCGGGCCCCGGACGACGTCCAGGGCGTGGCCGCTCTGATCGAGAGCGGCCGCTTGAGGGCCGA
>Ga0156328_1105_pt1 | contig 37834 bp, 34 predicted proteins | sample RifCSPlowO2_12_FD_107976 | JGI IMG/M metagenome (GOLD analysis project Ga0156328, IMG submission 107976) | Candidatus Tectomicrobia bacterium RIFCSPLOWO2_12_FULL_69_37 | reverse complement strand
GGGAGGTGGGTGCAGTCGCAGTAGATGGGGCCCCGGCCCGCCATGATCTCGGACACGATCCCGTGGACGAGGTCGCCGCGCCGGGCGCGCTCCCCGTCGGGGTGGTACTTGGCCATGAAGCGCTCGCCCAGGCGGTTGATGAGGTGGCCGCCCCCTCCCACGAAGGCGTTCGTCCCCTGGGTGGAGTAGCCCTTGGGGCAGAGGGTGCAGTCGTAGAACTCCATGTTCGCGAGGCGGGCGCCCCGGCGGAGGGACATGGCCTGGCCGTCCCCGGTGTTGTAGGGGGTGTGCCAGCTGTCGAAGGGGAGGCCCGAGGCGTTGCGGGACATGCGGTTGGTCTCGCCGGTGGCCATCACCACCGCGCGCGCCAGGATGAAGTAGAAGGTGCCGTGGCGGATGTGGAAGGCGACCGCGCCGCGCACCTTGCCGTCCTCGGCCAGGATCTCGGGCACCATCACCCGCTCGAGCACCAGCGCCCCCGTGTTGCGGGCGGCCCGGCCGATGAGGTGCTTGAAGTCCCGCCCGTCGAAATTGATGGTGTACTCGCCCGGCATCCCGAAGGAGCGGTGGCGGTAGTACTTGCGCCCCGTCTCCGGGTCGGTGAAGTCCACTCCCAGCTTCTCGAGGTAGTGAACCATGGGTTTCAAGCCGTGGAGCAGCCGGGCCGCCGAGGGCATGTCGGCGATCCCGTCGGTGAGCCGGGGGACGTGCCGGAGGAGGTAGTCCGGTGTGTCCCACTCCGGGCCTTCCTCCAGGATGGAGAAGAAGTGATCCACCCCGGCGGCCACGCTCCCCGAGCGCTCGATGATGCCGCCCTTCTCGCACACGGCGACCCGGGCCCCGGCCTCGGCGGCCCCGAGGACGGCGAGGCACCCTGCCACTCCGCCACCCACGACGAGGACGTCGGTCTCGATGATCTGGGTTTTCTCCGAGGGAGGGCGCAGGCGCGCCGCGAGGCTCTTCAACGTGATCTCCTCATGGCAATCCGTCTCCCGGGAAGTGCAGGTCCAATCTATCACATCCCCCCTTCGGCGGGGAAAAATCGGTCGTGCCACGCCGAGAAGGTCATCCACCCCCACAGGACCAGCCCCCAGTCGGCGCGGCCCGCGATATGCTCACCCAGGAGCCGCATGGGCCCCTCGCGCTCGAGCAGGCACCAGCGCTCCACCTTGCCGGGCGCCAGGAGCTCCCGGGCCGTGCCGGCCAGATCGCCTCGCAGCCACTCCGAGACGGGTACGGTGAAGCCCTTCCGGGGGCGCCCCATGACCTCCGGAGGCACCAGGCCCCCCAGGGCCTCCCGGAGGAGGCGCTTGCCAGTGCGCCCAGACGCCTTCCAGGAGAGGGGCATCGAGGCCGAGAGTTCGAGCATGGGGGCCGAGGCCAGGGGGAGGGCCAGCTCCAGCCCGTCCGCCGCCGCAAGGGCCCCGGCCATGGGAGCAAGGGCGGCCCGCAGCCATTGGTCCAGGTCCACCTGGAGAAGGGCGAGGGGGTAGCGGGTAGGGAGGCTTGGGCCGTCCTCCGGGCGGACAACCTGGGCGAAGCGCGCCAGCCCGCCCCGCAGGCGGGCGCAGTCTTCCTCCCCCATGAGCGAATACATCGCCCGGTGCATCTCGGCGGGTCCGCCCCCGGCCGTCAGCGCCTCGCGGAGGGAGGGGTGACCGGCCCGCCGGGCGATCGCCTGCCGCAGGAAGAGGGGCAGGGGGCTCAGCCAGGGCCACCAAGGGGCCAGGAGGTGCTTCTGGTGGCCCCCGAACACCTCGTCCGCCCCCAGGCCCGAGATCACCCGCCGCAGCCCCCGCTCCCGGGCCAGGGAGAAGGCCCGGCAATTGGCTACCGCCGAGGCGTTCCCGCCGGGAGCCTCCATGCCGCGCACGATCCAGCCCAGGCTCTCGCGGGCGTCCTGGGGCGCGAGGGTGAGGTCCAGGAACTCCACTCCGTGGCGCCCGGCCATGGCGCGGGCGAACTCCCGGTCCGGGCTCCCCTCGGCTCCGGCGTGGATGGCGAGGATGGGCCCCTGCCGCACCTCCCGGAGGATGGCGAGGAGGGCGGTGCTGTCCATCCCGCCGCTCAGGAGGAGGCCGACCGGTTCCCCTTCGGGCAGGTCGGCCGCCGCGCCCACGGCCTCCTCGGCGAGGCGCCGCAGCCGCCGCCGGGCCTCCTTGCGTCCCGGCGCCGCTTCCCCGCCCAGAGGGATGAATGGTTCCCGGGCGGTTCCCTCGGAGGAGACGATCAGGCGCTCCCCTGGATGGAGCCTCCGCACCCCGCCCAGGAGGGTGCGCCCAGCCGGGACTGAGAGGTAGCGCATGAAATGCTCGCAGGAGGCGAGGTGAAGCTTCTCTCCACCTTCGCGGGCGAGATCGGCCAAGCGGTCGCTGAAGATGAACTGGCCCTCCGCCTCCCGGTAGTAAAGGGTCTGGAGCCCCCAGGGATCGGCTCCCAGGGTGAGGCGGCCCCCCTCCCAGACGGCGAAGGCGAAGCCCAGCCCTGCTTGGAGGAAGGGCCGCAGGATGGTCTCCGCGCCCTCGGGCCAGGCGGCCAGGGCGAGGGCGGAGGCGTGGAGAGCCTGCCGGGCGGGGCCGAGGACGACGGCCTGGGCCTCTCCATCTTTCTGGGCCTCGGCGCAGCCCTCTCCCCAAGCGAGAGAGGCGCTCCCTCCCTCCCGCCGCTCGGCCGAGCTCGCCGCAAGCCGGAGGGCGCCCGAGAGGCTAGCCACGGGGGCCTTCCAAGAGCCGGAGGTAGGCTTCCTCGGTCTTCCGGGCGTGGGCCTGGATGGTGAAGCGCTCAGTCACCCGCCGCCGCCCGGCCTCCCCCATCACCCGCCGCAGGGCGGGGTCTCCGGCGAGACGCCCGATGGCGGCGGCCAAGGCCTCCGGGTCGCGGGGAGGGACGAGGAAGCTCGTCTCTCCCTGGGCGGCGATCTCGGGGGTGCCGCCGGTCGAGGTGCCCACCACCGGCTTGGCCATGGCCATGGCCTCGAAGATGACCCGCCCGCAGGGCTCGGCGTCCGAGGGGATGACGCAGACGTCGAGGGCGGCGGTGTGGGCCCGCACGTCGCGCTGGTAGCCCGAGAAGAAGATGCGGCCTCCCAGGTTCCGGGCGGCCACGAGGGCGCGGAGCTCCGCCTCGCACTGCTTCTCCCCTTCGAAGAGGCCCGCCCCCACGATGAGGAAGCGCAGGTCCGGGAAGCGGGGGATGAGCTTCATTGCTGCCTCGATGAAGGTGCGCTGGCCCTTGATGGGGGAGATCCGGCCCACCACGCCCGCCAGAATCTCTGCTGGCCCCGCCCCGAAGCGGGCGCGCACCTCTTCGCCGGATACGGCGGGGTGAAAGCGCTCCACGTCTACCCCGTTGATGATGGTCAGCGTCTTCGGGGAAAGCCCGCTGCGGTAGCGGAAGCGCTCCCGGATGGCGTCCGAGTTGGCGATGAGGAGGGAGCAGAGGGGGAGGAGGAGGCGGTCGAGGTCGATCTCCGCGCCCGGGATGATGAGGTTTCGGGCGTGCCAGACGGCGGGGAGGCCCGCCGAGCGGGCGGCGAGCGCGGCCGGGACGTTGGTGACGGGCCCGCTGGCGTGGAGGAGGGAGACGGCCCGCGCGCGCGCCACCCGCCGCAGGCGGAGGACGGTGCGGGCCATGAGGTCGAGTCGCCGGAGGGGGCCGTAATGGGTGGGGATGACCTCCACCCCCAGCTCCCGCGCGGCGTCGGGGAAGGGCCCTTCGGCGGGGGCGGCCAGGAGGGGGCGGAAGCGGCCGCGGTCGAGGTGGCGGAACAACTCGAGGAGGCTCGTCTCCCCGCCGCTGACCTGGGTGTAGTGGTGACAGTAGAGGACCGTGTGCACGAGCTCCTCCGCCTGGCCGGGCGCCGCCGGAACCAACCTAACACTTGGCCCTTCGGGAAAAAAGGTCCAAAAAGCCCCGGAGAGGGCTGGTTTCATGCCATTTTCCAGACGACACGGATAGAATGGGTGAGGGCTGTCTTCCGGCAGGCCGCCGGGAAATGGAGGGACCGCATGGAGAGGGGGGACTCGCGCGCGCTCCTCGCGCGCTACCGCTTCTGCCCGTGGCGGGAGCGGTTCCACGTGGCCCTGCGCTGCCGGATGATGAACCTCTGGCCCCTCGAGATAGAGGTGCCCCGCGAGGGCCGGGTGGCGGACTTGGGCAGCGGCCAGGGCCTCGTGGCGGTCGCCCTCGCGGCGGCAGCCCCGGGCCGGGAGGTGGCGGGGATCGAGCGGGAGGCGCGCAAGGTGGAGGCCGCCCGCCGGGCGGGGGAGGGGCTCGGGAACCTCTCGTTCCGGCAGGGCGACCTCCTGGCGCTCGGCGAGAGGGAGGGGAGCCTCGACGCGGCGCTCCTCGTGGACGTGCTCTACCTGTGGCCGGCCGAGGCGAAGCGCCGCATCCTCGCGAACGCGCGCCGGGCGCTGCGCACCGGGGGTTTGCTTTTGGTGCATGAGGTTGTTACAACGCCCGCCTGGAAGTACGGGGTGGCGCTGCTTCAGGAGTGGGTCGCCTTGAACGTCCTCCGGACCACGACCAGCCGCGAGATCCACTACGCAACGAGGGAAGAGAACGAGAGCCTCCTCCGGGCCTGCGGGTTCGAGGTGGAGACGGTTCCCTTTCACCGCGGCAAGCCCTACGCCCACTGCCTCTTCCGCTGCCGCAAGACGTGAGCCCCGGGGGGGGCCGCCGGGCATGGGAGTGAGATGAGATGCGAAGCCCCAGCGAGGTGCCCCTCCCTTCCTCCCCCCCCCGGTTGAGCGTGGTCGTGCCGGTGTTCCGGGGGGAGGGTTTCATCCGCCGCTCCATCGAAGACCTCCTCTCCTGGCTGACGCGCTCCGGCGCCTCCTTCGAGCTCGTCCTGGTGGACGACTGCAGCCCGGACGGCACGGCCGCCGTCATCCAGCAGATGCAGGACCAGTGCCCGGGCGTCATCCGGCTCCTGCGGAACGAGCGCAACATGGGGAAGGGGGCCTCGGTCCGCAAGGGGATGCTCGCCGCGGAGGGCCTCTTCCGCGTCACCATGGACGGCGACCTGCCCTACAGCCTGGACACCGTGGGGCAGATGCTGCGGATGCTCGAGGCGGGGGCGGACGTGGTCATCGTCTCCCGCGTCCATCCCGAGAGCCGCTACCTCATCAACCCCCGGATGTTCTACAAGCTGTTCACCCGGCACTGGCTGAGCCGCCTTGGGAACCGGATCATCCGCCTCGTCGTGCCGGGGGTCTATGACACCCAGGCGGGGCTCAAGGGCTTCAGCAAGGAGGCGGCGCTCCACATCTTCTCGCGCCAGCGGCTGAACCGATTCTCGTTCGACCCCGAGGTGCTGCGGATCGCACAGGTGGCGGGGTTCCGGATCGTGGAGCTTCCCGTCGTCTTCCACTACGAGTCCGAGCTGACGACCGTGGAGTTCGCGAGCGACTCCTTTCGCATGATCCGCGACCTCATCCGGATCAAGTTCTGGGAGAAGCAGGGGACGTGGAAGCGCGGGTCATCTTAAATGCGGACGACCTCGGCATGTCCCCCGAGACCAACCGGGGCATCGCCGAGTGCGTGGAGGCGGGCGCCGTCACGAGCTTTTCCTTGATGGCGAACCTGCCTGGCTTCGAGGACGCCTGCGGGCGTCTGCGGGAGGGCTTGCCCGGGAGCCTGGGCGTTCATCTCAATTTCACGTTGAGGGAGCCCCTGTTGAAAGGAGGGGAGGCGCGGGCGCTTACCGGGCCGGATGGCCGCTTCCTCTCCCTGGGGAGGGCAGCCCTGCGCCTCGCGGTGGCGGGGCGCTCCCTGGCGCAGGTGCTGGAGCGGGAGGCTCGGGCCCAGATCGAGCGGGTGCTCGGGGCAGGGGTCGGGAGGGTGTGGCACCTGGACACCCACCATCACCTGCACGGCTTCCCCGTACTTCTCGAGGTGCTCCTGCGGCTGGCGGGGGAGTATGGGATTCCCGCCGTGCGCAATCCGCGCGAGGATTTCCCCCGTGCGCTGGGCGAGGGGAGACCCACCTTGAAGGCGCTCGCGCTGCGCTTCCTGGCCCGGGAGGCCCCCCAGCGCATCGCCGCCTCGGGGCTGCGCCGCCCGGATGCTTTCTACGCCACGGCCCTCACGCGGAGCCGCGATTTCGGTCGCACCCTGCGGGCGGTGCTCGAGAGGGTGGGGCCGGGGGTAACCGAGGTGGCCCTCCATCCCGGGTACGCGGTGGGCGCTCTCGATTCCTACCAGGCCCAGCGGGAAGAGGAGATGCGAGTGCTCCTGGGGGAGGAGATGCGCGCGGCGCTCCGGAGCTCCCGGCTGAGATTCGTCACCTTTCAAGAGCTTGCGGAGGGGGTGAAAGGGGCATGAGTGTCCGGGAGCGTTCCGGGGGGATGGATCCGCGCCTGCGCTTCCTCTTTTTTCTCCTGGTGCTGATGCTCCTCGGGCGTCACGCCGTGCTCGTGCTGCGAACGGCCGTCCTCTCCGATCCGGTGGACCTGGGCACCTATTATATCCACGCGCGGATGCTCTGGGAGGGGGCCAATCCCGCCAGCCCGTCCGATCTCCTGGAGTACGGCCGTCGGGTGGGCCTGAAGCCTCTCACGGGGGTGAGCCCCCCGACCTTCTCCTTCTTGTTCCTGCCCCTGGCCCTTCTCCCCTGGGCGGCGGCGAAGGTGCTGTGGACCTTGCTCTCCCAGGCGGCCCTCGGCGGGATGGGCTGGATCGCGTGGCGGGAGATGACGAACCGGGGCCTCCCCCGCTGGGAAAGCGCCCTGGGGGTGACGGGCTTCCTCGTGGTGTTCTACCCCGCCAAGCAGACGCTGACCCTGGGGCAGATGGATCTTCTCCTGGGGCTGGCCGCCGCCTGCATGGGGCTGGCGCTGGCGCGGGGCCGGGGCGCCCTGGCCGGCATCCTCGCCCTCGTGCTGGGGTGGATGAAGATCCAGCTCGGGGCGGTCCTCGTGTTCCTCATCTGGATGGGCCGGGTGCGCCGGGAGCTGTGGGTGGTGGCGGCATTCGGCTTGATCTGGCTGGGGGGCACCATCGCCGCATTCGGCCTGTCATCGGTGGTCAACTACCTTCAGTTCCTCCGGGACCACCTGGGGAAGGGGCTCAACCCCGATTCGGTGAACTACGCCCTCAACGGCCTCCTGGCACGCGCCCTCCAGCCCCGGGCGGGCCCGCTCGTCGCCGAGGGCCTGAACACCGCCCTGACGGCAGGGATCGCCGCGGCCACGCTGTGGGTCCTTTGGACACGGAGGCGGCACCGGGGGGGGGATGCGTGGCTCGAAACGGGGTTCCTGCTGCTCTCGGTGTGGATGATCTCCCCGCTCAGCGAAGAGCATCATCTGGCCTGGCTAATCGCCCCTCTGCTCCTGGCGGTGACGGACCCGCGCCTCCGCGAGAGCCGCCTCCAGGCGGGGCTGCTCCTTGCGGCGCTCCTCCTCATCGGGGTGGAGCACTACCCCCACGCGATATGGAAGGGCCCTGGCTTGCTCCCGGAGCTGCTCCGCTCCTCGAAGTTCTTCGGTCCCCTGGCTCTTTGGGTGCTGGCGGGGAGGGTTTTGCTTCGCCGGCCGGAGGAGCCGTCACAAGGGAGGGATTGGTCCAGCCCGGCTTGAGCGGGCGGAGGCGCTCAGCGCGGCCGCTTGCTGAACGGGCCTGGGGGGGCCGAGCGCACCATATCCACGTTTCGAGGCGCCTTGGGGAAGGAACCCGCGATGGAACCTCCCTGCGCCATGGCGGGGGCGGCCTTCCCCTCATTCCTGTCCGCCCCCTGTTCCTTGCGGAACTTGGGCTTTGCGGCCTCTTGGAGCTTGGCCTCGACCTCCCGCCGCGCCATCTCGATGCGCTCCCGCTCGAGGAACTCCTCGAACTCCGAGGGCTTCTTCTCGAATTCGCGCTCGCCGGAGTCTTCTTCCCCCTCCTCCTTCTTTTCAGGCTCCGGCGGGGCGGGCGCTTCCAGGAGCGGCCTTCCTTCCTCCTGTTCCAGCTTCTCCCACTGCGCCTGGCGCTCCTCGTAGAGGCCGGGGATGCGGGCCACCATGGCGGTGAAGAGCATGAAAGGCTCCATGATCCGCAGGATGATGAAGGTATTGGAGCCGATGCTGTGGGTGAGGAGGGCGAAAAGCGCGCTGAGGTAGCCGATGGCGAGCCCCCGCTGGAAGCGGTCCGTCGAGGTCCGCATCGCCTTGCGCCCCATCTGGAAATAGGTCCAGACCAGCCACAGGAAGGCCACCATCCCCACCAGACCGGTCTCCACCAGGGTGCGGACGGCCTGGGAGTCCACGAAGATGAAACCGGTCACGCCCCAGCCCAGGACGGGTTTCTTCATCCATCCGCTCACCGCTTCGTTGTAACTCTCCAGCCGGGCGCTGGTGGAGGTGTCCAGCCGGACCGCACCCACCTGGATCTGCTTGACCTTTACCTGTTTCTCCTGCTGGAAGGTGAAGAGGATTCGCTCCTTGACCGACTGCGGGAGCATGATAGTCGCCAGGAACGCGAAGGCGACGGTGAAAAGGACGATCTGCTTCTTCCGGTGAGAGAACGCGAAGAAGGCCCCGATCGCGGCGGGTATGCCCAGCCAGGCGGCGCGGCTTCCGGTGAACAGCATCGGCACGAAGAGGAGGAAGACCAGGGCGGACCAGCCCCCGATGGCGCGCGGGCCCCGGGCGAAGAGCATCTGGCCGCCCGCCATGCACATGATCAGGAGGAGGTAGCCGCCCATGGTATTCGGCTCCCCTGCGTCCCCCTCGAAGGGGGCGGAGACGCGCACCCCGAGCGGGATCTGCGAGAGGCCGTAGATGGCGATGCAGATCGAGGTGAAGTAGGCAAGCCTCATGAAGCGCTTCATCTCCTTGAGGTCGGACATGAAGTTGAGGGCCAGGAAGAAGACGACGAAGTACTCGAAATAGCGGACCACGAAGAAGGTGCCGATCAGCCCCCGAACCCCGCCGGTCATGAAGCCTAGGATCGTGGAGATGATGCAGCTCAGGATGTAGAAGCCGATGGGCTTGTTCAGGGGGTTCTTGAGGATGAAGCCCAGGTCCTTGTGGACGGCGGTGCGGGCGAACCAGGCGAGGGAGAGGATGGCGAGGAGGACGTCGTCCAGCCGGACGACCACCGCGCGGCTGGTGTCGGTGCCCCCGCTGCCTCCGCCGCTCCCGAACTCGGGCGAGAGGAGCATGGACAGGATAAGGAGGGTGACCCCGAACTTCGGGCTCATGAAGCTCGCCGCGAGGAGGGCGGCGCCGACGAGGCCGCCCAGGACGACGAAAGCGGAGGTTTGCGTGAGCGAGTAGGAGATACCCACCGCGATCACGAGGAACCCCAGAATTCCCACGACGGGGAGCAGGCCGCTCCTCCCGCCCGGGGCGTTCCCTCCGGCGATTGCCCGTGAGCTTCGGACCATTCTTCGCTCTCAGCGGCCAAAAGGTGGCTGGGGGGTCAGCCAGAGGCCGGCGGGCGGATGGGTCCTTGGGGCCACTCCAACCGGCACATTTGGTAGCTCCCTATCCGATAGAAACGGCCCCGGCAAGCGTCCAGTTCGGCGGGAGGCTGGAGAAGGAGCCATCGGAGCTGCCATACCGCGTTCTCCGTTGCCCCAAGGACGATGGCGGCTGGGCGCTCCCGGCGGAGATAGCCGAGGATGGATTCGCGCGTCTTCCATGCCCCGTGGCCCGCGCCCCGCAAGCCCAGCTTCCGGATCTCGGGCCCCAGGTTGGGTGGAGTGAGGAGCGCGCTGCCGCGCGGCACGTTCCTCTCCAGCCACCGAAGCGTCTCCGCGCGGCCTTCCTCGCCATACCCGTAGGACGTGCCGTAAGGGGCGCGGGCCTGGCTCACGCCCAGTCCCAGAATATTGGCCAACGCCAATAATACCAGAAGCTTGGCCCATGGGATACGGAGCGCCCAGCCAATCCCGGCGGCGAGGCCCGCCCAGGCCGCCCATCCGAGGACCGTCCCCCCCAGGGTCTGGCTCAGTTCCTGGTGGACGAAAGCCTCGCGCAGCCCGGCGTTCAGGGCCAGGATCGGGTCGGGCGCCCAGATCGCGAAGGGCAGCACCAGGAGGAGAAGAGCGCCCAGCGCGCGCGCGCCGGGCTTGGGGATCCAGGCCGGGTTGGCCGCCAGGCCGCACAAGAGCGGCAGGAGCGCCAGGTAGTACCGTGGGAAGCCGTAGTTCATGCCCCCGACGATCCAATACCCCGCCAGATACAGGGCGGCGCCGCGGATGAGAGGCTCGATGCGGGGGATGCCGCCCGAATAGAGTGTGAGCGCCCCCCAAGCCCCCAGAACAGCCAGGAAAGGCCCCCACCAGACCATTCCCAGGACCAGGTGGAACGCGGCCGCGGCGAGCGGGCGAGTAGTCATGATGGACTCGGCCGCGCTCCCGGCCGAGTCCCGCGCCGCCTCCCAGCGCTGAAGGGACCACCATAGCAAGGAGAAGAGGGCGAAGCCCGCGCAGGTGGCGAGGAAGTCCCGCCACTCCCCTTTCCCGCGCCGGGAGGGGCGCCAGACCGCCGGGAAGGCGAAGAGGAGCAGGCCCAGCGAGGATGTGGTTTTCCACCCCATCGCCAGCGCGCTCCAGCCAGCCAGGCGCAGCGAGCGGCGGCCGCCCTCGGCCACAGGTGCGAGGAAGGCCAGGAGCCAAAAGGAAACGAAGGCGGGGTAAAAAGAGGCGTCGGCCATGTCCAGGCTGTGGGCGCCCTGCACCACGGCGGGGTGTAGGAGATAGAGGGCGTACGCGAGGCAGGCCGCCCCGGTGTCCTTCCACAGACGCCGCGCGAGGAGATACGCCGCCGCAGCAGACAGCACCGCCCCGCCCGCCTGCACCCACCGGAGGAGGACGGCCTCGAGCCACCCCGCCGAAGCCATTGACTTGATGAGGATCAGGAAGAAAGGAGATGTCCCCGCAGGCAGGGGGGACGAAACGGGGTTCCGCGCCCACTCGATCAGGACGGAATCCCAGTAGGTCAGAGGAGCCCAAAGCTTCAGGGAGACGCCCAGGAGAAAGAGCGCGGTGGTGATGGCGATCAACGATCTTTCGGGGAAAGGGCTAGCGAAGGTCCGGGTGATCTCCGGCTTCGATTCCATGCGGGGTTCCCGTCGCTTCAGCGGGTGACGAGTTGGAAGGAAATCTTCTCCCGCTGGAGGAGGATGGCGGCCTGCTCGGCCTCCGAAGGCGACCGGAACGCTCCGATGAGCATCCGGCCCTTGCCGTCCGCCGCTTCCTCGAAGGTGGGGTGCAGGTCCGCCGCCTTGACGATGACCCGCATCACGTCCGCTTCGCCGGGGGCGAGGCCGCGGCCCACCTCGAGGGCGAAGGGCAGGCGGTCGACGTAGGGCTCCTCCCCGGGCTGGAGAAGGGGCTTGAGGTGTTTTTCGATGAAGGCCTTGGCCTCTTCCTGGGAGGCGAAGGCTCCCAGGAACACACGATCGGCACTGCCCTCCAGCCTTCGGACGGGGACGAAAGAGGGCGAGAGGCCGGCCTGGCGAAGGATCGACAGGTGGTGACGGGTGAGCGCAGGGTTGCGGTTGTGGCTGAACACGATGCTGTAGGGCCGCCGGCTTTCCTCTCCGGAGAGGAGGTCGCCTCGAGGGGTCTGGCTCGCGAGGCGAATGACCGCCCGCCGGATCGCGGCCGACTCGGTGAGGACATCCCCGGAGGAGGGCTGAGGGGTCCAGGCGAAGAGGCTTCCCTCCAGAGGCGGGAGGGAAGCTCCCTGCCTCGGCTTGACCGGGGCCGCCGGCTGGGCGGGGGCGCGGCTTTGAGAAGGTGCGGGGGCCTGCTCCTGGGGCGCCTTGCCGGCGGGCGGGGTTTGGGGCGGACTTCCCTGCCCGCCGGGGGCCGGTGCCGCGGGCGCCTGGGGAGTCGCGGGTGCTGCCGGGGTCGAGGCCGGGGTGGCCGCTTCCTGCGTGCTTTTCCAGATGGCGCCCAGCGGGGCCAGGGAGTCCTTGGGCGGCGCGCCGACCGACGCCTCGCGCGAGGTGAGAGAGCCCACGATCGGCAGCTTCGCGCCCATCTGCCAGGCCGCCCCGGCCCCAAGGAGGGAGAGGGAGAGGAGCAGGGCGGCGGCGGCCAGCCCCTTGGCCAGGGGCGAAGCCTCCTCGGTCACGTCGTCCCGTTCGGAGGGGGAGATGAGCTCTATCGTTTGGCGGTACCAGCGCTGATAGAAGGGCAGGTCGGCGAGGTTGGCCTCGGCGCGCTCCTCTGTGTAGCCGCCGTAGTAGTAGGTGGATTGGTAGCGGATGGAGTCGATGTCGGAGGTGGCCTCGGGGCGCATCGAGTTGAGCACCACGCCCCACACCTTCGCGCGGACGTTGTCGAGCTGCATCTTCGCCCGCTTGAGCGCTCCGCGGGCGATCGCGCCCACGCGGTAGACGAGGACGCAGCCGTCCACCCGCGTGCCCAGGATGGCGGCGTCCGTCACGGGCAGGAGGGGAGGCGTGTCGATCACGATGACGTCGAACTCATTGCGGATCTCTTCGAGGAACTGTGTCATGCGGTTCGAGTTGAGGAGCTCGGAGGGGTTCGGCGGTATGTGCCCGCAGGTGAGGAGGTTCAGGTTGTCGAGACCCGGCGTCAGCATGATGTCTTCCATGTCGAACTTGCCGAGCATGATGTCGGTCATGGTGCGGATGCAGTCGGCCCAGGCGTTGTTGCCCAGAAGGATGTCGGTGAGGCCGGGCTCCCGGTCGATGCCGAAGATGCGGTAGATGACGGGCTTCCGCATGTCGGCGTCGATGAGCAGGGTGCGCTTGTTCGACTGGGCGCAGGTGATGGCGAAGTTGATGGAGGTGGTCGTCTTCCCTTCGCCCGGCGTGCTGCTCGTGATGACGAACGTGTTTCCGCCCTTCTCGACCGACACGAACTCCATCTGGGTGCGGAATGAGCGGTAGGCCTCCGCGATCGGCGAGCGTGGGACGAAGTGAGTGACCAGGCGGCCGTAGATGTCGGGCGTGAAGCGCCCCGCACGCTCGGGGTTGCTCTCCACGTACTGGCGCTCGAGCTCCTCGTTGTCGAGGATGGGGATGACGCCCAAGACGGGGACTTCGAGGTACGCCTCCACGTCCTCGATGGTGCCGATGGAGGTGTCCATCGTCTCGAGCACCAGGGCGAAGGCGAGGCCCACCACGAGGCCCAGCAGGGCTCCCACGAAGCTGTTTAAGAAGATTTGCGGCGGGTTGTCGCGGCCCAGCGGACGGAAGGCGGGTTTCACGATGCGCACGAGGTGCTGGGTGCCGGCGAGGCGGATGCTCACCTCCTCGAACTTCTGGCGCAGCATGTTGTGGACTTCCTGATCCGTGGCCAGCTGGCGCTCGAAGCGCTGGAGCTGGAGGGAGAGGTCCGGTATCTCCTTGTTGCGCCCCTCGACCGAGTTGAGCTCGCCCTCGCGGGCCTTGGTGATGTCAGCCAGGGTTTTCTCCCGCCCCTCCAGGATGATCAGCATCTGGCGGACGACGTTGCTGATCTGCAGGAGGATGTCGCTCACCGCCGGATGCTCCGGCGTGAACTCCTGGAGGAGGTTGTCGCGCTGGACTTGGAGCTCCACCAGCTGCTGGTTGAGCCGGGCGAGGCCCGGGTCGATGTCGTCCACGGGGACGCGCTCGGTCTTGCCTGCACGCACGTCGCGGATGTTGCGGACCTGCTCGATGGCCTCCCGGATCCGCTTGAGGATCTTTTTCTGTTCCGAGACGACCTCTTGCAGCCGCTCGAGGGCTCGCCCGACGGACGTCGCTTCGACAGAGAGAGAGAGGAAGTTCTTGGCTTCCTTGAACTCCTTGATGATTCTCTCGGAGTCCTTGAGGCGCCGCTCGCTCTGGGTGAGCTGCCCCTTGATGAAGTCGTGCTGGCGCAGGACGGTCTGGTTGCGGTTTTCGTAGTCGAACTGCCGGAAGACCGAGGCGATGGTGTTGGCCATGCGCGCGGCCTGGTCCGGGTCGCCCGAGGTGATCGTGATGGAAATGATGTTGGTGTCGCCCACCTGGCTGGTGTTCGCCTGTCCCGCCAGCCCATTGATGACGGAGACCAGGCGGCTGTTCTTGGCGATGTCGTCCGACTTGAGGGACTTGTCCACCATCCCCAGTTCCTTGGCCACCTGCTCCATGACGGGGTAGCTGCGGATGACGGCTGTCTGGGTGGTGATTTCCGCGGCCGCGCCCAGGGAGGAGGAAGCATCGCTCACCAGGCCGGAGAGGGCGGTGTTCTGCTCGATGCGGACGGCGCTGGAAGCAGAGTAAATGGGGGCGGGCTCGTTCAGCTTGGCGAAGACGAAGCTGAAGAAGCCCAGGACGATGATGGTGAAGATGACAATGATCTTGCGCTTGCGGATGATCCGCCAGTAGTCCCGCAAATTGATGTCATACTGGCCCATGACGGCTACTGCACCTCTGTGAGAGTGACTGTGCGCGTGCCCGGCGTGAACGTCCCCTCGCCGCCCCGCTCCGCGGTGGCCCGGCTCGGGCCGCCCAAGTCGAACTTCAGGAGGTTCGAGTTGATCGAATAGGCATCCTTGAAGCGCTGCGGGTAGAACAAGAAGTCAAGAATGGGCTGAGACTTCCGGATGAAGTCGGTGATGTCGCCGACGGCCGTCCGCGGGACGAACACGACGTCGTTCGGCTTCAGGAGCTGGTCCCCGCGCCGGTCGCCGCGCTTGAGCATGGCCTCGATGTCGGCGTGGACGACCTCGGGCCGCTCGGCGTCGCCGCGGATGATCCGGACCTCGGTCTGAAGGGCGTAATCGAGGAAGCCGCCCGCACGCGCGATGGCGTCGAGCACGCGCATGTTGAACGTCAGGGGGTGCACGCCCGGCGCCCGGACCTCGCCGAACACGTAGACCCGCTTCTGCTCGATCAGCTCGGAGCTCGACTCGGGCACGAACACGAGATCGCCGTCCAGGAGGTCGGGGTTGTCCGCTTCGCCCGCGGCGCCCGAGATGTATCGGAGGATGTTCACGGTCCGCGTCCTTCCGCCGCGCCGGAGGGAGACGTGGGTGAGATCGCCGCCGGGGCGCTCGGGGGTGGTGGGCAGATGGCCGCCCGCGAGAAGGATGGCGTCGAGGAGGGTGACCGTCGCGGAGACGTTGTAGGTCTGAGGCCGCGCGACGGCGCCCATCACGCGGACGATCTTGCTCCCGAATCTCGTCATCACCACGTCCACGCGCGGATTCTTGATGAATTTTTTGAGCTTCTCCTTGAGGAGGTCGCTGACCTCCTTGATGGTCAGTCCCGCAGCCTGGACGTCGTCAACGAGCCCGATACTCACTGTGCCCCGCTCGCTCACTTGAACCTGCTGGCTTTGGGCGGTGACGCCCCTCCAGATGGCGACGGTGAGGACGTCCCCCGGACCGATGACGTATTCGCCGGGCAGGCGCTTCTCCGGGAAGGCGCCCTCGAGCTTCGCCGGCCTCGCGGGCTGGGGCAGCGGGACGGGGCGACCCGACGCGAGATCAGGCATCCGGGTGCCGGGGGCGAGGGGCAGGTCATGCTTGGCGGCCTTCTCGCCCGGGATCTGTCCGGGCAGGGGCTTGCCGAAGCCGGGCCAGACGGCCACGCCCTCGCCGTGGGTGGCGGCTCCCAGGTCGAGCCGGCCGTCGCCGTCGAGGTCGGCCGCCACCAGACTGTGGAAAAGGCCCGTCTCGGCGAGTAGGCGATGAGCAATCCAGCCAAGCGTGGCGTCCTGACGCCAGTAGCGGAGACCCTTCCCGTCCATCGTGCTGGCCACGATGTCCGCCCGGCCGTCTCCGTCCCGGTCCACGGCCACCGCGAAGAAGAAGCTTCCCCCGGAGGCGGGGCTGGCCATGCGGTTGAAGGTCCCCTTGCCCAAGCCTTGCCAGACCTGGATGCCCGTATTCTTTCCGGCCGCCAGAAGGTCGGGAATTCCGTCTCCGTTGAGGTCGGCGACGGTCACGCCCCAGAAGTCCCCCTCGGAGAGCTGGTTGGGCCTCCCCCAGTTGAGGTGCTTGTCACGGCCCAGCCAGGCCCGAAGGCCGCCTCCCGGCCCGTCGCCGGCGGCGACGATGTCCAGGATTCCGTCCTGGTTCAGGTCCGCCACGGCGACGCTGTGGTAGGGGCCTTCGGCCCGGGGAGCCGGGGCGGCCTGCCATGTATCGGCGCCGAGGTTCAGCCAGACCCTGAGGCCTCCCTGCGCGCCGGGCTCCTCCTTGACGGCGATGAGGTCTGGCCTCCCGTCGTAGTTGAAGTCGGCCGCGGCCACATCCGCGAACACCTCGCCCCGCCCGGGCCCGGCCACCCGGCGGAAGCGGAGGTTCCCCAGGTTCTTCCAGATCTCGATGCCGCTCTCTTTCCCTCGGATGGCGACGATGATCTCGGGGAGGGAATCGCCGTCCAGGTCCGCGATCGTGATGGTGCGGACCTCGCCACCCGTCGCGAGTACCGAGGGCTCGGTCCAGCCGCCCTCCTTGCGGGTGCGCCATATATAGATCTGGCCCGTGGCCAAAACGCTGGATAGGAGTTCGCGCTTGCCGTCGCCGTCCAGATCGGCAGCCACGAGGCCGCGGAAATAACCCGATCCCACCGGTCCTTTGGGAGGAAGGGCATCGGCCGCCGGTTCCGTAGCGGCCCGTGCGGCATCGCCGCCCGGCATGAGGGAAATGCCGAGGCAGAGCACGCCCACCGCCAACCCCGAGAGAACGATTCGCCCGACTCGCATGCGCATTGCCACCTTTCTGCTTCCTGAAGCCTCCGACGAGGTGTCTCCCGGCGCACCACGCCCACCCCGGCAACTTCTGATTTTACAAGAGTATTGAGTGAATAATCAATTGATTTTTAAGAGCTACATGATTTTGGGGTGGCATTCCTCGCGGCACCCAAAATCCAGGGATCTGGCGTCTAGGGTGGGCAGCGCGGTCCGGCCTCCTTTACGTGCAAATACAAGGGATTGGAAGGGGCTTTGCGTTTTATGGCAAGCTGAGCGCGGTGGCGGGCGTCTGTATCGAGGAGATCGCCACAGGAGCGTTCTTTTTGCAGGAGGATCCCCCATGAGGGACGAGTCGCGGCCTTCATCGGCCCGAGAGGCCCAATCCCTCTCCTCCCCGGCTCCCCGGCAAGAGGGAGAGAAGAAGCGCCGACGCAGGCCGAAAAAGGTCCGCAGTTCTTGGTTTGGCTTCGGAGGAAAAGACGATACGGAGGCGGGGCGTGGGGCTTCCTCGGAGAAGAAAAAACCGCGCCGCTCGCCCTCGCGCAGCACCCGGGTCCGGGAGTGGAAGATTTTGGCCTGCTTATTGGCCGTTTGCGCTTTGGCGGCTTTTTTGTTCGTGGCCGTCCAGCGAATCACGATCATCGACGCCGCCAGTTTCTTCCTGTTCGGGACCTCCGACCCCTACATTTCTCCCGAGCGCGAACGGGAAATGCAGAACGAGCTCAAGGAAATGATTCAAAAGCAGTTCGGTGCCCGGAAAGGGAAGGGCGAGTGAGAATGAGAATCCCCGACCATTCCATTGACAGTATGCGGGGACGTCTGTAGGAAGGATGAGTCTTTCGCCCGGCGAAACCCGAGGATCGAGCTTTTCAGTGTTCACCTCCCTTCTGGAAGACATTCAGAAACGGCGTGTGCGCTCCTGCGTGATGGGGCTCGGCTACGTGGGCTTGCCCCTCGCCATGGAGTTCGTCCGTGCGGGCTATCAGGTGGTGGGCCTGGACGCGGACGAGGGCCGGGTGCGCCAGATGCGCGAGGGGCACTCCTACATCACCGATGTGGCGGATGGGCACCTCCGCGAGGCGCTCGACACGGGGCGCCTCCATGTCACCGCCGACCCGGCGGTGCTCTCCGACGTCCAGACAGTGAACATCTGTGTCCCCACTCCCCTCGGAAAATCGGGCGATCCGGACCTCTCCTTCGTCCAGGCGGCCCTCCACTCCATCGAGACTCACCAGCATCCGGGCCAGCTCTACATCCTCGAGAGCACCACTTACCCGGGGACCACGGAGGAGGTGCTCCTGCCGGCCCTCAGCCGGAAAGGATACAAAGTCGGGGAGGATTTCTTCCTCGCCTTCTCTCCCGAGCGGGTGGATCCGGGGAATCCGCGTTTCCACACGCGCAACATCCCCAAGGTCGTCGGGGGGATGACTCCCCGGTGCGGCCAGGCCGCCGCCGCCCTCTACGCCAATTGCATCGACAGCATCGTGCAGGTGAGCTCGCCGCGCGTCGCCGAGATGGTGAAGCTTCTGGAGAACACCTTCCGCATCGTGAACATCGGCCTCGTGAACGAGATGGCCCGTATGTGCCACAAGCTGGGGGTGGACATCTGGGAGGTGATCGAAGCTGCCAAGACCAAGCCCTTCGGTTTCATGCCTTTCTACCCCGGCCCGGGGCTGGGAGGGCACTGCATCCCCATCGACCCCATCTACCTTTCTTGGAAAGCCCGCCAAGTGGGTTTCGAAGCGCAGTTCATCACCCTGGCCAGCCAAATCAACACAAGCATGCCCCGGTTCGTGGTCGACCTCGTCGTGAAGGCCCTGAACGACCGGGGGAAGGCTCTGAACGGCGCCCGGGTTCTCCTCCTCGGCGTCACCTACAAGGCGGGCGTGAGCGACACGCGAGAGAGCCCGGCCCTGGACGTCTGGCATCTGCTGGCGGAGCTGGGCGCTCAGGTGAGCTATCACGATCCCTACGTCCCCGAGATCGACTTTCTGGGCCGGAGCCAGCGCTCCGTGGCTCTCGACGCGGATCTCTTGCGGAAGGCGGACTGCGCCGTCATCCTCGCCAACCACAAGGAGTTGGATCTGGCCCTGGTCCGCGCCCACGCCCACTGCATCGTGGACACGCGGAACGCCTACGCGGGCTCCCCCCTGGACGGTCAGCTCTACAAGCTCTAGGCAGGGAGGTGCCAAGTCTCCAAGCGGTTGACAGGGGTGTTTTTTGAGGTTTTAATCGCCCCTTCCGCCAGAAGGGGCGGGCCGGAAGACGCAAAAACGCCCAGCTGGGCGGCCGGACGCACTGAGGAGCCGAAGCGTGAGGATGTACCAGAAGAGCACGATGCTCACGAAGGAACAGGCCCCCGGGAAGCGGCGGTGGGTCGTGGTGGACGCCCAGGGGCAGACTCTGGGGAGGCTCGCCTCGCGGGTGGCTGTCATCCTGCGCGGGAAACACCGTCCTGACTGGACCCCTCACGTGGACTCGGGGGATTATGTCGTGGTGGTGAACGCCGGGCAGGTGGTGCTCACCGGCCGGAAGCTCGACCAGAAGAAGTACTACCGGCACTCGGGCTACCCTGGCCACTTGAAGGAGATCACCGCCCGGCGGGTCCTCGAAACCCACCCCGAGCGGCTGGTGGAATTCGCGGTGCGGGGAATGCTCCCCAAGACGAAGCTGGGCCGGGCCATGTTCCAGAAGCTCAAGGTGTACAGCGGAAGCAGCCATCCGCACGCCGCCCAGAAGCCCGAGCCCCTCTCTCTCAGCTAGCGCGGCCCCCGGCGGCCCCGCGGCGAAGGAACGAAGCGGACCCTGACGATGGCGACTCCTACTACATACTACGCGACCGGCAAGCGGAAGACCTCCATCGCGCGCGTCTGGATGTTCCCGGGCGACGGGCGGATCCTCGTCAACAACACCCCCGTCGACGAGTACTTCCTGCGCGACACCTCCCTCATGGTCATCAAGCAGCCGTTCGACGTGACCGGCACTTGGGGCCGCTTCGAAGTGCGCGCCACCGTGCAGGGGGGCGGCCTCTCCGGCCAGGCGGGCGCCGTGCGGCACGGCATCTCGAAAGCCCTGCTCGGGGTGGATGCCTCGTTCCGCGGGGTCCTGAAGAAGGCGGGCCTCATCACCCGCGACTCCCGCGTCAAGGAACGCAAGAAGTACGGCCGCGCGGCCGCCCGGAAGAGCTTCCAGTTCTCCAAGCGCTAATCCGACCGCGCCTAGGCGCGCCCCGTTCTTTGGGGGGAGGGTTTGCCCATGCACCGGGTCGGTGTGATGGGGGCCACGGGCTATACGGGCTTCGAGCTCTTGCGCCTGCTGGCCTCCCACGGGGAAGTCGAGGCCGGCCCGCTGACCTCCGAAACCTACGCCGGCAAGGAGGTGGGAGAGGTCTTTCCCGCCCTGGCAGGCGTGATCCGGGGGCGCTTCGAGAAGTTCGTACCTGAGGTGCTCAGGGGCCTGGACCTCGTTTTCTGCTGCCTCCCCCACCGCGTGGCCATGAATTCGGTCCCGGCCCTGGTGGACCTGGGCCTGAAGGTGGTGGACTTCTCGGCGGACTTCCGAATCCAGGACGCCTCGGTCTACGCCGCCTGGTACAAGACGCCCCACGTCTGCCCCGAGCGAATCCCCCAGGCCGTTTACGGCATCCCCGAGCTCTACCGGGAGCGGATCCGCGGGGCCAAGCTCGTGGCGAACCCGGGCTGCTACCCCACGGGTGCCATCCTGGGGCTTTACCCGCTCATCAAGGCGCGGCTCATCCGGCCGGATTCGATTATCGTGGACGCAAAGTCTGGCGTCTCGGGCGCGGGCCGCAAGGCCGAGTTGAGCCTCCAGTTCGCCGAGGTGAACGAGCGCTTCCGGGCCTACGGCATCGCCACCCACCGCCACACCCCCGAGATCGAGCAGGAGCTCTCTGCAATGGCGGGCGAGGCGGTCAAGGTGTCCTTCACCCCCCACCTCGTGCCTATGACCCGGGGCATCCTCTCCACCATCTACGCCGAGGCCCAGTCCGGCGCGACGGCCTCCCGGGCGCGCCAGGCCTTCATGGACGCCTACGACGTCGAGCCCTTCATGCGCCTGATGCCCGAGGGCGCCTACCCCGACGTGAGCCAGGTGGCGGGGAGTAACTTCCTCGACATCGGCTTCACCCTCGATGAGCGGACGGGCCGGTTCGTCATCGTGACCGCCATCGACAACCTGGTGAAGGGGGCCTCCGGCGCCGCCGTCCAGAACATGAACCTCATGCTGGGCCTCAAGGAGACGCGGGGTCTCGCCCATCCGGGGTTCTGGATGTGAGCGCGGAGCCGTTCCTGCGGGAGATCGGCGGAGGAGTCTGCGCCGCCCGGGGGGTGACGGCTTCCGCCGTCACGGCCGGGATCAAGAAATCCGGCCGGCCCGACATGACCCTCCTCTGCTTCGATCCTCCGGCTCAGTCCGCCGGGGTCTTCACCCGGAACAAGGTCTGCGCGGCGCCCGTCCTCCTCTGCCGGGAGCGGGTGGGGAAGGGCCCGCTGCGGGCCATCCTGATCAACAGCGGAAACGCCAACGCCTGCACCGGGAAGCAGGGTCTCCAGGACGCGCGCCGGCTCACCCAATCCCTGGCGAAGCATCTCGGCTGCCCCCCGGCCCAGGTGGTGATGTCCTCGACCGGGCTCATCGGCCAGCCGCTGCCCGTCGGCCTCATGGAGCGGGCGCTGGGCAGGCTGGTGCGGAGCCTCGCTCCCGGCAAGGGCCGCGAGGCCGCCACCGCCATCATGACCACCGACACCCGCTCCAAGGAGGCGGCCGTCGAGATCGAGCTGCCCGGCGGCGGGAGCGTGCGCTTGGGGGGGATGACCAAGGGCGCGGGCATGATCGCCCCCAACATGGCGACGATGCTGGCCTACCTCACGACCGACGCGGCAGTTTCTTCGCGGGTGCTCCTGTCCGCCCTGCGCAAGGCGGCGGACCTCTCCTTCAACTGTGTCACGGTGGACGGGGACACCTCGACGAACGACACCGTCATCTTCGCTGCGACCGGCGCCTCCGGCGTCCGGATCCCCGGCGGCAAGGCGCTCGGCCGCTTCCGGGCGGGGCTCGGCCGGGTTTGCCGGGAGCTCGCCCTCGCCATCCTGCGGGACGGAGAAGGCGTCACCAAGGTGGTGGAGATCCGGATCAAGGGCGCCGCGAGCCCGGCGGACGCCAAGCGGGCGGGCCGCACGGTGGCGGAGAGCCTGCTGGTCAAGACGGCTTTCTTCGGCGGACTCCCCAACTGGGGGCGCATCTTCGCCGCGGCGGGGAGGAGCGGGGCCAAGATCGCCCCGGAGCGGATGTCCCTCCGGATTGGCGGGGTGCCGGTCGTGCGGGCCGGGGCCCCGGTCGAGCACTGGGAGGCGCCCCTGGCGCCCGTCCTCAAGCGGCCGGAGTTCACGGTCGAACTCCACCTGGGGGCAGGGCGGGCGGAGGGGACGGTCTGGACGACCGATTTGAGCTACGAATACGTGAAGATAAACGCTGATTATCGGACCTGATCTCCGCAGCCGGGGTTGAATCCTTCCCCCGCTTATGAGACATTCCAGGCCGCCGTGCAGCGGCGGGCCGCCCCTGAGGGGCGCGCTGGCGTGGCGACCTATCGATAAGTGCTTGTTTTGGAACCTATTTCAGCCCCCATCCGCCGGGGCGCTGGTTAGGCTCCGCCTCAGAGAAAGGCGGAGCAGGAGGAGCCTCTTTGACCCCGGTATTGTTGCGCGAACTTCTGGAAGTGGGCGCCCACTTCGGGCACCAGACCACCCGCTGGAACCCCCGCATGCGCCCCTACATCTTCGGGGCCCGCAACGGCATCTACATCATCGACCTGCAGAAGACGGTCCGCCTCTTCAACCAGGCGCGCGAGGTCATGCGCGAGGTGGCCTCGAAGGGCGGGAAGATCCTCTTCGTGGGCACTAAGCAGCAGGCCCAGGAGATCGTGGCCGAGGAAGCCGCCAAGATCGGCATGCCCTTCGTGACCAAGCGCTGGCTAGGGGGCACCCTCACCAACTTCGCTACAATCAAGAAGTCCATCGCCCGGCTCGTGGATCTTGAGGCCATGAAGGCGGACGGCACCTTCGACCTCCTGGCCAAGAAGGAGTCCGTCCGCCGGGAGAAGGACCGCCAGCGCCTTGAGAAGTTCCTCGGCGGCATCAAAGGCATGGATCGCCTGCCCCAGGCCATGTTCGTGGTGGACGCCGGCCACGAGCAGATCGCCGTGCGCGAGGCCCGCAAGCTGAACATCCCCGTCATCGGGCTCGTGGACACCAACTCCGACCCGAACGGCATCGACTACGTGCTCCCGGGCAACGACGATGCCCTCCGCTCCATCCGCTACTTCCTCTCGAAGTCGGCCCAGGCCATCAACGAGGGCACCACCCTCCGCAAGGAGGGCGGCATCGAGGAGGTGGAGGCCATCATGGCCTCCGGCGACAAGGTGGCGGCCGAGATCATGGCGGCGGCCAAGTCCGGCGAGGCAGCCTCCGAGGGCGGCGGAGAAAAGGAATAATCCGGCGCGCCGCGCCGGCGGCCAGCCGATTGAGAGGGAGAATTGCCGGGCATGGAAGTTACCGCACAGATGGTCAAGGAGCTCCGTACCCTCACGGGCGCGGGGATCATGGATTGCAAGGAGGCCCTCCGCGAGAAGGCGGGCGATATTCAGGAGGCCGTCCGCTACCTCCGCGAGAAGGGCCTGGCCAGCGCCTCCAAGAAGGCCGGCCGGGCGGCGAGCGACGGCCAGGTGCACGCCGCGATCGAGGACGGCGGCCGCAAGGGCGTCCTCGTCGAGGTGAACTGCGAGACGGACTTCGTGGCCCGCACGGACGACTTCCAGGGCCTCCTCGCCCGCGTGGCGAGACATGTTTCCGAGAAGGGCCCCGGCGGCCTTCCCCCGGCCGCCGGCGGCGAGCCCATCCAGGAGGCGGTGAGCGCCGCCATCGCCAAGCTGGGCGAGAACATCGTCGTGGCCCGCGGCGCGCGGATCGAGTTGCCGGGCGGGCAGGCGGGCCGGGTGGTGAGCTACGTCCACCCGGGCGGGCGCATCGGCGTGCTGGCCGAGGTGGCCTGCCAGTCCGAGGCCAAGGCGTCCTCGCCCGAGTTCGCCGAGGTGGCCAAGGACGTCGCCATGCACGTGGCGGCCAGCGCCCCGCTCTACCTGGAGCCGGGCCAGATCCCGCGGTCCCTCCTCGACGGCGAGCGGGAGATCCTCCTCGCCCAGCAGAAGGACTCTGGCAAGCCCGAGCACATCCTCGCCAAGATCGTCGAGGGGCGGCTCGCCAAGTACAAGAAGGAGATATGCCTCCTCGAACAACCCTTTGTGAGGGACCCGGACCAGACCGTCCGGGCCATGCTCACCGGCCGGAGCACGGCCCTCGGCGAGACGGTTTCGGTTTCCCGCTTCGTGCGCTATCAGTTGGGCGAAACCGCCAGCCAGGCCATGGAGAACGGCTAGTCTCCTCATTGGGAAAGGGCCCGCCTTGAGCCAGCGCCCGCGGTTCCGCCGAGTTCTCCTCAAGCTGTCGGGGGAGGCGCTCGGCGGCAAGCGCAGCTACGGCATCGACCCCGGCACGGTGGGCGAGATCGCCGGGCAGATCGCCGAGGTCCACCAGCTCGGGGTGGACCTGGCCGTCGTCGTGGGCGGGGGGAACATCTTCCGGGGGGCCGAGGCGGCGGCGATGGGCATGGAGCGAACCAACGCCGACTACATGGGCATGCTGGCCACCGTCATCAACGCCTTGGCGCTCCAGCATGCGCTGGAGAAGACGGGCCTCGTCACCCGGGTCCAGAGCGCCATCCACATGGCCGAGCTGTGCGAGCCTTACATCCGCCGCCGGGCCATCCGCCACATGGAGAAGCGGCGCGTCGTCATCTTCGCCGGGGGCACCGGCAACCCCTACTTCACCACCGACACCACAGCCAGCCTCCGGGCGGTCGAGGTGGGCTGCGAGTGCATCCTCAAGGCTACCAACGTGGACGGCGTCTACACGGCCGACCCCCGCGAGGACAGCTCGGCGAAGTTCATCGACCGGCTCACCTACATCGAGGTCCTCAACCGCCAGCTGACCGTGATGGACACCACGGCCATCAGCCTTTGCATGGACAACAACCTTCCGATCATCGTCTTCAACCTGCGCAAGCAGGGGAACATCCGCCGCGTCGTCATGGGTGAGGAGGTGGGCACTCTCGTCGCGGCGGGCGCCTAGGCGCGAGACGGAGAGAGGAAAGCCGGAACGGAGGGCGCGGGCTCATGAACGACTTGGCCGCCGACGTAAAGAAACGAATGACCTCCACGGTGGAGGGCTTCAAGCAGGAGCTCACCCGCGTGCGCACGGGCCGCGCCTCCACCGCGCTCATCAGCCACATCAAGGTGGCCTACTACGGCAACCCGACGCCCCTGAACCAGCTCGCCACCCTGAGTGCGCCGGAGCCCCAGCTCCTCGTGGTCCAGCCCTTCGACCGCAACGCCCTGGGCGAGATCGAGAAGGCCATCCAGAAGGCGGACCTGGGCCTCAATCCCTCGAACGACGGCAAGGTGGTGCGTGTCCCCATCCCTCCGCTGACGGAGGAGCGGCGCAAGGAGATGGTCAAGATGCTCAAGAAGATGGCCGAGGACAACAAGGTCGCCGTCCGCAACGTCCGCCGCGACGGGAACGAGGGCTTCAAGGCCAAGGAAAAGAGCAAGGCGATCACCGAGGATCAGTCCCGCAGGGGCCAGGCCGAGATTCAGAAGCTGACCGATCAGTTCGTCGCCCAGATTGACGGCTTGCTTGCCACCAAGGAAAAAGAGATTCTCGAAGTCTAGCCCCGCCCGGGGAGGGCGGCTCATGGAGCCTCGCATCGATCCGCGGGTCGACCTCGCCCGCCTGCCGCGCCATATCGGCATCATCATGGACGGTAACGGCCGCTGGGCCAAGAAGCGCTTTCTGCCCCGCATCGCCGGCCACCGCGAGGGCGTGAAGGCGGTGGACCGCGTGGTGGCCCACGCCCGGCGCATGGGGGTCAAAGCCCTCACGCTCTACAGCTTCTCCCTGGAGAACTGGAGCCGCCCCCGCGAGGAGGTGGACGCCCTCATGGGCATCCTCGCCGAGTACCTCGAGCGCGAGCTCAGGCGCATGCTCCGCGAGGGGATCCGCTTCAACGCCATCGGCCACCTGGAGGACCTGCCCCCCTTCGCCCAGAAGATGGTCGCGGACGCCATGCGCGACACCGCCGCGCAGCAGGGCATGGTGCTCACGCTCGCGCTGAGCTACGGTTCCCGCCGCGAGATTGCCGACGCAGCGCGCGCTCTCGCCCGCGAGGCCGCGGCAGGCAAGCTCGATCCCGAGGACATCGAGGAGGCGGACCTCGCCCGGCATCTTTACACCGCCGCGCTGCCTGAGCTCGACCTCCTCATCCGCACCAGCGGGGAGCTTCGCCTTTCCAACTACCTCCTCTGGCAGGCCGCCTACGCCGAGCTCTACTTCACTGACCTCTTTTGGCCCGACTTCGGCGAGCGGGAGCTAGAGGCGGCCGTCCTCGACTTCCAGTCCCGGGTACGGAAGTTCGGTCTCACCGAGGAGCAGGTCGCCGGGCGGAAAGGCTGACCCGGCCGTGATCCGCTTCTTGAGCGCCTTCGCGCTCGGCGCCCCCGTCGTCCTCTTCGTGTGGTACGCCCCGCCCCTCGCCTTCGTCTGGCTCGTGCTGCCCTTCGTCTTCCGGGCCGCCTGGGAGTTCCAGGGCCTCATGCGGGCGTGCGGCTGGCCGGGCCGGGAGTGGGAGACAGCCCTCGACGCGGCAGCCCTCCTGCTCGCGGGCTGGGCGGGGGGTATCTTCCCGGGCCTGGCGCTCACCCTCATCCTCCTGCGCCTTCTGGTGCGCTCGCTGGGGGCGCCTGAGCCGCGTCAGGGCATTGCCACCTCGGGCGTCACTCTGCTCGGGACGGTCTGGATCGGGGGCGCGGGCGCTCTCGTGGCCCTGACGGGCGTCTTGCCTGGCGGCCGGGCGGCGGTGCTCTTTCTCTTCGCGGTGGTCTGGGTGAACGACGTGGCGGCCTTCTACGTGGGCCGGAGCCTGGGCCGGAGGCGGCTCGCCCCGGTCGTCAGCCCCTCCAAGACGGTGGAGGGCGGGGTCGGCGGGCTCGCGGCGGGGGGGGTCGCGGCGGGGTTGTTCGCCGCCTGGTGCCCCGTGCCCGGCCTCGGCGTCGCGGGCGCGGTCGTAGCCGGCCTCGTCCTCGCCCTCCTGGCCCAGGTGGGGGACCTGTGCGAGTCTCTGCTCAAGCGGGCAGCGGGGGCGAAGGACGCCTCGGTCCTCATTCCCGGCCACGGCGGGGTGCTGGATCGGATCGACGGTTTGCTCCTCTCGGCGCCTCCGTTCTACTATCTTCTGCACTGGCTGACCGCATGATAGTCCGCTCTGGGTGACCGCATGACGCGCCGCATCTCCATCCTCGGTTCCACCGGAAGCATCGGAGAGAACGCCCTCCGCATCGTGTCGGAGCACCCGGGCCGCTTCGAGGTGGCGGGCCTCGCCGCGGGCAGGAGCTGGGAGCGCCTGGCCGAGCAGGCGAGGCGCTTCCGACCGCGCGTCGTCTCGGTGGCCAAGCCGGCGGACGCCGCGCGCCTCAGGGGCCTCGTGCCCGAGGGCACAACGGTCCTGAGCGGGGAAGCGGGCCTGCGGGAGGTGGCCGCCGGCCTGGGCGCCGAGACTGTCGTCTCGGCCCTGGTGGGGGCGGCGGGCCTGGCCCCCACGCTCGCCGCCATCGAGGCGGGGGCCTCGATCGCCCTCGCCAACAAGGAAGTGCTGGTGATGGCCGGCGAGCTCGTCACCCGCCGCGCGCAGGCGTGCGGCGTCGCTCTCCTCCCCGTGGACAGCGAGCACGCGGGGATCGCCCAGGTTCTTTTCGGGCGCCCGGCGGCGGAGGTGAGGCGGCTCGTGCTGACGGCCTCGGGCGGGCCCTTCCGGGGGCTTCCGCTCGCGGAGATGGGCCGCGTGACGCCGGAGGAGGCGCTGCGCCACCCTACCTGGAAGATGGGCCCCAAGGTGACGGTGGACTCGGCCACCATGATGAACAAGGGGCTCGAGGTCATCGAGGCGCACTGGCTCTTCGGCCTGCCGCCCGAGCGGGTGGACGTGGTGGTCCACCCCCAGAGCATCGTCCACGCCATGGTGGAGTTCGTGGACGGGAGCCTCATCGCCCAGATGAGCATCCCGGACATGCGCATCCCCATCGCCCAGGCCCTGAGCCATCCCGAGCGCATTCCGCTCGAAGTCCGGCGGCTGGACCTGGTGGAGGTGGGCTCCCTCACCTTCGAGGAGCCCGATCCGGAGCGCTTCCCCTGCCTCTGCCACGCCAAGGCGGCCCTCAGCGAGGGAGGGACGGCGACCGCCGTCCTCAACGCGGCGAACGAGGAGGCGGTGGCTTCCTTCCTCGCCCACGGCGCCGGGTTCATGGATATCCCCGCCGTGGTGGGGGCCGCGCTGGACGCCCACGCCGGCGCTCCGGCCTCCGACCTCGAATCCATCCTTTCCGCCGACCGCTGGGCCCGCGAGTTCGCCCGCGCCTCCTTGGACGGACAACGCCTCCGCGCCCAGCGATGGGCCTGAGCGGGCCGTGAGGTCCTCGCTGGCCTGGGTCCTCGCTACCCTCTGTGGCCTGGGCCGGGTGCCCCTCGCGCCGGGCACGGCGGGGTCGATCGCGGGGCTGGCGGTCTACTGGTCGGCCTGGCGGGCAGGGAGCTGGGCGCCCTTTCTCTTGTTCGCCTTGTTCCTCGCCGGGGGCCTCTGGGCCGCAAGTGTGGTGGAACAGGAAGGAGGGAGGAAGGACCCGCCCGAAGTGGTGGTGGATGAGCTGACGGGGCAGCTGCTCTGCCTCCTGGGTGCCGAGCCGACGCCCGCGCTCCTCGCCGCGGGGCTGGTGGTGTTCCGGGCGCTCGACATCGCCAAGCCGTGGCGGGGGCTCGAATCCTTGCCGGGCGGCTGGGGGGTGATGGCGGACGACCTCGCCGCTGGCGTGGCCGGGTGGGTGATCCTGGCGGTCGGGCGGAGCGCGGGTCTCCTCTAGCTTGAGGGAATATTTCTTGGCCGGACGGCTGGAGGAATGGCTGGGCGGGCACCTGACCCGGAGGAGGTGGCACTTGGCCACCGCCGAGAGTTGCACGGGGGGGCTCGTCGCCCATCGCATCACGAACGTCTCGGGCAGTTCGGGCTACTTCGAGCGGGGCTTCATCACCTACAGCAACGAGGCCAAGATGGAGCTGCTCGGGGTGCCGGAAGAGGTGTTCATCCGCCACGGCGCGGTGAGCGAGCCCTGCGCCCGGGCCATGGCCGAGGGCGCCCGCCGGGCGGCGGGCAGCGAGGCTGGGCTCTCGGTGACCGGCATCGCGGGCCCCGCGGGGGGGACCCCCGAGAAGCCGGTGGGGACGGTCTTCATGGCGGTGGCGCTGCCCTCGGGCACGCGATGCCGGGAGCAGCATTTCCTGGGGGACCGCGCCCGGATCAAGGAGCAGACGGCGGAGGCGGCGCTCCGTCTCCTGCGGGAGGCCCTGGAGGAAGAGGGCTGAACGGAAGGGGGTTCCCTTGCGCGCCTTTCTGGCGATTCCCCTGATGCCCGAGGGGGGGGACCCCCTCCGCTCGCTGCAGGCGTCCCTGGGCACTTTGCCCGCGCTCGCCGAGTTCCGCTGGATCCCGCCCCAGAACATCCACCTGACCGTGCGCTTCCTCGGGGAGATCGGGGAGGATGAGGCGAGCCGCGCGGGGAAGGCGCTGGAGGCCGCCGCCTGCGGGGCACGGGCGTTCGAGATGGCCATTGAGCGCTTCGGCGTCTTCCCGCACTTGAGGATTCCCAACGTGCTGTGGGCGGGGCCTGAGAAGTGCCCGGGGGCGCTGGAGGAGTTCGTGGAGCGGCTCTCCGGCGGGCTGGCCGAGGCGGGGTTCCCGCCGGAGAGTCGCCCCTTCCAGGCCCACCTGACGATCGGCCGGCGCCGGGTGAAAGGACGCCCCCCCGCCGGCCTGGAGGGGGAACTCGACGCCGCGGAGCGCCGTTGGCTCTCTCCCCCGCTCAGGCTGTGGATGAAGGAGGGGGCGCTATTCCGGAGCGAGCTCCGCCCCGGCGGCGCCATCTACACTCCCGTCCACCGCGCGTTGCTGGCTTGAAGCCGTCCGCCCTCGGCTTTTCGCCGGGGCTTGTGGTAAAATTCCTTCGTTTCCTGATTCGGCAGAATACCGGGATGGGTTTCCTCCGCGCCGTGCGGGGCTGGGGAGGGTTCTGCCGCGGGGCTTACGCGGTGCCCGGGCTCGCGCCGACCTCGATCGGCCGAACGAGGTCCCGCTCAGTCGCCCGCGCGGGGCGGCATCACCTTTTTGCTGAGTGAAGCGGAGATTCTCTAAGGGTGAAACCGGAAGTTTGGATGGCGGCGCCAAAAATAACCGGCCATGGCGGCCACCGCCAGGAGGTTCCCGATCAGGATCGCGGGAATCGTGAGGGCGTGAACCAATCCCTCGACGAACAACATGCTCACTCCGATGAACCCGAACTCGAAGAAGATGGAGAGCAGGATGATCCCGAAGCCGTAATTCGGATCGCGCTCGGCCACGCGGATGAGCCAGGCGGCGACCACTCCGATCGCCGCAAAGGCGAGGCCGTGAACCCAGGTGAACGTGAGGACTATCTCGAAGGAGATGGGAAGCCCCTGGGCGGAGGCGGCATCCACTCCCCCCCGGAAGAGGGCGGTCCCGATCACGCTGGGCGTGTACAGGGGCCTTCCCTGGTAGAGATCCAGCAGGAAGAACCAGACGGCGATCGTCGCAGCCCCGATGAGACCCCCCACCATCCCTTCCTCGTAGAGCTTGGAGTCTTGGAGAGGTATCTCCACCGGTTGGCTGTTGGGCTGTGCGGCCATGACGCGTCCTTCCCTCTCAGCGGCTGGGCAAGGCCCTGCCCCCTTCCCGCAGTCTATCCATCCGTATACAACAAATTTAGGCCCAGAATTCATCCTCGCCACTCCAATAGGTCTTGGGGGGAAAGCCCGCCCGGTGCGAGGGCTTTTTAGGGGACGCCTGAGGATCGCGTCGAGACGGCCCGCACCGTCTTCCCAGAGGATGGAAAGCATGGAAGAGAGGAATTTTGTTGATTTTTGCTCGATTTCCTCCGCGTATTTATCGAAAACCCAACTCGGCCCCAAGGCGACGGCGGGAAAAGGAGAAAAGAGAAACTTGTCAGGCAGGGCGGTCGGTTTTTCCTCCCCATGGCATGGGAAAGGAGATGCATGACGACCTTCTACAAGCTGAGTGAGATGAGCCGCAGCGTCATCGCCACGCAGTACTCGACGGCCGAGGGCCCGACCATCAAGGGGAAGAAGGTGGAGGTGGGCTACTACCGCTACCCGTCCGGCTCGGGGGCCAAGACCCACGCGCACCCCGAGGAGCAGGTGATCACCGTCCTCAAGGGGCGCATCCGCTCCAGGGTCGGGAACGAGGAGAAGATCCTGGGCCCCGGCGAGGCGGTCTATATCCCCTCGAACGCGGACCACTCGAACTGGGCGGTGGACGAAGAGGTGGAGTTCATCAGCTGCAAGGACGTGGTGGACTGAAGCCGCGCGGGGAGAGAGCCGATTCTCTTCGGCGGCTGGGCAGCTCTTGTTTGCCGGATTTGTTCCGCAGGTCCGGGACCGCGCCGGCTGGGCTCTGTCAGCCCCGGAAGGGAGAGACCTCGGCGGCCTGGCCGGTGTTGATGCTCTCGATGATCGCCTGAAGAACCGCCACCACCTCCAGCCCCTCGCGCCCGCCCGTCTCGGGGCGCCCGCCTTGGCCGCCGCGTCCATGGCCCGCCTCGCGTCCGCCGCCGTCAAGGCGAGGGGTTTTTCGACGAAAATGTGCTTTCCGGCGGAGGCCGCCTGGCAGATGATATCCGCGTGGGTGGAATGGGGCGTTGCGATGATCACCCCCTCCACCCCTGGATCCTTGAGCACCTCGTCCAGGTTGCCGGCCTGACGGCAGCCGTGCCTTTGGACGAAGGCCGCCCGGCTCTCTGCGGTCCTGGAGTGGCAGGTCACGATTTCGCACGCCCCGCTCCTGCCCGCCGCGTCGGCGAGCACACTCCCCCATCCACCCAGGCCCAGGGAAGCCAAGCGGATCTTCTCGCCCGCCATTTCCGCCTCCAGAGTGGGATGCCTGGGCCGTGCTCGGCCGCTAACGGAGGGGAGTCACTGCCCGGGATGCCCATTCGTGGAGCGTGCGGGGGCATCCCGGCCGGGGACGGAGCGCACGCCGTCCTTCCGGAGCACGACGGCGTACTTGTACCGGGCCGAGGGGTAGTAGCTGCGGAAGAACTCGAGAGCCTCTCCCTTGTCGCTGCGGGAGTACGTCTCCACGTACACGACCGGGGAGGTGATGCTGACGCCGAGGAGCTCCGAGATGCGGTGATCCGCGATCCGGGCTTCGATGGTCTGGTAGTACTCCCCGATCGTGTAGCCCAGGCGGTCCTCGAAGATCTTCGACATCGAGCGCAGCCGGAGGTCCCGGGCCGGGATACGCTTCGTCAGCCGGGGGGGCAGGAAGTGGGTGACGTAGCTGAAGGGCCGGCCGTCCACGATGCCGACACGCTGGACGCGGGAGATCGGATCGCCGGCGGAAATGCCAAAAAATTCCGACAGCTCGGGAGGGCAGGGCACGGAGTCGGCGGAGAGGAGACGGGTTTCCCGCCCCTGCGCCTCCAGAGTGAAGTCCTCGATGAAGCCGTTGAGGCTGACCGTCTTGGGTTTGGCGAGGTTCTCGCTGATGAAGGTTCCCCGGCCCCGCTGCCTGAGCAGCATCCCCTTCGCGTGGAGGACGGCAAGGGCGTGCCGCACGGTGACTCGGCTTACCCTGAAAAGCCTGGCCAGCTCCAATTCGTTCGGCAGCTTGCTCCCCTGGAGAAATTCCCCTTCCTCGATTTTTCTCTCAAGCAGACCCGCGATTTGGTAGTAATAGGGGACGAACTCATTGAACGCGTGACTTTGGAGGCCCTTGGGGCGGTTCATTTTATTCACCACGGTCTGGCTGCCTGCCGTGCGGCAGGAGAGGTTTCGCTCGGGCGGATATAGATCCATTTTGGCATGATCGGCGCGAAATCGCCAATTTGCTCCTGAGGTTTTCGCTCTGACCCAGGGGCGGCCCCCCAGTTCCGCTTCCCGGAGGCGGGCATCGGCAAGTGATAAATAGCTGGGGATAAGCGCTTCTTCCGCTTGCGCGCGGTGTCGAGGGGGGAACCGCCCCGCCGGGCCCGGGATGCTTCCCGGGTCCGGCCCGGGGGAGACTGGAGGTCGGCGAAGCCTCGTTCTCGTGGTAGAAGAGACGGAGGGGGGAGGGGAGCGGCCGGGATGGACATGGCCGCAGAGCGGCGCATCGGCTCACCGGAGGGCCTTTCATGCTTTACTCGCTTCGCACCCATCACGTGGCCCCGGGCAAGATGGACGACTTCCACAAGCTGCGCCGGGAGGCCCTCCCCTTCTTTGAGAAGCACGGGATCCGGGTCGTCGGATACTGGAAGACGGAGATTGGCCCCTCTCCCTGCGTGGTCTCCCTCACCGCTTTTCAGGACTGGGCCCACTATGAAAAGGCCCAGGGGTCGCTCGTCGCCGATCCCGAGTTCAAGAAGCTGATGGGCCGGTTCCAGGGGCTCAGCCTCCGGACGGAGACCGTCATCCTCCGTCCCACGGACTACTCCCCCCTGCAATGAAGAAAGCTTCCCCACGGGCCTCGGGCCGCCACCCAGGCGGCCGCGTTCTTCCCCTCGACTCCTGAAGGAGGGCCGATGCTTCTGAACAGGCCCCGGGCGATGGCGCTGATGGAAAAGCACGGCCTCGACGCCCTCATCGCCACTAACCCCAATCACGTGACCTACGCCTCCAACTACGGCGGGCACACCCCCCGCATCTACGAGGAAAAAGAAGCCTTCGCCCTCCTCCCCCGGGACACGTCCCAGGCGGCCCTGCTCGCGCACATCGGCGAGGCCTCCTACCTGGCCGAGAAGCGGGAGGAGGTGTGGGTGCCGGAGATATGGACCTACGGCACCTCCAAGATCGCCTGGCCGGCGGACCTCCGGCCCGACGCGGACGAGGAGCGCCTGCTCGCCATCCTCAAGGACAAGGAGCGCAACGCCCGCTCCCTCCCTGAGCTCCTCGCCCGCGCGCTGGACGCCAAGGGGCTGGGCGGGGCGGTCATCGGCCTGGACGAGAGCGGGCTGACCGCCGGCCTCCACGCGAGGCTCAAGGCGGCTTGCCCCAAGGCGGACTTCCGGCCCGCCCGGGCCGTCTGGCGGGAGATCGAGCTGATCAAGACGGAGGAAGAGCTTGCCCGCCTCCGCCGCGCCGCGCACGTGAACGAGGAAGCTGTCGCCGAGGTGATGAGCCAGCTGCGCGCGGGAGTGAGCGAGGCCGCGCTCCTCCAGACCTACCGCGAGGCGGTGGCCCGCCGGGGCGGCGCGCTTGAGTTCTGGAACTCGGCGGGAGGGCGCCGGGCGGGGGATTTTTTCCAGTCCGGCGCCTACAGGCTCCGGAAGGGGGACACCTACCGCTTCGACGCTGGCTTGGTCCTGGACCACTACCACGCGGACACGGGCGGCGTCGCGGTGATCGGCCCTCCCACGGCGCGCCAGCGCGAAATCTACGCCACCATCACGGCCGGCATGCAGGCCGCCCTGGAGAAGGTCCGCCCCGGCGCTACCTATGAGGACGTCTGGCGGGCCGGGGTGGAGACCGTCGCCCGGCGGGGCATCAAGGACTATGACGTCCTCCGCTCCGACCTCGGCCACGGGATCGGGATCGAGCCCCGCGTGCCGGACCTGATGCGGGGGAACACGCTCGTCCTCGAACCGGGGATGGTGATCAACGTGGAGGTGCCCTACTACGAGGTGGGCTACGGGGGCTTCCAGCTCGAGTACAGCCTGCTGCTGACGGCGCCGGGACATGAACGCTTGATCCCGAACAGCCGCGACCTGTGGGTGAAGGGCGGCACATGATTCCCGGCGTGCCGGAGAGTGATGGTCCGCTCCGATCTGGCCGGTTCGCCGATGGCATGAGGAGCTGTCTTTTTGCCCGTGAAGAGGGGGGTCACCCGAACGGCGCCCTGAATTTCGAAGGGTTCGCTCCGTCCATGGATGAAGCGCCCTGCCGGGAGATGGGGACCGTGCCGCCGCTCCGGCGGGAGCGGGCGCAATCCGTCTCATAGTGGGATGATCCCTTTTTCCTCTTGTATAATTGTCAACGATCGAGATAGCTGCTCTCCCGTTATGGCTCAAAAAGTGACCTTCCGCACAGGAATGGCGTGGAATGTCCGGGGAGAGTTTATGTTTTGATTGACGTTGGGGGTTCATCTTTGCTGAAATAGAAGGGAATCGGCAGACAACCGGAGGGTGGCCCCCGTGCCTTCGAGGCAGCTCCAGCCAACCGATCCCATTTTGGTCGGCGAGAAAGACGCGCGTGAAAGCCACAACCTCCTGCGCGCGCTGGTGGAGCTCGGGTTCCGCAACGTGACCGAGGTGAATAGCATTTACAAGTTTCTCCAATTCGCGAGGGTCCAGAAGTTTTCCGTCGCCTTCATCGGCTCCACCCTTGGGGGCGAGCGCGCCGTCGACGCCCTCGGCAACGTTCGGACGTCGAGCGAGAACACCGAGATCCCGCTCGTCTTCATGCACGCCAAGTCCGAGAGGGACCTCGCCAGGAGGGCCACCGAGACAGGCGCGAGCGGCAGCGTCCAGTATCCCATCGAGGACCGGCGGCTGCGGTCGGTCCTGGAAGACCTTTTTGACATGTACGTCGTCGCGAAGCCGGAGGGCGCGGCGGCGGCGCCCCAGGAGAGCCCAAGCGCGGCGGCCGCTCCCCAGGACGGCCCGGGCGCGGCGGCGGCCCTGGAGGCCGGCCGGAAGATGCTGGCGCAAGGCGACCTGGAGGGGGCCGGGGCGGCCTTTGCCCGCGCATTGGAGAATGCGGAACGCTCGACCGCTCTCTGTTTCGGCCTGGCGGAGGTATGTTTCGCCAAGGGCGATCACGAGGCCGCCGAGAAGGCGCTCATGGAAGCCGACCGCATCGAGCCCTTCGCCCGGAGGGAGTTCCGGCGCCGGGCCCCGGCCTTCGTCCAGCGCGGGCACCAGAAGCTCAAGGAAGAGCGGTACGGCGAGGCGATCTTGGAGTTCGAGGGCGCCATCGCCGCGAATCCCAAGAGCGTGGGAGGCTTCTTCGGCTTGGGGGAGACCTTCAGGGCGATGGGCGACGCGGCGGGGGCGGAGCGGGTGTACCAGCGCGCCATCGAGATCGACGAGGAGCCCGTGGACCTCCATCTGTATAACGAGATGGGCCTCATCGCGCGCCGGAAGCGCGAGTTCGCGACCGCGTTGTTCGCCTTCGACAAGGCCCTTTCTTTCGCTCCCGGGGACGCCGTTCTCCACTACAACAAGGCGATGGTTTACGTCGCCCTGAAGAATTACGGCGAGGCCCTGCCCTTGCTGCGCAAGGCCGCCGCCATCGACCCGGAGTTCGTCGAAGCCGCGCAAGCGGAAGGCTCGATTTCGAACATTCTGTCCGGCCTCCGGGCGTCGAGCGCGGCCTGATCGCCTCCTCCGGCCGGGCCCCGGGGCGCGGGGGCGCGGGCCGGCCGCTCCACGAGGGGCCTTGCAAGGGCGCCATTCATGCCGTTTCCTCGTTCGATGGGCCGGTGCGCATGAGCGACCAAGCGGAAAAGCGTGTCTTCGCCCGTTTCAGGATCCCCGTCGTCGTCGACGCCCCCGAGCTTTCGGATTTTCCCCTCGTGCCGGGGGACGTGAGCGCGAATGGGTTCAAGGTGGTGGTCGGCAAGCAGCCCAGGGTGGGAGGGGCCTTCCCCTGTTCGATCCAGATCGCCCAGGAGATGTTCGGCGACTGCGAGGGGGCAATCGCATGGGTGCGGAAGGGCCCGGCGGGGTCCCCCTCCTGGGAAGTGGGGATATCGGTCCAAACCAGGGACGAGGCCCGCGTCCGCCTGGCCTCGCTGCTGGAAGAGCTTTCCGCGCAATTCGGGAGAAGCGCCTCTTCCGTCCCGGATGCCTGAGCGCCTTCCGTGCCCCCAGGGATCCGCGCCTCGTGCGGAAAGACGCCCAACCCCTTCCGCCTCGATGGAATGCCTCCCGCGCCCGCCGGGCCCCCTGAATCTCCCTCCATGGGGAAGCGCCCGTTTGCGGGGGGCCGGAACGCGCGGCTAGACTGGTCCGTTCCGCTGGGAAAACTCCACCCGGGCGGGCGCGGGAGGCCGGGCGGCGCATGATCGGGAAGCTGATACCGACGACCGTCGTGGGGAGCTACCCCCAGCCCGGCTGGCTGGTCGACCGGGGCGCCTTGAAGGAGATGACGGTCCCGAGGGTGCGCGCGAAGGGCATCTGGCGCATCCCCGAGGCGTTCCTGGAGCAGGCCCAGGACGACGCCACCCTCGCCGCCATCCGGGAGCAGGAGCGGGCGGGGATCGACATCATCACCGACGGCGAGATCCGCCGCGAGAGCTACTCCAACCGCTTCGCCACCGCCCTCCAGGGTGTGGACATCGAGAGGCCCGGCGCGGCCGTCAACCGCGGCGGCACCACGAGCGCCGTCCCGCGCGTCACCGGCAAGATCGGGAGGGCGCGCCCGGTCGAGGTGCGGGACGTCCGGTTCCTGCGGGAGAACACCGATCGTCTCATCAAGATCACCCTCCCCGGGCCCTTCACCATGACCCAGCAGGCCCAGGACGACCACTACGGCGACGAGCGCGCCCTCGCCCTGGACTACGCGCGGGCCGTCAACCAGGAGGTCCAGGACCTCTTCCGCGCCGGGGCCGACATCGTCCAGCTCGACGAGCCCTACATGCAGGCCCAGCCCGGCAAGGCGGACCGCTTCGCCGTCGAGGCGATCAACCTCGCCCTCGAGGGAGCCCCCGGCACGACCGCCGTCCACATGTGCTTCGGCTACGCCCACATGGCCGCCCGGCGGGGGTACGGCAAGCCCAACGCCTACGCCTTCCTCCCCCAGCTCAACGAGTGCCTGGCCGATCAGGTCTCGATCGAGGCGGCCCAGCCCCGGCTGGACCTGCGCACCCTCCGCCAGCTCAAGGACAAGACCGTCATCCTCGGCGTCATCGACAACAGCGACCCCCGCGTCGAGTCCCCCGGGACCGTGGCCGGTCGCATCCGGGCGGCCCTCGAATTCGTCAGCCCCGAGCGCCTCATCGCCGCCCCCGACTGCGGGATGAAGTACATGGACC
>Ga0156328_1149_pt1 | contig 38208 bp, 43 predicted proteins | sample RifCSPlowO2_12_FD_107976 | JGI IMG/M metagenome (GOLD analysis project Ga0156328, IMG submission 107976) | Candidatus Tectomicrobia bacterium RIFCSPLOWO2_12_FULL_69_37 | reverse complement strand
ACGAACGACGTGGCCTTCATCCCCCTCTACCGGCTGAACGCCACCTTCGGGCTCAGCAACCGCGTGGACTGGGACCCCCGCGTGGACGAGCGCCCCATGGCCTGGGAGATCGGCCTGAAGTAGGACGGGAAGCCGGGCGAGGTTCCCGCCGCTGACGGGACGGGCCGCCCCCGGGGAGCGCTTCCCCGGGGGCGGCCTTCCCGTATGGGGGTGGGTTTTCCTCCCGGGTTGCGGCGGCCGGGGAAAACCGCGAAGATCGGGAGGCCGCGCCGCCTTGGCCCCCTGCGCGGGAGCGCGTGAGAAGGAGTCCGGTCCATGAGCGAACTGGCTGCCAAGGAGTGCGTCCCCTGCAAGGGCGGCGTCCCTCCCTTGAAAGGCAAGGACATACGGGCCATCCAGACCAAGCTGGGCGGCGGCTGGCGGGTGGTGGAGGAGCACCACCTGGAGAAGGAGTACAAGTTCCCCGATTTCCGCAAGGCGATGGACTTCACCGTCCGCGTCGGCGAGCTGGCCGAGCGGCAGGGCCACCACCCCGACATCTACCTGGCCTGGGGGAAGGTCAAGCTGGCCATCTGGACCCATAAGATCGACGGCCTGACGGAGAGCGACTTCGTCTTCGCCGCCAAGGCGGACCAGGCGCTCTGACCCCGGCCTCCCCCCCGCATGAGCGCGCGCCTGCGGATCCTCTTCCTCAACTCCTGGCTCGAGGAAACCGCGCGGGGGAGCGGCACGGCGGCCGGCATCGCCGGCCTCGCCCAGGGCCTCGGCGCCCTGGGCCACGAGGTCGCCTGGCTCAGGCCACGCTGGCCCTTGCCCGGCCTCGCTCTCCGGCGGCTCCTCTACAACGCCGGGCTTCCCTTCCGCTTCGATCCCCGCGCGTTCGACCTGATCGTCGGCTTCGACATCGACGGCTTCGCGCTCCCCCGCGCCTCGGCGCCCCGCCGCGTGGTCTGCCTCAAGGGGGTCGCCGCCGAGGAGATGGCCTTCGAGAGGGGCTGGCCCCGCCTCCGCCTCGGCCTCCTCGCCCGGCTGGAGGGGCGGAACGCGCGGCGGGCGCGGCGCGTCTTCGTGACGAGCGGGCACAGCCGCCGCGCCGCCTCGGACGCATACGGCCTCCCCGCGGAGAAGCTCTCCGTCGTGCCCGAGGGCATCGACTTGGCCCCCTGGGACGCCCTGTGCGCGGTGCCCCGGCCCTCTCGCGGGGGCCCTCCCGTCGTCCTCTCGGTGGCCCGCCAGTACCCCCGGAAGAACACGGCCTCCCTCATCGACGCGATGCCCCGGGTGCGAGCGCAGGTGCCCGGGGCGCGCCTGCGGGTGGTGGGCGGGGGGCCCATGCTGAAGGGCCTCGGGCGCCGCGCGGCGGCGCTGGGGCTGGGGGAGGCGGTAAGCTTCCTGGGGGAGGTGCCCCGCGACGCGGACGTGCGGCGGGAGTATTTCGGGGCGGACGTCTTCTGCCTCCCCAGCCTCCAGGAGGGTTTCGGGATCGTGTTCCTGGAGGCGATGGCGGCGGGCCTGCCCATCGTGGCGGCGCGGGCGGGGGCGGCCCCCGAGGTGGCGGCGGAGGGCGAGGCGGCCCTTCTCGTGCCGCCGGGGGACACGGGCGCGCTCGCGGATGCACTCGTCCGGCTCCTCCGGGACGCGGGGCTCCGGGCGCGGCTGGGGGAGGGCGGCCGCCGGCGCGTGCGGCGCTACGGGTGGACGGAGGTGGCGCGCCGCTTCCTGGAAGAGGCGGATCGGGAATAGGCCGGTGCGGGGAGCGGCGGTGCGCCCGGGCCGCCCGGGGGTTCAGCCCTTGGCGTGGAGGAGCACCTTGTTGACGTTGCGGAGCTTGGCGCAGAGGCCCTCGGCGATGTGCCGGAGGATCTTGATGGTCAGGTCCGCCGAGGGTTTCTGGTCTTGGTCCCGGTGGGCGAAGAGGTCGATCCCCAGGATGGTGGTGAGGCCCTTGGCCCGCGCGCTGGCGGAGCGCGGAAGGGCGTCCAGGATGGCGATCTCGCCGAAGATCTCGCCCGGCTGGAGGGTTGCCACGACGTCCGTGCCCGCGGGGTTCCGGTAGCCGTTGAGGAGGATGTCCACCCCTCCGCTCACCACGAAGTACATGACGTGGTCGTTGGGCGCCTCTTCCTCGAAGATGATCTGGCCATCGTTGTGGCTGGTGATCTTCCCGTAGGTGATGAGCTCATAACGCTCATCCTCGGTCAGCTTATCGAAGAACCCGATGTGGGAAACCCGCTTGAGGAGCTCCAGGCGGTGGGCGGCGAACCGGGACCCGAATGCCGTTGGCATTAGCGTGTCTCCTCATTCAGGGACGAGGCGCTTCCCCCGTCGAACCCTGATCTTGACCGGGTTCTTCCCGCCGATGGCGACCGCGCGGCGGCATCAAGCATCAAGATAGCGCATTTCAGACAAAGTCCCCGGCCCGGCCGTGGCCCCCATTACCCCTGCCCGCCGTTCCTCATCATCGTGCATGAGACTGCCGGAAGTTAGTGGGATTGTATGAAAATTCGCCCTGAAAAGGCAACCATTTCCTCTCGATGGACCCCACCCCTCCGTGCCCGGGCTGGGGGAAAAGCGATCTCCTCATCTGAAGGGACAAGCGGCGGGCAGGGGTGTCTCCGCCTGAGACATTTTGGCCTGATGAGGCGGGAAGAGCCGGGAGGAGGAGATAATTTCAAATACATTGCATTTGAGGCGGGAAAAAACTAAAATTCTATATATGAGGAGGAAAAGTTCGAAGATTCCGCCGCCCTGAGGTTGGAAACACGGGGTCCCTCATCCCCCCTATAAGGGATCGGGCGATGCCGAGGATGGCGTATTTGCTGAAATCGCCGAAGGATTGTGACGATACTCTCTCAATTGACGTGAAGTAGAATAATGACTCTTTCCTGGAAGCGGCATATCATTTAGGTAGGTGATGGCATCCCGGGGCGCCATCCGTAGCGGAGGAGACAGTCCGAAACCGTGGTCTGCGGCACATTGCGTGCCATTTTTTCCCAGCGCCTCGTCGAAGGCGCGACATGGAGGAGAAGGGCCAATGTTCAAGCGGTGGATGAAGCGAGCTCGGAGTGAAAAGGGACAGTCGCTCGTCGAATACGCCCTGATCATCGCGCTGGTGGCCATCGTTCTGATCGCCGCGCTGACCGCGCTGGCCGGCGGCATCCAGGGCGCCTTCACCACGATCGTCGCGGCCCTCTAGCCCGTTAGCGGGATTTCCCCCGCTTTCCCGGCGCGGGAAGCCCCCGCCGGAAAAGATGAGGCGGCCCTATCCTCCCTTCCCCTGGGGGCGCCCAGGGGAAGGGAAGGAGCCGCTTCATGAGGGGGAGTTTGCTTTGGCAGGTCAAGGCGTCCGGGGACGCAGGGCGGGAGAGGCGGGCGATCTGGCACCTTCCTTCATGAGCTTCTGGGCGGTGCGGCTGGGGGTGCTGGTGGTGCTGGCCTCGGGAGCCACCTACTGGGATCTGCGCTCGCGCCGCGTCCCCGACTTCCTCACCTTCTCCTGCGCCCTGGCGGGGCTCCTGATCGGGGGGCTGGAGAAAGGAGGGGCGGGCCTCCTCTTCTCGGCCTCGGGCTTGGTGCTGGCGGGGGGGGTGTTTTTCCCGTTCGTGGTCCTGGGCTATGTGGGCGCGGGCGACCTGAAGCTCCTCGCCGCCGCCGGCTCGCTGCTGGGGCCGGTGGGCGCCGTCTGGGCCGTGCTTCTCGGGTCCGTTCTCGGAGGAGTGTGGGCCCTGGCCTGGCTGGCCGTCCGGGGGAGGGAGAAGTGGCTCCCCTACGCCCCGCCCCTGGCCACGGGCGCCTTGGTTTCCTTCTTCATCGCATGAGCGGAGCCGGCCGGCGCCCGGCGCGCCGGCTCCTTGAAAGCGGGTGCGGGGGAAAACGATGCGGCGCAGGCTCCTGATTCCCTTGATCGTGGCCCTTGGGCTCGGTCTCCTGGCCGGCGCCCTGGTGATGCGCCAGTCCGCCCGCACGAGTCCCGTCGCCGAGAAGCGCGAAGAGACCGTGAAGGTCGCCGTGCTGGCCAAGGAGCTCACCCGGGGCGTCAAGCTGGTCAAGGGCGACGTCGACCTGCTCGACTGGCCCGAGCGGCTGGCGACGCCGGACTACATCCGCAACCTCAGCGAGGCCGAAGGCCGGATCATCGTCTTTAACATGGTGAAGGGCGAGCCCCTGCTCCGGAGCAAGCTTGCCGCCGAGGACAGCGTGGAGGGGCTCTCCACCCTCATCCCGGGCGGCCGCCGCGCCTTCACCATCCGCGTGAACGACGTGACCGGGGTGGCCGGCTTCCTCCTCCCCGGCAGCCGGGTAGACGTCTATGCGACCTTCGACATGGAGGTGCCCTCCGACCGGGGCACCGGCACGCGGAAGACCCCGGTCACCCAGGCCATCCTCCAAGATATCGAGGTACTCGCCGCGGGCGGGGTGCAGGAGGCCGGGAAGAAGAAGAGCGGGGTGTCCGTGCCCATGGTGACCCTCCTGCTGACCCCCGCCGAGAGTGCCAAGCTCGCCCTCTCCGGCACGGCGGGCTCCCTGTGGCTCTCGATGCGCAACCCGCGGGACAAGACCATGCCCGCCCTCAGCCCCGTGACGGTGGACGACGTCTTCAAGCACGCCGCCTCCGCCCCGCCCGCCGGGGCCGCGCCGAGGAAGGAGCCGCCCGCTCCTGCGGGCACCCAAAGCCTCTCGGGCCGGATCCCCCAGGGGCAGCGGGCCTTCTCCATCAGCGTGACCGACGTGACCGGCGTGGCCGGCTTCCTCCTGCCGGGGAACCGCGTGGACGTGCACGGCACCTTCGAGATCGAGGTTCCCCGCCAGAACGCCACCGGCACCCAGAAGACCGCCGTCACCAAGACCATCCTCCAGGACATCGAGGTGCTCGCCGCGGGCGGCGTCCGGGAGTCGGCCGGGGCGAAGGACCGCATCCCGGTCGCCGTCGTCACCCTGCTCGTGAGCCCCGTACAGAGCGACCGGCTCGCCCTCGCCTCGGCCACGGGCAAGCTGTGGCTCTCCCTCCGCAACCCCGCGGACAAGGAGAGCGGCGAGCTGAAGCCGGTGGGGGTGACGGACCTGCTGCGGGAGGGCAAGGACAAGAAGGATGTGGACCGCAAGCCCGCGGGCCCGGGGGCGCCCTATTCGGTGGAGATCCTCCAGGGCGGCAAGCGCTCCAAGACGGAGTTCTAGAATGAGGACCCCCGTGGAAAGCCGCTTCCGCCTCTTCGCGGCGGCCCTTCTCCTGGCCTTCGCGTGGGGGGCGGCCTCCCCGGCCTGGGCCGCCCCGGCCCCCCCCGGCGGCAAGGTGAGCGTGGCGGCCGGGAAGAGCCTCGTCCTCAAGTTCGAGGGCCGCATCCGCCGCGTGTCGCTGGCCGAGCCCAAGGTGGCGGAGGTGGTGGTGGTGAGCCCGCAGGAGGTGGTCCTCAACGGGAAGGCGAAGGGCGTCACCACCCTCATCGTCTGGGACGAGCGGGACGGCGTCTTCTCCTACGACCTCTCGGTCACCGCCGAGGACCCCCTGGCCCAGCAGCTGAGCGCGCAGATCGCCAACCTGCTCCCCAAGGAGCAGATCAAGGTCGAGCAGGTGGGCAGCAGCGTGGTGCTCTCGGGATCGGTGAGCTCGGAGGAGTCGCGCACCGTCGCCCTGGGGCTCGCCGAGGCGGTGGCGCCCAAGAAGGTGGTGGACAACCTCCAGGTGGACGAGGTCCCCCAGGTCCTGCTCAAGGTCCACTTCGCCGAGATCTCGCGCTCCGGGGCCATTCAAGTGGGGCTGGGCTTTATCCGCCGCTCGAGCCTGAACCGGGACGATATCCTCCTCCTCCCGGGCGCGCCGGGCTTCTCGGCCCGCGGCACCTTCCTCCAGCCCCAGACCACGGATGTCGGGCCGGACATCTCCTTCGGCAGCCTGCTCAACATTTTCGTGGGGACCAATGCGCGGACGCAGGGCTTGTTCATCCGGGCCCTCCAGGACAAGGGCTACATCCGCACCCTGGCCGAGCCGAACCTCCGCGTGATGAGTGGGAAGGAGGGGAACTTCCTGGTCGGCGGCGAGGTGCCCATCCCGGTGCCCGGCCAGGACGGCAGCGTGACCATCATGTACAAGCGCTTCGGCATCCAGCTCAAGTTCAAGCCCAAGGTGCTCAAGTCGGGCCTGGTCGAAATGTCGGTGGAGCCCGAGGTCAGCGCCATCGACAACACCATCGCGGTCGTGGTCTCCGGCTTCACCGTCCCCGGCTTCAAGACCAGCAACACCAAGACCGAGGTGGTGCTGAGGGACGGGCAGTCCATGCCCATCTCGGGGCTCCTCTCCGAGAACCAGAAGCGGAACATGGCCCAGCTTCCCTTCATCGGGGACGTGCCCATCCTGGGCCAGCTGTTCCAGAGCCGGGACTTCTCGGACGACAAGACCGAGCTCGTGGTGCTCGTGACGCCCACCGTCATCCGGACGAAGCGGTCGCCCGAACTCGTCCTGCCCCACAGCGGGTTCCGGGTGGGCCGCGTGCCGGCGCCCGCCGCCCCGGGCCCCCAGGGGAGCAGGCGATGAGCGCGGCGTTCACCGCCCTGGTGCTCATCCTGGACGATGCCCAGGGGAACCTGAAGGCGGTCCCGCCCATGCTGGAGGGGAAGGGGAAGGTCGTCTACGCCGGAAGCCTCGACGACGCCCGTGGCGCCCTGGACGGCCAGACCCCTCACATCGCCCTCGTGGCCTGCGCCGCCGGCCCCGCCGAGGCCGAGGGGCGCCTGGCCGACCTGGGGCTGACCCCGGGGTGGATGATCGCCGGCGCCACCTCCAGCCAGGCGGGCGACCCGGAGTTCCTCCGGGGGGCGATGCAGGCCCGCTTCAACGACATCCTCACCATCCCGCCCGAGGCCGGCGCCCTCCACGAGGCCTTCGACAACGGCCTCCGCCACATCCAGGGGCCCGAGGGCGCGAAGGGCAAAGTGGTGGCCCTCTACTCCGGCAAGGGAGGCACGGGGGTGAGCACGCTCGCCGTCAACCTCGCCCTGGCGCTCAACCACCAGGGAGGACTGCGGGTGGGGGTGCTGGACCTGGACCTCCAGTGCGGCGTGGTCGCCTCCTTGATGAACCTCCAGCCGACCCAGACCCTGGGCAAGCTGGGCGACGTCCCGGTCGACGACGCGAACGCCCTGCGCGACGAGCTCCTGAGCCGCATCACCAACCACGAGAGCGGCGTGCGGGTCATCGCCTCCCCGCCCATTCTCCACGACGGCCTGAACATCACGGCCGAGATGGTGGGCCGGATCATCAAGATCCTCCGGGACCGCTTCGACCTCCTGCTGGTGGACACCCCCAAGTGGGTGGGCGACCGCCTCGTGGCCGCGCTGGACGAGTCGGACCAGATCCTGCTCGTGACCGAGCCCCTGATTCCCTCCCTGGCCAAGGCGCGGGAGTCCCTGCGGCTCTTCTCCCGCTTCGAGTACCCGCAGGAGAAGGTGGCGCTCGTCTTCAACCGCGTGTCCAAGGAGAGCGAGCTGCAGCCGGAGGAGGCCGCCCAGGCCCTCAGCCGGCCGGCCTACTTCGCCGTCCCCGAGGAGCACGCCCGCCTGATCGAAGCCGCGAACCGCGGGATCCCGCCCACGACGGATCCCGCGGCGAAGGGCCCCTTCGCCAAGGCCGTGGCCGGCCTGGCCGAAAAGATGCGCGCCGACCTGGGCTTCGGGGCGCCCAAGCCCCAGCCCAAGAAGCGCGGGCTCCTCTCCTTCGGGAGGAAGGCCTCATGAACGAGACCACCAAGTCCCTCTCCGAGGAAAGCGGGTTCATGTCCCGCCTGGGCGCCAAGGGAAAGGCGCCCGAGGCGAAGGCCAAGCAGGAGAAGGCCGCTCCCGCGGCGGCCGGGGCTGACGGGGGGCAGGGCCCGGGCGCCGTCCCGGCCTCCCTGCGGCAGCGCTGGGAGGACCTCAAGGAGGAGCTCCACGGCGAGCTCCTCGGCCGGCTGAACTTCGACGAGGTGGAGGGCCTCGCCGAGCACGAGCTCGCCGACCGGCTGCGCCCCTCCATCCACCAGTTCGTGGTCGAGAACCTGCCCTCCGAGTTCGGCGAGTCGACCACCCGGATGGTCGACGAGCTGATGGACGAGCTCCTCGGCCTGGGCCCGATGGAGCCCCTGCTGCGGAACGAGAGCATCAGCGAGATCATGGTGAACGGCAAGGACAACGTGTACATCGAGCAGAAGGGCAAGCTCGTCCTCTCCGGGGTGAAGTTCCGCGACGAGGGCCACCTGCGCCGCATCATCGACCGCATCGTCACCCGCGTGGGGCGCCGGGTGGACGAGAGCACGCCCATGGTGGACGCCCGCCTCCACGACGGGAGCCGGGTGAACGCCATCATCCCGCCGCTCGCCCTGGACGGTTCCTCGCTCACCGTCCGCCGCTTCCCCAAGCACGCGCTCAAGCCGGAGGACCTCATCAAGTTCGGCTCCGTGACGCCCGACATGATCACCTTCCTCAAGGCCTGCGTGGGCGGCGCCGCCAACGTCGTCGTCTCGGGCGGCACGGGCTCGGGCAAGACGACCCTCCTCAACATGCTCTCCGGCTTCATCGGCAACGACGAGCGCATCATCACCATCGAGGACTCGGCCGAGCTCCGGCTCCAGCAGGAGCACGTGGTGCGCCTGGAGACGCGCCCCCCCAACGTCGAGGGGAAGGGCGAGGTCTCCATGCGGGACCTGCTCAAGAACACCCTCCGCATGCGGCCCGACCGCATCATCGTGGGCGAGTGCCGGTCCGGCGAGGCGCTGGACATGCTCCAGGCCATGAACACCGGCCACGACGGCTCCCTCACCACCCTCCACGCCAACACCCCGCGCGACGCCGTCAGCCGCCTGGGCGTGATGGTGGCCATGGCGGGGATGGACCTGCCCGAGAAGGCCATCCGCGCCCAGATCGCCTCGGCCGTCCACATCATCGTCCAGGCCGCGCGGCTCATGGACGGCTCCCGCAGAGTGACCCACATCACCGAGATCACCGGCATGGAGGGCGAGACCGTCACCATGCAGGACATCTACGTCTTTGAGGGCCACAGCGACACGCCCGGGGGCAAGATCCAGGGCAAGCACCGCGCCACCGGCATCCGCCCCAAGGTCTCCGACAAGCTCATCGCGCACGGCCAGACGCTGCCCAACTTCGACGCGGACCTCGCCGCGGAGAAGGCCAAGGAGCCGCAGCAGAAGAAATCGAGCTGGGGGGACTGAGAATGGACCCCCGCGCCTTCGTTGCCCTGATGATCCTCTTCGGCCTGGGGGTGGGCGTGATCATGCTCGTCCTCCGCCGCCAGAAACACCCTCTCCAGAGCCGGCTGGAGATCTTCAGCGAGAAGCGCGCCTCCGAGAAGGAGGAGTCGGGGCAGATGCTCCGCGCGTCCTCCCGCGGCCGCACGGGCGTGCTCGAGGGCTTCCTCGAGTTCACCCGGGTGAAGCTCCTGCGGGCGGGCGTGCCGGTGGAACTCCGGCCGCTCTTCATCCGGGTCGGGGTTTTCGCCCTGTTCGGGGCCCTCATCGGCGGGCCGGTCCAGGGCAAGGCCGGCTTCCTCCTGGGCCTCTTGTTCGGCGGCGCCATCCCCTACCTGCTGCTCCACATGAAGTTCAAGAAGCGGATGGCGAAGCTGGAGTACGACCTCCCCACCGCGCTCCAGTTCATCGTGAACGCCCTGCGCGCCGGGCACGCCCTCAACTCCGCGCTGTCCATCGTCGGCACCGAGGGGCCCGTCGGCTGCCGGGAGGACTTCGCCCAGATGAACGACTCCATGCGGCTGGGCGTCCCCATCGGCCAGGCCTTCCAGCAGATGCTCCACCGCACCCCGAGCGTGGACCTCCAGTTCATGGCGACGGCCATGCTCATCCAGCGGGAGACGGGCGGCAACCTGACGGAGATCCTGGACCGGCTGAACTCCGTCGTGCTCGAGCGCAAGCGGATGCGCGGCCAGGTGAAGGCCCTGACCGGCCAGGCCCGCATGGGCGGCTACGTCGTCGGGGGGCTCCCGTTCTTCCTGGGGATGGGCATGTTCGCCATGAACCCCAAGTACCTCCAGCCGATGTTCCAGTACAAGATGGGGCACTACCTCCTGGGCGGCGCCCTCATGATGCAGCTCCTGGGCTTCTTGGTAATGCGCAAGATCGTCAACATCAAGATGTGAGCGGGCGATGGACGGCCTCTTGATCGTGATTCTCGTGTGCGCCGCGGGCGGAGTGCTCGCCTTCGTCGGTGTGACGGCCCTCACGCCGGAGCAGTCCGTTTCCCGGCTCCGCCTCCAGGCCCTGGCGGGCGGCGAGGCCGCCGCCCAGGCCGGCAAGGGCGCCGCGGCCCCCGAGCCGAAGGCGAAGAAGAAGAGAGGGGGGCTCCTCAGCCGCATGATGCTGCGCCTGGGGAACTCGGCGCGGTCGTTCCTGGAGGGCGGAAGCGACGACACCGTCCACCGGCTGGCCATGGCGGGCTACTCCTCCCCCCACCACGCCGCCTCCTTCCACGGCATGCGGATGATGATCGCGCTGGGGGCGGCCGCCGTCGCGGCCCTCGGCACCCTGATCGCCGGGGCGCCGCTGAGCAAGATGATCCTTTATTCCGCGGGCGCGCTCGTCGGGGGGCTGATCATCCCCAACATCGGGCTCAGCCGGGTGGTGAAGAGCCGGCAGGAGAAGATCGCCTCCGCCCTGCCCAACATGGTGGACCTCCTCGTCGTGTGCGTGGAGGCGGGACTGGCCCTGGACGGCGCGATGGCGCGGGTGGGCCAGGAGCTCCAGCTCAGCGCCCCCGAGCTCAGCCGCGAGCTGACGTCGCTCAGCCGCGAGCTCTCCGCGGGCCAGGCTCACGAGCACGCCCTCAGCCGGATGGCTTGGCGCATCGGGCTGCCGGACGTGGACAACCTCGTCTCCATGCTGATCCAGGCCGAGCGCTTCGGGACATCGATCGCCGTCTCCCTGCGCGTCTTCTCCGACAGCTTCCGCATGGCCCGGCGCCAGCGCATCGAGGAGCAGGCCGCCAAGACCACGGTCAAGCTCCTCTTCCCCCTGATCTTCTTCATCTTCCCGGCCATCTTCGTCATGCTGCTGGGGCCCGCCGCCGTGAACATCATCGCCGGCGGGGCGGGAGGGGCCTTCAAGTGACCGGCCGCGTGGCGGAGAGGGCCCCGCTCGAGGACGCCGCGGCTCTCCCCGTGCGCCTGGCCTCGCGCGTGGAGGTGGCGGACGCGTTCTTCCCCCGCCTGCTCGGCCTGATGGGCCGCGCGCTGGGAGAGGGCGAGGGCCTCTACATCGCGCCCTGCGCCTCGATCCACACCTTCTTCATGCGGGTGCCCATCGACGCCGCCTTCCTCGACGAGGAAGGCAGGGCGGTCGCCCTCTTCCACGCCCTCGCCCCCGGGCGGGTGACCCGCTGGGTGCCGGGCGCCCGGGGGGTGCTGGAGCTCCCCGCGGGGACGCTCGCCGCCCGGGGCTTCCGGGAGGGCCAGCGGGTGGACATGGCCGGCTGGACCCGGGCGAGGGGGCGGGGCCGCCTCGCGGGCCGCTGGGCGGCCAACCTGGCGCTCGGGGGCTTCTGGCTCTACCTGGCCGCCCGCCTCCTGCCGGCGCTGGCGCGCGGGGAGGGCGGGGCCGCGGCCGCGATGCTCTTCGCGGTGAACACCCTCATCGCGCTCTTGTTCGTCACGCGGCGGGAGGAGAAGCGGCTGACCGGCCTGGCGAAGGATCGGGTGGTCACCTTCCTCAGCGTCCTCCTGAGCTTCTCCCTGCTGCCCGCCCCCGGGGCCTCCCTGATCCCCGCGGGGTGGGCCTCCCTCCTCCTTGCGCTGTGCCTGGGAGGGGTCTTTCTCGCCTACCTGAGCCTGGGCCGCTCCTTCGGGCTGGTGCCGGCCGACCGGGGGCTCAAGACGGCGGGGCTCTACCGCTGGGTCCGCCACCCGCTCTACGGGGCGGAGATGGCGTTCTTCGCGTGCTTCCTCCTCGCCAACTTCACCGCGCGCAACGCGGCCGTCACGGCCGGGCTGTTCGTGAGCCTCCATCTGCGGGCGCTGGCCGAGGAGCGCCTGCTCGCCCGGGAGGAGGCCTACCGGTCCTATTCCCAGCGGGTGCGCGCCCGCTACATCCCCCGCCTGGTGTGAGGAAATGGCCATCACCGATCGCGCGCCCAAGCTCGCCGCCGGGTTCCTTAGCCTCCTTCTCCTCGCCGGCTGCGGCGCCTACAGGAGCCTGTCCGGGGACCAGAACCTGGCGGAGGGCCAGCAGAAGGCCGACCGGCTCGCGATGCTGGGCCAGATGCCCTGGGTGCCGCTCTCCCTCTCGCGGGAGTCCTTCGTCGCCGCCGAGCAGCGCCTGAGCAGGGACGTCAAGCTGGGCATGCCTCGGGCCGACTTCCTCAAGGCGATGAAGCTGACCCCCCTCGGGGAGGGGGACAGCCAGGTGGTGATGGGCGACGGCTGGATGCCGGACATCTCGGCGCGGAACACCGCCGGGGGGGCCGAGATCGAGGAGTACGCCTTTGGCTACATGGAGAGCTACCGGCTGAAGGAGCGCTTCGCCGTCGTCGTGGAGAAGGGCAAGGTGGCGCGCATCGTCCGCTCCGGCTGGCCCGAGGGCCACAGCCCGCCCGGCCCCCCGGCCGAGCTCACCGCCTCCTCGCACACGCTCGAGGAGGAGAACCGCATGATCCGGGATTTCTACCGCGCCCGCCTCCAGGGGAGGGACGCCTTCGAGCGCATCCGGCCCCACCTCCGGCGCATCCGTTCCGGGTGGACGAGCGCGGAGCTGCGGCTGGCGCTGGGCGGGAGCATGTTCCGCCTCTCCAACGGCTACGTCTATTTCCAGGAAAGCCTGCTGTGGGACCAGGGCTTCACCGAGCAGTCGAGCGGCGGCGTCTCGGTCGTGATCCTTCCCTTCGGCTACCGGACCGCGGACGGCAGGGTGCACACCCAGGCCATCGTCCGGGCCGAAGGAGGAGTGGTGTCGGCGGTCTTCTGGCAGGACGTGCCGGGCGCTTCCGTCCCGCCCCGGGCGGGCCAGGCCCCGGCGGGGAGATGAGAACGGTACCGGCGGCGAGCGGCCGCAAAGCGGGGGCGGCTCTCTTCGGCGTGGGATCGCCCCCAGGGTGGAGTGGGTGTCGAGAGGAGGACGGAAATGGCGGGGAATCTGAACGTGTTCCTGTTCATCGTGTTCTTCTGGCTTCTCGTGCTGACGGTCGCGTTCGTCATCCATTGGATCAAGATCGAGCGCCATATGGACTTCAGCAAGCAGGGAGGTTCCAAGGTCTCTGACAACCTGAAGGCGAAGGTGCTCGGCAAGGGCTAGGCGGCCCGCATCCGGCCGCGCGCATCGCCCCGCCTCCCCCCGGCTCCTTCCGGGGGGAGGCGGTTCTTTTTGTCCCGGCGCCGGATGAAGGGGGAAGGGGCCCAGGGTATAATGGCCTGTACCCGCTCGCCGACGCGGGGGCCGCGGGGTGCCCCGGTCCTGGTCCCTGGGGGAGAACGACATGACGGACGGTTTGGCCGCCCTCCGCCGCCGCATCGAGGAATGCGACGCCGAGATCGTCCGCTGGGTCAACGCGCGGCTCAAGGTGTGCCAGGAGGTGGGGCGGGTCAAGAACGAGCGGGGGATGGCGGTGCGCGCTCCCGAGCGGGAGCGGGAGGTCATCGCCAAGGCGCTCCGCCTCAGCCAAGGCCCCTGCTCTCCCGAGGTGCTGGAGAAGCTCTTCCGCCTGCTGATCGACGCCGCCATCGCGCTCGAGGAGGGGGAGCAGCCGCCGCGCCGGGGGAAGCGCGCCTGACGTTTCCTCCCCACCGCCCCGCCGCCGGAGGGTTTCCGCCCTTCTTGATTTGTTGGACCTCCTTCCGCTGGAGCCCGCCGCATGGAATGGATTCTCGGGCTGCTTCTGCTTCTGGCCTCCGGGGTTGCGGTGTGGCTCTATGTCCGCACGGCCCGGCTGGAATCGGCCTTCGCCCACGGGAAGGCCCTCGCGGAAGAGAAACTCGCCCTCCTCAACCAGGCCGGAGAGAAATTCCGTGAGACCTTCCAGGCCCTTTCCGCCGAAGCTCTCAGGGGGAACAACCAGGCTTTCCTCGATCTGGCCAAGGCGACCCTGGAGAAGTACCAGGCCGAGGCCAAGGGCGACCTTGAGTCCCGCCGGAAGGCGGTCGAGACCCTGGTGGTCCCCATCAAGGAGTCCCTGGAGAAGATGGGCGCCCAGGTCCAGGAGCTGGAGAAGGCGCGGCAGCTGGCCTACGGCGGCCTGACCGAGCAGGTGAAGTCCCTCATCGAGGCTCAGAAGGGGCTTCGCGATGAGACGGGGAACCTCGTCCAGGCCTTGCGCGCGCCCGGCGTGCGGGGCCATTGGGGCGAGATCCAGCTCCGCCGGGTGGTCGAGATCGCCGGGATGATCCCGCACTGCGACTTCGCCGAGCAGGAGTCTCTCTCCACCGAGGACGGCCGCCTGCGCCCCGACGTGATCGTGAACCTCCCCGGGAACAAGCGGGTGGTGGTGGACGCCAAGGCGCCCCTCAAGGCCCTGCTCGACGGGTTCGAGGCGGCGACGGAGGAGGAGAGGCGCTCCCGCCGGATGGAAGTGGTCCGGCTCGTCCGGGGGCACATGAACCGTCTCAGCTCCAAGGCGTACTGGGATCAGTTCTCCGACACGCCGGACTTCGTCCTGATGTTCATCCCGTCCGAGAGCCTCTACATGCTCGCCCTGGAGCAGGACTTTTCCCTCGTCCAAGAAGGGGTGGACCAGCGGGTGATCCTGGCCTCGCCACTGACCCTCATCACCATGCTCAAGGCCGTCGCCTTCGGGTGGAGGCAGGAGAGCATCGCCGAGAATGCCCAGAAGATCAGCGAGTTAGGGGCGGATCTCCATGACCGCTTGCGGACCCTGACCAACAACTTCGAGGGTGTCGGGAAGGGCCTCAGCCAAGCGGTGGACGCGTACAACCGGGCGATCGGCTCCCTGGAGTCCCGGGTGCTCGTCTCCGCCCGGAGGCTCAAGGACTACGGCGCGGCGTCGGGGGATGAGATCAAGCCCGTCGAGCCCGTGGAAAAGCGGACGCGCCCGCTCCAAGGGAGCCAGTCCCCCGAGCTTCTGGAGAAGGGGGGGGAGTAGATGAGAGGAAGCCTAGAGGCGGCGGAGGGAGGGGTGCTTCCGCCGCATGCCGTCCTGGAACCAGCGGGGGAAGCCCCTCCAGTAGCGCTCGATGTGGTCCAGGTCGTCCGCGTCGGGGTCGAGATCCTGGAGGAGCCGGGAGGGGGGGAGCACCAGGGGGACGGAGAGCACCTCCCCGCGCACGGCGAGGATCTTGCGGGCCCCGGTGAGCCGCCGCTCCTCTCCGGCGGCCTCCTCGACGGCGTGGAAGGCCTTCACCACCTGGTGGAGATAGGCGCTGAAGGCCTCGAAATTGCGTTCGAACCCCTCGATGGGCTTTTCGGACTCGTGCTCGAAGTGGAAGCGTCCCTCCCGTACCCGCTCGCAGAGCTCCCAGATGGGGACGTGGGCGGTGAGGGGGAGGTACTCGTCCTCAAGGGCGTCGGCCAGATTCTGGCGATCCGTCCCGGCGAGGACCAGGTCGAAGTAGTACCGGTGGCGCTCCACGCGGGCCTCCCGGGGCCAGCCTCCGGGTTCCCCTCCGCTGTCAAGCCGGCGGGCCTCCTTCCGCTGCCGCGGGGGCTTGTCAGGAGAAGGGGGTTTGCATATATAGATCGGGACCAGGCAACCCGGCACCCGGGGAGAAGGAGACGTCAAGGATGTGGAAAGCCGCCGGTTGGGCCGCCGCCGCGCTCGTCATCGCGCTTCTGCTCGCGGGCTGCGGGGACGTGATCCCGCGCGGGGTGGAGGTGGTCACGGATCCCCCGGGGGCCACGGTGCAGCTCGGGTCGGAGAAGATCGGGGTGTCGCCCGTGCGGATCTCTCTGGGGCAGCTCAAGGACCACGGCCTGGATACCCTGACCCTGGTTATCGCGAAGGAAGGCTACGAGACCCGGAGGGTCGTCCTCGAGCAGCGGGACGGGGTTCTCCGGGTGCCCCTGAAGAAGAAATAAGCAGCCAGCTTCGAGCCGCTTTCCCCCGCCGGGGGGCGCCCTCCGCCCTTCCGCGCCGTACCCCGCGAAGGAGGCTTTCGTGCGCCGCCACGGGATGGGCTTTCTCATTCATCTCCAGGACGTAGCGCCCGGCCATGAGGACGCGGCCCGCGCCGGCATGGAGGAGTACATCGAGAGCCGGATGAAGGCGCCCGGCGTCTGGGGCGCGGCCTGCTACGAGGCTGTCAAGGGGGCGCCCCGCTTCCTCACCCTGATCGAGGCCGAGTCCGCCCACGTCTTCTACACCGGGCCCTTCCAGGCCCTCGCGGCCGAACCGGGCCCGCGGGAGGCCGAGGCCAAGGAGAGGCGGACCGCCGAGGTGCGCCTCGTCTGCACCCAGCTCTACCCGGGCCTCCCCGCTCCCGGACCCTCCTGCCCCACGGTGGAGGTGGCTGGGCTGGCGCCGGTCGTCCAGATCGGACGCATCTACGTCCCGGCGGACAAACTCGCCGACTTCAACGGCTGGTACGCCCAGGACCGGGCGCCCCGCATGGAGCGCCTGCCGGGCATGCGGCGCTTCCGCCGCTACGCCGTCGTCGAGGGGGAGCCCGTGATGGTGGTCTTCTACGAGATGGAGAACGAGGGGGTCCAGGACCAGGCCGGCTGGAAGGAGGCCGGGGCCAGCCCCTGGAGCGCCCGCGTGAGAAGCTACTACCGCCAGGCGCCCGGCTCCCCGGGCGTCTACCGGCGCCTGGGCCAATCGCGGTAAGGGCCCCTCAGAAGGGTTCCTCGTCCGGCCGCCGCCGCTCGGGGCGGGAGGCCGGCCTCTCCGCCCCGCCGGCCGAGCCGTAGGGCGGCTGGCGCTCGGCCGCCAGGCCCGCCTCGAGGAAGCTGAAGCCGGCCCAGACCACCCTCCCGATCAGGCGATCCGCGAGCGACTCCCCCCGCGCGAACTTCCAGAACTCGACCTTGTATTCGGAGCGGTTCGTGGGCACGAGGGCGACGTAGCGCGGATCCAGCACCTCCACCCGCTTGACCGTGCAGCCCCCCTCCTGGTCGCGGAGGGCGTAGATCCCCCCCCCGGTGACCGCGCGCTCCGCCCGGTCCACCACGGCGATGCACCCGTCCGGGAGCTCCGGCTCCATGCTCCGGCCCATGATGCGGACCGCGATCAGGTGGCCCTCCCGGCGGCCGAACTCCTCCCGGGGCAGGAAGAGCCAGCCCAGCACGCTCTCGTCCACGAGGCGGGCGTTGCCGCCCGCGGCTTCGCCCGAGACGAGGGGGACCGGGACGAACTCCGAGACGCGGCGGGCCGCCGCCGCGGACTCGGGATGGAGCCGGATGTCGCAGGCGAGGGGAGCGGGCGGCAGGGCGAGGATCTCGGCCAGGGAGCAGCCCAGGGCGTCCGCCAGGCGGTGGAGCAGGCTCAGCGGGGGGTCGCTTTCCCCGGCTTCGAGCCGGGCCAGGGCGTCCTCCGGGAGGCCGGCCGCCCGGGCCGCGGCCGCGCGCGCGAGCCCCTTGCGCTCCCGTAGCCGCCGCAGGCGCTCTCCGAGGATGGGGTCGCCGGCTCCCATGGGCTCACCGCTTCCTCTGGAAGGCCCGGCCCAGGTTCAGGAAGCCGGGGCCGGTCAGGAGGAGGGAGAAGCTCGCGACCAGGAGGGTGGAGCGGACGGGGTCGATCATCAGGGCCCCGGGCCGGAGCCCTCCCGCCTTCCAGACGAGGTAAGCGAAGGCGGCGGCCGTGAAAAAGGCGCAGAGCCGGACGGCGACCCCCACGAGGATGCCCGTCCCCCCCAGAAGCTGGACCAGGACGATCAGGTGGGCGATGAGGGCGGCGGCCGAGCCCTTCCAGGCGTCGTAGAGGGCGGGGAGGCCCTGGATCGATCCGAACGCCTGATCCGCGCCCCGGATGCCGGCGTGGAGGATCAGGAACCCGATCCACAGCCGGAGCAGGGTGACGCCCCACTCCCTCGCGTTCGGCGTCATGGTCACCCCCTCGGCGGCTCAGCGCGGGAAGCGGCTGAAGTCGGGGGGGCGCTTCTCCAGGAAGGCCTGCATCCCCTCGTCCGACTGCTCGTTGTCCCAGACCGCGTTCAGAAGCTCGCTGCCGTGCATCCAGGAGGCGTAGTGCAGGTCGCCCAGGTAGTTGAGGCTGGTCTTCATGAAGCGAAGGGTGGCCGGGGCGTGGCTGATGATGGTCTTGCACCATTCCTCGGTCTTCTTTTCGAGGTCGCCGTCCGGCACGACCTCGTTGATGAGGCCCGCGGCCTTGGCCTCCTGGGCGGTGTAGCGCCTGGCCAGGAAGAGCATCTCGCGCGCCCGCCGGTCCCCCATCAGGAGGGGGAGGTACTGGGTGGCGCCGACGACGGGAAGGGCGCCCACCTTGGCGCCGGACTGGCCGAAGACGGCGTTCTCGCTCGCGATGCAGAGGTCGCAGTAGAGCTGCCACTCGTTCCCGCCCCCCATGCACCAGCCACGGACCATGGCGATGGTGGGCTTGCCGCAGTTGCGGAGCAGCATGCACAGGCGGCGCATCTTGTTGTTCCAGATGTGGCCGGTCGTCTGGTCGAGCGCCATCATGGCCTTCATCTCGCCGCCGGAGCAGAAGCTGGTCCCCTTGCCGTAGAGGACGCCGACGCCGATGCCGGGGTCCTCGTCCAGGCGGGTGAAGGCGTGGATGACCTCGTCCAGCGTCTGCATGTTGAAGGCGTTCAGGATCTGGGGCCGGTTGAGCCCCACCCAGAGGGCGCGGTCCTTCACCTCGGCGACGATGTGCTCGTACTGCATGGAGGGCTCCCCGGGAGCGCCGCGGGGGTGCTCCCGCGCATAGAGGAAAACGAGGCGTATGGGGCCGATACGCTGTATGGAAGCGGCATACTCGCACATCCGCCCGGATTTTTCCACGCGCGGGGCGGGGTTCTAGGGGAGCAGCGCCAGGGCGCCCCGGTAGAGGACCTGGAGGGAGACCAGGATCAGCAGGACAGCCAGGATCCGGGTGAGGACGGCGGAGCGGACCCGGCCCGAGATCGCGGCCCCCGCCTGGGCCCCGCCCACCATTCCCAGGGCGAGAGGGAGGATGAGGTCGCCCGTGCCCGCGAGGTGGCCCGCGATCAGGTGGAGGAGGGCGGCGGCGAAGACGGTGAGCAGGAGCAGGCATTGGGACGTGGCGGTGGCGATGTGGGGGGGGACGCGGAGGACGCGGATCATCAGGGGGACGTAGATGGGCCCCCCGCCGATCCCCATGAAGCTGGAGAGGAAGCCCACGCCGACGCTCAGCCAGATGCCCAGCCGGTAGCGGAACCGGTACTCGAACACGCGCCCGCTGCGGTCCACGATCCGGCGCAGGACCAGGGAGGGATTGTCGCCCTCGGGCTCCCGGTCCGATCCGGGTGAAGAGGGCCAGACGAGGCTGACGCACAGGCCCAGGAGCGCCAGCCCGAGGAGGATGTCGAAGGGCCCCCGCCCCACGCGGCTCGTGCTGAACACCCCGAGGATGACCCAGGGCAGCGCGGCCAGGCCGTACACGAGGCTGGTCTTCAGGTCGATCCGGCCCAGCCGGTAGTAGGCGATGGAGCCCGAGAGGGCGTTGAGGGTGACGACGGCCAGCGAGACGGCGGCGACCGCCTCGGAGGGCCGGTCCGGGAAGTAGAGGAGGAGGAGGGGGGTGAGGATGAACCCGCCGCCCGCCCCGACGAGCGTGCCCAAGAGGCCGATGCCCAGCCCCAGCAGGAGGAACTCGAGGAAGAAGATCATCGCGCGCGTCCGGGGACGGGGGCCGGGCTTGCCGTTTCTCGCGAACCACTAAGTATTCCCCGCGCGGCGCCGTGTCAACGGCCGGGGCTGGCCTGCCGGCGCGGGGGAGGGGAGGTGTGGCGGGCTACATCTTCCGGCCGGGCGGAGCCGCCCGCCGGGAGGCCTGGCGGCGCCGGAAGTCCACCGAGATGTTCTTGGCGTGGCACCAGGCGATGAGATCCTCCAGTTCCTTCTCCAGCTCGGCGGGCTTTCGGTTCTGCTCCGACTTGGTCTTCTTGAGCTGGTTGATCCGGTTCATGTTGGCGTTCTGGGCGTTCAGGAGGCGCTGGAGCTCGTCCCGTCCGGCCTTCTCCTTGGCGGCCGCCTCCTCGACCGAGCGCTTCACCTTGCTCAGGCTTTGCCTTATCACGTTGCATTGGCTGCGGACGGACATCTTGTAGAACGCCGCGGCGATCACGAAAAACCCCACCAGGCCGAGCAGGAAAAAGTCGGCGAGCCCGAAATCAATGAGCTTCCGGCCGATGTCGAGCGTCACGTCCATCGCGGGGGGCTCACTCCTGGGGGACCCAGTCCGAGGCGCGGAAGTAGCGCGCGGCCGGGTCCTGCGTGTAGAACGCCTTCACTTCCTGGTAGAGCTTGACCTTGTCCTGAAGCTGGGAAGTTTGCAGGTCCTGATCCAGGTTGGTCACCTGGGCCTGGAGCTGGGAGATGACGGCCAGCTGGCTGGGGATCAGCTTATCGCGCACCTTCCCGGCCGCCTCCTCCAGCTTCTTCACGGAGCCTTGGAGCCCCTCGAGCTGCTGGTGGGCGTTGTCCTCCTCCCGCCGGAGCTCCTCCTTCCTCGAAGCCTCCAGGGCGAAGATGCGGATGGTCCACCAGAGCACCCCCAGGGTGAGGAACACTTCCAGGGTCACGCGGATTTCGACAATGTAGCCGGCCACGGCCAGTTCCAAGGCTTGAGGGGACGAAGGGCGGAAACCCGACCGGAGCCCGGTGCCGCATGACCCCAGCGCTTCTCCCGCCGGCCGGGCTCCTGCTCCCGGGTGGTGCGGGGGCACCCGAAGGTGCCGCGATCATGGGTTCTCCGGGCGCAACCCATTGTATCCCCATCCCTCCCGGATGCCAACCTGAGCGATCGGCCCCCCGGCGGGGGCATGGCGGCCGGGGAGGTTGGCCCCCGGGGGATTTCGGGGTAATCTGCCCGGGTTCGTTCCCTGGTGGCAAGCCGGGAGGAGCGCCATGAGCCAGGTCCCGCTGGATGCCCCCGTCGAGGTCCGGGCCGAGAAGTTCCGGGGGGTGCTGGAGGACGCGCGCGCCGCGGCCTACCGGGCCCTCCAGGAGACCGCCCGGGAGTATCCGCCCGCCGAGGCCCCCCCCGTGCGCAAGCCCCGCCTGACCGAGGGGGGCCGGAGCCTGGTCGCCATGGTCCGGGGCCGGAGCCGGGCCGAGGCCGTCCGCCTGGCCGTGGAGCTCCTGGGGGGCGTCCGCCGCGCCCTCGACCCCCCGGGGCCCGTCCTCCTCAAGCCCAACTTCAACTCGGCCGACCCCTTCCCGGCCTCGACCCACCCCGACCACCTCCAGGCCGTCGTGGACCTCCTGCGCGAGGCGGGGCTCGCCGAGATCGCCCTCGGCGAGATGGGGGGCCTCCTCTCCCTCCCCGCCCGGGACAACTTCGAGCGCTGGGGCATGGCCGCCTTCGAGGCCCGCAACGGGGTCGAGGTGCTCCGCTTCGACGAGGAGCCCTGGGTGCGGGCCCGGGTGCCCGGGGCCGTCCGCTGGGGGGGCGAGATCCACTGCATCGGGCGGCTCCTGCGCCCGGGCCAGCACGTCGTGAGCCTCCCCACCATGAAGAGCCACGGCGGCGGCCCCCGCTTCAGCCTCTCCCTCAAGAACGGCTACGGCTTCGTCCACCCCCGCGACCGCGTGCGCGCCCACTGGGTGCCCCAGATGGCCGAGATGATCATGGAGTCGAACCTCCTCTACACCCCGAGCCTCGTCGTGCTGGACGGAACCAAGTGCTGGATCGCGGGGGGGCCTTACACCGGGGAGGAGCGGACCTCCAACGTCGTCATCGCCGGGGACGACCGGGTCGCCGTGGACGTGGTGGGGGCCTCGGTCGTCCGGGCCATGGGGGCGCCCCTGCTCAAGGACTACCCCATCTGGAGCCACCGCCAGATCCGCCGCGCCGCCGGGCTCGGCCTCGGCGCCCGGGGGCCCGAGGAGGTCAAGATTCTTTCCGGGGACACGACGAAGAGCGCCGATTTCCCCGCCCTCGTCCGGCAGGTCCAGGCCTTCGTGGACGAGGGAGACCCGGACCGGAGGCCCTGAGGGGTTTCCCGGCCCGATTCGTTGACTTGGGGGGGCCAATCCGCTAGATTTCCGCCTCGCTCCGCGCGAGCGGGGCGTCCCAGATCATGGAGTCCCCAAGCGGCAGGCCGCTCGGGGTCCCCCGTGGGGCTGTAGCTCAGCTGGGAGAGCGCATGACTGGCAGTCATGAGGTCAGGGGTTCGATCCCCCTCAGCTCCACCATTCGGCGCCGCCGGGGCGGGTGAAATTTCACCCGCCCCGTTCTCGCTCATGGCGGGCCGCCGCCAGCGAGCGGCTGCACGGGGCGCGCCGAAGCCGCCCCGCGCGCTCCCGCCCCCCGCCCCTTCGCCCCCCGGCAGGACGGTGACTGATTGGCAGGCGACATCCATCCCAACCTGCTCGCGCTCCTCTCCGCCCTCTTCATCGCCGCCGCACGCATGCTCTACCAGAGCGCCCTCGGGCGCATCAGCCCGGACGCCGTCACCGTCCTCGTGAACTTCGTCTCCGTCCTCTTCGCCTCGGCCTTCTACCGGATGGGCGCCGGGGCGGACCGCTGGCCCCTCCAGGGGCTCCTCTGGTTCGCCCTGGTCGGCTTCATCGGCTCCTTCTCCGGCCGCTACCTGAGCTTCGTCTCCCAGCGGCTCGTGGGCGCCGCCCGTACCTCCATCGTCATCCAGTCCATGCTCGTCTGGTCCACCCTCCTCGCCGTCCTCTTCCTCGGGGAGCGCCTGACCGCCCCGGTCGCCGCCGGCTCCCTCCTGATCCTGGCCGGGGGCGTGGCCCTCGTCTCGGAGCGGGGCGGGGAGCGCCGGGGCATCCCCTGGCTCCACTACCTCGTCCCGCTCGCGGCGGCCTTCACCTTCGCCCTGACTTTCCTCATCCGGCGCTGGGGCCTCGCCTGGATCCCCTCCTCCGCGCTGGGGATGGGGGTGGCCAACGGGACCTCGCTCGTCCTGATGACGGCCGTCCTCTCCCTCCCGGGCGGGCGGAGCGTCCGGCGCTGGGACCGCCGCGGGACCGGGGTTGCCGTGCTGGGGGGGATGTGCAACGCGTTCTCGGCCTTCTGCTTCTGGAGCGCCATTCAGTACGGCGAGGTCGTCCAGGTGGTGCCCATCAACCGGCTCTCCGTCCTCTTCGTCATCGCGCTCTCGTGGATGTACTTCCGGAAGGAGGAGGCCGTCACCTGGCGGGTGGCCGCGGGGGGCGCCTCCTCCGTCGCCGGGGCGGTCCTCATTGCCGCCGGGAGGTGAGCCCCCTCAGTTCCGCTCCTTCCCCTTGCCGTGCCGCTCCCGGGCGGCCCGGATCCTCTTGAATCGGCGGAATCCGGAATCCGGAAATCCAGCGGGTCAGGACGCGGGAATGCGTTGGTTGCCCTCTTTCCGGGGGCCTGCTAGAGTGGAGTCTGCTTTCCGCCGCACCGGTTGCGGGCCGGAGGGCGTTGTTGGGCATGCGGATTGAGTGAAGTTTCCTGCCAGATAGCGGGAAGTTCTCCCTTCCTGGAAGAGACCCCATTCATCGGCATCACCCGGTTCTTTCCTGAGAAGGAGAAAGCATGTCGAGCGGAACGGTGAAGTGGTTCAGCGACGCCAAGGGCTACGGGTTCATCACCCAGGACGACGGTGCGCCGGATGTGTTCGTCCACCACACGGCCATCCAGGCCGAGGGCTTCAAGAGCCTGAGCGAGGGCGACAAGGTCACCTTCGACGTGGGCCAGGGGCCGAAAGGCCCCCAGGCCTCGAACGTGAAGAAGAGCGCCTAGTTCAAGCGCTTCGAGGCGCTGGCGGAAGCGGCGGCCGGGAGACCGGCCGCCGCTTTTATTTTGGGCGCCTCCGCCGCCGCCGGGGCGATCCTGCTTGCCGCCGGGAGGCGAGTCCCCTCAGTTCCGCTCCTTCCCCTTGCCGTGCTGCTCCCGGGCGGCCCGGATCACCCCTTCGAGCTTGGCCGCCAGGGCGTCGTGGCCCCCCCGCCGCCGGAGCTCCTTCAGCACCAGCTCGGCCACGGCGGCCATGTCCTTCATCGGCTTCCGCGGCATGGGTGAGCTCCACGATTCCGGACTGGCAGGGAGGGCGGGGATGACCCGCTAGCGCCCCCGGTCGTAGTCCGCCCAGGTGGCGGGGGAAACTTCCTGGGCCTCGACGCGCCAGGCGACGGCGCCCTCGCAGGCCGGGCAGAGAGTGATGAAGCGGGCCTCGGGGTCCTCTTCCCCCTCGTCGCGGAAGACCTTGAGGCACTTGCGGCAGTGCACCCGCCCACAGGCCGTGCAGGCGTTGGGCCGCGCGACGCGGAACCGCAGGCCGCAGGCCGGGCACTCGGACAGTTCCATCCCCCCTCCTCCGCGCGGGCGCCGCGGCGGGCAGTGTAGCCCGTCTTTCCGCCTCTTCACCACTTCCGCTCCCCGAGGGGGGGCGCGCGGGATGTCCGGGGGGCGATAGGGAGGGGCCGGCTGCCTGCCGCCGCCAGGAACTAGGCGGCTTCCTTGAGGGCGGCGATGATCGCGAGGACGGCTTTCTCGGCGTCGGCGAAGAACATCAGGGTGTTGTCGGCGGCGAAGAGCGGGTTGGGGATGCCGGCGAAGCCCGGGCTCAGGCTCCGCTTGATCACCACCACGGTGCGGGCCTTTCCCACTTCGAGGATGGGCATCCCCGCGATGGGGCAGGCGCTGTCGGTGCTCGCCATCGGATTGACCGTGTCGTTGGCCCCGATCACCATCACCACGTCGGTCTGCTCGAAGGTCGGGTTGATCTGGTCCAGTTCCTTCATCTTGTCGTAGGGGACCTCCGCCTCGGCGAGCAGGACGTTCATGTGGCCGGGCATCCGGCCCGCGACGGGATGTATGCCGTACTCCACCACGACACCGCGCTTCTCGAGCAGGTTGGCGAGGTCCCGCACGGCGTGCTGGGCCCGGGCGACCGCCATCCCGTAGCCGGGAGTGATGACCACGCGCCGGGCCGCGTCGAACACCATGGCCAACTCCTCGGCCGTGGTCGCCTTGATCCTCCCCTCGTAGATTTCGTCGGCGCTCTTGATCGTCCCCTCGGCCGCCTCGAAGCCTCCGGTGAGGACGTTGACGAGGGAGCGGTTCATGGCTTTGCACATGATCTGGGTCAAGATGATCCCGGATGCGCCCACCAGCGAGCCCGTGATGATGAGGGCGTTGTTCGCCAGGACGAAGCCGGTGGCCGCGCCGGCGAGGCCCGAGTAGGAGTTCAGGAGGCAGATGGCCACCGGCATGTCCGCTCCCCCGATGGGAAGGGTGAGCATGATGCCCAGGACGGACGCGGCGAGCACCATCAGCCAGTAAGAGCTCACGGCCCAGGAGGGCGCGAGGACGATCAGGGAGCCCAGGATCAGCGACACGACGAAAAGGGCGAGGTTCAGGACTTGGTGGAAGGGGAGCTGGACTGACCCCCCCATGACGATCCCCTCCAGCTTGCCGTACGCCACCAGGCTGCCCCAGAAGGTGACTCCGCCGATGATCCCGGAGGCCACGGTCGCGGCCTGGAGCTGGCCTTCGGGGACCCCGGCGACCACCTGCGTCGCGATCATGGAGGCGCCGGCGACCAGGACGGACGCGCCCCCGCCGAAGCCGTTCAGGAGGGCTACCATCTGGGGCATCGCCGTGATGCGGATCATCAGCGCCAGCACGGCCCCGGCCACGCCGCCGACCACCAGGCCCGCAGCGATGAACTCGAAGCGGACGATGTTGTGGTCCAGGAACGTCAAGACAATGGCGAGGAGCATCCCGACGCTGCCGACGACGTTCCCCCGGACGGCGGTGCGCGGGTGGCTCAGCTGCTTGAGCCCGAAGATGAAGCAAACGGCGGCGGCGAGATAGCCGAGCTTGATGAGGACGGGCGTCAAGGACTTATTCCTTTCTCTTGAACATCCGCAACATGCGGTGGGTGACCAGGAAGCCGCCCACCACGTTGATGGTGCCGAATACGACGGCGACGAAAGCCAGCAGATGCGTCGCCGTCCCTTCTTGCACGCCCGCGAAGACCAGGGCGCCCAGCACGGAGATGCCCGAGATGGCGTTCGAGCCGGAGGTGAGGGGGGTGTGGAGGATGGGGGGCACCTTGGTGATGACCTCATAGCCGACCCACAGGGCCAGGACGAATATCGTCACCGAGGTGATGATCGCTTCCATGAGCTTTTCTTCTCCTCTACGCGGCCGGGGCGGCCGGGAGGCCGAGCGCCTCGCGCACCCTGGGGTTCACGACCTCGCCCCCCCGGGTCACGAGGGTTTCCCTGCAGATTTCGTCTTCCGGGGAAACCTGGACCGCCCCGTCCTTGAACAGGTGAAGGAAAAAGGCCGAGATGTTCTTCGCGTACAGCTGGCTCGCCGTGTGGGGGACCTCGGAGGCGAGGTTGCGGGCGCCGCAGATGCGCACCCCGTTTCGCTCGACGGTCTCGCCCGGAACCGTGACGGCGCAGTTCCCCCCCTGCTCGGCCGCCAGGTCCACGATGACGGAGCCCGGTCCCATCCTGGCCACGATCTCCCCGGCGATCAGGACCGGCGCCTTCTTTCCGGGGACGGCCGCGGTCGTGATGACCACGTCGCTCTTGGCCACGGCGTCCCCCAGCAGCTCCTGCTGCTTCCGGTAGAACTCGGCGCTTTGGGCCTTGGCGTAGCCGCCGCTGTCGGCGGCGTCGGCGGTCTCCAGGGGCAGCTCGACGAACTTCGCCCCCAGGCTCTCGACCTCGAGCTTCGCGGCGGGGCGGATGTCATACGCCTGGACCAAGGCCCCGAGGCGCCGCCCCGTGGCGATGGCCTGCAAGCCGGCCACCCCCGCCCCCACCACGAGCAGGCGGGCCGGGGTGACGGTCCCGGCCGCGGTCATCATCATCGGGAAGAGGCGGCCGAACATGCCGGCGGCCAGCAGGACGGCCTTGTACCCCGAGACGGTCGCCATCGAGGAGAGGGCGTCCATGCTCTGCGCGCGGGTGATCCGCGGGATGAGTTCGAGGGCGAACGCGGTCACCTTCCGCCTGGCCAGCTCCTGCATCTGCGGGAGCGAGGTGAGAGGCTCGGCGAAGCCGATGAGGACCTGCCCGTCCCGGAGCAAGCCGTAATCGGAGGCGCCGGCTTCGGGATTGGCCCCCACGGTCCGAACCTGGAAAATGACGTCGGAGGATGAGAACACGTCCGCCCGGGAGGGAAGGACCCGGGCCTTCGCCTTTTTAAATTCGGCGTCGGGGAAGCCGGCCTGCGCCCCGGCTCCCGTCTCGATGACGACCTCGGCCCCCTTCTTCGCCAGGGCCGGGATAGCGCCCGGGACCAGCGCGACCCGGCGCTCGCCGGGGTACGATTCCTTCGGGACTCCGATAATCATGGTTCCTCTCAGGTGACGGAGCCGCAGCGCCGCCCTAGTGATCCCACGGGAGCCGCATGCGGTGCGTCAGCAGATGGGCCTCGGAGGATGTGTTGTCCGACTCGACGGCCAGGGCGGACTCATGGGTGAACCCTTGCCCCCGGGCGAACAGATCCAGCGAATGGCTCCCGAGGAAGTAGGCGTCGAAGGGGAACTTGTCCACGTGCACCGCGCTGCAGACCTCCTTCAGGTATTCCCGGCAGTCATGGCACACCTGGACCCTCAGCGAGGGCTCATCCACCGGACCGAGGAGATCCAGGCGCCTCCGGTCCTCGTTGAGGCAGCAGCTGCACTGGTGCCTCTGGAGGGGCCAGAGGGTCCCGCAATTCAAGCACCACAGGGTGCGGCTCGTCTCCCCGGGGTCAACATGAGCCATCGCGGGCCAGTGCCCGCAAATCGGGCAGAAGCCCTTCCGCCAGTCTCGCCAGTCGAAGAAGTCGATGTCCTCTCGCAGGTGGCGGGCCGCCCGGACGCGGAAAAGCCGGGCGAGATAGACCCCCCAGAACGTCGCCAAATCCTCTTCCATGCCATGTTCGCGGACGATGTCCAGGAACCGATCCCCCCGGTTCCGGAAAACCGTCGTGACGAACTCCCGGGCGTCCAGTCTCCCGGAGGAGAATACCATCCGGATGTGAGCCAGGTCCCTCTTGCGGACCGGGAGGTGGCTGCCGAAGAGTTCGAGGAGCTGGAAGGCGGCCCTCTCGCACATCTTTTTGCCGAACTGATACTTGAAGGCGTGCAGCAGGTATCTTCCGTCCGCCAGATGGCCCGCGACGGCGCCGCGGGAATCGTCGGAGGGCTCCTCGATGAAGATCCTCTCATTGTCGAAATGGGCGCGGAAATTCCGGAAGGAGTCGGCGAAGGCCTCGAACCGGCGGACCTCTCGCTCGATAACCCGGCCCGAGGAGGAGGTCTTCGCGCTGCTCATCTTCATCCCTTCAGGATGGGCGGGCGCTCCCGCCGCCGGGAATTCGAGCCGGCTCCGGGCCGCACCCGCGCGGGGCCGAGGGCTCCTCTCGGGCAGTCTGCCCGGAGCGAGCATGATTTTGCAATTCATCTGCCAAACAGACGGGAGGTCAAGAAGAGCGGGGTCTGAAATCCCTTTGAAAACAAAGGCCAAAAAGATCGAAAAGACTCCCCGTGGGAGAAAGCGAATCGGCCGGCCGGCCAAGATGGGACATGTTGAAGAGAATGCGGGGCATATTGCCCCATCTCTTGCCGCTTTCCTCCTCCTCGATTTTTCAAGGCCTGCCCGGATGCTCTTCGGGAGAGCGCCGGCTACTTCAACACCTCGAACTCGAAGCGCATGTCGTTGGCGGGGAACATCCAGCAGAAGTGCTTCTCGTAGGCCCACGGGGAGAAGAGGCAGATGAGGCGGGGGATGAGGGAGATGAGGGAGCGGCCGAAGACGAAGCGGAAGGCCCGCTGGCGGAAGAGGGGCCGGGTGTAGGCGCCCCCCCGGGTGGGGTGGTCGGTGAAGCTGATGAAGGTGCGGCTGGTCGGGTGGAGGTGGTGCACCGGGTCGCTCCAGGAGTAGATGCTCGAGACGTGGGCGACGGTGAGGACGAAGCGGGCCCCCGGCTTGGCCACCCGGTGGATCTCCTCCATGACGGGCACGATGTTCCGGAAGTGGTCCACCACCTGGAGGGCGTGGACCTCGTCGAAGGCGTCGTCCCGGAAGGGGAAGTGGCGGACCTTCCGCCGGTCCACGTCCAGGTCGGCGCAGACGTGGGGCTTCGTCTGGGGGCGGATGTCCACCCGCACCGCCCCGGGGAGCTGCTTCCAGCCTGACCCCACGTCGAGAATCCGGGCCACCCGTCACCTCCCAGGGAAAGCCGCCGGCGCGGGGGGCATTCTAGCATCCCCGATCGGAGGTCAAGGCAGCTCGTGCGCCTCGCCGTAGGCGGGGACGGCGGTGGGCCAGCCGAGGCGCTCCCGGATGGCTTCCCCGAGGGCGCGCGATGCGCCCTCCTCCCCGTGGGTGAGGAAGACTTGGCGGGGGGCGCCGCCGTCCAGCCAGCGCAGGAGGTCTTCCTGGTCCCCGTGGGCGCTGATGCCGCTGATCTGGCGGACCGCCGCCCGCACCGGCCAGCGCTTGCCGTGGATTCGCACCTCTGGCTCCCCGTCCAGGATCTGGCGGCCGAGGGTGCCCTCGCCCTGGTAGCCCACGAAGAGGATGGTGCTCTCGGGCCGGCCGATGTTGGCCTTGAGGTGGTGCTTGATGCGGCCCCCCGTGCACATCCCCGAGGGGGACATGATGATGCCGGGCCCCTCGTGCTTGTTCAGCTTCTTGGACTCTTCCGCGTCGCGGATGAACTGGAGGCCGGGGAAGCGGAAGAGGCCGGTGCCGCCCTCGACGGCGCAGCGGATGTCCGCCTTCAGGTAGCGGCAGTGCCGGCGGAAGACCTGGGTGACGTCGGTGGCCATCGGGCTGTCCACGTAGACGGGGAGCTGAGGGATGCGGCCCTCCCGCAGCAGGCCCCCGAGGTAGTAGACGAGCTCCTGGGCCCGCTCCATGGCGAAGGTGGGGATGACGAGGTTCCCCCCGCGCCGGGCGGCCTCCCGGACCACCTCGGCGATCTGATCCCGGACGGGGGCCGCCTCGCGGTGGTCCCGGCCGCCGTAGGTGGACTCGAGGACCACGTAATCCGCCTCCTCCATCCCCTCGGGCGGAGGGATGATAGGGGGCTCCCACTGGCCCAGGTCGCCCGAGAAGAGGACGCGGCGGGCGCGGCCCCCCTCCTCGGCCTCGACCAGCACCGAGGCGGAGCCCAGGATGTGCCCCGCCTCTTGGAAGGTGACGGCCGCCTTTCCGCCCAGCTCGACCCGCTCGCCGAACTCCACCCCCCGGAAGAGGGAGGCGGCCGTTTTCGCTTCCTCCTGGGTGTAGAGGGGGATGAGGGGATGGGGGCCCTCGCGCTTCTCCTTGGCGTGGCGCCTGCGCTTGGTCTCGACTTCCTCTTCCTGGATGCGGCCGGCGTCCAGCAGGACGAGCCCGGCCAGGTCGGCGGAAGGCTCCACCGTAAGGATCGGCTTCCGGTAGCCCTGGGCCACGAAGCGGGGGATGAGCCCCACATGGTCGAGGTGGGCGTGGGTGACGAGGACGCAGTCGAGCGAGCCGGGGGGGACGGGCGGATCCTCCCAGTTCCGGCCGAGGAAGGCCCTTTCCTGGAAGAGCCCGCAGTCGATCAGGATGCGCAGCCCGCCCGCCTCGAGCAGGTAGCGCGAGCCCGTCACCTGGCGGTTCGCCCCGAGAAATTGGATCCGCATGAACACCTCCCGGTGAAGCTCGCCGCCATCATGGAAGGGATCGGGCGCGGGCTCAAGCGGCGGGGGGCTGCGTGCCAGGACAGGAGCGGTGGAGCGGCTAACGGATGGCGGATCGGCGCGGCGGGCTCAGCCGGCCTTCTTGTCCGGCGATTCCTCCTCGGGGGCCTTGCCGCCTCCCTCCTCCGGGGGCTCGGCGCGCTGGCTCTCCAGCTGGCTGTCGGCCTTCAGGAGCTTTTCGGCGAGCTGGTTGGCGATGTACTCGAGGACCTTGTAGGAGAGGCCCGGCATCTTCCGGTTGAGGATGTCGTGGGGGACCACCAGGAGAATGGTATCCGCCGCCGCCCGGGCGGAGGCGCTCCGGGGCACGTCCTTCCTGAGGAGGCCCACCTCGCCGAAGCACTGGCCCTCCCCCACGTGGCCCAGCACCTTTCCTTTCCGGTAGACGGCGATCCGGCCGGCGAGGACGATGTACCAGTAGCCCTCGCGCTCTCCCTCCTCGAAGATGACGTCGCCGGGCTTGTAGTTTTGGCGCTCGCACAGCCGGAGGAAGGTGACCATCTCCTCCTCGCTCAAGTTGGCGAAGAGAGCGTAATTCTTCTTGAGCTTGGCGGACAGGACGCCCAACGAGAGGTTGCGCTCCTGGGCCTTCGAGGCCTTGGGCGCGGCGGCGGGCGGGGGTACGGGCTCGGGGGTTTCGGGCAAAGGGGCCTCTCGTCCCGGGCGGGCTGAAACCGCGCCAATTCTACCAGAAAATTGCAGAATGCGACAAGAAATTGCGGGCCGGGTGAAACGGCTCCCGGGAGGAGGGTCACTCGGCCGTCAGGCCCCTCAGCCAGGCCCAGAGGTATCCCACGCGCTCGTAGACGACGGTTTCTGATCCGCCCAGCGCAGCAGTCGAAGGGAAGAAGTCCCGCGGACCGAGGGAGGCGCGCGGGACGACGGAGTGGTCCGTGGGGGCGGGGATGGGGCGCAGCCCTTGCCCGCGGAAGAGGGCTATCGACCGGGGCATGTGGACGGCCGAGGTCACCAGGATGAAACGGTCCTTGCCCACGAACCGTGGGGCGGCGCGCGCCTGGCTCTCGGTGTCGAGGGTCTCCGGTTCGAGCACGATGAGGGAGGGGTTCACCCCGAGGTGGCGGGCGACGTCCGCCATCGTCTCCGCCTCGCTGGGGGGTCCGCTGGTGCTCCCCCCGGAGAGGATGAGCCGGCTTCCCGGCAGGAGGCGCTGGAGGCGTATGCCTTCGGCCAGGCGGACGAGGCTGGTGTCGGAAAGATGGCTCGTGGGCGGGAGGCGCGGATCCTTATGCTGGCCCCCTGACAGGACGAAGACCCAGCGGACGGGCTCCCCCTCCCGGCCGTCGGAGTAGGCGGGCTTGAGGGGGTCCAGGAGGGGCGGGTAGCGCTGCTCCAGGGCGGCGACCATCGGGTCCGAGACCGCGTGGAAGCTCAGGGCGGCGAGGAGCGCGGTTCCGGCCAGGAGGAGGGCCCTCGCCGTCTTCTGTCTCCTCGAGAACCAGAGGAGGACATGGCCCAGGATCAGGAGGCCCACGCAGATGGTCAGCGGAAGGATGAAGGGAGTGAGAATCTTCTTCAGCAGGAACATGGAGCCCCTCCCAGTGCGAGAGGCGGGCGGGCTGGGCGAGGACGGACGAAAAAAGGGGCCGGCGGGCCCGGCCCCTCGGATATCCTGGTGCGCGTGGCAGGAGTCGAACCTGCGGCACCCAGCTCCGGAGGCTGGTGCTCTATCCTCTGAGCTACACGCGCAAGCCGCCCCTCCGGCCAGCGCCGGCGGAATCGAGGCCGCTGCAATCTACTCCATCGCCACCGGCGGGGCAATGGCGGCGATGGCCCGCTAGAGGCGGGCGTGGGAGCTGTCGCAGTAGGGGGCGCCCCCGGTGTGCTTGCACCCGCAGAAATAGACGGTCTCGCCGGCCTTCAGGTCCACCAGGAGGGGGCGGAACTCGCTCCCCCGGTGGGACCCGTCGCAGAAGGGCTGCTTGGCGCTCTTTCCGCACCGGCACCAAGCCACCTTTTCATCCTTTTGCGCGGTATATTCGTAGGGTCCTTTCTGGGCCACGACGGGTTCAGCCATGCGGGAGGTCTCCTTTCGCGGTTGCCGGGGCCGGAAGCGGCGCGGATGAACCGTCCGGGGATTCTAGAGGGTCCGGCCGAAGGAGCGCAAGATGAGGAAAGTTCCGCAGGTCCGAAATCGCAAGGGCGGCTCGGCCATGGGAGGAGAGGCCGGGGGGCGGGCCATCGGCCGCGTGCTGGGCCGCCTCGCGAAGGCCTATCCGGACGCGGAATGCGCGCTTCACTACCGCGACCCGCTCCAGCTCCTGGTGGCCACCATCCTCTCGGCCCAGTGCACCGACGCCCGGGTCAACATGGTGACTCCCGCTCTCTTCCGGGCGTTCCCGGGCGCCCGGGCCCTCGCGGAGGCGGACCCGGGCGAAGTCGAGCGGCTCATTCGCTCGTGCGGCTACTTCCGCCAGAAGGCCAGGTCCATCCAAGCCTGCTGCCGGGCCGTGGCCGAAGAGCACGGGGGGGAGGTGCCCCGCACCCGGGAGGAGCTCACCCGCTTCGCGGGGGTGGGGCGGAAGACCGCCAACGTCGTCCTCAACGAGGCGTTCGGCGTCCCCGCCATCGCGGTGGACACCCACGTGCTCCGCGTCTCCAACCGCCTGGGCTGGGCGCAGACGCAGGACCCGTCCAAGGTGGAGCTCGAGCTCCTGGAAATAACGCCCAAGCGCTGGTGGGGCCGGGTGACCCTTCTCCTCATCCATCACGGGAGGCGCTGCTGCGCGGCGCGCAAGCCCCGGTGCGGGGCCTGCCCCGTCCTCGCCGATTGCCCCTATGGACGGAGGGAGGCGGGCTCTTCCTGATGTGAAGCGCGGGGCCTAGCGCGAAGGGGGGGCGGAGGGCGCCGCGGGAGCGGGCGCCGGGGGCTTCGGAGACACTTCCCTGGGAGAGGGCCCCGGCTTCGGAGGAGCCTTCGCCGCGGGCTTGGGGGCGCTCCGGGCGGCGCGGGGGGCAGGCACGCGGATGGATTGGCCGGCCTGGATCAGGCTCGGGTGCTCGATCCGGTCGCGGTTGAGGCGCACGAGGGTGGCGACCGTGGTTCCGTACCGCTTGGCGATGCGGGCGAGGGTCTCTCCCCGCTGGACGCGGTGGATGCGGAAGGGCTCGCGCGGCGGCGCGGGCGTCCGTCTGGGGGCCTGGGCGGAGGAGGGGCGGCTCGCCGTGGACCTGGCCGGGGGGCGCCGGTCGTTCGTGGCCCTCGCCCGCGGGGGAGCGGGAACGAGGATCTCCTGCCCCGGCTCGATCAGGCTCGGATGCTCGATGCGCTCGCGGTTCATGCGCGCGAGGACCGCAAGGCTGGTCCCGTGCCGGGCGGCGATGGTGGAGAGGGTGTCCCCCGCCCGGACGCGGTAGGTGCGGCCCGGGGGCTCCCTCCGCGGCGCGGGTGAAGCGGGCCTCTCCCGCGGGGCCGGGCGGGCGGGCTCTGGCCTGGGCGCCGCCGCGGCCTCGCGCCGGGCGGGAGGCGCGGGGCTCTTCTCGCGGGGGGGCGCCTCGGGTTTCTTGCCGGCGACCGGCACCTCCCTCGCCTCGCGGCGGGGCCCGAAGCCCTCGGCGGGCGTCTTGCCGCCGCCGGGGGGGGACTTCCCCTCGGGGGGCGGGGCGGCGGCCGTGGGGCCCTCGCTCTTGGCCCGCTCCTGGACCCGCGAGAGGAACTCGTTCGAGCCCCCCTCCTTCGCGTAAAAATCGTCGAGGCTGTAGCCGACCTGCACCGAGGCCGGGTTGAGCCGCAGGGCCAGCTTCAGCTCCTCCTGCGCCGCCTGGGGCCTCCCCTCGGCCTCGAAGATGGCCGCAAGATAGATGTGGGGCAGGGCGAGCTTGGCGTTCAGGCGGACGGATTCCTGGAGCGCCTTTCTCGCTGGCTCGCGCTGCCCCTGCTCCTGGAGGAGGGCGCCCAGGAAGAAGTGGGCCTCGGCCATGCGGGGGTTGGCGCGGATGGCATTTTGGAAGGAGTCGACGGCCTGGCCGCGCTCCTGGGCCCGCGCCTGCGTGACCCCCAGGTTGTAGAGCGCCGCGGCGCCCCCCGGGTCGAGCTCGACGGCGCGCCTGAAGTGGGTGAGGGCCTCGGCGTCCTTCTTCTCCTTCCAGGAGAGGACGCCCAGATTGTAGTGGACCTCGGGCAGGTGGGCGCCGTCCCGCAGGGCCTGCTGGAAGGACTTGCGGGCCCCGCTGGGGTTCTTCTGGTTGAACTGGATGATGCCCATCCGCACGTTGGCGGCGGGATTGTTCGGGCAGATGTCCAGGGCGCGCTGGACGTAGGTCACGGTGAGGGGGCTTTCGTCGCCCAGCTCGTTCGCCTGGCGGACGATGTAGGAGGCGCGGTCGCAGCGCTCCTTCTGGGCGGAGGTTGCTTCCTCGCTGGGCTTGGGGCCCATCTTGAGGCCTTCGGCGGGCTTGCCCGGGACGACGGGGCGGGGCCCCGAGGGCTGGATCAAATCCGGCGGGATGGTCGGGACCTGCGGCGGGGGAGAGGCGGGTGCTCCCGCGCGTCCGGCGGGAGGGGCGGCGGGGCCCGCCCACGCTCCCGCGCCCAGGCTCAATCCCGCCGCCCCGGCGCAGAGCGCCAGGAGCGCCAGCCGGAAGCGGCCGCCCACGAAACGGCCCTGCATGCGACGGCCCCCCTGCGGCGGCGGGCGGAGACGGCCGCGGAGTCGAATCCGCACAACCGGATTATCGTACCTGTTCGGGCGGGCTGTCCGCAACAGGATTCGCGGAGGATCGGTCCCTCCACCAGTCCCGGATCGCCTCGGCCAGGCCGGGCCGGCTGCGGTCCTCGTAGGCGTAGCGCACCCGGTGGACGGGGTGGGGGATTCGGATGAGGCGGCCGAGGTCCACCGGCGTCCCGAGGACGACGGCCTCGCAGGCCGCCGCGGCCAGGGTTTCCTCCATCTCCCGCAGCTGCTCCTCGCCGTAGCCCACGGCGGGGAGCACGGGGCCGAGCCAGGGATAGCGCCGGTAGGCCTCCCGGAGGGAGCCCCGGGCGAAGGGCCGGGGGTCCACGATCCGGGCGCCGGCGGCTTGGGCCGCGAGCCAGCCCGCGCCGTGGGGCATCTCCCCGTGGGTGACGGTGGGCCCGTCCTCGACGACGAGGACGGGGCGGCCCCGCAGCTCCCCGGCGCGGTCGAGGGCGAGGGGCATGGCCGCCTCGATGACGCGGGCGCGGGGGTTCGCCTCCTCGACCGAGCGGCGCAGGGCCTCGACGGCCCCGGGCGTGGCCGTGTCCGTCTTGGCCAGGATGACGATGTCCGCCATGAGGAGGTTCGCCTCGCCCGGGTGGTAAGTTCTCTCGTGCCCGGGGCGGAGGGGGTCCGCCAGGGTGATGTGGAGGTCGGGCGCGAAGAAGGGGAAGTCGTTGTTGCCGCCGTCCCAGAGGATGACGTCCGCCTCCGCCTCCGCCGCCCGGAGGATGGCCTCGTAGTCCACCCCGGCGAACACCGTCCCCCCGCCCTCGACGTAGGGGGCGTACTCCTCGCGCTCCTCGACGGTGCAGCGGGCGGCGTCCAGATCGGCGAAGGAGGAGAAGCGCTGGAGGCGCTGGCGGATGAGGTCCCCGTAGGGCATGGGGTGGCGCACCGCCGCCACCGTGAGCCCCATCTCCCTCAGGCGGGCGAGGAGGAAGCGGCTGGCCGGGCTCTTGCCGCAGCCGGTGCGCACGGCGGTGACGGCGACGACGGGCCTGCGGCTCTTGAGCTGGGTCTCCCGGGGGCCGAGGAGGACGAAGCTGGCCCCCGCGGCGAGCGCCCGGCTCGCGCGGTGCATCACGTCGAGGTGGGAGATGTCGCTGTAGGAGAAGGCGACCTCGGCCACCGCGTTCTCCCGGATGAGCCGCTCCAGCTCCTCCTCGGGGAAGATGGGGATGCCCCCGGGGTAGAGCGGGCCCGCGAGCTCGGGCGGGTACCGGCGGCCCTCGATGCGGGGGATCTGGGCGGCGGTGAAGGCGACGACGCGGCGGGCGGGATCCCGGCGGTAGCGGACGTTGAAGTTGTGGAAGTCCCTGCCCGCCGCCCCCATGATGACGACCGCGAGGGGCTCGTTCACGGCGCGGCTCCGGGGGGCCGCTTCAGGGCTTGGGCGCGGGGACGGCGGCCTGCGGGGCGGCGTAGCCGGGGAAGGAGCGCAGGACCCGATCGAGGCCGTTGCGCGCCAGCATGTCGGAGGTCTGCCAGATGAAGCCTTCCTTCGCGTAGCGGGGGAGGAGGAGGAGGTTGTCGAGGAGGGGGATCTGCTCCTCGTTGAAGGTGGCCTCCCAGAGCACCTTCCCGTCCCTCGCGCTCACGAGGTAGACCGAGTAGGCCACCTGGGGGCCCCTCTCGCCCAGGAAGGCGCCCCCCGAGCGGTTCCGGTAGGTGGTGACGATGCCGGTGAGGACGGCGTCGAGGGCGGGCTCGCCCTCGGCCGCGGGGCCGCCCGCCCGGGCCACGGTGCCCTTGGGGAGGCCCGAGGGGGTGATTTCCAGCTGCCCCTCGAAGTACTCGCCCGGGTAGAGCATCTCCAGGTTGGTCAGGTAGGGCTGGACGGCGGCAAGGAAGCGCGACACGCGCTCCTGGAGCCAGGCGGCGTCCTGGTCCTGGTTGCGCACCCCCTCGGTCCGCCCGCCGCGCAGGCGGAACTCGAACTTGAGGTCGTCCTCCTCGTCCACCTTGGGCGGCGGCTGGACCTCGTAGCGGGTGGCGGCGGCCAGGCCCTCGTAGAAGACGCCGGCCATCCGGACCCCGGCCGCCGGGACGCCCGACTCGTTGCGGAAGGGGAGGACCGCGATGCGCCGCAGCCCGCGGCCGGCCAGCTCGGGGTGGGCCCTGGCCGAGACCCCCGAGGGCGGCTGGAAGCTCTCGAGGGGGCCCGCCGCGGAACCCCCGCACCCCCCCAGGAGGGGCCCGAACGCCAGCAGCGCGCCGGCCGCCCAAACGCTCCGTCTCACGGGGATCCCTCCCGAAAAGCCGCCCCCCCGGGCGGGCAACCCCCATCATGCCACCGGGGGGAGGCGGGGACAACCGGGCCCCATCCTTCCCATCTTGGGCCCATGTTGGGAGTGGACACGGCGGCGGCCCCCTCCCTATAATGGCCCCGCTCGATTCCTGACTACAACGGCTGGCCGAGGAGATTCCCTTTATGGCGGCGACGACTGCCCAGGCCCAGGCCCCGGGCACCCTCCTGGAGATCCGCGACCTCAGGACGCACTTCCACACCCCCGAAGGCGTCGTCAAAGCCGTGGACGGCGTGAGCTACTCCCTCAAGGCCGGCGAGACCCTCGGCGTGGTGGGGGAGTCCGGCTGCGGGAAGACGGTGACCGCCCTCTCCATCCTGCGCCTCATCCCCGAGCCCCCCGGCAAGATCGCCGGTGGCGGCATCTTCTTCGAGGGCCGGGACCTCACCAAGCTCTCCTCGGGCGAGCTCCGGAAGGTGCGCGGCAACAAGATCGCCATGATCTTCCAGGAGCC